>OKXB01000628.1_pt1 | contig 42275 bp, 32 predicted proteins | sample 1601731 | NCBI WGS metagenome assembly OKXB01 (sample SAMN04414077, study PRJEB24778) | human gut metagenome | material: faecal | host: Homo sapiens
ATCCCTTTCTTTTCCTCGTCGGTCAGCGGAGTCGGGACGATTTCGCTGTCGGGCCAGTTGGCGTCTTTCACTTCGCAGCCTTTGGCGTAAACAACTTCTGTCTGATTGCCCAGATAGTCTTTGATGCCGTCGTAAACAGTGATGTTATCCAGTCCCTGAGGACCGTAACGGCTGATCATATAGTTCGTTTCCTTGGCTAACGGACCGGCTATAAGAACCTTTTTCGTCTGGTTCTTATCCAATGGGAGCAGGTTGTTTTCGTTTTTCAGCAATACGAGGGATTGTTTCTGCATATCCAGTACGAAGTCGCGATGTTTGTCGGCTCCGACAATCTTATCGGCGGCTTTCGGGTCTTTTACATACGGTGAATCGAACAGTCCCAGTTCGAATTTAACGCGCAATACGTCGGCAACCATGCGGTCGACCGATTTCATGGAGAGTTTGCCTTCTTTCACTAGTTTACGTACCGGCAGGATATAGTCTTTCGGATGCGTGAAGTTGGTGCGGACGTTCAGGCCGGCTTCTACTACCTGGCGTACGGCTTCCTCATAAGAATCGGCTACATGGTGTTTGGTCTGAACGAACTCGACCGCTTCGCTGTCACTTACTATGTATCCCTTGAAACCATATTCCTGGCGCAACAGCTGTGTCAGGAAATAATAGCTGGCTGTTACAGGCACACCGTCCCAGTCGTTATAACTGCTCATCACACCTTTCGGATGCGCTTTCTGGACAACTCTTTTGAAAGGATAGAGATGGATCTCATGCAGTTCGCGGGGAGCCACATGCGGGTCGGTACGGACGGCGGCATCGCGGCCACCCTTCGGAATGCTGTAAACGGCAAAATGTTTCAATGTGGAAGCTACACCGTTCTGCTGGATACCTTTTACCATTTGTGTGCCCAGTTCGCCTACCAGATAAGGGTCTTCTCCGTAAGTCTCCAGCACACGTCCCCAGCGCGGATCGCGGGCGACGTCGAGGATGGGAGCGTACACATTATTGTATCCTAAAGCCTTTGCTTCCTTACCGGCTATATCTCCCGCCTGATGAACCAGGTCGCGGTTCCAGGTGCTGCCGATATTAATGGGAGCGGGCAGGGGAGTTGCCTTGGTATGGTTCAAGCCGTGGATGCCTTCGTTGGAGAAGTCTACAGGGATGCCCAGGCGTGTTTCTTCGATGAACCAGCGCTGCGTTTTGTTGATCGCTTCGGCATGGTTGCTGAACGGGTAGATCAGGTCGGGTGTGCGGCGGCGTGCGCTTCCCACACCGTTCAGTTGTTCGTCGATATTGGCGATACCGTCTTTCCAGATCTCATTCTTCCATCCTTCGGTGGGCAGGGAGTCTTTCAGGACACGCCCGAAGCCGTAGAGGGTGGCCATCTGGCAACTTTTTTCTTCCAGTGTCATCTGGTTCAGAAGGTCTTGTACACGCGCTTCGATAGGAGCTTCGGGATCTTCATAAACGTCTTTTACATCGTTCTTGTTGAGGTCTATCCACCCTTTTTTGTAGATCGAGTCTTTCGCTTGTGCAGCTCCGCTTCCAAGACAGGCGACTGCTAGTAACAAGTACTTAAAATTCATGTTTTCTTCAGGGATTATATGTTTGTTATCGTATGTGATTACAGCATAAAACCGTATGGCCGGTAATTATTAGCGCAAAGGTAACAATTATCAACCATACGGTCAATGATTAGATGTTCAGGGAGTGAGACTTATTTTGTATCCCACCACAAACGGGCACTGATCTTATTGTTTTCAGACTGCGCGTTATAGTTTTCTGTGTTCATGGATGCTTCTTTTGCCGGATACAAGAAACGTACGGGAGCATTTTCTTTGTTCAGCAAAGTACCGTTTTCACGGTCGTCATCCAGGACAGGCAGATCGGTACGGCGATATTCAGCCCAGTTTTCATAGATTTGAAGGAAGCCGAGATGCAGCCATTTCTGGGTTGCGATCTGTTCCAGTGCTTTTGAAGGATTGAATTTGAATGTCGATGTTGCCAACCAGTTGCTCAATGTTTCATCGGATACATCCCTGTTGGCGATCGTCATGTCTTTTCCCTTTTCTGCGTCACTGTTTTTATAGTATTCGTAATAGTTCTGGACAGACAAAATTACTGCTTTGTTATAGAACTCTTCAGCGTTACCGTTATACAGTCCGCGTTGTGCTGCTTCCGCCAGGCAGAGGTATACTTCTGCGGCAGTCATACCGATGCCGACCGGTAGCTGGTAGTTGTTGCGGAAGGTAACAGTATTCAGGCAGCCGTATATTTCAAAAAGTCTGGTTCCGTCCGGTCCGTTCACCAGCGAGATCGCTTTATCGGCAGAAGAAGGATAACCGATGATTTCTTTGCTGTCTTCATAAACATTTCCGTCGTCATCGGTTGCCGGCTGATAGAATACGACCAGACGCGGGTCGGCAGCTTCTTTCAGCATGTTCACTGTCAGTTCGGGAGCATACATGTAATAACTGTGTGTCTTGTTATGACTTTCTCTCATGGCACGCCAGATACCATCGGGAGCCGTATCAATGCCGGACATTTTGATATAGGTATTCTCTGCATTTGTCGTGATCAGCTGGTCGAGTGACAGTTCCGACAATACCTGTCTGGTTTTCTCCGGGTCTACATTGGAGATACGCATGGCGTAGCGCAGGCGCAGTGAATTGGCAAACTTGTACCATCCGTTGCAGTCACCTTTGTAAATGATATCCTGGCGCTTGAACGTATCGTCACCCGAAGCCGTTTTAAAATAGGCGGCAGCTGATTTCAGATCGTCCAGAATCGCGTAATAGATATCTTTCTGCGTGTCATATTTAGGCTTGAAGATAACGGTCCCGCCGTACACTACGTTACGTGCCGTGAAAGCTTCCGTATATGGCATATTACCGAAAAAGTCGGTAGCAATGGCTGTGTTATAGGCTTTCAGTATTTTACCGGCTTCGATATAGTTCTGGTATTTCGTCTGTTCTTCCGGCGACAGGGTGGCATAAATCTTGTCTATCTCTGTCAGTGTACTCATCCGGGTTACATAATAGTTTTCCCAGCGTGCCTTATCGTCCTGAATATTCTGATACAGATTGATACGGTCTTTGCCGGCTTGGCGGGCGGTAGTCTGGATATAATTCCCGATCAGGCGGAAATTATAGTTCCAGGTATCGGCATAGTCGTTTTCGATAGTTTTCTGTGCACCTTTAGTGAAGAGATATTCAATCTCAGCACTGGTGAATCCGTCCGGATTGCTATGCTTCTCATCCAGTTTACTTTCGCAGGAAGAGAACGCTACTGCAGAACCTAAAAGCAGGCTATATAATAATTTTTTCATATGAATTTTCTGTTTTATTATGTATGATGAAACTTTAGAAACTTGTGTTGACGGAGAAACCGAAACTTCTGGCTGACGGATAAGAAGTATATTCCACGTAAGGATTCGTTCCGCCTGTACCCAGTGTTGCTTCCGGGTTTACGTTGGGAACGCTCTTATAGATGAAGAACAAGTTACTGCCGACCAGTGATACATTCAGATTCTGTAAACCGATTCTGGAAACGATGTTTTTCGGAACGCGGTAAGAGAGTTTCAGTTCACGCAGTTTGATATAGGTGTTATCATACAGGTTATCTTCTGAACCGGCTTTGTTGTAGCGGTTGTTATAGTAGTCGGCAGCCGATACGATGATCTCGTTTTTGTTACCGTTGGCATCTACACCATTAACAACGATACCGTCGTGGCGGACACGTCCGTCGAGGGCATTCGCCGGAGCTGAAGAACCATGATTTTCCAATGCAATCTTCTGGTTGGTGTTCTTGTCGATGTAATAAGGAAGTCCGCCGTATTCTTCGTCACGTCCCCACAAGGATTCCTTGCCGGCACCCGATGCTTTCAGGTAGTTGTTGGTAAATGAAAGCAGTTTACCTCCGAAGGAACCGTCGATATGAACGTTCAGCGAGAAATCTTTGTAACGGAAAGTATTGCTGAAACCGCCGATGAACTTTGGAGCGGCGCTACCTGCATAGGTGAATTCCGATTCCTGCTGATAATAACCGTTTTTGTCGACAACAATACGTCCCTGGTCGTCGCGTAACCATTTCTTGATAAATACGCTTGGTGTTGCATATCCGGGAACGGCTTTAAAGATGGCGGCACTCCATGGACTGCTGATCTGGCGGTCTTCCATTCCGTCGATCAGTGAGATCAGCTCGTTGTGCGTATAGGAGAAGTTCAGGATACTTTCCCAACTGAAGTCTTTTGTTTGTACCGGAGTGCCGGTCAACTGGATTTCCACACCGTGGTTACCGATTTCTCCGGCATTCATTTTCATACCTACTGCACCGGTAGAAGGAGCAACGGGAACCGTGATGATCTGATTCTTCGTCTTGTTGGTATAGTATGCCAGGTCGACCCCCAGGCGGCCGTCTAACATACGTCCTTCCAGACCGAATTCCCATGAATACGTCTTTTCAGGAGTAATATTGGTTGGCGGAACATCCGATTTGAACTCATTGGTGATGGCTGAGTTGTTGAACAATCCGTATTGATATTCGGAGTTGGTGAAATAGATGGAAGGAGTAGTGTTACCTACGATGGCATACGAACCTCTAACCTTACCATAGTTCAGCCAATCCGGCATATCCAGAGCTTCTGTGAAAACGAAACTCAGACCGGCAGAAGGATAGAAGAAGCTGCGGTTACCGGCAGACAGGCGGGATGACCAGTCGTTACGGGCTGTCAGGTCCAGATACAGGAAGCGTTTGTAAGCCAACTGTGCGGATGCGAATACAGCTCCCAGAAATTCACCCTGGTTGACAACTTTGTCTTTGCTGGCTTTCTTCGGGTCTTTCTTGTTATTTTCGGAAGAGAACATACCATTATATTTCAGCCCTTCTGATTCCCATATCATTTTTGATTCGGAAATATCTTCGCCCGACATACCGAGTGTGGCACTCACGTCGAAATCTTCGCCGAAAGCCTTGTTGAACATCAGCAAACCTTCCACGTAGTTCTTCTGGTAATGTGCATCTTCTTTACGGTAGCTGCCTTGAAGATTGGTCATATCTGCCGGATCGGAGGCTCTTTCGAAGTATTCCTTGTTTTCTTTGTCGTCACGATAACGATCCGTACCGCCGCGCAGACGGAAATTAAGGAAGTCGAATATTTTGAGGTTAGCAGAGATCGAGGCGATTATACGTTCACGTTTTTGTGTGTATTCGTTTTCGTTCTGCTGCCACATCAGATATTTGATAATGTTGTCGCGGTTTCCTGAACTGATATTCTGGATCTGGTTGCTCAGGAAATAACCGTCTTCGCTCTTGTAATGATCTTTCCACAGTTGGGTGATCTCATTACGGGGCATCGGATAATTGGAAACACGGTCGATACGGGTCGGCATATTCTTCGTATCGGACATGTTGAATGAGATGGACGCATCGAAAGTCAGACGTTCGTGCACCTTGAAGTTACCCGAGAAGCTGAAATTATGTTTGTTCTGCTTGTAGTTTTCCAGATAACCGCCATAATTCATGTTGGTGTAAGCCAGGCGGATGCTGTTCTTTTCCGTCCCGTTGGTAATGGCGATGCTGTTGTTGTTGGTAAAACCATCTTTAAATACATCGCGGTAGTTGTCCGGCTGGGGAGAGTAGGGGCGTTTTACACCGTCCCACCAGAGGACTTCCGTTCCGTCCATGCGCGGGCCGAAACTGCGGTATGTATCGCCGTTATATATGTACTGTCCATCGGCATTCGTTGTAAAATAAGGATTTGAACCGCCGCCGAATATATTCTGGAATTCGGGCATATAAGCACGCTGGTCATACATATAGGAAGTGCTGACCTGGATACCCAGTCCTTTTCCTGCACTGCCGCGTTTGGTTGTAATGACGATCACACCGTTGGTAGCACGCGAACCGTAAAGGGCTGCCGCATTTGCACCTTTCAGGATCGACATAGTTTCGATATCGTCCGGATTGATATCGTTGAGGGCAGAACCCTGCTGGATCTCGTTACGTTCGCGGCCGGACCATTGCGAATCGGTATCATTGATAGGTATACCGTCCACAACGATCAGCGGGCGGGTATTACCTTCTACCGAGTTGATACCGCGGATCTGGATTTTAGTTCCTCCCGTAGGCCCCATAGCTGTTTGCTGGATCTGTACGCCTGCTGCCTTTCCATATAAGGAAGTAGCTACGTTTTGCACGGGAACCGTCTGTATCTGTTCAGCTTTCAGTTCACTCATGGCGTAGGGGAGAGCGCGTTTTTCTTTTTTGATACCCATGGCAGTAACCACCACTTCGTCGATTTTCTGGGTGTCTTCCACCAGCGTTACATGCAGGGATGCTTGTCCGGTGTATTTGATCTCCTGTGTTACATAGCCGATAAAAGAGATAGACAGGGTGCTTCCGGGAGTTACATCTATGGAGAAGTTCCCGTCCATATCTGTAATTGTTCCTTCACTGGTTCCTTTTACGGAAACAGAAGCACCGGCTACAGGGCCGAATGCATCAATGACTGTACCTGTTACTTGTTTCTTTTGCTGGGCGATGTTGGCGACAGCTTCCGACTTTACGTCTGTTGCAAATACCTGGCCGGTAGAACAGAGGGTGCCGGAGAGTAAAATTAATCCGATAGGTCTCAATACTTTTTTCATAAATAAATCTTTATTTAGATTCAAGAAAATTTTGTTTCTATGCTGCAAATCTATAATCTGCTGATAAAAAGGCATATTAGAATCGGTTGATAGAATAGTAAATACCGTTGGTGGCGGATATTACTATTTTTTCGACGGATATTACCATAATGTTGCTTCTGTATTTTAGTTAACGTGCACTCTTATTGTTGTTTACCGCTAAAAAAGGGTTAAATTTGCATTAAATATCTTTGTTTATGAGGCCTAAATTCTTGTATACATTACTCTGTTTATATTGTTTGTTTCCGTTATCGGCGAAAGAACTTTATTTCCGGCATATTGATTTGAACGATGGCTTTGCACAACCTTCTGCTATATCCATTTTTCAGGATAAAAGAGGAGCTGTCTGGTTCGGGAATGATAACTTTAATGTGTATGACGGAAGAGTCGTCCGTTCGTTCCGTTTGTCTACTTATCTGGATGGGATGGAGGATAATAATATCCATGAAATCTGTGGCGACGGGGATTCCTGTATTTATATGTTGGCGAACAGGAACCTGGTAGTCTATGATATGCGGATGGAAGAATTCCGGCAAACTTCCGTGCAGGCGCATGCGTTGAAATATAGGGATGGCGCCTTGTTTTATGCTTATAGAAACGGGTTCTACCGGTATAATCCTGATGGCGGGTCCCAAAAGATCTGTGCTTTCTCGGACTCGACCGTTATTATAAAGGACCTGTGTTTTTCGGCTGAAGGCTGGTTGCTGGCTACCACGAAAGGATTGTTCCGGTTGGCGGACGGGAGTCTTCAAGTATTATTGGAAAATGAGTCGGTTACATCTCTCTTTATAGATGACCGGGAGCGGTTGTGGGTCGGTACGTTGGCCAACGGAGCTAAAGTATTTAGCCAAGGTGAATGGCTGTCTTTGCAGGAAAACACGCTCTCTTGTCCGCTTGTCAATAACCAGGTGAGGAGTATTAACCAGGATATTAAAGGGAATGTCTGGATAGGTACCTATGCCGGGATAACGGTGGTGAATCCCTCTTTGGACGATTGTTATCATTTGTCGCATAAAGAACAAGTCCCCTGGTCTTTGAAGCATTCATCCGTTTATGATATCTACCGGGATAACCAGGGAGGAATGTGGGTTGGGACCTATTACGGCGGCCTGAGTTATTTTAATCCGAATACAGAGAATTACCTGTTCTACGGTATTTCGCCGGATGATCCGGAAAGCCTGAGGGGGTTCCTGTTCGGAAAGATGACGGAGGATACAAAGGGCAATTTGTATATAGCGACCGAACACGGGCGTCTGAATTGTCTGGATCGCCATACACAGAAAGTGAAACGCTTCAAACCGGATATTTTCCGCCTGCCGTGTGGTACGACCAAATCTGTCTGGTATGATGCCGGAAACGACCGGCTGTATATCGGTACTTTCCAGCACGGATTATATTGTTACTCTTCTTCTTCCGGACGTCCGGAACGCTTGGGTGAAGATGTATTGCTGGAAGATAACCAGCAGATCGTTACGGATCTGATACCGTGGCAAGGGCAGTTGATCGTGGTTTCGCAGGGAGGCCTGTTCCTGCTGGATCTCGATACCCGGAAACTCTCCCCGCTATTCTCCGATCCCGACCTTCTCAGCCGCACTAGTGTTACTATCCGTTCCGCCTATTTGGATAATGAAAACCGGTTATGGCTGGCTCCGGCCAACCGGGAGGTTATCTGTGTCAGGATGGACAACCGTATGCCCGAAGAGATCCCAGCCGTAAAAAAGATGATCGGGAAGAAGCCTGTCCATTGCATAACCGGAGATACGAGAGGTCATCTTTATTTTGTGGTGACGGGTGTCGGTGTATTGCGATATGATACGATGAATGATTTCTGGTCCTGCTACAACCAGGAACAAGGTCATTTACTGACCAACGAACCGTTCCGGGCAGCCGTTACCCCGTTGGGGAAATTGTTGGTCACATCTGTCCGGGGAATCACCTTGCTCGATATGAAAACCGGAAAGAGTACGCATACTTTACTGGGTACTTCATCGCCTTTGCATCGTCTGAACTCGAATTGTGGCGTCTATATTTCTCCTAAAGACAGTATGATTTTTATCGGTGGTGTGGAAGGCATGATCGCCACTAAAGAGTCGGGCCTGTCTACGGCACAGGTCCCTTATACCATTTCGTTCAATAGTTTGTCTGTAAATAATAATCCGGTCTTTCCGTCGGCGTCGCCAGGTATTTTGAAAGAAGGTATATCGTATACTTCTGAACTTATGCTTACGCATGACCAGAATAATGTGACCATTGGTTTCACCTCTACGAATTACCGCTATGCCGATAAGAACCTGTTTGAATATAAACTGGACGGGTTGGATAAACAATGGACCCGTACGTTGCACCAGCAGATCGTTTATACTTCTTTATCGCCGGGAGATTACAATCTCTTGGTGCGCGAGGTAGGCGGAGGCAAGCAGATCGCTCTCCATATCAGTGTCCGGCCTCCCTTCTATGCTTCTCCCTATGCTTTTGCGGTATATGGTTTGCTGAGTCTTCTTTTTCTGGTTTGGCTGATCCGTTTCAACCGTAGCCGGGCTTTCCTGAAGGCTTCGCTGGAAATGGAACACCGGGAGAAACTGCGCATAGAGAGGCTGAACCAGATGAAGCTGAAGTTCTATATAAATATATCTCATGAACTGAGAACTCCTCTGACGCTGATGATCAGCCAGGTGGACCTGCTGTTGCAGAACTATGATCTGGGGGGTACGTTCAGGACCAAACTTTTGAAAGTGCGCCAATATACGGCACAGATGCAGCAGTTGATTACCGAGGTGCTCGATTTCCGCCGCCTGGAACAGGGTAAGATGCCTTTCCATGTGAGTTGCCAGAACCTGGTCCCTTTCGTGCGGCAACAATTCGATGCTTTCAAAGACTATGCGGTGATGAACAGGATACAATATAAGCTGGAAACGGTGGAGGAGGATATTCCTGTCTGGTTCGATCCGGTGCAGATTCGGAAAGTATTCAATAACCTGCTTTCGAACGCGTTCAAATTTACGCCGAATGAAGGATGTATCACTGTTAGCCTGTTGCGTAAAAAGGAAGTTGTGGAGATACGTATCTCCGACACAGGTTCCGGTATTCCCCGGAACCAACAAGACCATATATTCGAGCGTTTTTACCAGGCGGATAATGCAACCGGTCTTTCTCTTTCGGGGAGCGGCATCGGCTTGTCGTTGACACATGAGATCATCCAGCAACATAAAGGCTTGATCGAAGTCGAAAGTGAAGTAGGAGAGGGTACGACTTTTACCGTTACCCTTTGTCTGGGTGACAGACATTTCACGGACGAACAGAAAGTGACTGAACCGCTTCCTGTCGAACCGTTGCCTATGCAACCAATGAAACCGGAAGACGCCGTTCTTCTGCCGGACCGTCCTGATCTTCCGGAAATGATTGTACAGGAAACAGCAGATACTTCACTTTCCGTGTTGCTGGTGGAAGATAACGAAGACCTGTTACAGGTTCTTGAAGAGGCTTTCTCGATCAAATATAAGGTCTATAAGGCAACCGATGGCGAAGAGGGCATCCGTATCGCTGATATGGAGCAGCCGGACCTTATTATCAGTGACGTGATGATGCCCGGTCTGTCCGGAATCGCCATGTGCCAGCGCCTGAAGCGTAAGCTCGAGACATCTCATATCCCGATCGTCCTGCTGACAGCCCGTACAGACTTGGAAAGTGCCCTGGAAGGTCTTAAATGCGGGGCGAGCGATTATATCGTGAAGCCATTCAATATGGAAATACTCTTATTGAAATGTAATAATATCATCCATACGCTGAAACGGCAGCAGAAGCGTTTCCATACCGAGGCAGACTCCGTCCCGACCGATCTGGCGACCAACCGCCTGGACCGGCAACTCCTGGAAGATTCCGTCCGGATCATTGAAGAGAATATGGAGAATAAGGATTTTAACATTGATATGTGGTGTCGTGAAATAGCGGTGGGCCGTACCCGTCTGGGAACCAAAATTAAGGGGATCACCGGATTGACCCTGAATGATTTTATCCTCCAGATCAAACTCCGCAAATGTGCTTCTTTGCTGGAGAGCAGCGACCTGACAATCTCAGAGATTACCTGGAAAGCCGGCTTCTCGAGCCCGGGATATATGGGGAAATGTTTTAAGGAATATTTCGGGGTTACTCCTTTGCAATATCGTAATTCGAAGAAGTAAGAAAGGGGATAAGGGGTGTGTTAAAGCTAGTTATAAGGCTGAACTATAACACACCCCCTGCCCTCTTTCGAGAGGGGAAAAGTTACTATACATTAAAGCGGAAATGCATAATGTCGCCGTCCTGTACGACATATTCTTTGCCTTCCACGCTCATCTTTCCGGCTTCCTTAACGGCTGCTTCGGAACCATATGCTATATAATCATCATATTTGATCACCTCGGCACGGATGAAGCCTTTCTCGAAATCGGTATGGATCACACCGGCACACTGCGGCGCTTTCCAGCCTTTTTCAAATGTCCAGGCACGTACTTCCTGTACGCCGGCAGTCAGGTAAGTCTGTAGGTTCAGCAGGTTGTAAGCTGATTTGATCAGACGGCTTACGCCCGATTCTTCCAGGCCGATTTCCTGCAGGAACATCTGGCGTTCGTCATATGTCTCGAATTCGGCGATCTCGCTCTCGATCTTGGCAGCTACGACCAGGATTTCCGCGTTTTCATCTTTCACGGCTTCACGTACGGCATCTACATATTTGTTGCCTTTCACTGCGCTTGCCTCGTCTACGTTGCAAACGTACATGACCGGCTTGCTGGTCAGCAGGAACAGGTCGTGGGCGATCTTCTGCTCGTCTTTTGTCTCGAAGGTCACCGTACGGGCGCTTTTGCCTTGTTCCAGAGCTTCCTTGAATTTTACCAGTACTTCGTATGCCTGTTTGGCCTGCTTGTCACCACCTGTCTGCGCCTGTTTCTGCACTTTCGCGATGCGGCTGTCAATGGTTTCAAGGTCTTTTATCTGAAGTTCTGCGTCGATGATTTCCTTGTCGCGGACAGGATTCACCTGGCCGTCCACATGCACGATATTATCGTCGTCGAAGCAACGGAGCACATGCAGGATCGCATCTGTTTCGCGGATATTGGCAAGGAATTTATTTCCTAACCCTTCCCCTTTGCTGGCCCCTTTTACCAGGCCGGCGATGTCGACGATCTCGACTGTCGTAGGAACGATGCGTTGCGGATTGATGAGTTCCGCCAGTTTGTTCAGACGCTCGTCGGGAACGGTAATTACACCAACGTTCGGTTCGATCGTACAGAACGGGAAGTTTGCTGATTGTGCTTTTGCATTTGATAAGCAGTTAAAAAGGGTAGACTTCCCAACGTTCGGAAGACCTACGATGCCACATTGTAATGCCATAAATTAGTATGTTGTTTTTATTATCTATTCGTATTGTTTCATCTCGGAAGCTGCCGTCCGGCAGACTTTTTCAGCGGGCAAAGATAACCATTCTTTCTTGTATATGTGCAATTTTCATTTACTGAAGAGGTTATTCATAGTTTCCCGTAGATTTCCAACTTGAGTTCGTCTATCAGATACAAATCGCTTCGGCAATGTAAATCGGCTTCTCCATCCTGCAATAATTGAAATGTAAGGGAATGGAAAAATAAATCCATAGCTTTTGCGTAAGGTATTTTCATTTGCTCTGCGAACCCTTTGATGATTCGTGCATATTTCAATAGCTTTAATGTTCCGACTGCATCCATAACTTTTTATATCAAATCGATTGCTTCTTTAAATACCAGATATTGCTCCAGGATAGCATCATTCAATATGCAAATCTGATGGTTAGGCTTTTCATATTTCAACCTGTCCAATGCAATGTCTTTACTCATATATCCTGAAAAATAAGCATCCAATGTGGCAAACACATTATCATTCGCCACACCTCCGATTATTACATCGTATTGTAGATAAATAGTTTCTCCCTTCCGGCAAGCGAATATAAAATCCAGCCATTCTTCATCATAGGCAGTAAATGTTTTTACCTTGAAGCCGGAGGACTTTAAAAGATTTTCATCCAGTTCGTATACATTGAGTATAGCTGCTTTTCGGGCTCTTAGAAAACGTTTGCTCCAACGTTCTGCCTGCTCGCGGATAGGGGTTATATAGAAGCCTTTACCAAAGTCTAACTTTTCCCGGGAGAAAGTGAGTTCCGGCCTCTCCACCCTGCAATATGAACCGTGATAAACAATCATAGGATCTGATTTTCTTTCATTAAGTTGATAATATCTTCCACTATATATTCCCGGCTTTGTGTGTGTAGTACATCATAAAACTCGACGATATAGTCTTGCAGAACCCGGTTTTGCATCATGAGGTCATATATTTCTGTTGCCGGTTTTTGCAGTTCTTCAGCAACGCACATCACACAAAAAACAGCAAATTCCATTTGCCGGGGTGTCATATTATTATATTCTGCATCGCTCATAGATTTTTGTTGTTAATTGGAGTTGGCAAAGATAACCATTCTTTCTTGTATATTCTTCAAGAACAGGGATTATCCTGGTTTTTACAGTTAATTTATGCTGCTGCGGGAGAAGGCCAGATGCCTGTGACCTGCGGTGTAGCGGGTGCCTTCTTTTTCGTAAGGGATTTTACGCAGCATTATTTTCCAGATGTAATCGTAGAGTGACATAATCGGTGGGTTTATAGGGTTGTTTTTAATTTGTTTAGGTACAAATGTTGTTCTTCTATATCGTAAGAGACGGCATATAAATTTTCCTCACAGCTGTCTGTTACCAGGTAGACGACCGGGTTTTTTATCCGGAGGCAGGAGAGTAGCTTTCCGCTTTTGTCGAATACTAATATTCCGTTTTCTTTCATCTGTTTTTCCGACAGGTACTGGCTGAAGGCGTAGATATGTTCTTTTCCGGCTGTGATGCATCCGAATCCCTCGTGGTGAAGGTTGTCGAATTCGATGCGGTTGTTTACCCTTTGGTACAGGAAGTCGGACGTTTGCTTTTCCCATTGTTTGGTCAGGCGTTCGTTTTCGTAAGAATAGGAAGCGATATAACCGAAATAGGTGCTGGCGTATATGAACTGGTTGTCGCGTCGGGCCAGGTGTCCCTGGAAATAGTCGAGGTATTCCTGGTATTGATATTCCGTGCCGGCAATGGGATAATTTCCGAAGAAGTTGATTTCTTTGCTTTGTTTGTCTTTGTCGAAAACACTGAGTAGTCCTTTGAGGTAAGGGCCGAGACCGACAAATAGTTTATCGCCTACCTTGAACGCTTCTTTGGGGGAAAATTTACCTAACCGCAGGCGGGTGAAATCGGCGATCGACATTTCTCCGCGGTCTACAGCGAGTTCGTAATAGACGTTGTTGGCCGGGTTCAGATATTCGAGCCGGGCCTGTAAATTCTTGTCGGGAGATATGACGATGGCGGTGTCTTTCTTCTTTAGCGTATACTGGTTCATTTCTTTGCCTGTAGTCTGGAAGATACGGATGGAGGAGGCATCCTGCTGGTTCAGCAGGCAGAGTAATGTATCGTTCAGCAGATGCAGGGGAGGAGCGAACAGGTCCGGGAGATCGGCCAAGGTCTCTTCTTCGAGGGGGATTTGCGGGACTGCGTATGGGTCGATCTTTTCTAATCTCACTTCCGGCCCTGAGCAACTGCCGGCCAGTAAACTTGCGAATAGAACAGATAAAATGTTTCTTTTAGTCATCTTTCTTTGATTTATTTCATATTACCGTGATTATACTGATGCGTTTCATGCACTATCCGTCTGTCTTTTAGTTTTTGAATTTCAGGATCATCAGGACCGGGTTATCTTCTTCCTTTAGGTTGGAGGCTATTTCTTTCAGTTTCTCGTCCGTTATCTGGTTATTGGCGTAGGCTTCTGCCAGGTCCATGGCATTCAGTTCGATCAGGCCGTAGCCGTAGGGGACAGCTGTAGTGTTGATGAACTTCGGGTCCATCTTGCGGTTGTTTATGGCACGGTTGCGATAGACCGGTTCGCACCATTCGTCAGCATTGCGGTCGTACATGTATAGCTTTTCCCTTTTCTCGCGGTTGGCGACCATATCGCTCATTTTGACTGTCACCTGTCGCGGAAGTCTGCTTATCCAGGCATACCGGTCATTCATTCCCCGGAAGAGCAGGAGAGGAGCTTCCAGATTTGTAGTGGGTGCATGGAGGGGAACCATGACCGGCTCGAGATGCAGGTCCGGGTGCATCACGAAGATGGTGTCTAATGCAACGTCCGTTAGCCAGATCTTGTCTGCGCAACTGTATAATTGCGGTAAGATTCCATAGGCGTTATTGGTATGTCCGTCGTCCCATACTATTTTGCGGTCGCTGGCTATGCAACGGGGAATTTCTATTGATAACGTATCTATTTTTCCATCTTCTTTCGAGAGAAGAAAATAGGGGGCATACGGATCTTCGTTTCCTTCTTTAAACAGGCTGCATAACAGATAATCCCTATTCAGGTCGATGATATTCAAATCCATAATGCTTTGACGGCTCAGCGTACGGAGATATTTCCCGGAGAAGTCATATACTTTCAGGGTGGTGAAGTCGGCAATGAATACCTCTTTCCGTTGCCAGTCGACAATATTGAAAATGACTGCGGTGTATTCTTCCGGCCCTTGTCCCTGGCAGCATATACGGCCTTGCAGCGTTTGGCCTTGTTTGTCGAACAGCAGGATTTCACCGACTTTGCCGCCTCTTACCACTATGCCGTCGTTTGAGACAACGGAAAAGTCGGAGTTGACGAGCACGCTGTCGGTGGTTGCCAGTGGGATATACTCTATGTCGGCGATGTCTTGCAACCAGACTTCTTTGGGTGGATAGTCCTTTGCGACGTCGACTGTGACCAGTTGTATGTTTTTATCGTTCGTTTGCTTACAGGAGCAAACGAACGATAATGCCAGGGCAAGAATGAGGTATTTCATATACTAGTATGTTTTATCAGACCTCTGTTTAATGTGCCTCCAGCCAGTTCTTCCCTTCACCGCAGTCGGCGATCAGGGGGACTTGGAGCTGGATGGCGTTTTCCATTTCTTCCAGAACGATCTGACGTACTTTTTCCTGCTCGTCTTGGCAGACGTTAAAGTTGAGTTCGTCGTGTACCTGAAGGATCATTTTGCTTTTCAGACCTTCTTCTTCGAAACGGTTGTAGATGCGTACCATCGCTACCTTGATGATGTCGGCGGCGCTACCCTGGATAGGGGCGTTGATCGCATTTCGTTCGGCATAACCGCGTACGATGGCGTTGTGCGAATTGATGTCCGGCAGGTAACGTTTGCGTTTGAATATCGTTTCGACATAGCCTTTTTCTTTTGCGATGCGGATACTCTCGTCCATGTAATCGCGGATACCCGGATAGCTTTTGAAATAACCTTCTATAAGCTCTTTGGATTCTGCCCGGGGAATGTTCAGCCGTTCGGCAAGTCCGAATATGGAGATGCCGTAGATGATCCCGAAATTGGCCGTTTTTGCCTTGCGGCGCATGTCGCCGGTCACTTCCTCTACCGGGATGCCATATATCTTGGCAGCGGTTGCGGAGTGGATATCGGCGCCGCTGCGGAAGGCTTCGATCATGTGCTCGTCCTGGCTCAGATGGGCCATGATGCGGAGTTCGATCTGCGAGTAGTCCGCCGAGAAGAAGGTGCAATCTTCGTTGTCGGGAATGAATGCTTTACGGATCTCACGTCCCAGTTCGTCGCGGATAGGGATATTCTGGAGATTCGGATTCGTCGAACTCAGGCGGCCGGTAGCCGTGACGGTCTGGTTGAACGAGGTGTGGACCTTGCCTGTTTCCGGATTAATCAGTTCGGGAAGGGCATCTATATAGGTACTCAACAGTTTTTTCAGTCCGCGATATTCCAGCAGCTTGCCTACCACCGGGTGTTTGGAACGCATTTTTTCCAGAATATCTTCGCTCGTACTGTAACTGCCTGTTTTTGTCTTTTTGGCTTTCTCTTCGATCTTGAGATGTTCGAAAAGGACTTCGCCCACCTGTTTGCTGGAATTGATATTGAATTTGACTCCTGCCAGTTCGTAAATCTCTTTTTCCAGATTGTTGAGTGCGGCGGTCAGTTCTTCCGATGACTGCTTCAACGCAACCGTGTCGAGCTTGACGCCTGTCACCTCCATTTCTACCAATACATATATTAAAGGCATTTCGATGTCGAAGAAGAGAGACTCGATACCGGCTTTCTTCAATTCGGGGGCAAAGAAGTTTTTGAGCTTGAGGGTGACGTCGGCATCTTCGGCGGCGTACTCGGCGATCTGGGCGAGAGGGACGTCGCGCATGCAAAGCTGGTTTTTCCCTTTCGGGCCGATCAGCTGCGAGATGGGGACAGGTTTATATTTGAGATACGTTTCCGCCAGGTAGTCCATCCCGTGACGAAGTTCCGGGTTCAGCAGGTAGTGGGCGATCATCGTGTCGAATAACGGACCGGCCACGCGGACTCCATACTTGCGGAGGACGATAATATCGAATTTGATGTTTTGTCCGATTTTCTGTGATTTGCGATTTTGGAGGGCAGGGGAGAAGTGGGCGACAACTTTCGTAGCTTCTTCCTTGTCGGCCGGAACCGGGACGTACCAGGCTTCGTTTTCCTTCACCGCGAACGACATTCCGACCAATCCGGCAGTAAGCGGGTCAATGCCATCTGTTTCCGTGTCAAAAGCGAAAAAATCCTGATCTGCTAAAAAACGGCCTAATTTAGCCATTTCTTCTTCAGTATCAACGGTTTTATATACATGAAGGGTCGTTTTTAAGTTCGCGAGAGTCGAATATTTTGGAACACTCGGCTCCTCGGTCGCAAATAAGTCAAAGAGATTGCCTTGAACAGGGCCTTTCGCTACTACCTTCTGCGGGGCGGGGGCGGACTTTTTCTCTTCGCCTGTCATTTTGTTAATAAATGTTCTGAATTCTAATTCCGTGTAAATCTCGGTCAGACGGGTTTCGTTCGGTTTTTCACGGACGCATTTCGCGGCATCGAACTGGATGGGGACGTCCGTCTTGATCGTTGCCAGGAATTTGGAGAAACGGATTTGTTCGGCATTCTCCGTCACTCTCTTCTGGAGGGCACCTTTCAGCTTGTCGGTATTCTCCAACAGATTTTCGATCGAGCCGTATTCCTCGAGAAGTTTCTGCGCCGTCTTCTCTCCGACACCCGGGCAGCCGGGAATGTTATCGGAACTGTCACCCATCAGACCCAGCAGGTCGATCACCTGGTCGACCGAAGTCAGCGAGTATTTATTCAGGACTTCTTTGACGCCCATCACCTCGTAGTCGCCTCCGAACTTGGGACGGTACATAAATATATGTTCGGATACCAGCTGGCCGTAGTCTTTGTCGGGTGTCATCATATAAACTTCGAATCCCTCTTTCTCGGCCTGCTTCGATACGGTGCCGATCACATCGTCTGCTTCAAAGCGGGGGACTTCCAGTATAGGGATATTGTATGCTTCTATAATATCCTTTATAATAGGAACGGATTGCCGGATCACTTCCGGGGTTTCTTCCCGCTGTGCCTTGTATAACTCGTAGGCTTCGTGACGGAAGGTCGGGCCTTTCGGGTCGAAAGCCACGGCGATATGCGTCGGGTTCTCGCGTTTCAGAACGTCTTCCAGACTGTTGATAAAACCGAAAATGGCAGAAGTGTTCATGCCTTTCGAGTTGATACGCGGATTTTTAAGAAATGCGTAGTACGACCGATAGATCAGTGCATACGCGTCTATGAGGAATAGCTTCATCTCTTTTAACACGTTTTAGGGTGACAATAGACGGTAAATGTACGAAAAAACTCGCTTACTCAATACTTTTTGTTACTTTTGCGAATCTTTGGATAGATTATGAATGATAGAAAGAAAATAGAACAACCGGTTGCGGAAGAGTTTAAACGCTTTAACGATGAGTTTGCGGATTCACTTCGAAGTGAGACGCATAGGTTGCAATCAGCTATCGACCAGCTCTTGCATGCCAGTGGCAAACATGTCCGCCCGTTACTGGTACTTCTCACAGCAAAAGCTTGTGGAAAAGTAACCGACCATACGATCAATTCGGCCGTTTTCCTTGAATTGTTGCATACGGCTACCCTGATACATGATGACGTTATCGACGAGACGAAGCAGCGTAGGGGAGTCCCTTCGCTGAATGCTATTTTCGATAACCGCATTTCGGTGTTGGTAGGTGATTATGTCCTTTCCACCGCATTGATTCGTTCTATTCAAACAGGCAATTTGCAAATCATAAATATCGTATCCAACCTGGGGCGCGACCTATCGGAGGGTGAGATCAAGCAGCTCGAAACGGCCGAAGAGAGTATCCTCGACGAGGCTTGCTATATGCAGGTGATTAAGAAAAAGACGGCTACGCTGCTTTCTTCCTGCACGGAGATCGGTGCTATTTCGGCGGATGCTCCGCAGGAACTGGTGCTTAAATGCCGTAAGTTCGGAGAGTATCTGGGGTATTGTTTCCAGATCAAGGATGATATTTTCGACTACTTCAAAGAAATGAATATCGGCAAACCGACCGGTAACGATATACGTGAGGGAAAGGTGACGCTGCCTTTGCTGCATGCACTTGAAAGTGGCAGGAGAGAAGAGGTGGAGTCTTTCTTGAAAGTGATTAATGAAAAGGATTTCTCATCCGGGAATATTGATGCTTTGATCGAGTTTGCCAAGGCGAACGGCGGTATTGAATATGCAGAAATGCGTATGAAAGAGTATCACGACAAAGCAGTGGAGGTGCTTATGCAGCTTCCGGAATCGGATGCCCGCGAAGGTTTGCTGGCGTTGGCCGATTATATTATGGAACGGCAGAAGTAATAGCTTCCAAGTTTGTTGGTTGTATCTGATATCTTAGAAAGGGGACGCGGATTACGCAGACGGGCGCAGATGAACACAGACTTTTTGTTTTTGAACAATAATTATCTGCGTTTCTTTGCGCCCGTCTGCGTAATCCGCGTCCCTTTTTTCTAAGATCGCTTTTCCGGAGATGAATTTATTTCCCCAGGCGGTGCTCAATATCTTCAACCAGGCTGCTGGCACCGATACGGAACAGTTCCTTGTTCAGCCAGTCGTTGCCCAGTACTTCTTTGACGATTGTATAGTATTTGACACCATCTTCGGCAGTGCGTACACCTCCCGATACTTTTATACCGATCTGCTTTCCTGTGATGGAATGGTACTTTTTGATCACTTTACACATCGTATAGACGGCTTCCGGGGTTGCACCGGGGTAACCTTTGCCTGTGGATGTTTTAATGAAATCTGCGCCTGAATACAGGGCTAAGATAGCAGCTTTCCGGATATTCTCCGGAGTGACCAGGGCACCGGTTTCGAGAATCACTTTCAGCTTGCTTTCGCGGCAGCTTTCTTTGATCTCCTGTATCTCTTCAGTCAGTTCTTCATAGTTATCTTCCATGAAATAACCGAGGTTCATCACTACGTCTATTTCGTCGGCTCCCGTCATGACTGCCATGGCTGTTTCTGCAATCTTCACTTCGATGAATGTCTGTGAGGAGGGGAATCCGGCAGCTACCGAAGCGATCTTTACTTCCTGTGCCGTCAATGCCTGCTTGACTGTTTCCACGAATAGGGGATAGGTGCAGATGGCAGCGACATTCGGAACGTCGGGGCGGGTACCTTCGAAATCATTTACCCGGTCTACCAGTTTCCAGATACTTTCTTTTGTGTCGATGCTGGTCAGCGAAGTCAGGTCGATGCATCCGTGGATTTGTTTCAGGACTTCGGGAGTGAAGTTCTCTTTTTCGTGTTTCTCCAGAATGGATGCGACGTGCTTTCCTACTATTTCTTCCGTTCCGGCCGGGTCGAATTTGGCGAACGCTTCATGGTATTTGTCCATGTGTTCGTGTTCATGATCGTGATGATGTTCATGATCATGGTCGTGACCGCAGCTGCAATTGTGTTCGTGTGCCATAAATTATAATTTATTGTTGTTTATATGTCGTTCTTTGTCCCGGCTGGTTTTCTTCTGCATATTCTTTTCGAATGCTGCGGTCAGGTCCACGCCGGTCTGGTTTGCCAGGCAGATCAATACCCATAGCACATCGGCCATTTCATCGCCCAGATCGCGGTTTTTATCGCTTTCTTTGAACGATTGTTCGCCGTAGGTGCGTGCCATGATCCGCGCCAGTTCGCCAACTTCTTCGGTCAGGATCGTCATATTGGTAAGCTCGTTGAAGTAGCGTACACCATACGTTTTGATCCACTGGTCCACTTTCTCCTGGGCTTGTTGCAAGGTAATATCAGCCATCTTATTCTTTATTTTGCGAGTCGATCAGGATAGTGACCGGTCCGTCATTCAGTAATTCTATTTTCATATCTGCGCCAAATACTCCGGTGGCGACATTCTTGCCGATTTGCAGTCCCATTTCGGCACAGAATGATTCATACATCGGGATGGCAAAGTCCGGTTTGGAGGCATGGATGTAGGAGGGGCGGTTTCCCTTCTTTGTAGAGGCATGTAAAGTGAATTGGCTAACCACCATTACCTCGCCGCCCGTATCGATTACAGAGCGGTTCATAACCCCGTTTTCATCGTCGAAAATGCGTAGATTGGCAATCTTCTTGCACAACCATTCGATGTCCTCCTGTGTGTCGCGGTCCTCGATACCGACCAATACCAGCATCCCGTTTCCTATATTGGATTTGAGTTGTCCGTCGATTGTAACGGAGCAATGCTGTACACGCTGTATAACTGTTCTCATTTGTATGTTTACTTTAAACCATTTATTAATGCTTTTGTTTTAGCTTCCCCGATCAATTCCTTCAATTCATCGAAGCTGGCTTCCCGTATTCTCTTTACGCTCTTATAATGACGCAAAAGTAATACTTTAGTCTTTTCTCCGATTCCATTGATGCTGTCCAGTTCGGAGCGGGTCTGGCTTTTGCTGCGCTTGTCCTTGTGGAAAGTGATGGCAAAGCGGTGCACTTCGTCCTGTATCTGTGTAAAGAAACGGAACATCTGGCTTTGTATCGGCATGCCGACCGTAACGGGAGGGAAGCCGAAAAGAAGTTCAGAGGTCCGGTGCTTTCCATCTTTCGCCAGTCCGGCTATCGGTATGTCGAGATGAAGCTCGTCTTGTATGACTTCCCGGACAACTTCCATTTGCCCCTTTCCACCGTCGGTAAGGATCAGGTCGGGCAGGGGAGAACTTTCGTTTACGGCTCTCTGGTAACGGCGGCGTACCACCTCTTTCATGGATGCGTAATCATCGGGGCCGACCACCGTCTTGATAATGTATTTGCGGTAGTCTTTCTTTGATGGTTTCGCCATTTTGAAGACAACGCAGGCTGCCACGGCATCGCTTCCCTGTATGTTCGAGTTGTCAAAACATTCGATATGTATCGGTAATTTGGGTAGGTGCAAAGCGTCCTGCACTTCTTTCAGAATACGTGTGCTCCGTTGTTCCGGGTTGAGTTTTTCCGCTTGTTTCAGTCGGTCTACCTTAAATTGCTTTACATTCATTTCGGATAGTTCCAGCAACTTCTTTTTATCGCCACGCTGTGGAACCGTAAAGGTCACATTACCTAATTCCATTTCCATTTCGAAAGGAACGATGATTTCGCGTGCCGTACTTTTAAAACGATCGCGCATTTCTACGATACCCAGGCTGAGCAGTTCTTCTTTGGTTTCGTCCAGCCGTTTTTTGTATTCAAAAGTATAAGCCTGTACGATCGCCCCGTTTCCGATATGCATGAAATTGATATAAGCCGACTTCTCATTCTCTGCAAAAGAGAATACATCTATATTATGAAGCATAGGCGTAACTACTGTCGATTTTGCCCGGTAGTTTTCTATTACTTCGTATTTCTCTTTTATTTTTTGAGCTTCTTCAAACTTCAGTTCTCCGGCCAAAACCTGCATCTCTTCATAGAGGTGTTTACTGATCTGGGAGATATTTCCGCGAAGGATTTCCTTTATTTCGGAAATGTTTTGCTGGTATTCTTCCATAGATTGCAAACCTACGCAAGGCCCTTTGCAACGTTTGATATGGTATTCCAGGCAGACCTCGTATTTCCCTGCTGCAATAGATTCCGGTGTCAATGGATATTTGCAGGTACGTAACGGGTAAAGTTCCTTCAGCATCTGAAGCATGACTTTGGCAGTGTATACGGACGGGTAGGGGCCGTAATATTGTGAGCCATCCTTTACTATATTCCGGGTCTGAAATATGCGGGGAAAATATTCGTTTTTTACGGTAATCGAAGGATATGTTTTGTCATCCTTCAGCATGACGTTGTATCGGGGACGATACTGTTTAATCAGATTGTTCTCGAGTAGCAAGGCATCCTCTTCTGTGTTGACAACAATGTATTTGATGTCGCGGATTTGCTTTACCAGTACACGTGTCTTATTGCTGTCGTGTTCCTTGTTAAAATAGGAGGATACACGGCGCTTCAGGTTCTTTGCCTTGCCTACATAAATGATTGTTCCCTTGTCGTCGAAGTACTGGTAGCAACCAGGCTTGTCCGGCAAGATAGAAAGTATCATTTTTATATGTTTCTCCGTTTCTGAACTCATCTTGTTTAACTGTTTCTGTCCTATACCCAGTGTTTTATCTTCTTTTACCTAAAGTAAATGTTTCACGTGGAACAATTCGCGTTTTATCTTCCGAGGAGTACCAGTAGGATGTTTATATCGCTGGGGGAGATGCCTGGAATACGGCTTGCCTGCGCAATAGTATCCGGGTCGATCTTCGTGAGCTTTTGCCTTGCTTCGGTCGATAAAGACTGGATCGAATTGTAGTCGAATTTACCTTTGATATGGATATTCTCCAGGCGGTTTATTTTCTCTGCGATGATCTGTTCGCGCCGGATATAACCGCTATACTTGATCAGGATTTCTGCTGCTTCGATAATCTCTTCTTTACGTGAAGCAGGAACCTTGTCCAACTCTGTGCGGAGTGCGGGGACGAGGGTGGCAACGCTTCCCAAAGTGAGTTGCGGACGAAGGATCAGGTCGATCAGTTTACAACCGTGAGCGAGTGGGGTAGTACCCAGCTTTTCCAATCCTTCGTTTATGTATTGCGACTTTACGGAATAGTTTTCTGCAAAGTTGATAATAGCATCCCTGTGTTCTTTTTTCTCTGTCAGCAGGTCGTAACGCTCTTGTTTAGCCAAACCTATTTTGTAGGCTTTTTCTGTCAGGCGCATATCGGCATCATCCTGGCGGAGCAGGATGCGATATTCGGCACGGGAGGTAAACATACGGTAAGGTTCGTCTACACCTTTCGTTACGAGGTCGTCAATAAGTACGCCGATATAGGCTTCATCGCGTCCTAGGATAAACGGTTCGCCTCCGTGGCAATTGATATGTGCGTTGATGCCGGCTATCAATCCTTGTCCGCCTGCCTCTTCGTAACCGGTTGTACCGTTAATTTGTCCGGCAAAGAACAGGTTACGGATTTGTTTTGTTTCCAGGTTATGATGTAATTGCGTCGGATCAAAGAAATCGTATTCGATTGCATATCCCGGGCGATAGATTTGAATATCTCTGAATGCAGGGATTGCTTGCAGCGCACGCAACTGGATGTCTAATGGGAGAGAGGAGGAGAAGCCGTTCAGGTAATACTCCTGTGTTGTTTCGCCTTCCGGTTCCAGGAACAGTTGGTGTTGGGTTTTATCTGCAAATGTTACGATCTTTGTTTCGATGCTGGGACAATAGCGCGGACCGATACTCTGGATTTGTCCGTTGTACAGGGGAGAGTCGGGGAGACCTTCACGCAAAATATTATGACATGCTTCGTTTGTGAAAGTCGTCCAGCAGCTAAGTTGTTTTAACGGGCGCGGCTGAAAATCGAGATAAGAGAATTTATGAAAGTCGTTCTCTCCCGGTTGTTCGCCCATTTCATCGAAGTGTATGCTGCGACCGTCGATACGTACAGGTGTTCCGGTCTTCATCCGTTCCGATTTAATTCCCAGAGAAACCAGTTGTTCCGTGAGCCCCGTTGCTGCCGGTTCCGAGATGCGTCCGCCACGTAATTGTGTACGTCCGATATGCATTAGGCCGTTCAGGAACGTTCCGTTAGTTAAGACTACGCTTTTTGCCCGGAATTCTACATCCATATTGGTTTTGACCCCACAAACAGTATCTCCGTCCAACATTATTTCGCGGACAGTATCCTGCCAGATATATAAGTTCGGAAGGTTCTCCAGTATTCCCCGCCAGCAATCAATAAAGCGGGCACGGTCACTCTGGGCACGCGGACTCCACATAGCCGGACCTTTGCTCCGGTTCAGCATGCGAAACTGAATCGCAGTGCGGTCTGTTACAATCCCCATATACCCACCCAGCGCATCTATTTCACGGACGATCTGTCCTTTGGCGATACCGCCTACGGCCGGATTGCAACTCATCTGTGCAATCTTGTTCATGTCCATGGTGATAAGAAGCGTTTTTGAACCCAGGTTGGCGGCAGCTGCTGCGGCTTCACAGCCTGCATGGCCAGCACCTACCACGATCACATCGTAATTGAAAGTCATTGTCGTAATTCTCTTTGTTTCTTTTGCAAAGATAGTCATACTCCGCCTTTTAGCCACCATCCCAAAGGATATTTTGCTTATGCTTTGTTTCGTTAAAGATTCCACGGATGCAGATCTGTTGGTGGCTTTATCCTAAATATGTTTTTTATATGTTCTTATGCAGCTTTTAAATTCTATAGTCCATCATATATTAATATAACTCTAAAAAGAATGTTATGAAAAAGTATTTGTTTTTATTGGGGCTGTTGATGTCAACCCTTTCGTTGTTTGCCCAGGAGGCGTCGATCGGGAAATCCTTGTTTACCATCCATGCGGGTCCCTCCTGGTATTTGGGAAAGATGATCGGGATTACAAACAACTCCGATGCTTATCGCAGTGATTTGCGGAACGGGGTTTCCTGGGGTGTTAACTACTATTATCTGGGGGATAAATATATCTTCGATTCATTTAAACTGTCTCCCGGTCTCATTTATCAGGGTGGACAGTATAAAAACAGTCATGATGAAGGCTCCGATAAAATTCTGATGAACTACATTGCGCCACAAATCGCCCTGTTCTACGTCAAGCAGAAGTTTAATTTATCTTTGTCGACGGGTTTGGGATACCAGCTTTACAAAGATAAAAGTTTGGTGTACGATAAACCGCGGAATGTGTCGATGAACAAGCTCGCTTATAATTTATCAGCAGGCGGTGAATATCTCTTTTCCCAACATATAGGAATCTCTGCAAAGGTGAATTGGATCGTTACCTCTTCGGACAGCTATTCTGTCAAATACCATGGTCAGAAATGGCAGGTCGAGTCACCTGAATTGAATGGCGGTGGCGGCTGCTTTTCTCAATTATCGTTGTTGTTCGGTATGAATTTTCATTTTTAATTAGACACCATTATGAAACATATATTATTTATCTGTTTGCTTTTTTTCTGTATAGCTTGTGAAGAGAATAAATCGGTTGATCCCACTCTTATGCCTGAGGCTACTGCGACCGGTGTGAATACATTCGGTTGTCTGGTTGACGGTTGGGTATCTGTAAGCGGCCGCTGGGGTTTGCCGGTAGCTGAATTTACCCAACTGGAAGATAGTACCGGCATGACGATTTCGGCACAAATAGGTTTCGATTCTTACCTTCGCTTTTCAATACCCAATCCCAAACAGGGAGAAACGCTTCCGTACACGAATGTCTCTTTTGATAACCAAAAAATCGGAGATGGAAAAGTCCACATTACCCGGATGTCTGACGGGATATTCAGCGGGACTTTTGAGGGAGACCGTATTACAGAAGGACGCTTCGACCTGAAATATAAAGAGTGAACGGGAATCCGGGCCGCTACGGCTTACAACTGCTTTAAAACTTCCATCACATAATTCCGTCGTTGACGGGAAATGCTGATGGAAGAACCGTCCTTCATGCGGATATATCCCCCATCGCTTTTGATGAAACTTTTTATTTCTTCCAGATTGATCAGATGTGATTGATGAACACGGAGGAAATTGTAAGGTGTCAGCAAGTCGTCAAATTCTTTTAATGTTTTTGATACGATCAGCTTCTCTCCCGATTTAAGATAAAAAGTGGTATAGTTGCTTTCCGATTCGCAACGGACGATAGAGCCGATTTCAACAAATTCAATTTTATCGGCGACCGACAGGGCTATTTTCTTTTGTTTATCCAGTGCCCGCTTGTTTTGCAGAAGGTTTTGCATCCGTTTGTTTTCCTGTTTTCGTAAGACGACCTGGACGGCTTTATCTACAGCATGTGTCAGTTCTTCCGGGTCAATAGGCTTCAGTAAATAGTTGAGTGCGCTGAAGCGGATAGCCTGGATCGCATAGCTGTCGTAAGCCGTTACAAAGATCACTTCAAAAGGAATATCCGGCAGACTTTCCAGGAGGGAGAAACCGGTATCGTCGCCCAGCCGGATATCCAGAAAAAGGATATCCGGTTTAGCTTCGGGCAGGACGGTACGGGCTTCCGTGACTGAACTGCAAATAGCCGATATTTTGATTTGCGGACAATAGGTACCGAGCATGCGGAGCAGGTTTTCCCGGTTCCCCTGCTCGTCATCAACAATTGCTGCGGTTATTTTTGTCTCCATATTTTTGTTTTTATAGAGGAATGGATAATTGGACGTGACAACCGGAAACAGACTCTTTCTCCTGTCTGTTTTCGATCGTAATACCGATTTCCGTATTGTACAAAGTCTTTAATATTTCGAACTCATTGGTGACGGCACGGATACCGAAGCCTCCATTTGCCTCTGTTTTCAATCCGGGACCATCGTCAGTGATATCGATTATCAACAACTGATCCTGCAAAGATAATCGAATTATGATTTCTCCCGTACCGCGCGGAGCGATTCCGTGCTTAACAGCGTTTTCAACGAAAGGTTGTATCAGCATTCCCGGTATTTCGATTGCATCCGGCTCGATATTCTGATCGACAGTCAACGAGTAAGAGAAAGGATAACGAAGTTGTTCGAGTTTCAGATACAGTTCCAGTTGCTCGATCTCATCCGAGAGAGGAACCAGTTTCTTTTCGGATGTTGCCAGAACTTTGCGCAGTAAACGTGAGAAATCGATCAGGTATTTGTTCGCCTCCTGATTGGCCGAGCGATTGATCAGATTCTGTATCGAACTTAGTGCATTAAAGATGAAATGCGGGTTCATCTGGGAACGAATGGCACGGAGTTCGAGTTCGCGGATATGACGGCGGTTACGTTCCTGCTTCTGTTTGTTTTTGTTTCGGAAATAGTATATGATACCGATGATTGCTGCGATTAGGAGCGCACCTAAAATGCCCTCCTTGAATCCTTTCATAAAATCGTTGAAAGATTTGTCTTCTCTGTTCAGGTCTTTTTTTATTAATTCAAGGATTGGCTCGGTGTTTAAATATCCGAAATCCCGATGGATAATCGTCCCGTCTTCGCGCATCAGGACCGTCAGTAAAGAGATTCCCTTATTATAAATTAAATCCTTTTCGACCTTTTCGGGTATGGCTTTAAACGGTTTTACCACTTTCGCGTTGTGAGCTTTAAAATGTGCTAAAGTTCGAATTGGACGATAGAGGCCAACCCTTCTGTTTTGAGTTGTTTTTCCAAGTCGAGTGCCGTTTGCAGGCTCATTCCGCCAAGACCATCGGGGGTGGATACATATAGCAGGATGTATTTCCGGTCGCTTCCTTTCACCAGATGCAGGCTGTCGGTTACGATTAGACCGGTTTCCTTGATATTCTTTCCATATTCGAAAGGTAATAGTTTATTGTATGCTCTTTTTACTTCGTTTGTCAGGCTGGTATCTGGACAGGAAGCGATAAAATCGTTATAATCATCTTCTATTTCATGTAGTGTCTTACTATACATCAAACTTGTCAAGTTCGCTCCGTTTACAAAGTATTTAGGATAGCCAGAGAAGATTTGTTTATTTAGCAGATAGTCTTCTTGTGGAGTTATTTTTTGTTTGTTCAGACACAGATTGTCCGATTTGAGCTCCTGCTTTTTATAGGTAGCATACATATGCAGGAAAAAACCGTAATGTGCTGAATAAGGATTCTTCAAGTGGTAGGCATTATCAATAAGCGGATTGACTGATGCGAAAGGAGGAGCTTGCCAATCGAGTAAACTGCTATCATACCAGGCTTCTTTGTCGCTCTTAAACATGTAGCACCGTAGGATAAATCCTCCTTTGAAATACTGTTCCGATAATTCAAATACTCTCTTCCAATAAGGATCCATTTTCTTAAAATCTTTTTCTAAGGTAGTTTGAAAAAGAGAATCACGGTGCTGGAAGGATTTTTTTAACTCGTCAGGAGAAATGTTGCCGTATTCAGAATTGTAATAAGAAAATCGTTGAGTGTTGTATTGTAGGTTATTCTGTTCACTACCTCGTCCCTCGTAACGATAGGTATGTGTATTCGTAAATGCCTCTTTGTCTTGAATAATGGAATCTCCCGGAGTAAGCAGAAGTTTTATTCGTTCTCCTACTTTATATTCTGTCGGGTAAGCGATAAATATTTTCTTGTGAATAGTCGAATCTTTAGATGTATCGAGACCATAATTACTACATGTAAATTCTGTATTCGGAGGAAGAGCAAATGAGGCATCCACAACCCGTGTATCCGGTGCGAATAAGATAGTTCCATCTGTTTTCCATTTGGTCAGGATATCGTAGGTTATCGGAGTCAGTAACTGTTCCAGGTTAACCGAGTCGCGGATAGTAATTGCCATATAATCGGATAATCTTTCCGATCTTACTCCGAAAGGAACATACGTTTTCGAATAGGAATAGGATGAGTTCTCTTTATTGAATACGAGTGGTTTCCGGCTTTTCCGGTCGTACGTGACATGTAAAATCTGTTTGTCTGACGTATTATTTTCGAAAGCAAAATCTTGCTGATAACGGCTGTCGAAATAATAAAAGCCGGGTTTCTCTTTGGCGTTATGGCAATCGTACAGGTTATCCAGCGTATAGTCAATAGAAATGGACTTGTCTGTTTTTTCTGCTACTGTAGCTAGTATGGTTATCCGGCGTATATTCTCCGCCCTCCAGGGGATTTCTTCTTTAATCCCCGGAGCGATATAGGGATAGTAATGGACAGTTTCGAGGGTTATCCAATCTCCCTTTTTCAGTGAGTCGGGATTGTAAGGGACGAATGTGTCCGCCCAGCCGTTCCATGTCAGGCACAGGAATAAAAATAAGAGTCTCGCTTTCATAACTGTAAATTTAAATGAAAAATCTGATTACAGTTCAAAAGTATAGGCGAAAGACTCTTATCTGTTTGAACAATGAGTAAATGGCAAGTTCTGATGAGTATCAGGATTTATTTTAAACTTTTGTTTGTAGAGGATATTTTTGCTGTTAATCGGTATACAGTTTGTATGCTCCTTGGAAACTCATTTTGATAGCCAAGGCGAATGATATTCCACCGACGATTGTTCCGAAGGCAAGTAATGAAAGGGCATTAGGTTCGGTTCCTAGTGGAAATTCATCATACTCGGAGAGGGCTGCTGCTATAAAAAATGAAGAAAAGAAACACAAAACAACTCCCAGTACAAGGCTTATCCATGCAGTTTTTTGAATCAATTGTTTGATAAGTATGCTTATTAAAATGACCGCTATTGAAAGAAGAATGAAAGGAATTGTCCATTTCCCTTTGCTTCCTATTTCGAAGATTGCGTCGAAAATAGTCGGTACAGCCAAAATCAACAGGAACCAAATCTCAGATATATTATTGATAGCTTTTTGGATTCCGAGTTTTAAAGAGGTTGTGTTCATGATAATATGTTTTTGAGTGACTACTAATTAATAAACGAAGTATTTACCAGTTTTATTGTTTCAATGACTTCATACATTAAAAATTAAGTTCTCATGCAACATATTAGTAATATCCGGCATCTATATATTTAACAATGTTATTAGATATGTTATGAAAAAGTTAGTACTCCTTTTGTTTGTTGCAAAAGAAAAAAATGCCGGGATTAACTCTCCCGGCACTCTTCCGGCAAAATAGCCAGTGCTTTATTTTCGTTTTCTTCCATGATCTCCCTTTCCCCTGGCCCTTTGTCGTTGATGCCGCACAGATGAAGGATTCCGTGGATGATGGTACGATGCAGTTCTTCGTTGTATGGAGTTTCGAACTTTTCCGCATTTGTTTTTACTGTATCCAGACTGATGAAAAGGTCGCCTGATATCTTGTTTCCGCTGGTATAATCGAATGTGATGATATCCGTATAATAATCATGTTGCAGATACTGGCGGTTTACTTCCAGGATCTTTTCGTCGGAACAGAAGATGTAACTGATATCCCCTGTCTTTTTACCGTATGTTTCGGCAACTTTCCTGATCCAGTTGCTGACAGCCTCTTTCTTGATGGCCGGAAGTTCGATGTCTTCTGCGTAAAATGATATTGTCATAATGCTATTATTATTCTTATTTGTCTTTCTGAATGATATGTTAAAAAATATTACCCGGTATAGTATTTTCAAATACCTGCCATATTAATCCGATTTACCCGGTATAGTAGTGACATTTTGATAATCGGAAATTTATTGTCAGGCAAAGAATATATATGTCAAAGTTATTGCGGCAATAGCCCCTACCAGGTCTGCCATCAATGAACATTGTATGGTGTAACGGGTATTGCGGATGCCAACGCTTCCGTAATAAAGTGCGACTACGTAAAAAGTCGTATCCGTCGAGCCTTGTACGATGGAAGCCAGCCGTCCGACAAACGAATCGGCACCATAGGTATTCATCGCATCCAGCATCATTCCGCGTGCACCGCTTCCGCTAAGCGGCTTCATCAGGATGGTCGGCAGGCCACCGACAAAATCAGTATTGATCCCTAATGCACCGACACCCACACGGATTCCTTCAATGATAAAATCCATCGCTCCTGAGGCACGGAATACCCCTATCCCGACCAGTATGGCGACCAGATACGGTATAATCGTTATTGCCGTTTTAAAGCCTTCTTTGGCTCCTTCTATAAATGTGTCATATACATTGATTTTTTTTCGTATGCCGCTGACAATGAATCCGCAGATTATAGTAAACAATAATGTGTTTGCAAACAAGGTGGAATAAAGCGAAACCTGTTCCTGTTCCAATGAGTTGAACAACCAGACCAGTCCGCCTATAAAGGCAGCCAGGCCTCCGAAGAATAGTACCAGATTTCTTTGGAGTATATTGATGCGTTGTTTGATGCAGACGGCCAGTATGGCAACTAATGTGGATGAGAATGTTGCCAGCATAATCGGCAGGAAAACGTCCGATGGATTGGCTGCCCCCATCTGTGCCCGGTACATCATGATGGTGATTGGGATAAGGGTTAACCCCGAAGCATTGATGCAAAGGAACATAATCATCGGGTTGCTGGCAGAATCCTTTTCAGTATTCAGCTCTTGTAGTTGCTGCATTGCTTTCAGCCCCATCGGTGTTGCTGCATTGTCCAGTCCCAGCAGGTTGGCGGAGATATTCATAAAAATAGAACCTGTCACCGGATGCTCTTTCGGTATGCCCGGGAAGAGCTTGCTGAAAACCGGTGCCCCCAACCGGGCAAACGACTGGATGACTCCCCCCCTTTCGCCAATCTTCATAATACCCAGCCAGAGCGACAAGATACCGGTCAGTCCGAGCGATATCTCGAATCCGGTCTTGGCAGACGCAAAAGAGGAATTGATAATCTCTGTGAAGACTGCCGTATCTCCGGCAAAGATAAGTTTGCCCAGCGCGACGACGAAAGCGATTAGAAAGAAAGCGATCCAGATGTAGTTCAGAATCATATGTTAGTTGTTATTGATATTATACCTGCAAAAATAGGAATTAATTAACAATAGATTTGTATTTTTGCCTGAATAATAAAACGTAAAGACTTATGGCAAAGATATTAGTAACCTACGACATGTTCCGCGAAGGGTTCACCGAGCTGGAAAGCAATTATGACGTGACTTTTCCCGAAGGAAGAGATTTCACCTATGAAGAAGTGTTGGAAATGATTCCGGAATACGATGTTCTATGTTCCATGTTCGACTTTCCGGTGAATAAGGAACTGGTCGACCATGCCCCGAATCTGAAGTTGGTAGCCAACTACGCGGTGGGTTATAATAATATAGATGTGGCGTATTGCCTGGAAAAAGGTATCACCGTAGCCAATACTCCCGACCCCGTCACCGCCCCTACCGCCAACCTGGCTTTGGGACTGATGATCGATACCGCCCGCCGTATCACCGAATGCGACCGCAAACTGCGTACGCTCGGCAAAGAGATGAAGGTGGGTGTACTCGAAAATCTCGGCGTGAATATTACCGGACAGACACTCGGTATCATCGGTATGGGACGTATCGGAAAAGCATTGGCCAAACGTGCGAATGCTTGCGGTATGGAGGTGATTTACCATAACCGCCGCCCACTTTACGTGGAGGAAGAGACGAAACTGAACGTGACGTACGTCTCTATGGAAGAGCTGTTGGCGAAGTCCGATTTTGTCTCCCTGAATGCTCCTTATACTCCCGATACCTACCATATCATCGGCGAAACGGAACTGAAGCAGATGAAACCGTCGGCTATCCTGATTAATACCGCCCGTGGCCCGCTGGTGGACGAACATGCGCTGGTAAAGGCCTTGCAGGACGGAACGATTCATGGCGCCGGACTGGATGTATTTGAATTTGGCGACTATCCCCTGCCCGAATTGCTGGAAATGGAAAATGTGGTACTGACGCCTCATATCGGCACGCAGACAATGGATGTACGTATCGTCATGGCCCGTACGGTTTGTAATAACGTCATCGGATTTTTGGAAGGCGACCGTCCCGTATCACGTGTCACGCGTCCATGACGGCGGAGTTTGTATTGAGCGAACTTCTCTCGATGGCGAATCCGGAGAAGGCTGTTTTCCTGCAGCGTTTCTTTAAAACGGGGCCGGGACAGTATGCCGAAGGCGATGTATTCCTCGGATTGGTCGTTCCCCTCACCCGTAGCATTGCAAAGGCGAACAAACAAACTCCTTTGCCCGAATTGCAGAAACTGATGGATAGCGAATATCACGAAGCGCGCCTTTGTGCCCTTTTGATCGCCGTCGAGCAATTCAAAAAGGCTTCGGAAGCCGACCGGAAGAAGCTGTATGATTTCTATCTGGGCAATGCCCGGCGCATCAATAACTGGGACCTGGTAGACGTTACCTGCCCGCATCTGGTAGGCCTTTACCTGCTGGATAAAGACCGTACCCGATTATATGAACTGGCGGATAGCGACTGTTTGTGGGAGCAGCGGATTGCTATGGTTTCTACCGTCACTTTCATCCGTAACCGCGAATATACCGATACATTGGCATTGGCAGAAAAGCTGATGACGCATACACATGACCTGATGCATAAAGCGGTGGGCTGGATGCTCCGCGAAGTCGGTAAAAAAGATCGGGAAACATTAACCGACTTTCTCGAAAAACACGCTACACGCCTCCCCCGCACAGCTCTCCGTTATGCCATCGAACATTATCCGGAGGAACAACGGCAGTATTTCCTGAAGAAGAAGTAACATGGATGAGAAAAATAATAACAACGAGATATTAATATACCAATCACAGGATGGAACTATTAAAGTGGATGTTCTGTTTGAGGGGGAAACTGTGTGGCTGTCACAATCGCAGTTGAGTACTTTATTCGGAAAGTCTAAATCGACCATAAGTGAACATATTAAACATATCTTTGAAGAAGGAGAATTGGATTCTTCGGCAGTTGTTCGGAATTTCCGAACAACTGCCGAAGACGGAAAAGAATATAATACCAATTACTATAATCTGGATGTCATCATATCCGTCGGCTATCGGGTAAAATCACAGCAAGGTACCCAATTCCGGATTTGGGCAACTCAACGGCTTCGTGATTATATCACTAAAGGTTTCGCATTGAATGACGAACGTTTCAAAACAGGCTCTTCCATGAATTATTTTAAGGAATTGCTGGAACGTATCAGGGAAATCCGGATTTCGGAACGAGTCTTTTACCAGCAAATCAAAGATATTTATGCCACAAGTATCGATTACGACCCGTCTGATGAGATGACGCTTTCTTTTTATAAGGAAGTACAGAATAAGCTACTTTGGGCTGTCTGTGGTAAAACTGCCGCAGAATTGGTTTATTACCGGGCCAATGCGTCATTACCTATGATGGGATTGACTTCTATGACCTATCCCGATAAAGTTCTTAAAGCGGATATAGCTATTGGTAAAAACTATCTGAATGAAGAAGAAGTAAAGATGTTGAAACTAATAGTCGAACAGTTTTTAGCCTTTGCGGAAGCACAGGCAATGGCTCATAAGCCTTTGTATATGAAAGATTGGATAGAAAAGTTGAAACTGGTTCTGACTATGAATGAAAAAAGTATTCTGGAAGATGCGGGACGTATTTCCCATCAGTTGGCTGTACAAAAAGCCGGACAGGAATATACGCAATATAAAGAGGTGCAGCGTGTATCCGAACGTCTGAATAGTATTAAGGAATTGGATGAAGATATAAAGCGATTGAAAAGGAAAGATACTGATACAGGTAAAAAAGAATGAATGAAGAAATAAAAGAAAAACTCCGCCGGTGGGCGAATGAATATAATGTTAGCGGTTTTATCAAGGACGACCCTGTCCAGTTCCCCCATCGGTACACGGAGAAAAGGGATATTGAGGTGTCCGCTTTTATTACCTCCTGGATTTCTTACGGACGCAGGGAACTGATCCTCCGGAAAGCGAACGAACTGCATGATGCAATGGGCCCTAGTCCTTACCGTTGGATTAGGAATGAAGGATATAAGAACTTGGCGGGAAATCCGGTTGAATCTGGTAAGAGAGATACTTTTTACCGCTTCTACACCTATTCCCATCTACGTCAGTTGTGCGACCGGCTGAAAAGTATTTATGAAGAATATGACTCGCTGGAAGATGCTTTGTCTGCCAGTCCTTATCCGAATCCGGTGACAAAGATACAGGATATTTTCTCAGGAATCGAAGGGATTCCCGTACTGACGGGGACGTCTGCCTGTAAACGTCTTGCCATGTTCCTCCGGTGGATGGTCCGGAAAGACGGTATTGTCGACTTCGGCATCTGGGAAACAGCCATCAAACCGCATGAGTTAATCATTCCTTTAGATACCCACGTCCATCAGATTTCGTTGGAACTGGGATTGACCGAGCAAAAGAATGCTACCCTCAAAACCGCTGTCGAGATTACCGAAGCCTTAAAGCAGGTATTCCCGGATGATCCGTGTCTGGGGGATTTCGCCTTGTTCGGATATGATATAAACCGGAGGCAAACTATATCCAACCCTGGCATCTTTTAGCGTCAACTAAGGGAGAAACTAATCCTCGGGTCATGACTTTGTATTATTACCCTGTACACCCTGGCTTATTAAGGTGTACACCTTGCGTAACTATCCTGTACACCCTGGTCGATTATCCTGTACAGGGTAGTTTTAGTGGGTAAGGACTTTCGGGCTAGTTCCTTATTACTTTGAAGTTAGTTGTATACTATATTCGGGTTAGTTCTTACCCGGAGCATCTGTGTTGGTGGCTGATGACAGATAAGGTTGCAGATGAAAAGAATGTATCTGCAACCTTATATTTGTTGATTGATAGTAGTTTATGGGAAGAGGTGACAGATGGCAGATTGTTTCCAGAAACTTTATGTAGAACTATTTAATCTCTGCGCAATTCACCTGCGGTGTCCGGATACCCGGCTTCAGTTCACCGTTGACGATGATCAGGCTGTCACCTTTCAATACGGCTCCTGCCCCGGCACGGGCTAACTGTTCGTAATCTCCCTGCTCGGTCCATTCTTTGGTAAATGTGTTGTATTGTAAGAGGAATGTATTGAATTTGTACCATTCCACCGGATAATGCATGTACTCTTTTCCCTCTTTTATCAGCCTTTCGAGTCCTTCGAACTCTAATCTTTCTTCGGCCCGCTCCATATAGATGGAACGGTTGAGAGCTGTTAAGAAACGGCCGTAGTTGACGCCGCCCATAAGTAGGATTGAACTGTCGCCGTAAGCAACTGCGCAACCTCCGGTGAAGGTACGCCAGACTTGGCCTTTGACTGAAGGCAATTTAGTCTCCGTAGTCCAACTTTTTGTAGCCGGATGGTATGAGAGCATATCTGAAGAGACAATTGCATCCACATCCTTTCCATACGCATCCTTGGAAACAGGCTGAAAGCCGCTCGACAGGTAAATACGTACTCCGTCGGCCGACTGTTGGGCGGCTAAGACCGGTTGAAGGCGCGTCTGACCGGGGAAGTCCGGCAGTTTTTCCCAGTTTCCATCGAGGTTTTTGTTCAGTTTCATTGAATAGAAGCTATGGCCGGGTTTCCCGTTCTCATTTCCTCCGGCTACATAGATCGTGTGGTCGATATAGGCCGCAGAAAGATTATCCATCGATACGGGAAGTGTATCCAATTTGCAAATGTGTGCCTTTTCATCGGACCTGGACATGGACAGCAGATAGACATCGGCTAAAAAATCGGTGCTGTTGTTTCCCCCTATGCAGACGATACCTTCCGGCGTCGTGACGGAGGCTCCGTAGGCAACTGGAAGAGGCAGGTTACCGGCTTTCTGCCATTGGGCGTTTTTGTCTGAAAGGTCGAGGGCGAATATATCGCTGTAATATCGTTTGGCTCCTCCCTCGGTGACCGGTTTGTCGGGGAAATTACAACCGCCGGCAACCAGCAGTATTCCGTTACTGATGCCGACAAAAGGGGCTGAAACCCCTAATGAGGAGGTGTCTGCCATGCCCGGCAAATCGGGTAGTTTATTCCAGGTACAGGTAATCATATGATTCGGTTTAGATGTTGGTGGCTGACTGCATCCGGCTAACATGACTGCCAGCAGGAGAAGACATCCGGTTAATATGGATTTGTTGTACATGATACTATTGTTTCTTTGTTCTGAATGTTGAAGCCGGGAGTTCATCGCTGTTGACCAGGTTGGCACGGGTGAATGGTTGCCAGCCGTAGCGGACCAGCTTCGGATTCGTAACCTTCTCACTGCGGATTTTCACCTTTCCATCGATTATTTCGGCCTGGGCGGGGAAGAATAGCCCGTCGTGTTCCGCTATTTCGAATGTGCGTATCGGTTGCCCGTCGGAGGTGTGCAGGCCGTCGGCGTAATCGAAGGTGATGTAGGCGGCGTTGTCCCTGAATTCGACTGAACGGAATAAAGGACCTGACGGAGTGAGTGCATGTCCGTATGTCTTGTTGAGTGCCCAACGGGCCAGGCGTTCCCCTATTTCGCGTTTGTATACCGGATGCACATTCAACGAATCTCCCCGGTCGCTGCTGACGGCCATGCCGCTGTTCGGAATCGTCTCCATCAGTTCGCGTTGGCTGTTGCGGAACCAGGTCCAGCTCGGACGGTCGATACTCGATAGCTGAACGTAATAGAACGGAAACTCTTCTCCCCAGTTTTTGCGCCAGCTTTCCACCAGCAACGGGAACAAACGTTCGTGTGTTTCGATATTCTGGGCATTCGATTCGCCCTGGTACCAGATGACTCCTTTGATTGGATATTGTTGCAATGGCTGGATTCCCGTTTCGTACAGATAGCAAGGCTCATACGGATGACGTTGCAGTTTGTCGGATGATTTCTTCGTGTTGAGAACCGCACGACCGCGTACCCAGTCCTGGATAAAGTCGTTCTGTGTCCAGTTGTACAGTATATCGGTAAATTCGAATTCCAGTGTTTTCCGGTCTATCCAGGCTTCGGTACCCGACCCCCCTATGGCATTCAGGACGAGTCCGACCGGAACTTGCAGGCTGTCCGACAACATCCGTCCGAAGGCAAAGGCTACGGCCGAGAACTTATCGGCTGTCTGTTCGTTGCATGGTGTCCACCGGGTGTCGTGGTAATATTGTAGGCGGTTGAGCGAATCCATGGCAGAAATGTCCCATTCCACCGCATTCGTATACCAGCGGGGCTGCATATTGAAGAGACGTATCTGTGGTTGGCTGTCCGCATATTCGAGTAGTTCCTTCCGCTGGCTGTCTGCCAGTTCGTCTACCCGGAAAGCCATGTTGGACTGCCCGGAACAGAGCCATACTTCGCCGACCAGTACCTCTTTATAGGTCAGTTTCTGTGAAGCCGATGCTTTCTTTTTGCTTTTCTTTTCAGTGGCGGGCGAGGCTTCGATGGTCAGTTCATAAGGACCTCCTGCCTGTAACGGGTCGAGCGTGACAGACCATTTGCCGTTGGAGGCGGTTACAGACTCTTTCTTTTGTCCGGCAATCTGCACGGTTACTTTCTCACCGGCATTGGCAGTCCCGGAGATGAGTAAAGGTTTTTCCCGCTGTAAGACCATATTGTCGGAGTACGTAGCAGGCATACGGAGACCTCCGTAGTTGCCGGTCAGTTCCCCGTAAATCGTTTTAGCGAGGATACCGGCTCCTTCCGTGTTCGGATGAAGGGCATCGGGTAACAGGTCAGGGCGGTTGTAGAGTCCTTCCTGCAAATCGATCAGTCCGGTGTTGGCCAGTCGGGCTATTTCTTCGATTGTCTCCTGCTCCATCCAGTACCAGTCGCGGGTACCCGATTTGAAACGCGGATGCCGGTGTGAGATGGGGGTCATCCGGCAAATCCATATCCGACAATCCGGATTAGCTTTGCGGAACGACGCTATCAGGGAAAGATAGTCTTTCACGAAATGATCCCGGTAGTTGGGCCAGTTGCGTGGGTCGGTATCGTTCAGTCCGAGATGGATGACTACCCTGTCGCCGGCAAAGTCGAGTGCCGCTTTGTATTCTTCCTGCTCGCAGTAAGGGCGATGTCCTTTGTTGAGCAGCGTGGCACCGCTTTTACCGAAATTCACCACTTCGTAGTCGTCTCCCAGCATGCGTTGCAGTTGAACCGGATAAGAATTGACCTCCCGGTTCTCTATGCCTGCACCGTATGTCACGCTATTACCTACACAAGCTACCTTAATCTTATTCTGACCGTAGGCAGTTGTGCAAAGTAACAGGCATAATAGTAAAAGAGTTTTTTTCATTGTATGATAGTCTGTTTATTTCTTTTTATCCGGTGAATAGACCAGGCCGTCTACCGCCTTTTCACCGTCCGGGGTGACAAAGACGAATGTGAACATCCATTTGTTCAGCCTGACTTCGGGAAGCGTGAACTTTCCGACGGGAAGTTTCAGGAAAACCTTGTTCCATCCCTTTTGCAGGTGTACTCTGAGTGGTTCCCTGGCAACACAGTTCTCATTCCCCAGCGCGATTTCATTCGATTTTACGGTATGGGTCGCAGTCCATTCCGGCGGAAGCAGTTCTTGGTCGTTCAGCCATACGCGGCTACCTTTGTAGTCCCACTTGCCCTGCGGTGGCGCCAGGTCCATTTCCGAACGGCCGTAGTTCTGGAATTCTATCCAGGCCCCTGCTTCCTGGTCTTTGGGCGAATATACCCAGGTCCAGGCATAAGCGGTATGGTTTTCTTTCGGGTCTTTGTAAAAGCCGGGAACGAGTGTGCCCCATACGTGGCGCAGATAGATTCCGGCACCGATCGTTTCGTTTGTTTCGTAGGTTTTCCCGTCGTAGGTATAGCTGTCTTGCAAGACCGTTTCAGGCGGGAACACGCTATTCAGGTCACCGTTATTGGGGAATGCGTCGGTGATGCGCCATTTCACGTTTGTCTGTTTGACGTATGAAAACGGATAACCTTTGAAATGATGCTCTTTATGCCAGAGCATTCGTTGTTCGAATTCGGCAAAGGAAGTGTATGCGCGGCTATCTTCGGAAGGCAGGTTTGTCCCTTCTTTATCGAAGTATTCGTAGCCTCCTCCCCGCCAGGCACGGTCGGCTATGGCGAGCATGTTGGGATACAGGTGGTTTTCCCGTATCATGTTTTCTTCCGGTTGTACCAGGCGGTCGTTCCAGACGGCCAGGATGACACCTGCCATATCATCGCTACCTTCGGTATGCCCGTAGACGGTACTGTTGTATAAAGCACGGATGTCGGCAAAGGTATCGAAATGGTTCAGATAATGGAAACGGGAGTCGATGGCCGGTATTCCCGGTTGGGCTTTTCCCCGATAGCTCCACAGGTGTGTCATATCTATTTCACCCGGTTGGTAATGCCATCCCGGATTCCAGGAGATTACTTTTTTGCCTTTCGACCGGACGAATGCGACCATCTCCGGCACAAACCGGGGATTGGTGAACTCCACTTCGTCGGTCCCGATATGCAGATAAGGCGTATCGAATGTTTCGCAGACTTCTTCTATGAGCAGTTTCAGTATTTTCATTCCTTCCGGACTTTGCATGTCGTGGCGGAAGGTCCGTTCGAAAGCGGCACTGTGCCCGGGCATGTCGAGTTCAGGTATCAACATCACCTGGTGTTGTTTGCAGAAAGCAACGAGTTCTTTGGCCTCTTCCAGGGTATAATATTTACCCGGCATGCGGGTTGTATTGATGCTGTCGTTTATCATCGGAAAGACTTTGCTTTCCAGTCGCCAGGACTGGTTCTCGGTGAGATGCCAGTGGAAAACATTGATTTTGTAACGGGACAAAATGGCTATTTCCCGTTTCAGTTCTTCCAGGGAGATATAACTGCGGCCTACGTCCTGCATGAATCCGCGGATACGGAAGGCAGGCCAGTCTGTAATCCGACATCCCTTGATATAGGCTCTGTCCCCTTTCTTTTCCGTTAGTTGACGAAGGGTCTGGATGGCCCAGTACACTCCCTGTTCCGTGGTGGCTTCGATGGTGATACCCTGGGAGGATACTTGCAGTTTATAGGCTTCGTTTGCGTTCAGTTTTGCTTCCGGCAACTCTTTCACGAGCTTTACCTGTAATTTATATTTGCTGGTGGGGTTGATGCCGATGTTATTCTCCTGCAACCAGGCCGTAACCATCTGCTCCGTATTTCCTTCCGCCAGGAGGGCGATTTCTTTTCCGGAAAACGTTTGCTTGTTCCAGTCTACCTGTTGCGGCCAGGGAAGCAAGTGCGGAATACCGGCAGCATAGGCCACCGGTATCCATACACATAATATGAACGTTATGAACAGCTTTTGTTTCATCGTATTTATTTAATCAGGTCTGTTAGCTTGACAGCCTGGAAGGTCATGTGTGCCACACTTGACTCGTAGAAGATACCGACTGTTTCCTTATCGATCATGGACAGGCAGGAATATCCCCATCCTTCGTCTTCGTCCAATAATACCTGATGTTCTGCCGGCCAGGTCAGACCACCGTCGAGACTGGCTTTAATCGTGATATGGTTGCGCCCTTTCGTGGTGTTCGGATTGGAGAACAATAACAGTTTCTTTCCGGTGATGTTGTCTTTCGCGTCCACTTTGATGAGGCTTGCCATACATACCGGTTCCTGTAAGGCACTGCGGCTTGATGGATGCTCGGTCCAGGTCTTGCCCAGGTCTTTGGTAACGGCTACGGCACGGCTGCCGCCACGGTTATCGCGCATGTTGAGCATGAGCACGCCGGGTTCAACTTCTGCGACCTGTGCTTCGGTGGTATTGGTGCGTGCCAGGTTATGCAGATGCCAGGTTTTGCCACGGTCTTTGCTGTACATCACGCCTGCATTCGGTACACGCGTCGCGTCGATGAACTGGATGGGGAAAACCAGCGTGCCGTCCTGCATGG
>OKXB01000633.1_pt1 | contig 42073 bp, 33 predicted proteins | sample 1601731 | NCBI WGS metagenome assembly OKXB01 (sample SAMN04414077, study PRJEB24778) | human gut metagenome | material: faecal | host: Homo sapiens
AAATTCAAAAAACTGCGTCTTTTATTTGACTTTGCTCTCGCCTTTCACTATCTTTGTATGTCATTAAAAAAACTATATGTGCCAAAAGCCTGATATGAAACAATATGCTAAACACGACGGCCCTGCCGTTACAAAAGACATAAGACCGCAGATAAAACTGTGCCGCAAAGAGGAATTTGAAAATCTGTGGCCACAGATAAACGATATATTCGACAAGGCGCGGCAATATATGCGCCGCAACGGCAACAACGTGCAGTGGACTAACGGCTATCCACAGAAACAGACCGTGGCGAGTGATGTTGCCGACGGGTGTTTCTATCTGATATGCCTTAACGGCCGCATTGTGGCATGCTTCTGCATGCGCCCGTCGCCCGAGCCAACTTATGCCAAGATATACAACGGTCAATGGCCCGACGACGAGCCTTATAACGTGATACACCGACTTGCGTCTGACGGCACCATAGGCGGCATCGCACTGCTTGCCATAAGGTTTGCCCTTGACAAAGGCAACCTGAGGGTGGACACTCACGAACTTAACTCCACGATGATCAGTATCCTAGAGAAAGAAGGATTCATAAGATGCGGCACTATTTACGTTGCCGACGGCACCCCGCGCATAGCATTCCAAAAACAAGGAACAAGACATACAAACCAAATAAACATAATGCCATGAACGAAAATGAATATAATCTGCAAAGATTCGTCGATGCACAGGAAACCGAATATGCAACAGCACTTAGCGAAATACGCAGCGGAGGCAAACGTAGCCACTGGATATGGTACATATTTCCGCAGCAGAAAGGTCTTGGGCACAGCTACAACTCTGAATATTACGGACTCGACGGCACCGGCGAAGCACGCGCATATCTGGCACACCCGCTGCTCGGAGCGCGACTACGCGAAATATCTGCCGCACTGCTCGAGCACAAAGGCCGCACCACAATACGAAGACTTATGGGCTCACAAATCGACGTACTGAAGCTGCGCACCTGCATGCAGCTGTTTGACAGCATATCGCCAGGCGACATATTTGCCGAAGTGCTCGACGCCTTCTTCAATGCCAAAGAGAAATAACCTGTGGCCAGCAATGCGGCAACCGGGCTTTATCCTGACTCATTACATACCGAAACATATTTAATATAACCATAAAACCAAGCAAAACGATGTTAGCATACACATACATAGAGCGCGGACGGTTTGAACTTAAAGAAAAACCCATGCCGCAAATTAAAGACGCGCGCGACGCCATTGTGCGCGTAACCCTCGGAAGCATCTGCACAAGCGACCTGCACATAAAGCACGGCAGCGTGCCGAGGGCCGTGCCAGGCATAACCGTTGGCCACGAGATGGTTGGCATAGTTGAACAGGTGGGAGCTGAAGTAAGAAACGTTAAGCCGGGCGACCGCGTTACGGTGAACGTTGAAACGTTCTGCGGCGAATGTTTCTTCTGCAAGCACGGCTACGTGAACAACTGCGAAGACCCCGACGGAGGCTGGGCGTTAGGTTGCCGAATAGACGGCGGACAGGCCGAATATGTAAGAGTGCCGCACGCCGACAACGGACTCAACCGCATACCCGCCAACGTAACAGACGAGCAGGCACTCTTCACAGGCGACATACTTGCCACTGGCTTCTGGGCAGCACGCATATCCGAAATTACATCAGACGACACAGTAATGATAATAGGTGCTGGTCCGACAGGCATATGCACCCTGCTGTGCGCCATGCTCCATAAGCCACGGCGCATAATCGTCTGCGAGAAGTCTGACGAGCGCATCCGTTTTGTACGCAGTCATTATCCCGATGTACTCGTAACCAAGCCCGAAGACGCCGAAGCCTTTGTAAGAGCCAGCAGCAGTCACGGCGGCGCCGACAGAGTGATTGAAGTGGCAGGAGCCGACGACACTTTCGAACTGGCATGGCGATGCGCACGTCCCAATGCTATAGTTACCGTTGTGGCTCTTTACGACAAGCCGCAGACACTGCCCCTGCCCGATATGTACGGCAAGAACCTTACGTTCAAGACAGGCGGCGTTGACGGTTGCGACTGCGACGAAATTCTGCGTCTGATATCCGAAGGCCGCATCGACACCACCCCGCTGATAACCCACAGCTATCCGCTAAACGAGATTGAAGAGGCTTACCGCACGTTTGAAAACAGGCTTGACGGAGTGATAAAGGTGGCAATAACCGAGAGGCAAAGGCCATAGGCAGCGCATGCCTTCACGTTGCCGGCAGGCACAGCTGAAACGGCTTTGCAGCCGACGTCTCAAAGAGTGATTAAAAAAGTCTGTAAAAGTGGTTAATCTATCCGTAATCCATATCCTCTTCACTCAGTTATTTATTGCTAACTTTGCAAAGTGAAAGAAACATTTTGCTAAACATAAAAACGAAGGTAACATGAAGACAATAAAACTGAACAACGGAATAGAGATGCCGCAGATAGGCTACGGCGTATATCAGGTTTCGCCCGACGAATGTGAACGTTGCGTGAGCGACGCACTGAAAACAGGCTACAGGATGATTGACACGGCACAGGCCTACCACAACGAGGAAGGCGTGGGACGTGCCGTGAAGAACAGCGGAATTAACCGGTCGGACATTTTCATCGTGAGCAAGGTGTGGATATCCAACTACGGCTACGAAAAGGCAAAAGCATCGATAGACGATAGTCTGCGCAAGCTGCAGACCGACTACATCGACCTGATGCTTCTTCATCAGCCATTCTGCGACCGCTACGGAGCCTACAGGGCACTCGAGGATGCCTACAGAGAGGGCAAGCTGCGCGCCATAGGCGTGAGCAACTTTTATCCCGACCACTTTATCGACCTGGCCAGCAACGTCGACATTGTGCCTGCGGTCAATCAGGTTGAGACGCATGTGTTCAATCAGCAGACTGAAGCACAGAAGATAATGGAGGAGTTCGGCACACACATCATGTCTTGGGGTCCGCTTGCGGAAGGCCGCAACAATCTGTTCAGCAACGAAACTCTCACAAAGACAGGCAACAGTCACGGCAAGAGCGTGGCACAGATTGCATTGCGCTGGCTGATTCAGCGTGGCGTGATAATAATACCGAAGTCTGTTCACATAGAGCGCATGGAGCAGAATCTCGACATCTTCAACTTTGAACTTACAGATGAAGAAATGGCAGAGATAGCCACACTCGACACAGGCAAAAGTCTGTTCTTCGACCATCATGATGCCGAAACTACAAAATTGTTTATGAGCTGGCGATAGATCAGAAAATTAGCCGCTCTGATTTTCGGTTGTTATATTTAATTCCGGCAGATTCTCAGCTACGCACAACAACACCCGCGCAAATCAGCCGGAACGTTTGTCTCGTTGATTATCATCCTAACAAAGACACCATAAACAATCAAAGGGGACGTTTTTTGATTCGCTCAAAAAACGCCCCCTTTGATTTTCTTAATTCACAAAAATATTATTTTTCTGCAAGTTTCTCCTTAAACCATCTAACCACGCGGTCGATGACAGGCTGCTGAAACCAGTACATGTCGCCATGCCCGGCGTCTTCAACATCTACATAGCTTACGTCGTTGTCTGCTTTCTTCAGCGCGTCATATAGCTGCCTGCTCTGCACAGGCGACACCAGTGCGTCTGCCGTGCCGTGCATTATCAGGAACGGAGGCAGTCCCTTGCGTATATGCCCCATCGGACTTGCCTTCATGGCCTTTGCCGTATCACTAAGAATGCTTGCGCCAGGATAAGAGGCAAACGCCGTTCCGTGAACGAGCAGCGCCTCGGTAACGGCCTTCGATGCGTGTATGTCCTGTATCTCCTTTGAATACCCCTCGCCTATGTTCATCAGGTTGCTTATGCCATAAATTGTCGCTGCGGCCTGCACTTCCGAACTCTGGTCGAGATAGTCGCCCTGGTCATATTCCTTGTCATCGCCCGTAACACCTACCATCTGTGCAAGATAGCCTCCTGCCGAATCGCCTATCACGCCTATGCGCTGAGGGTCGATGCCAAACTGACGGGCATGGGCACGAAGATAGCGGACGGCCGACTTGCCGTCGACCAGCAAAGCCGGAAACATGTCGGGCACGGTGCGATACTCTACTGATGCCACCACAAAGCCGGCCTCAGCCAGAGCCATGCGCATCTCTACATATCTGTCGTGTGCTGCCGAAAGAAATCCGCCGCCGGGATAATATATTATGGCCGGTTTTGGCTTGTCCGTACACGGCACGAGCAAAGTCATCTGCAGCGTGCGGTTGTCTGATGCCGATGTTATCTGCGAATATACTATGCCCGTAACGGCATCAATGCGCCCGCGCTCAATGTTCACCTTCATTGTTTCGTGTACGGCCTGCGCCTGTGCGCACACCGGGGCAGCCATAAGAGCTGCTGCCATAATCAAGTGTTTCTTGTTTTTCATCCTTCAGTCTGTTTATTATTCTGCACGAATGCAAAGATACTAAATTAAACGGAGCTTTAAAAACTTACTCCCCACTATCTCGCGCTACACCGGACTATAAAGCCTTCTGCCGTTATCGCGCCCTCACTTCTGCGCGTCTCTCACGGCACGATTCATCTATGAAAATAGGCTTTTGGTAACATAAAAATAGGGAAATTCCTAAAAACAATATGGATTTATGCTTGCACAGGCAGACACAATGAATTATATTTGCAACAGAATATTTAAAACAGCGAAACAGAATATTAATAATTTAAAGCGATATATTATGAAAAAGTTTACATCTATCCTTGCTATGATAATGATGGCAGCCATGTCATTGACATTCGTAAGCTGCGACGATGACGAATACATAGCCGACACACTGTGGGGCGTTTGGGAAGGCGACATGTACGTAACGAGCGAGTGGAACGGACACACCTACTACTCTTCTTACTCAATCCTGGCCTTCGACAAGGATCCTTACGAGTATGCTTCGGGCACAGGCTACTGGATTGACTATTACAGCGATGCCCCGTGGGACTATTTCGCAAGCCACATAGAATGGAGAGTGAACAACCGCAACATCGAAATTTACTCACGCGAGGACGACACCTATTTCACAATATACGACTACTCGCTATCTGAAAGCTGGTTCAGCGGAACTATCATAGGCGAATATGGCGACCCAATGCAGTTCAGGCTGCGCAAGACGTCATCACCTAACTGGGGTGACTTCGAATGGGGCTGGGACAGCTGGTATGGCTACTCTTATCCTGACTACTCGCCTTCAACACGTGCTGACGGCAGCAACAACGCCGACAGACCTGTAAGAAAGTTTATGAAGAAGACGGCTGAATAACAAAATCTTTATTATCATATTCTATTCCCCGTAAGCACCCAGCTGTGCTTACGGGGAGTTTTTTATCATAAGACAGCTGTGGCTAAAAGCTTAAACACAAACCGCCTTATGCATATAATTTAATTATAAATTCTCAGTTTTATCATAACCTTATGGATAGCATAAAAAAAGTCATAAGATTACGACTAAAAACTCGGCCACTTTTGATGTAAAAGTGGCCGAGTTACGATGCATAAACGATAGGTTAATGATTTAAAACATTTGCACATAATTTTGCTTACAGTCCACATTAACAATATCACATTTTCAGGCATACGTTAAGCAAAACAATGTGATTTAGTTACGATTTTCAGTGCCTTTTTCAACAACCGGTCTTTTAGCATCTTAAGCAAACCTAAATTCCGAAGCCCAATATGAAGTTGGCACCATTATAATTGTCTATGCCGGCTGTGCGCGAACTGATGTGGCGAAATCCCACACCAACGTTCATATGTATTTTTCCGCGCCCTAATTTCATCATCAGCGCAGCGTCGTATATAACATTTTTCCATTCAGAACTAAGTCCTGCTGCCACCGTGCCACGCACTTCGAGAGCCACGGCATCTGCTTGATATAATGTATAGCCTGCTCCACCTCCGTAAACTTGCGTCCTTGCGTAGCTTTTCTGTTCGTCATAATGCCCATACAGCGTTTCCGTATGCAGGAACAAAGACATACGAGGAAGGAGCTTATAACCTAAATTTACACTTGGCGAAAGCAGCGTGACGCCATTACACTTAGTTCCGCCACCAATTTCAAAATCTACTAATAACCTGTCAAAAAACTTTTCCGCATTTGATGCGTTCTGCGCTCCGGCTGATGTCATTACAGCCAAAAGCATAAATAACATGATGATTTTTTTCATAATACTTATTTTAATAATTTCGTTACTTCCAAAATTAGTGTTATCCAAAATTACATCCAAACTTTTTCGGCTTATCTTTTCGGGTGTGTTACATTTTCCATTTAGGCATAAAGCATTATGCATCAACACTTTAGCGCCCATATTACAGTATTTGTCAAACTAAAAATGTAACACGATGCAATGATAAAACGTTCATTTTTCTTGCTCGATTGGTATTATTTTCATACCTTTAATCAAAATTCTGAAGCAATGACAAAAATTATACTCTGCCTTATTTTATCCGTTTTAATATTAACAAATTGCAGTAACGACAACGACACACATGAAAAACTGTCGGAAATAGAAAGACTGCTTGAAAAGGAGAAATATGAACTTGCCATGAATAACCTGTCGGACATAAATGCCAACAGGCTAAACAATGAAAACAAAGCATATTACGACTTGCTGATGACGCAAGCAAATTTTTGTCTCGACAAGCAAACCGATTCAGACTCCTTGATTAATGAAAGCATAAGGTTCTATGAAGAAAACAACAACAAGATTTTGCTGGCCAAGGCATATTATTATAAAGGCATAGTATGCTATCAAAGAGGAAACAAAAGCGAAGGCATAAACTTAATAAAAAAAGCGGAACACTTGGCCAAAGGAACAAGCGACCTTAACTTCATTACGAAAATATACATCAACTTATCTTTTATAAATATCGACACCGGCAATTATCAAACCGGACTAAGCTATGCAAAAAAGGCTCTTCAAACAGCCCGAAAAGCTAACAACAAAATTCTTGTCGCCTTGTCAATGAATAAGATTAATTTAGCTTTTAATCGTATTGAAGAAGTTGACAGCAGCATAGTATATTCAAAAAAAATAATTCCTTATTTAAAATATTTGAATAACAATGAACATATTGCTGAAATATTGACAAATATAAGTATAAGTTTCATCAACAAAAACATGTATGACGAAGCTATCCGTTATGCGAAAAAGTCTTTGGAAATTAAGCCAAATGCGCACGCATATTATATCATTGGCTCAATTTATTTTGAAAGAGGAGAGAACCGGAAGGCATGGCAACTGCTGAACGACGCACTAAACACTAACGAACTTGAACTTAAGGCAGAAGTGCTGTTGTGGATGGCTGACCTTAAAAAAGAAGAGGGAAAATATAAAGAGGCATCTGAACTTGAAGAAAGGGCTTTGGCCACAAAAGACAGCATAAAGATTAAGCAGCAGACAGAACACATGCTCAGTCTGCAAAACAATGCCGAAAGAAAGGCGGCTGATGCGCAAGCCCAAAACAGACTCGTAATTGCCATATCAGCCGTAATGGTTTTGGCAGCGGCTGTAATGATATCCATGCTTGCATATAACCGCCGAAGAAGAAATGCGACAAAACGACAAATTGAGGACATAAGCAGAACGACGGAACAATACAGACAGAAGATAAGCGAACTCGACAAGGAGAAAGACAAGAACGAAAAGGAAATAGAGAAACTGAACAAGAAAATTGAGAGTCTGAAAGAAAGGAGAATGACTATTCTCGGCCACGGACGCATGCTTTACGATGAACTGGAAAAAGGAGGTAAGACCATAACATGGAAAAAGGACGACTATGAGGCCGTGATTGAATATTACAGGACTATAGACCCTAAAACCATAGAAAGCATAGAGCATAACTACAAAAAGCTGACTCCATATAACATTTTCCTGCTGATAATGATTAACAACGGCAAAACCAACGACGAAATTATGCAAACCACCGGCATATCATACAGCGCACTGAGAACAATGAAACACAGAATAAATAAAGTGAAGAACGAAGAGTGAAGAACAAAGAAACAGTGCTCGACGTTAGTCAATTCAAATGCATAGTAATTGCCAATAAAATCTATACGGCAAAGCTATTGAATTCTTCGTTCTTCACTCTTCATTCTTCACTTAAAACTTTCTATCTCACGCAGTTTTTTTACGGCTTCGCTAACGGTATTAACGCCCGTAACCATCATCATGCGCTTGCCGGCTACTTCCTTCAGATTGCATGTACGCGGATTATGACCGATATAGTTTAAGACGGTGTCGAACACGTTGCTGCGATAATATGCGCTCATGGGGTTGCTCACAAACTGCATGCGCATCTGTCCCTGACGCAGGATAATCTTCTCACAGCCAAGGCGCTTACCTATACGGCGCAGCGGAACAACATGCATAAGTTCTTCACCCTCGTGAGGCACAGGACCGAAACGGTCGACAAGACGAGAACGGTAAGCGTCGAGGTCGGCATCAGTCTGAATGTTGTCAAGTTCACGGTAAAGGAGCATACGCTCGCTGCTGCTGGGCACATACTGGTCGGGCAGATACATCTCGAGGTCGCTCTCAATGGCGCAGTCCTCAACAAAGTCGTCGCCCGTAAATGTCTTGCCCTCGGCCATCTCGTCCTCATACATATCGCTGAACTCATCGTTCTTCAGCTCGGTTACGGCCTGATTCAATATCTTCTGATAAGTCTCATACCCAAGGTCTTCCATAAATCCGCTCTGCTCGGCTCCAAGCAGATTGCCGGCTCCGCGGATGTCGAGGTCCTGCATAGACAGGTTAAATCCGCTGCCAAGTTCAGAGAACGTCTCGAGAGCCTCAAGTCGGCGACGGGCCTCCTGCGTAAGCACCGACTTAGGCGGAGCAAGCAGATAACAGAATGCCTTGCGGTTGCCACGGCCGACACGGCCTCGCATCTGATGAAGGTCAGACAGTCCGAAGCGGTGAGCATCGTTGATAATTATGGTGTTGGCGTTGCTTATGTCAATGCCGTTCTCAACGATGGTGGTAGACAGCAGCACGTCGTATTCATAGTTCATGAAGTCCATTATGATCTTCTCGAGTTCCTCGGGCTTCATCTGTCCGTGACCGATGGCCACACGCGCGTCGGGCACATACTTACGTATCATGGCGGCAAGCTCAGGCAGGTTACTTATGCGGTCGTTAACGAAATACACCTGTCCGTTGCGGCTCATCTCAAAGTTTATTGCATCGGCTATCACTTCCTTGTCAAAGGTGTGCAGCTCGGTGCATATAGGATAGCGGTTGGGCGGCGGAGTCTGCATTATACTCATGTCGCGCGCACCCATCAGCGAAAACTGCAGCGTGCGCGGTATCGGCGTTGCCGACATGGTCAGCGTGTCTACGTTCACTTTCATCTTGCGCAGCTTCTCCTTTGTTGCCACACCAAACTTCTGCTCCTCGTCTATTATGAGCAGTCCTAGGTCTTTAAACTTCACGCTCTTGCCTATCAGCTTGTGCGTACCGACAATGATGTCAATCTTGCCGTCGGCAAGGTCAGTCAGCACCTCACGGGTCTTCTTTGCGCTGCGTGCGCGCGACAGATAATCAACACGCACGGGAAAATCCTTCAGTCGCTTTGAGAACGTCTGATAGTGCTGATAAGCCAGAACAGTTGTAGGCACAAGCACAGCCACCTGCTTAGAGTCGCACGCAGCCTTGAAGGCCGCACACACAGCCACCTCGGTCTTGCCAAAGCCAACGTCACCGCAAACAAGCCTGTCCATAGGCCTGCGGCTCTCCATGTCGGCCTTAACATCGTTAGTGGCCTTCAGCTGGTCGGGCGTGTCCTCATATATAAAACTGGCTTCAAGCTCATGTTGCATAAACGAGTCGGCACTGAAGGCATAGCCCTGTTCGTGTCGGCGCGCCGCATATAGCTTTATAAGGTCGCGCGCAATGTCCTTTATCTTCTTCTTGGTGCGCTCCTTCAGCCTGTCCCATGCCCCAGTGCCGAGTGTGCTCAGGCGTGGCGGAGTCTCGCTGTCGCGACGCTTGTATTTTGATATCTTGTAGAGCGAGTGGATGCTCACGTCCACCTTGTCGTTGTTCTGATAAATGATGCGTATCACCTCCTGATAGCTATTGCCTGCCGGCACACGCACCAGTCCGGCAAAACGCCCGATGCCGAAATCCACATGCACGATATAGTCGCCCGGCTCCATCTCCTGCAACTCTTTCATGGTGAGCGCCATCTTGCCGCTGCGTGCGGCGTCAGAGCGCAGACTGTATTTGTGGAAGCGGTCGAATATCTGATGGTCGGTAAAGAAGCATGCCGGCATACTGTTGTCGGCAAATCCTTCATGCAGAGTCTTGTCAACAGGCAAGAACTCTATCCTTCCGGCTTTGCCTTCGTCTGCCAGCGTGGTGAAGATGTCTTTCAGGCGTTCGTTCTGCTTGGCGCTGTCGGCAAGGATATAAAGTTTATATCCGCGCAGCATATAGTCCTCAAGAGCCTTTGTCAGCAGGTCGAAGTTCTTATGGAACAGCGGCTGAGGCGTCATGTCAAACTTCAGCGTTGCCGCCGGTGTGCCCGTCGGCTTGTTGCCCATCTCCATACGTCTGAAACCAGAAGCATCGGTCATAAAGCGTGCTCCGCTTATCAGCATGGAGTCGGCCAAAAGCTCCTTCATCACTGCCTGCTGCTCCATCTCGGTCAATCCCTCGAGACGTTCTTTCTTAGCCTGCTGCGAAAAGCCGTCATGATAGGTGCGGTCTATAACGTCGCGCACATACAGAATGTCTTTAGCCACAATGATGGTGTCTTCAGGCAGAAAGCGCATGAACGACACTTTCTCGTCGGTCAGCGTTGCCAACTCGGGCACTATCTCTATGCGCTCGCGCTTGTCGCGCGACAACTGGCTCTGCACTTCAAAGGTGCGTATAGAGTCTATTTCATCGCCGAAAAAGTCGATACGGAAAGGATATTCGCTGCTATATGAGAACACGTCGAGAATGCTTCCTCGCAGGGCAAACTGGCCCGGCTCGTAAACATAGTCAACCTCTGTGAAGCCAAAGTCGCGCAGCGTTCTTTCCAGCTGTATAACATCGTGCGTGTCGCCTGTGCGCAGCAGCAATGTGCGTTCGTCAAGTTTTTTGCGCGACACGACAAGCTCGCTCAACGCCTCAGGACATGTAACCACATAAAGAGGATGGCCCTCAAGCGGCGCCGACAAGCGGCTGAGCACCTCGGTGCGCAATATCTCGCTGGCCGGATCGCGCTGTCCGTACTTCACCTGACGCCGATAAGACGAGGGGAAAAACAGCACATCTGTGTTGCCCATAATCTGAGTAAGGTCGTGATAAAAATAGCCGGCCTCCTCGGCATCGTTAAGAACAAAAAGACACATAGGACTGACACGGCGTGCGGCCGACGCAAACATCATTGGAGCGGCCGACGCAACAAGTCCCTGCAGGAAAACGGTCGGAACTGACTTGTCTTCCAGCAACTTGACCAGTGCCGCAACCTGCGGCGACTTGGCATATAAATCAGAAATTTCCTGTATATTCATCGCGAATCCGCCGACAAAGATACAACATTAAAACGAAACGTGAATACAAATCGAAAGAAGAATGCAAAAGAACAATTCACAATTAGCTGCGCTGAACTGCGTTTCATAATTTAAATAAAACGAGCCATGTTTCTTAGCTCTTCATCCTTAATAAAAAAGTTTCCACCATGTCAGAGATTCATAACCTCATTTCATGGCGGAAAAAATTGTGAAACGTGGTTCGGCGTAGCCAATCATAAATTATGAATTATCATCATATCTTCCAGCCATCCTGCGTATCACCTCAGCAACTTTTTTACGGAAACTTTCGGGCGATACCACCTCTACATCCGAGCCGCGCGACAATATCTCCTGTATCAGGTCGCACGTAGGGCGCATATAATACTCAAACACCGAGTAACCTTCGGCAGTCTCAACTTCCTGCTGCGAATGATGCAAAGGTTGGGAGCGCATATACGACGCATGCATTCCATACACCTTCAGACGGATTTTTACCGGATTGTCGTCACTTATAACTATGCCGAAGCTGTCTTCAAAAAACTTCTCCGGATTAAAGTCCTTGGGATAGACAAACTCCTTGTCGGTGATGTGCATATCTATTATATGGTCTAACGCAAATGTGCGTATAGAACCACATTCGACACACTGCCCCACCGCATACCAATGCTGCTTGAACAATTTTACGCAATAAGGTCTAAAAGTATAATATCCTGTCTCTTCACACCAGTAACACCTATATTCGAGCCGTGCCTCATGGCCGTCACGCATGGCTTCAAGAATCTTTTCGAGATGCACTTTGTCCGAAGGCATATATTCAAACAAGATGCGCTTGTTGAGGTTATGCCCGTCTACAAGCAGATTATTAACCGAAAAGGTGTTCAGCAGCCAGTTTCGCAACCCGTTGTTTTCCAGGTCGTCTACATTCTCGATGTAATAATAGTAGCCTCCTTTTCTGTTGCATTCAATGTTTATGTCGAAAATCTGTTCTATGGCCGCACGCCAGTTGTGGAATGTCCTTAAAGGTATGTCCTGCCCGTCGCTCAGGCTCGACCTGAGCCACCGCTCATTGATTTCCTCAAACGTTATTTTTCGCGAGCGGTAAATTACATCAACAAGCCATATATACTTGTCGAATAGGTCTTTTGTCATAATTAATTGTCTATTTATTTTTTGGTTCTAATATCAATACACAACCGACATCAGCCGTAACAATAACGGCTGACACCGGCAACACAGCATCAACAACAGCCAGCTATTTATTATTTATACGCCAAGCTATAATCCGCAACGTACAAAAAAAGTAAACCGCAACATGCCCGTGCCCACAACCATGCAGACAATACTGCAGCCTGTGTACGCCAAACATGCTTATTCATAAGAAACAAAAACCCACAGCCCACCCATTTCTTTCGATTGCAAACAATATCTTACCCCAAAACAAAACCTATCGCTTCTTCTCAGCATAAGCTTATCATTATGCAAATAACAAAGCTCCGCAACATACGGATATAATCACAGAAACTGCCTCAACGGCATCATTATCCTGCCTATATTGTCTGAAATCAAGAAATTACACCATGACATCACCTAACCAAAAGTCCAATTAAGTCTTATATTTCCTAAAAAATATTTTCTTAATGCTGACTCATTTTTTATATATGTGTTTGAAAGTATCATACGAAGTTATTTAATTTTTGTGCAAAAATAAATGCCACTTATGCCAAACCGCAGCATAAGCAGCAAAAATTTTTCGATGAATTATATGTTTTTAATCCATGTCAAGTGTTTATTTTTAGCTTTTATGTGACGTTAACAAAAACTTTATTTAAACCCGAACCGGTCAACAGACCGCATATAGTTTGAATCTACAGACATATTGATGTCTTCTGATGTCTTAATTATTTTCTATTGCAGCCCATTTTTCCTGAAATAGCCCGACAAACCTGTTAAAAAGCGACAAGCCTTCAATATAAAAATACAATCCGGCCAAATTCAAACAAGCTCGATTGGGTTTATGAATAAGCGATGAAATAACGTCTGAAAAAGAAGCATCTATGCCAACCATATTTCAGTATTATTCACCATATACATTCCACCAACTATCATTTTTTAAAGGATTAATAAGGTCGTCTTCTGATAATAAGTCTGAAATATTTATTATTTTCTCTACAGCAGACTTAAGTTTCTTTTCCTTAAAATCAAAACGCCTCTCCTCTTCCTTAACTTTACCCAAAGGAAGGTAATAATAACGCTTCACGTTCAACACCGTTCCCCACTTGCTTTTAATAACTTCCTCTTGCATAAGTCCGTCTTTCCATGTGCTTATCAGTGTATCCGTGCTGTTTCCAAACTGTAGCGAATAAATATTTGCTCCGTTCACTCTCTTGCATGAAGTTGTTATCTTAACATCATCAGGATAATTAGGATTAGGGTGACACACAGTCTTGACCAATTGCCCATTCTGATAATACTCTTCTGTCGTAGGCTTGAAATCAACAAACCTTTTTATGAAGTAATCGCCATTACCTTTCTTTAAAGGAACCACATCTACCTTTAAGTAATAAAATCCCCCGTTTATATCACTTTCCCAAAAACATACGCATGGATCAACGCTTACATTCAGTTTATAACCTGTCGGAGCTGTTATTTTTTTACCAGACGCCCTGTCTTCCACTTTATAGGCATATCCCTCATTACTATATTCTATTTCAGCCAGCTTATGACGGCAGGTGTCAGGTCTGCTGAAATCAAGACTGTCTATAGCAAGCCTGAAATGCAGGTATGCGCTGTCGCATCTTTCCTCCGTAAAGTCAAAATCTCTCCTTAAATTTATATCAAACTGCAAAATATATTTCAGGCGGTCCTTATCGTCATATCCATACACAATACGCTGCGGTTCGTTTTCTGATGCCGCAGATATGGTAGCCATGAGCCTGCCGTCTTTGTCTACATATTTTATGAGCCAATTCTGAGGAGCCCACTGCAGCATACTCACGGCATAAGACCCGTCTGAATAAGTAACCGAATCGTAGTCCATAAAGCCTGTCTTCTTTATACAATCAGAATCTTCACGCATATCCGTATGCATAAGGTTTGTTATCTCTATTTTATTATCCAAACTGCACGCTGCCGTTAGCAGAAGCACAAAGAACGCGACATACAGGGCATAAATGTTGCATTTCATAATAAAATCTGAAATTAGTGTGTTGTTTAATCATTTACTTAACGAGCCGACAAGTATTTCATCAGCTTTAAATATAAGTTGCAGACCGCATCATAAAGCTCTCCGACATCTTGCCTGTACGCACAAATATAAATCGTGTATTTTGGTTTGTCTGTCGGGAAATAGCCGCACAGTTCCACCTTATATTCAGCAACCGACTTAGGTCCTTGCGGTGTGGTCACTGTGCATATTGTGCCTGTTGGACTTTCGTCTGACAAATTTAGCTTTTTGAGATTTTCCTTATCCTCAAAAATATTTCTGATGCCTCGAATGTTTTTGGGGGCAGCCATCTTATCCTGTATCACCTGAACGAGACCATTTACAGACATAAGCTTAACCATCGTGCCGCCATTGACTATTCCGTTTATATATTCTATCATATCCCACGCAGACATCTTATAGCCATATCCCAGCGAAGTCCACACAATTTCTGACTTGTCCTTATATTTCTTTTGGGGAACATTCAGTCCCGTAATCCTTATGCCTTCGGTTAAGCTGTCTACATTATTTTTGTATGCCAAAGAGGCCGCCTTATAAGTCGCAATGTTCGACTGCTGCACAAACGCGTCATGAAAGGTCATCCTGCCGTGCCTGCTTTCTGGCATATCATTCAGTTCCCTGCCATACACTATGCAAGAACCGTCATAGGTGTCGATGGTGTCTCCGGTGGTTATTCTGCCGCTCTCCAATGCTGCCAGCCATGTTGCCACCTTCTCAAGACACGAATATTCATTTCTGCGGAAGTTGTCCATAATATCGTTATCGGTACACCCCACCTCACTTGCCGCCATTATATAGCCTGTATGGGTATCCACAACCATGATCAAACCGCTGTCGGCATGATGTTCATCTTTCAGGCATGCCAGCACACTGTCTGTATATTGATTTATCGCAGAATCAATAGTCTGACAACCGGCAGTCTTACTTCCCTGACAAGCACACATAAGCAATGTGACAACAGCGGATGCCAGAGGTTTTATCGATTTTCTCAGATACATTTTGTTCATAATAACTATTGTGTTGTTTAAATTAATACCAGACGTTAAACTTATTTTTGATATTATTTTTTTCACAGAACTTCATCAGATTACCAATAAAAGTATTACGGTCCGTTCTAAAACCGAACTCCAATTTTAGTTTTTTGATGAAGTCTGAAGCCGTTGAAGCCTGCATAAGATTATATAGTTTCAAAGTGTTTTCCTCGTCAAACCCGTATGAGGCTTCCACGATGCCGTCGCGTCGGTTATAGTCCCACTCCTGAAAGTCGACTTTATGGACGGTCAATCTTCCGTCCTCAACTGTTGCTATCACAACACAGAACAGAGTTCCATTGCGCACAGATTTATACAATATACGATGGGCATTCTTCATTGTGGACTATTTTTATTCAACTATCTCATATTTTGTGTATTCCGGAAACCACTTGTCAAGCTGTGCTTCGGCCTTGGCTTGTGTCTCAGGAGTGATATACTTTGACATTTTTCTGATCAGCACCGCAAGCGAAACCGCCTCATCCAGCCAGCCGACGACAGGCAGCCGGTGAGCGTCAAGAAGGTCTATCGGCAATATAAGATACGCCAGCGAACCGAATATTGCCAACTTGTCCTTACGTGGCGTTTTATCACTGCGCATGACATACCACATAAGCAACACGGGACGGGCTGCCAAACGTCCTGCTTTTAAACTCCAGTCACGTATGCCATCCCATAAAGCATCGTTATTCAATCTGAAAATATTCATAATAACATAAATTATTTGTCCTACCTATATAGAGTAACAAGGCATCAAGAAACTATCATTCTTCATCATCATTTTTAGTCAACCACTGCCTGGATCAGAATTGCATTACATCCAATTTAGCATAAGAATAATTATGATTGAAAAAATCATGGTCCAAAATTTCTTATCTTTATGTAGTAGTAACCAAGAAAAAGAAAATCATGAACCTTAGGCATGAACAAAATTAAGAATTAAAATCTTAACCGACAAGCAATCTGATGTTTTTTTAACGACATTTTTTTGAGCATCATGGTTTCACACATAGCTTGCCTACACCCAGCCCCGACATTCTGCTATTTGTTCATCTTTTCGTTTACATATTTAGTCAAGTCTACAGCCTCATTCCTCATAATAATATTTGCCGTTGCGCAGACAGTCGCAGAAGATTATCTTGTTGTCATTATATCCGCAGCGCTCCGTAATGTCGTCAACGCGGTTGTGGCCAACAATCTGCGTATATCCATGCAGCGGGTCGGTCAGTTCGCTTATGTCTGCCCAGAATATTCCTCCGATTTTGCCTATGCGTCCTCCCCTGGCATGCCCAAGGCGCAACATGGCGTTAAACTGAACTGACTCGGGATTATTCAGCTGATGCGCTATAGGCTGAGTAAGGTCGCCCTTAAAGTCGTCTACGAACCAGCTGTGCTGTATGCCGGCATGCGTAAATATCCGGTTGCCCTGCTGATAGGCATACTGAAACAGCTCTATGTTGGCGTTGAACATAGCCTCGGCAAACCTCTCTATCTGAAAGTCGTAGCGCGAACCGGGCAGGGCCCTGTCGCAGAAATAATGCAGGTCATGGTTGCCAAGAAGCAGCACCACGTCGTCCATGCGCCGCTTCTTAAGTTCTATGATGTCACGCAGGTTGTCCAGCTGTTGCCTGCGCGTAATGTATTCATACGGATCAAGATAGTCACCCAGAAACACGATTGTGCAGTCTTCGTGCTCATCAACTATGCTTCTCCATTTTTCAAGACCGTGAACATCTCCTATGGCTACAATAGGTTTCATTTTTCTTCTTTGTTTAGCAATTACACACTCGACTTGTTTTCTTACTCCGTCTTTTATTCATTCTCAGTATATGTGCCACAACATTGCAGCATCACAATATCTCTCTTGCAATCCATGCACAGGCCTCGGCATCAGCAAGGGCATTGTGGTGCATCGTGAGGTCGTAGCCGCAAAGGGCAGCAACAGTATGCAGCTGATGATTCTCTGCACAGGGAAAAGCCCTGCGGGCAGCGGCAAGGGTGTCGTAAAAGCAGTAGTCGGGATAATCCATCTGATAAACCTTGAACGCGGCTTTAAGGCAGCCCTCGTCAAAGCCTTTGTTATGAGCCACCAGCGGCAGCCCCTCAATGAGCGGCTCCACCTGCTTCCACACCTCGCTGAACACCGGTGCCTCCTCGGTATCTTCGCGCGTCAGGCCATGCACTCTGCTGCACCAATAGGTGTAATAGTTTGGCTCGGGCTGTATAAGCGAGTAGAACGTATCGGCAATCTCACCGTCACGCACAACCACCACGCCCACGCTGCACACCGAACTGCGCTCGCCGTTGGCCGTCTCAAAATCTATAGCCGCAAAATCTTTCATCTACACAATACTTGTTTCTGCCGCAAATTTAGCAAATTCTACACTTAAAACGTAAGCTATTTAGTTTTTTAACTCATACAGTTGTAAAGATTTATTTTCTTGTTTCCGGTTTAGCTGTTAATTCTATGCGTTATATCATCGCCCCGTCGTCATCATCCGCCGCCCCATATTCAGGGCCGGCCTCTGCCGCCATCATGCCGCAGTCGTCTTCCGGCAGAGAGTATCTCACGGTGCGGTCGCCCAGATATATATGATTCAAGGTGTATTCGAGCGACGTCAGCGTCTGTTCACGCCTGTCTGTTTTCAGCTCACACTCCCACACCGTCATGCAGTGCCATCCCATGGCGGCCAGCTCCTGCTGCACCCTTTTGTCGCGCTGCCTGTTGCGGTTTATCTTGGCTGCCCAGAAGTCAACGTTGCTCTTTGGCATCTTGAAATACTTGCACCCTTCATGTCCATGCCAGAAGCAGCCGTTCACAAAGATGCACGTGCGATACTTGCGCAGCACTATGTCTGGATGTCCCGGCAGGCGTGGATGATTCAGCCTGTATCTGAATCCGCGTGAAAACAGATACTTCCTGACTATCATCTCCGGCTTTGTGTTTGCCGAATGTATGGCGGCCATGTTTTTGTGCCGCTGCTCCTTAGTACATCTGTCCATCCCCCGCCCCTTTTCGTCAACTGTGTGCTGCCGTTTTTGTCCGGCATAATGCCGTAAGCCTTTCAGCACGCCGTTATGACATGTACGGGTTTTCCGCCCTTACTTGTCTAACTGCAAAGATAATATTTTTTTATTCTTCATCAAAGACATCCGTACTTATTTTCTGACGGCAATAAAACAAAACTGCCACAAATGTTCTCATCCATATAAGCCTGCATAAAAAGCCTCATAGAATTTAAAGACAAAAAACTGAAAGGAAAACACATATTCTTCGTTAAGAAACAATCAGAGAAAGAATCTCCATAAAGAAAACTATAAGCAAAACAATGCGTATATGTTTCAAATCATTAACCTATCGTTTACGGTCTAAAAACAGGCCACTTTTGATGCAGAAACGGCACAGTTTTTACCGGCAAACAGGCCGGTATTTATGGCTGTCAACTACAGTCAACATTCCAGCCTGTACATTTATGCCGCTGATACGTTTTTCTTATGCCGAGTTTAGGTTTACATTAAATCCAAATCGTTATAAGAATCCGGTCTGTATTTTTGTTTTATATCGAGCGGTTCTTCGTCATTTTTTTGCAGACACTTTTATAATTAGCTAACGCATCAAATAGGAAGTAATCGGATTAAAAAATTAGCTGCGCTGACCTTCGGTTCTTATACTCAATTCCGGCAGATTGCAAATCAGCCGGAACATTACCAAACGTAATGCTTGCGAATAAAAACCACATGGCGCTTTGGCTTTACATTAAGCGGATTTTCGTAAGATTTTTCTTGATATAGCGGGTTATGTCAAGAAAAAGCAAACAACATAACGGACTGAAAACATTAATGCACAAAATTGAAAAAAGATGTGCGATCTGACAATCGATTGTTTTTAAGCAGCTTCTTGCTTTTTTACTATTGGGTTATTATGGAATAAGTTCGGTTGTTTTACCTGCTATTCCAAATCCATAATTTTAGATAAGGAACAAAATAAAGCCAATAGACATAATTGGGTATTGGAGCGATAAATCTCCAATTTTACTATTCGACATGTCGCAAAAAGCATGAAAAGGTTGTATATATATAACCATATTCAAAGTTTTTTATATATTTGCAGTCATGATAATAAATTTTGAGGCGTATGAGATACCTAAATATCAAGAAAGCATTGGCTGCATGGCAAGAGCTGCAACCATTGTCTGATAAGGACAGGGAGAGGCTTAGCCGTCGTTTTACAGTTGACTTCAACTACAACAGTAACCACATTGAGGGTAATACACTGACCTATGGTCAGACGGAAATTTTGTTGCTCTTTGGTAAAGTGATTGGCGAGGCAGATGTGCGTGACGTACAAGAGATGGCAGCAAGCAACGTTGGACTTCGTATGATGACAGAGGAAGCAAGAGTGAAAGAAACTCCATTGACTCAGAATTTTATCAGAACATTACACAAAACTCTACTTCGTGAAGATTACACGGTATTTCGTAATCTTCCTGGTGGCGTGCAGACAAGTTATGTAATACACGCTGGTCAGTATAAGACTAGGCCCAACAGTGTCATTACAAGATACGGCGACAGGTTTGAGTATGCTTCGCCGGAAGAGACCCCCTACCTAATGGCAGACCTGGTAGATTGGTATAACAAGGCAGAGCAAGAAGGAAAACTCTCACCTGTAGAGTTGGCAGCGTTATTCCATTACCGTTATATACGCATTCATCCCTTTGAAGATGGAAATGGCCGTATTGCCCGACTGATGACAAACTTTATCCTAACTCGCCATAATTACCCGATGGTCGTTGTTCGCAGCCGCAAGAAGAGTGAGTATCTGGAGGCTCTGCATCAAACAGATCTCGAAGTTGGGCCTGTCCCTAGTGATGGTGCTCACGCAGAAATTAAGGATATCCGTCCTTTTTTGAAATATTTCAGAGATTTGGTTGCAACAGAGGTTTATAACGATGTATTGTTTATTAGCGAAAGAAATGAAAATGTGTGGTGGTATGATGGTGAACGCATTGCATTCCGAACCCCAAATTACACAAAGATTCTGAATGCTATGCAAACTGAACCGACACTTACCTTGGCTGACATGAAAGAAATTACAGGCATCAGCATCACAGCCATTCAGAAACTGCTCGATCAACTCATACAGAAAAAATACGTTGAACGAGGCGATAAGGATGGCAGCTGGAGAGTGTTTGTAACACAGTAACAACACATGTTAAAATGCGAGAATCGGGGGCCAATTAACAGATGTCATCTCTGCCGCAAAATATTTGGCTTTCATACTTCTGGTAGGCAATAAATCTGCTGATGGTGCCTTGCGCCAATAGAAACAATAAGACGGGCTGAAAACATTAATACACAAAATCTACGTTACGTAAGCACTACGTTGCTATCATTCCGACAGATCTGTGCTTTCGGGTCAGGAGTTAAAGTAGTTATCGCTTACAAAGGTGGGCTAGGAGTTAAAGTCAAATTCCTTGATGATTCTTTTCAATGTAATACAATTGACAATAATCGACAAAGCGCACGCACTAATTTTGGTAATGTGCCAGCGGATTTGTGCTCCGCCGGAATTGAATATAAGAACCTAAGGTCAGCATAGATAATTTGAGATCCGCTAAAAGTACCGCTGTATTATGAAAGTGAGTAATGAAAAATCTAATGCTAAGTTTGCATTAAAAGTATAAGGTGATGTCAAATAGGAAGTAATCGGATTAAATAAATCCTGATACTCAATTCCGGCAGAATGCAAATCAGCCGGCACAATACCAAACGTAGTGCTTGCGAATGGAAAACACATGGCGCTTTGGTTTTACATTAAGCGGATTTTCATCAGACTCTTCTTGATATAGCGGGCTATGTCAAGAAAAAGCAAACAATAAGACGGGGCTGAAAACATTAATGCACAAAATTGAAAAAGAGATGTGTGGCTTAATGACCTATTTACATTATATCTCTGTTACTGCTGTACAAAAGTTTCGTTTTCTGTTTTATTTCTTAAATTTATTACGCTATCTTTGCAGCATCATGAGATGCCGGTGCCGTCAGCATCACTGAAACAATGGCTCTTGTGCAACAGAGCCGCGAACGAAATAAGTCAGACAAAAGAATATACACTGAAACATGGGAAACATAAAAAAGACATTTCTCCACAAGACATTACGCATAGCAGCATTATTTATTGGCGGAATAGCCATAGGCTTCGGGGTTGGTTTCGTCATAGGCAAAATCATCAAGCCTGCGCTTCATGCCGACATATCAGCCGCCGACGTGTTTCTCACGATACTCCTGGCAGCGATATTCTTCATCTTATCTTTCATCATACACATCGTCATCCACGAAGCAGGCCACATGCTTGCTGCCATGGCGCGCGGCTGGAAGTTTCTGTCGTTTATGATTATGGGCATTGTCCTGAGCCGTCGCGACGGCCGTTTCCGTCTGTCACGCTTCAGCATGGCCGGAGCCGCAGGCCAGTGTCTTATGCTGCCGCCCGAAAACGGCGACACACCCTTCGGCATAGCCCTATATAATGCTGGCGGCGTGTTGGCCAACCTTCTGCTCACGGTGATTGCATCTGTCATTATGTTCATGCCGTCGGCACATCATTCGCTAGTCACAACGGTCTTTCTGCTGTGCATCATCATCTCCGGACTGTATCTCATTGTCATGAACGGCATCCCGAACAAGCTGGCCGGACTGCCCAACGACGGTCTCAACATGCTCAATCTTCACAAAGACGAGTTTTCCACGATGGTGTTTCTGCGCTCCATGCGCCTCATCGGATATCTTATGCAGAACGACACATCACAGCTTGAGGCCATGACATACATGTGCGACGACCGCGACATAAACTTCAGCAACCCCATACACATCATGGCACTTTCGTCCGACTTATCGTTAGCCATGCTGCACATGGACTTCGGCAAGGCCAACGCCATCATGCAGCGCGCCGAGCCGCACATGAGCCGGATGGTTACTATCTACCGCAACGAACTGACCTTGGAGCGCATTTACCTCACGCTGATACGTCCCCACTATCCCGAAGACATCAACAGGCTGCTGGACAAGTCAATCAGCAAATACCTGCAAGTGCAGTCTGTTTTCCGTCCTTCAGCCCTGCGCGTTCAATACGCCCTCGCCATGATACACGAAGCAGACAGCAGCAAGGCCGAAAAGATATACGAGAAATTTCAGCGTGTAAGCCGTAAATATTACATTCAGGGCGAAGCAGAATACGAACAGCAACTTGTTGATTTTGTCAGAAGCGGCAGATATCTGCAACAATAATCTTTCACGCGGGAGATAGGTTAAAACCTGCTTTTATCAAAGATAAATGACCATAAGGTCATTACCTGACATCATCAATATGAAATGCTCCTCATCTTGCCCCAATTTACAGAAGTCTTACCATTCTTGTTCCAAAGACATTCCCTCACTGTTATGACCCTGCTTTCTGTATCTATGCATACCACCTGATATGAAAGCAGGCTTTCATCGTCTGCCGACAACTCTCCTTTCATCGGCGAGTCAACCCTGAACACAGGCAAGGATATGCTTCCCTCAGTGCCCTTCCAGTCATAGAATTCATTATAGTTGCAGTCTCCGTGGAAATATGCCTTTATCTGAGGATGAGACTTAAAAAAACTCTCCAGCATGTTCCAGTTGCCAACAGGTCTCATGTCAATGGCATTTACGCTACACGTATCGCTCAACAGGTTTTCAAATTTATCCTTACTGTTTATGTCATACGGAAAGTTAGGATTTGTAAAGTGTTTGGCATCAGCCTCAACCGGATCATGTGCGAAGAGTATTGTGGATGTTGCCGGGTCATCTTTAAATATGCTGTCTAACCAACAACGCATAAAGCCATCCGGCCATATCCCCACAAAGGCAAACCGGAGATTGTCTTTTACAAAAGTGTAATGAACTTTATTGGCTGTATAATCAAAAGACGAAATTTTCCGACTGCCAAATTCCGGCATGTTATGATTGTATATTTCTATAGCACTTGTTTCATCCTTGGCAGGTGTAAGTTTCATCGGATATCCTATGGCATTTGATATGTCATGATTACCGGGAACAAGATATATGGGACATCCGAGTGTTTCTATCCAGTCTTTTTCAAACTGCCTCCATGATGTACATGCCTGCCACACCCCATCATGCATTCTGTTCGATATGTCGCCCGTACACACAACAAAATCCGGCTCGCCAAACTTTGTTCCCTCACCTACACCTCCGTCAGAGGGCAAATCTGTTTTATTGAGCAGATAAAACGACTTCACCATCTCGCCAATGACCTTATAGGCATCAACCTTCTCTCCTCTAAACTGTCGTTTTATTCCGTAGTGAAGGTCAGAACAATAAATAAATCTTATCTCATGGCCGTTTGCGGCAAATGCACTGACAACACCTACGAGGCATACAAAATAAAATAATATTATGCGTCTAAGTTTCATAATAACTTTAACTATTTTCAAAATTCAACCTGTAACTGCAATCAAATTATAATTATGAATCAGTTCGTAATTTTATAATGCCAAAACTCTCTCTCTATTCTTCAGGCTCAGTTGCGCTGATTTATCATCAATCAATTACAAGGCCGTATAAACGAGCCGGCCATTGATCCGCTCCGACTTCATTACATAAATCTTGCTTACAGTCATGCTTTCGCTCTTCACGTCGATGTCAAGAGGCATTTCCGACGGCTGGCGCACAAGGGTGATATGCGGACTGAACTTGCCCTTTGCATAGTCAATGCCGCGTTGGTCAAGATTGCGTCTCAGCTGTTGCGCTATAGCCTTCACCCTGTCCTCGCCTTCTATGCCGAGCCATACCACCCTGCTTCTGCCGTTAAAGCATCCCATCTTGCCCGTTCTGATTACAAACGGCTCAAACTTAACGGCATCAACAGCTGCCTTTATCTCATCCACTCTTTCCGTCTCGCCGATAAATGCCAACGTAAGATGCAGGTTCTCCGGCTGCGTATAGTTGCCCCTTACTCCATATTCCTTCAGTCCGTCCTGTGCATCCAATATTGAAGACTTGAACGCTTCAGTAAACCGTATTGCGATAAATATTCTCATGTCATTATAATTTTATACAAAATTTGGTACTATACTTCGGTCTGTATTTTTGCTTTATATTGAGCGGATTTTCATTACCGATTTCAGTTTAACACCTTGAACTTTTCATTTTCCTTTTTCGCCACATTAGCGAAGAAGGTTATAACATGTGGATAGAAGTTCTCGAAGTTTCCATACTTGTGCTGTTTCTTCTCATATTTTCTCAGCAGGCTCACCAGCTCAGGCATCCATCTGAAGTTGCGCTGAATCTGCTCAGATAACTCCTGTTTCACTTCTTCCGGTTTATAATCATTGTCCAACATATAACAGATTACGGCTGCGCGCACCAGCGATTCGTTTATCATTGCCTTCCAGTTGCCGTATGCCTGCTTTGCCATAGCCCATTTAGACAGCTCAAATATGTCAGTTGCCGCCTGTTCCATATCTTTCACATGACCGGGATATCGTTTCTCATCAAGCAGATAATTTACAAAAGAGTGATTAAACTCATGCACAAGCGTAGGCAGATAGTCCTTGCTGTACATCGGCTTGTCTTCCTTATCAACATAATAGCCCACAACGGCAAACACTTCTTTCTTGTTGCCTCTTACGTGTCTGTTAACTCCATAGTTTCCACCGCCGTTACAAAAGCCAATAATCACAGAAAATACTTCCTGCGGCTCTTTACCATAAAAGGCAGAATACCAGTTTGTGTCAAGATACTTTATCACATTCTCACGATAAGCCTCAAGTCCTTTTTCATACAGGGCTTTATGTGCATTGAAAAAGTCGTTGAACCTTGAATCTTTATAAAAGTTGCCGAGCTGTGTCAAAAACTCCGTCTTGTCCACCTTACCCCATCTCTTTTCAAGCGTCGGCACTTCTTCGTCTATCAGCGAGAACGTGCCGTTCTGATTATTAAGATGTATCGCCATCGACATCACGGCATCAAAAGATATGCCGTACTTGTTTCTGAGTTCTTTCATATACTGCACAGCCGGATGTTTCGTCTGACTCTTAAAATATTCATCCATGTCTTTTATATATTGCCCTGCCATGTCCATGTTATATTCAGGATATCCGGCCATACGTGCCAATATACTCATCAGTTCAACATTCTCATTCACCTCAGGTTCTATTGTCTGAGCCTTCGTGTCCAGCGCGTAAACGCAGAAAAGCAAAATACATAATATTATTGTTCTCATAATTTTAGATAATTGTTTACATCAGCAGTCTGCCGTTATCGTTCCACTCACCATAAAGAACGCCTTTTCGGGTGTTTTCTATAAATTTGTCAAGCCGCTTTCTGAACAGCTCGGGCTGACGTTTCTTTATCTGGATGGTGTCAATGCGCACACGCTTATACAGCTCGGGCAGGCGGCAGAAATTCTGCCACACCACAGGGTCCGACTTCAATTCTTTCATTACATCATCGTCTATCACAAAGCCCTTGTCCGTCATATCCGGCAATGCGGCTCTGCCGGCGTCAGTCATCAGTCCGAGCCGTTCCATCCTGCGACATCTTTCCTTGTTCAGTTCCGACCAGTTGCTGCGCGGCTTTCTCGGGCACAGCCTCTGTGCCGTCACCCTGTCTGCCAGCTTCTTTGTCGTGCTGTCAATCCATCCGAAGCACATAGCCTCTTCTACAGCATCTATATACCAGAACGTGCCGTCGTCAACAGGCCTTCCACGTTTCACCACTACCCAACATTCCGGCTCCTTATCATGATTCTGCATCAGCCATTCGCGCAGTTCATCACGAGACTTGACGTTAAGCAAATTATTTATTGTCATATACTATCTTTATTCAAACACGCATACTGATAATAGCTTTAGTACGCAATTATTTTTTGAAAAATGCCTGTCGCAAATTTATAAAATTTTCCGTAACACAAAAACTTTTACTTACTATTAATAATAACTTTAATCCCATCAAATTCGAGAGGATTAAAAGCATAATTTTAACGTGAGTTCGATGAATTTATATTCTTTGGTGAGTAGCGAAAATTGTTGTATCTTTATTGTACTAATTTACTGAACATAGGAGTGTCTATATCAAACAATTCTGCTAGCTGGCGTTGAAGCCCCTTGTTCTTCATGGGATTTCTTGATTTTTCTACCTAGTAACATATTTATATTATTTTTTAATATATAAAATAAAACACTTCAAGTTAATTCACTCTATATTTCAACACGACTTCAGCTGTGGTAAACATTGGCTCACCTTCAGTATAGCTACCAAATTGCTCTAAATGTTTTACTTTAAGATTTCTAAGTAATTCTGTAATTTTTAATCTACCTATCGTAACCTCCTCATCAAAGCGATAAAAATAGTAATTGCCTTTTACTTCAGAAGGGTACCAAGTACCACGCATTCTTTCTTCTGTTACCTTTTTTGCCGTATCTTTGACGTGAAAGACATGATATTCTCCTGTTTCTTCTACATCATCTGTATAAAGAATAACAAATTGTACTTTTTTACTGTCATAGAATCCAGCCGTATGAGCCCCATCTCTTAATTCCTCGCCCTTAACTTGTAATCGAACATTATAAATTAAAGACCCTTTATCATTATTACCTAAAATCCACTGTAGCTGTTCTTTTGATTTGTAATATCCAACAAGAATCCCCCGAGTTAAATCTCGCTCCAGATAATGCAGTGTAAGCCATGGAGATGTTTGTACTGGTTGTTGAAGCCCCTTATCTATAGCAGCCTGTAAGACTGTCTTAGGATCCTTTCCCATATTGCATTCTTCTATAAAAAAGACTTTATTAAGTTCTTCAAATTGCTTTTCAGTTTCAGCTAATTTTCTTTTGGGTCTTGCATAAGCAAAATACATTTCACGATTTTCTCCATATGGTTGAAAAAACCTGCCGTTTAACTCATAAAAATGCTGTTGAAAATATAATACACCATCAACGCCAAGCCTAGCACGCATAGCATATATTTTATATTCGCTCTGGATTACCTCTCGAATTTCATTGCGAAAAATCTCTCGTACATGCTTTTTCCATACAGCCTTCTCATTAGCTTTATTTCTTGCATACAAATAAATGACATATAAAAAATTAACATCATATTGTGACAAAAAGAGTGTATCACGATCAAAAAGCCTATCCGGAAACTGATAAGATACTTTTGTACAATGCTCTCCTTTTCCATTAATATGTTTACGGATATTTTCCGTTGCATTATATTTATGATCATCATAAACGAAAGCACTAATAAAGAAATTAGGAATAACATCATAACCTTCAGTTACATTGGAGTCTTGTAAATGAATATTCTTAAATCGTTCTCTATCTTCCTTTCTACTTTGTCTATCTTCTTCATCATAAGCAGTATCATCTGATAAAAACAGATTAACATTCCATTGAATCACGTTACGAGCATAGGTATACTGTTTATATATTGACTCAGAAGTCACAAGATGTCCATTTTTATAGTACTTACTGTCACCAATGTAATATACCTCACGATTTACTTGTGAATCGATAGATGTTAAAGCTAGATCTGTATAAATATGGTCTACACGTTTACCATCTTTCTGATCTGCCAACCCTTTAGGAATACTATTATGAGAAGTCCCAATAAGTTCATCTATCATAGCCTCAAAAATAATATTAAAGTTTTTGGCTAACATATATTCCTGAGCATTAGCATTTATTGCAATTTTATGCGAATTATCAAAAAATGCGTAACATAAATCCCAAAGTTGCAAGGATTTATCAGAAAAATATTTATATTTTATCTGCATTAAGCGCATTTTACCAGTTCCATTCAAATATTGTTGAAACTGTTTACCAGTAATCAATTCATACTGAACATTAATAGGTGTATGAAAACCATACGCTAAATTCAGATAATTTAATATGCTATAAAATATAATGAATAATTCCTCTTCATAATTTATAATTCGCTTTTTATTTACAAGATTCAAATATACACAATCATCATTTTGTACAATGGCAGAAGAATGACTAATAGTACGTATCCAATTTATTTTATTATTACCCCGATGCAAATTCTTAATTGTAAAAAGCATATAATTATAGTTCTCCTGATTAAATTTTATAAGAGACAGAACTATATCAAGGTAAGTATTAGCACATTGGCGCTTTCCTCTGCCAGTTTGAGGCAAATGCTTGTATAAAATAGCCTTACTCGTTTTATTAGCTTGATAAAACACATTTAAAGCACGATATACCCATACAGAAAACTCATATATAAATTTTCTATATTCTTTACTCAATATTTTTTGTCCCTTAGGAGTTAAAATCTGTTCTGGGTAAACATTTTCTCCTGTAGGAAGTTTAACACCAGCCAATACTTCTTTTTTTGTTTTAGAATCATCCCTCAATAAAACCTTAGGTAAAATAAATACACAATCATGCAAATGCGGATTATAGAAATAACCCACAAATTGTATGTTGACCTTCTTGTTGATATCTTGGAGTACGTAGATATCTTTTAAAATCTTCTCTACAAGATGGCTCTCATACTGATGTTCTTCAAAAAGGATATACATTAGTCGCTTTCTTGATTTGTTTTTTTCCAGTTCATTACTCTTTCAATAAAGTCAACTAGACGAACAGTATCTATATTTTCACCGTCTTCATCATAAAAATCAGGGAAAGTTAAATCTTTCTCTACTTCATTTCCATTTACAGTTGTTTTATAGCGGAATAAATAAGAATCTTCAAAACCATAATCTTTGAATACATCATTCCAAAGATAGAAAATAACCTTACCTACAAATGTTCTTTCATCAATTACTCCTTCTTTTGCTTTACAAAAAAAGTATCCCAATTGCTTATCTGCACTTAATGTCATAGAAGCTATTATCTCATTTATTTTTTGAATAAACTCCCACCAAGAAAGATCTTCCCTACCTAATATATTGACATTATTCTTATCTTTATCCTTTACGATTATTTTCCAATTAAGAACTTCTCCATTTTCATCTTTACCTTCCCTGATTTTCATATATTTCCAGTCCCATCTACGCTTAAAAGCTGAATCTATTGGGAACAGACTCTGATCACTAGTATTCATTGTTGCCCAAATATAAAAGTTACATGGAAGGACTAAAACTTCCCCTTTACATATTTTTTCAGCAACATTTAACTCCAATCCGCTATCCTTATTAAATATACTATTAATATAATTCATTTGTTCAGGAAGTAGCTCTAGCCCCTTCATTCCAAAACTTAATTTATCTTCAGGTTTGTCTTCTAGTAGAGCCTTCACAATATCTTCATCAGTCTCAATCGGATATTCAGAGAATCCTTCTTTAGTACGATCCAGAAGTTGGAACAAATCACCAAATATTTGGGCACAATTACCACGATTTATTTCTTCAATTATTAAAAACTGAGGCGCTATTTCACCTCCATCCACGCAAGTTTCTTTGAAAGATTTCCAAGCCTTAATATACGCTTTCAAAAAAGACTGTTTAACAAATTTATATTCGACTTTCTTTTCATCGAAAGGAATTGTTTTACCATTCTCATCTTTATTTAAACCAATAGGTACAGTTTTACCGACACTATCTAATCCATATTTATAATTGGTCGTTGTAGTTGGTTTATAGGCTCCTACAAACGTTGAATAATCACTGTCAGGATGAAATGTTGTGCGAATTGTATTGGGGAAAGTTTTTACTATTTTATTCGTTTCATGTGACTTTCCTGTACCAGGAGCACCATAGTATATTTGTTGCAAAGGTTTATCCTTAAGGTTTAAATTCATCAAAATTGACATATTGCAAAATTTATCTGTATCATACAATAAACTACTAAATGAAAAATGGCTATAATATGCGCCAATTATGTTACGCAAAAGCTTATTCTCAGATGGGAATTTATCAAATGGGCATATTCTATCAATAGTTGATATTTTATCAAATGAAAACATTATGTCAAATGCTTGGAACATCTGTTTTCTAGCAGAACGTGTTGTATAACTTCTTATATTCTCTAATAACTTTAATATACCTCTTTTCGCATTTGTAGAGAGTTGAAGTTCATTTAATTCTAAAATATTAAAGGATGATAAATTCCTAAAATCCTCACAATCAACTATATCTTGTAATGGTACATATAAGTCCTCTTTATCTCCAACAGACAAATAACTTAATAAATATGAAATATCAATATGCTCTGAAAGTTCAGTCATTGGAATTTGTTTAGAAACATTATACCAGAATTTAACAATATCCTTATAAAATTCATTATGACAATGAAGTGCTTCTAAAAATAATGTTAAAACTATTGCAAGCTCATCTGTATCAGGAATAAAAAACTGCGAGCAACGCTTTAATAAGTTCCTTGCAAGTATAGATTTATCATTAAGATTCCTGTCATATAGTTGAGCAGAAGCCAAATCCGTTAGTTGCTGAGCCATTCTAGATTCTGCGTTTCCATTAAGCGCAGAAATAAATCTAGTAGCTGAACGCATTGATGAAGAATATGGGTCTCTATTCCCAGATGGAACTCTGGTAATCCTATTTGACAACCATTTCTCAAACTGATTTATATTTAATTTATCTATCCACATATTTATCTTTTTTCTGCAATAAACAAAAACTCATTACATTTACTTGCCGTATGCCCTTGAAAACTCTGATAGTTAGTTCTTTCAAAAGTCTTTAATTCAAAAGAATTAGGAACAAATATACTACTCTTAAAAAGTTCCTCGATTTGAGAAATTCCGAAATCATTAGATATCCTACCTTTGTTATTATGATTTCTCCCATCATAATAACTTAGAATAACATATTTACAATTAGCATCATGAATTAATTCCGTTAAAGATGGTATAAATAGCTTTGATTTACAAAAAGTTGAATTAAAATCATCATCCATATTTTGACCTCTTACAAATTTAACATTAGAAAAATATTTTTCTAAGTCATCAATTTCGCAATATAAACTTATTAAGTTAAGCATAAAATAGTATGATGTATATTGCCTAAAATTATATGGAGGATCAATATAAATCAATGAATGCTTTGGAACATCTTTAATAAATTGTAATGAATCTTGACAACGCCCTATTATATGTTCATTATCAGTGCTTATTACAACATCAAATGATGGTAAACGTAATAATAATGGGTTAAGGGCTCTTGCATCATATTCTTCTCTCTGAAAATCATGATAAGTTCCTTGAGTATTACTAACTTTCTCGACAGATTCACAAACAATACTAATAAGAAGACTATATAACACATTATCAAGCAACCCATGTCTAAACCATTCACGAATTTTATTCATTATTAGATCGAGCCGTTTCCCATTATTAGGAGTAAAAAATCGTCTATGCCCACTTGTACCCCTGGCACTACAAAAATAACTATTATTTCCCTCAACAGTATAAGTGTCATAGAAATACTGTTTTCTGAAGCTTTCTTCTATATCGTTATCTGTAATTTGCTCAAGATAAAGTAATAATGCTACTATTTTCTCATAATAGACAACATTATTAGAGTTATTAAGAAATAAAAAACCTGTTATTCCTTTTTTTTCATTAATTCTATAAAGAACTTCTGTCTTATATTTTTCAAAGTTTATTCCTAAAGAGTCAAGGTGTACATCTGGAATTTGATTGTTCTTTAGATAACAATTAGCAAAATGGTAAGAAAAAAGGTTTATATCATTTGAAATAACTCTAAAACCATGTGATTTTAATGCCATAGACACTGAAATTGTTCCTGAAAAAATATCACAAACAAAATCTCCTGGATTACAGAATCTTTCTATTTCATTTAATATATGTTCAGCTATTGAACTTTTATTTCCTAAATATCGTTGTATCATGCCTTTTCAAATATTATTAAAAATTCTTTATCTTCTTTTTCTCCAACCACTTTATCCTTACGATTAAACTGTTTATAGTCAAAATCAAAGTTAATTTGTTTAATATTATACTGTGGAATTATTTTTTTTGCAAGTTGCAATAACTCATCAAGTGAGATCATTCGTTCATTCCCCGTTCTTTTATTTTTTGATTCAGAATAACTTAAGATCAGATGAGAATCATATTTCTCAGTCATTTCAAACAAGCGTAAAAAAGCTTTCTGAGCCTTAGATTTAGAACAAAAAGGAGATTTATATTTATTATCAGGATATATACCTTGAGTAATTTTTCCTCTAAAAATCTGTAACTTAGGATACATATAGAAATGAAGGACTTCAGGTATATGGTAAAAACGAGAATACTGTTGTGCAGTATATGGTGGATCTGCATACAAAATAGATATTTTTTTGTCAAGTAGTATTTGATTAAATTCAGAACTACAAACATCCATGTTTAAAGAAATACACTCTGAAGGATATTTATTGTCTTTTATAACTGAACAAATATTGATAACACATTCTTGAAATATCTTTTTAACATCGTAACATCGATTTTCAAACATTCTACGATTAGTTATTTTGCTTATATTATCAGCATCAATAATTATAGGCTGTGCAAAATGTTTTCCAGCACTATTTACTATGATAGAACAAGTATTATATAATGCAGTTAATAATAGGCTATATTCCCATAAATCTCCTTTAGAAGCCCACTCTTCCTCTATTAACATACGTAAAGCATCAATATTAAGAGACTGCTTTATTCCAAAATATGTACCTGCGTAATAATTTGCAATTAGGGGAGATTTCTGAAAAGCATAACAACCAATATGATTCTTAATATATTCAATATTAACATTTATATTACAATCTTTACCGACCTGAGGAAGTTCACTATATAGTTCTTTTAAACCAAGGAGATTCTTTGAACTTAGCAATTTTTCTTCTAATCCAATGTATGATTTAAAAACTGATATATCAGTTGGGAATAACTCTAGGTTATTATTAAAATCAATAAATTTGAGGACATTCTGAATAGATTTTTCACCTCGATGTTGATTAAGCATACATGTAGCAATGTCAGAACAAAATGCAAGTACATCATTCGATATTACACGCATTCCATTTTTATAAAAAGCTTGTGAAACGATACTGCTACCAGAAAATAAATCAACAATATATCCATTGGGGTTGTATAATCTTTTACATTCAGATACAATTGAAGATATAGCTCTGGTTTTTGAACCAAGATATTGAATAGGTCTATAATATGTAGTGTTGCTAGTCATTCCTTAATTTAATTTTTTCTTGTTTACCAATCTGTTTTCCATCTTCTGTCACCCAATATTCCCATCCATTACGAGAACCGTGTAATATAAGAGATGCTGCAGCTGATAAAGCAGTTGCATTTACACGTTTAGGATAAATATAATAGTTAGAGGCAAACATTAATCTATTATTATGTTCACGAATAATTCCTGTTTCGATTAATTCTGAACGTAACTGTTCCACATCTGGATAAAGTCCAGGATTAGGTAAATCCATATAAAGAGAAGAATCTTTAAGAATTTCTACACTTCCATTATCCGGATAATAATAGCCTTTTGCATACCCATCAGAAAAATCTATACGGATAGGAATTTTACTTATAGTGGCATTTTCAGCCTCAAAATATGGGTACAATCGCGCTATTTCTTTAATTAATCTTTGTGTCCTTATTTCAATATCTTTTATAGTCCAATGATCCTTTTGTAATAATGCATGATTAATTTTAAGATGATTAGTTGATGTTAATATTCTATTTTTATAGTCCCAAATATTATTTCCCATCTTACTATTATCACTCTTTGCAGCAAGAGTTAGATTACCCAAACGATGAACATTTTCATCATAAACATCCTTGTCTATTCCTAAAGCATTGTACCAATCCTGCGTTGCAGTCTGAGGCATAAGATGCTCTATACTTAAATGAGAGAAGTCAACAGGAGCCGGATTATTTTCTGATTCTAGCTTACGAAAAAATATAAAAAGCCATGTACGCAAACTGTACATGTTGGCATTTTGTATTCTATCACGTAATCTATTATCATCAGGCATTTCTTGTGAATTTCCCTTATTACGGTTTACTAGATTTTTTTTGAATATATCAACTATGTTTGTGTAATCCTCATTACAATCAGTTAGCGTTTCTTTTAATAAAGTCGGAAAAAAACGAGTAATATCACTTGTATCCATGCCACAAAGAGAACGACGCATTAGATACGAATTTAAAATAGTTATAATTTCTCCTAACTGCTTAGCTGTTATCTTTGTTTGTTTATAAATTGCATATAATTTAATCAGCAATGGTGCTGGCATATCTGACAATATAAATCTAAACTCTTCTATTGGCTTCTGTATTACAGGATCAAGAGAAGCAAGAGGTGCTTTATATAAAGCATTATAATAACTCGCATAATTCACTATCTCTTTAAATATTCCTTCTTCGCCATAATTAACAATATTCTCTTCATACCAATCAGTGAATGCACGATATACAGAACTTTTATTAATTAACGCCATACGCTTTGCCGTAATAAAGAAACGGAAAAATGCCTCAAGCTTTCTAGAATTACTATCAATTAATTGCTCTAGGCGCTTCCAATACTTCTCATAATATTTATCTTGCAATTCACTATTAATCGGCATTAAAATAAAATTACGGATAAGATCACTGGCTGTGAGTTTTGCTCCAGTAGCATTTATACTTTCAAATATTTTTTGTGGATAATCATCTTTTCCTATAGGCACACAAACAATATATAACTTGTTCATAGCCTCTAATATTTCATTAATAGTATAACTTTTCAGCAATTCAATCAATGAAGCCTTTATATAAAAATAGTTTTGGTAAACGGCAGATTTCTTATCAACTATATTATTGAAATCGCGAGATACTATTTGCTGGTATACGGTATCGTCAGACACCAACGGTTTCAGTTTGAATTTATTGGTTTCATTATATGGATTTACAAGATACATATTTTCAAGTTTATCCGCATCAACATTCATACCTTTTTCTATCATAAGCTCCTTTATAGCATACAATATTAGAAAAATGGTAGTTAATCTTTGCTGACCATCGATAACAGAACGTTCCCGCTGAAATGGAGAAATACTCGTTTCCAGATATATCATTATACCAATAAAGTGCTTAGTTCTTTCTCCTCTAAGTACTACTTTTATATCATCTAATAGCTGCTTAACTTCATTATTAGCAGTCCATGTATAATTACGCTGATAAGCTGGAATAACGAATTGTGTTCCTTGGCTTCCATATAAAAGTTCTAGAAGTCCAACCTTAATTGGTATGTTTTCTTGCGACATCATTGTGAGTTCCCTATTTGTGAATTGTCATTTTTATTTCTACAAATCTACAAAATAAAATTATAAATTGTATATAAACGAACTATAAAATCAATTTTATAGGTTTATTTGTAATCAGTTCCCATTTTATTACAGAGCTCAATTATGCTTATCCAAATTAAGTACTCCATATTTTAAAGAATTATGAGTCTATGAAATAGGTTACCTATTCATTTCTTTCCATTAGCAAAGAAAGCATGATGCTAAAAAATAAATTGCGTAACAATATCATATTTGTATTCAATTTAAACCTTTTCCCTATTTTTAATACAAAGATATTAATTTTTTTTGAAAGGTAACCGCTTTTTAATTTTTCATTTTACGACAATAATTTTGACTTTAAATATTAGTATAAACCATCCAACCCAAGATGGCAACAAGCTGCTTCAGTTCCGTATAGCGTTGTTCTGTCAGAGCCTTATTGACGGCATAGCCTTTTATTAAATATTCTTTCAACACCTTGTTTGCCCATCGGCGAAAGTCCACACCTTTTTTTGATTTAACCCTATAACCGACAGAAATGATGACATCAAGGTTATAGAAACGTACATCATGTGTCTGGCTTTTACCTTTTATCGCACCGTGTTCTGTGGTTGTCGCAAATTTTGCGACAACCACTTCGCCAGCAAGCTCTTCTTTTATGGCATTGGCTATATGCTTACGGATTGTTTTTGAATCGCGCCCAAACAGTTCGGCTATCTGATAGGCATTAAGCCATACCGTATCTTGGTCTATTCTGACCTCAAGCTGTGTTTCTCCGTCTTCTGAACGATAAATTATTATTTTGTCATTCAAGTCCATACCCAAACTCTTTAAACAGGTTCAACAAATCCTTTCTGCTTTCCTCCTCCTGTTTCAGCAAACCTTTCATTTCGGTTTGCAGCTCTTTCATCTTTGTATCGAAGTCTACGCCTTCGTCACGGCTCTTGAACTCTATATATCAGCTGCACTATCAGAAGTAACATCAGCTGGATTTCAAGCGCGCACACGAAGAACAAAGATATAAAAATATTTTGTAAATACCACATCGTTCAAAAAATTTTTTTGAATCAAAAATGCCATAATCCCAAATCTGTTATTAGTATTCGGTCTGTATTTTTGCTTTAATCGAGCGGCTTTTTGTTGGATTATTTACAGGCACTTTTATAATTTATAATTAGCTAACGCTGAACTTCGTTTCATAATTGGGTTAGACCGAACTACGTTTCATAATTAGCTTGCGCCAATAGAACCAAAAAGGCGGGCTGAAAGCATGAATAAACAAAATTAATAAAGCTATGTGCGGTCTAAAGCCGATTGGGGATTATACCGTTTCATGACAAAACTTATCAAAACGACAATAATAACAAATATTTTCCTGCGTTTTATATCCACCTTATTATTTTCCAAAAACAAACCTATGACTTACGCATAAAAAACCTATGACTTTTGATGTAAAAGTGGCCGAGTTACGAGGCATAACTCAGCCGTTAACAGTTTAGAAGTAAATGCATTGAACTTGCTTAACAAGAAGCCACATACAAAGACACAATCTTTCAATTTAAAACATAAAACAATATAAATGCTTACGATTTTTCGAGGCTATTTTTATAACGCAAATGTATGGACGTGAAAAGGCGACCGGACTGGGGAGCTGACAAATATTAATCGGGCTATTGGGAATAAGAAATAACGCTCATGTCAATGTTACGGACTACGGGGCAGCTATGGTTTATGGTATTGCGATTGATAAAAAAGTCATAAATAATGTTACGCAAAACGTGATGTAATAAAGCAAATTGACTGAAAAACGTCATTTTAAAAGGCAAGGACGAAAAATAATGGCTCCGTTGGCAAATTTTTATTTTGTAGTTATGCCAATTTGCATTATCTTTGCATAAGATAAGCTGCATCTCGGCATAACATTCAAGCAAGCTTGATGATTCTGCTCTCGGTTTGCATTATCTCTGCAATAAGATAAGCGGCATCTAGGCATAACATTCAAGCAAGCTTGATGATTCTGCTCGCGGTTTGCATTATCTCTGCAATAAGATAAGCGACAGACAGGACTGACCGGGGAGACAGGACGCACGGACACGACTGAGAGCTGCTTTATCTGAAGAAGAAGACAACAACGTTGAAGGCTCCATGACGACACCAGCCGGAGGGAGACAAGACATATATAGCACGCATAAACAAAAGACATTCAGGACATGAACAAAAGCGACAGCATAGTCATTATACCTACGTATAACGAGAAAGAGAACATCGAGAAGATTATAAGGGCGGTGTTCTCGCTTGAAAAATGTTTTAATATTCTCGTGATAGACGACGGCTCGCCCGACGGCACCGCGGCTATAGTTCACCGACTGATGGAGAGCGAGTTTGCCGACCGTCTGTTTATCATTGAGCGCAGCGGCAAGCTGGGCCTGGGCACGGCATACATAACGGGCTTTAAATGGGCCCTGGAGCACGGATATGACTATATATTCGAGATGGACGCCGACTTCAGTCACGACCCCAACGACCTGCCGCGCCTCTATTCGGCATGCCACGACGAGGGCTACGACGTTGCCATAGGCTCGCGCTACGTGAGCGGAGTGAACGTGGTGAACTGGCCTATAGGGCGCGTGCTGATGAGCTATTTTGCATCTAAGTATGTGCGCATGGTGACGGGCTTCAAGGTGCACGACACCACTGCGGGATTTAAGTGCTACAAGCGCCGCGTGCTCGAGACCATAGAGCTGGACAAGATACGCTTCAAGGGCTACGGCTTCCAGATAGAGATGAAGTTTACGGCATACAAGATAGGCTTCAAGATTAAGGAAGTGCCCGTAATATTCGTCAACAGACGTGAAGGTGTGTCGAAGATGAGCGGCGGCATATTCGGCGAGGCATTCTTCGGTGTGATGCGTCTGCGCTGGGACGGATGGACACGCAAGTATCCCAAGATTAAAGACTGACAGAAGGAAGGGACATGCAGCAGGGCCGCTGCCCTGCTGCAACACCATAACCACAACAACGCCGAACGGTCTGTAAGGACGCAAGGCGATACAGACATAAAGCGCAAGCCGCGCAATATCAGAAGACGAGCAAGGGAATGAGCGCCCCGGCTTATCAGACACGACAACGCTCACCGAGGCAGACTAGGCTGCCACAGATGCAGTAGGCATCACAGACAGGTTAACCGCAAATATTATTCTAACGAAAAAACGATAAAAACAACTAACAATGAGATACATCTACCGAATATATCAAATATGCATCGCGCTGCCGATAATACTCGTGCTCACCATACTTACGTCGCTCACCACGAGCGTGGGCTGCGTGCTTGGCAACGGTCACTTCTGGGGCTACTATCCGCCTAAGCTGTGGGCAGCAGCCATACTTAAGGTGCTGTTTCTGCCGGTAAAGGTTGTGGGACGCGAGAACCTGAAGCACAACGAGTCGTATGTGTTTGTGAGCAACCATCAGGGCTCGTTCGACATATTTCTGATATTCGGTCATCTGGGACGCAACTTCAAATGGATGATGAAGCACCAGCTGCGCAAGATTCCTCTCGTTGGCTTTGCCTGCGAGATGTCTCACCAGATATTTGTAGACAAGCGCGGCCCGAGCAAGGTAAAGGAGACATACGACAAGGCACGCCACACGCTGAAAGACGGAATGAGCGTGGTGGTGTTCCCCGAAGGCTCGCGCACGTTTACAGGTCATATGGGTACGTTTAAGCGTGGCGCCTTCATGCTTGCCGACGAGCTTCAGCTGCCCGTAGTGCCGCTGACCATCAACGGCTCTTTCGACGTGCTGCCAAGGACAAACAAATGGTTCTGGGTGAAATGGCATCCGCTGACACTGACTATCCATAAGCCGATATATCCCGAAGGACAGGGTGCCGAAGACATAAGCAAGCGCATGGACATAAGCTATAAGGAGATTATGGCCGACCTAACTCCGAAATATCAGGGGTATGTGAAGAATCCGAATCAGTAGTTTTTTTCTTTAGGAGTTAAGGAGTTATGTAGTTAAGGAGTTAAGACAATAGTCTTGTGGATTCGAGTCGGAAGTTAAAGTAGTTAGAGAAGTTAAAGTAGTTAAAGTCATATGCTAACGTAGTGCGTGTTTAAATGAAGAACGAATAGTGAAGAGTGAAAAATCCAAATGCAAACGTATTGCTTACAAGTAGAAACCACAATACATTTGGATTTTTCGTTTTTCACTTTTAACTTTTCACTTTCGTAAGACGCACTACGTTGCTATTGTGCCGGCGGATCTGCGCTCCGCCGGCACAATAGCAACGTAGTGCGAATCAACAAAGCATTTGACTCTAACTACTAGCCAACTCCGTTGGCGATAACTACTCTAACTCCTTTAACTCCAAATGACAATACCCAACAATGCAATTGGATTGACTAACGTCGAACTATGTTTTTTCACTTTTAATTTTTCATTTTTATTTGCGCTTTTGCGCCTGCTCTTCACTTAAGCCCCCTTCCTGTGCAGCGTAATAACCGATATCTCGTGGCTTGCTCCGAAGCGGAAGGGGATGAAGCCGCCGGTGCCTACAGACACGTTGATGGCACGGTTGCCTTCATGATACAGACCGCCCCACTCTCTATACATCAGTCTGGCCGGCGACATGCCGAAGACGCTGAACTGCATGGCGTGAGTGTGACCGCTCAAAGTAAGCTGTGCCTTGCTGCCGGGAAGGATTTCCTTGCGCCACAGACGCGGATCGTGAGCAAGCATAAGCACAAAGCTAGAACTGTCTACTCCGGCCATAGCCTTCTTAAGGTCTGTGCGCTTAGGCTCACCGCCACGGCCGTCGTTCTCAACGCCTGCAACAATTATCGAGTCGTTGCCGCGCTTAACGGTCTTGTTCTCATTGAGCAATAGCGTCCAGCCAAATTCACGCTCACGACTGATAATCTCACGCTCATTGGCCACCTTAACAACGTCGTCGGCCTTGATATAGTCAGAATAGTCGTGATTGCCGAGAACAGAATAAACGCCGTCCTTGGCGCTAAGGCTGCTCAGAAGCGGAATAAACTCGTAAAGCTCCTCGGGCGACATGTTCTGCAAATCGCCCGTAAACACTATCATGTCGGCCTTCTGAGCGTTGATGCTGTCTACAATACGCTCAAACACCTTCTTGTCCTTTCCGCGGTAAGTGCCGAGATGGGCATCGCTAAACTGCACTATGCGATAGCCGTCGAAGGCCTGAGGCAGGTCGGCAGAATAAAAGTCTTCATGGCGTATGTCTAGCTTCCGGAAGCCTATGGTGCTGCCGTAGACCACGATATATATCTGACCTATGGCCAGCAGCAGTCCGACAAGGTTGCCCCAGTTGTTCTTTGTGTGATGATAGCGGCAATGTCCCCAGCCGAGCAACGAGCATACGGCAAAGATAAACTTGGGGATGGCCAGCACACCGAAAAGAAACAGATAAACGTTGAGCAACTCGATGCGCTCGGGCGCAAAATCGCGCGAGAACGTAAGCACCAGCGTATAGACAAAGAGAATGATACCCGGAGTCCACCACAACAGGCGCTGCCACCACAAATACCTGGTCTTACGGCGCAGCAGTCTTCTGTCGATGTAGATGTCAGACAGGATTATCATCAACACCAAAAGCACGAATATCCTTGCAATCATTTTTTCAGAAGATTAATTTTTAACTAAACATCAACTACAGCCCATTATCTGAAGGCTATCTCCTCACCACGGCAAGAGTCGAGGAAACGTCCGTCGTCGTAGACATGCACGCCGTTGCAGAACGTGTGAACCACGCGCCAGTTGAACGTATGTCCCTCCATAGGGCTCCATCCGCACTTGCTCTGTATGACGTCTTTCGTAACCGTCCACGGACTGCCGGGGCGCACAACAACGACATCGGCCTTATAGCCCTTGCGGAGAAAACCGCGCCCACGCACATCAAAAAGGCGTGCGGGATTGTGGCACATAAGCTCTACGAGCCGTTCT
>OKXB01000638.1_pt1 | contig 41935 bp, 40 predicted proteins | sample 1601731 | NCBI WGS metagenome assembly OKXB01 (sample SAMN04414077, study PRJEB24778) | human gut metagenome | material: faecal | host: Homo sapiens
GATGATTGCATCTATCTCGGGATACATCAGCGGAACATTCACGCCCCACGGCTTGTCGGTTGCAGCTTTCATCTTGTTTATGTGCTCAAGCAGTGTCTCCGGGTGCATTGATCCGGCTCCGAGCAGTCCCAGACCGCCCGCATTGCTCACGGCAGAAGCCAGTCGCCAGCCGCTGCACCACACCATACCGCCCTGAACTACGGGATATTCAATGCCGAAAAGTTCGGTTATTCTGTTATTTTTCATAAGCATTTTCTGTTTTTCTAAAATAAAAAATATCGCTGCAAAGATAAGATTTTGCAGCGATATTCTTGTGTGTTTGCAGTTATTTTTTAGGTGTCCGGTGTCCTTGTTTCATTTATAGTGCAGCGTGCCTTGCCGCTTGTTGTGTCTCCCTTGTTTCATCAACTTGCATTTAGTCTGAAATTAGTATGCCGTTTGCGGATAAAAAGTGGGCCACTTTTGCATGAAAAGTGGGCCGTTTACGACCCGTAAACGGCCCACTAACGGTTTGAAACTAAACCTGCGATGTTTTCTTAATATATAATGCTTATTGACGTTGCCAATGCTTAATCTTTAACTATATATGGCGAAAAAGTTACGGTTTTTCGGCCATTTTCAGAGCATGCCTGTAATTTGCGGCAGAAATATCCGGCCGACGGCTTATTTGCCGTGTCTTGCGCTGCTGTTTGTAAGACTCCGTGCCGTTATGCTTTTGACACCTTAATCAGACTTGTGACGCACTTGCCTCCATATTTGCGACAGCCTGAGCATCTGACTAGCCCTTGCACCAAGGTGTACGCGATAGTCAGACAGCAGTATGGCGAGCAGGATTATCACGGCCATTATCACGGCCCATCCGTAGACCTCTTTAAGGCTCACCATGAGCATCTGGCGCTGAAACTCGCTGTATAGAGTCTGAAACGATTCGTAGTTGTAGTACATCGGGTCGATGTAGCTGCCCAGATTGGCTGTGTTTGCCTGTTTGACGTTGTTGAAAATCCTGGTCATTATGGCCGAACTGAGCGGTCCGCCGAAGCTCGTCCGGATAAATCCGATGACGCACATGGCCTCGAAATAATACTCAAACGTGACGCAGCCGGCAAGGGCGTAGGTGAGCGATGTGTACACAATGCTCACTCCGGCGCCCTTAAGCAGCATGGGCAGATACAGCATGTATTTCTCCGTTGAAGGGTCGATAAGGAAATACAGCATCGTCTGGTAAAGCAGAAAAGAAACGAACCCGGTTAAGACGATGTCCTTAATGCGCCATTTCCACTTCGTCAGAGCCATGAAGAAAAAGCCCGTGCCTACGGCTATTCCTGCCGTTATGCCCCAGTTGAGGTCGGCATTGTGGCGTGCGTCGTATCCAAGAATCGAACTGGTAAATATGTTCTGGGTGGATGTAGCCGTGGCAGACATCAGCGTCATACACCCGAACAGGATGAATATATAGAGCATGTTGTGTTGCGAAAACGTCCTTATGTTTATGTAAGGATGCCTGATTGTGGCAGCGCGTTGCAGACACATCAGCAGCAGAATAACAGCAAACGCTATGGCTATGCGGATTGGTTCGCCGTCAAGCCAGTCGTAGTGTTCGCCGTATACGCAGATGAATATGATGCAGAACAGCCACAGTGTCCACATTATTCCGCCGAGATAGTCGATGCCTTTGAACGGGATGTAGGGACCCTGACGGAACTTGCTGCGCATGCAGAAATAAACCAGCGCGAAAACAAGTATGAACGCACCAATGGTTATGCGGTGCATGGCCTGCCAGTCGAATGCATAAATGCTGTAGCCCGTGGCAACGTTGACAAGCTGCACGCTGCCGAGGACAAACGTGAACAGGAATGGAAAGAACACCGCAAAGTCTCTCTTTGGCGTAATCTTCAGCTGAATGCTGCTCCAGCATACAAAAGTGCTTACAATTCTAAAGAAACCGCTAATGAATGACAGGGCAACAACAAGCGGGAGAAAGTCGCATATCATGCAGATGTAGTCGCATATGATAAACACTACACCAGAGAACAGGAGAACGTCGCGCGTTGTGAATCTGAACAGTATCCTGAACAGCAGCGGAAAGGCCATTGTAAGTCCCGTCATTGAGGCATAGCCTGCCATCATTACGTCTTCGTTGATCCAGCCCCATGTTCCCGTCATTTCGGCCACGGCCGACATGTATATGCCGCCGGAGAACATGTAGACAACAATTATAAATATTATCAGCGGAAAGCGCAGAAACTGGGGCACAAAGTCTTTCCATACCATTATGCGCCTTGCGGCTGCTACTTCTTGTGGTGAAGGTGCTGGCATAGGCTTTAGTATTTAACCTCACATTCTACGTTCATTCCCGAGCGCAGGCGTTCTATGGCTTCCTTGCTGTTCTCCTTTGTGAACACAATCTTTATTGGAACGCGCTGTTCAATCTTTACAAAGTTTCCGGCAGAGTTGTCTTGCGGTATTATCGAATACTGTGCGCCTGTGGCGTTGGCCAGCTTGCCTACCTTGCCGTGATATTCAACGCCCGGCACGGCATCTACCTTTATGCTTACGGGCATGCCTTCGCGTATGTTGGCCGTCTGTGTTTCCTTATAGTTGGCTATAATCCACACGTTGTCGTATTCAACTATTGACAGCAGAGTCTGTCCGGGCTGGATAAACTGTCCTTCCTGCAGGGCCTTGCGTGATGTGTAACCGTCGCACGGGGCAACGATAACGGTGTACGACAGATTCAGTTCGGCCAGGTTTTTTGCTGCCTTGGCCACGTCTATGTTTGTCTGGTTTTGCTCAAGGCGCTGTGTCTGTTCGTCTTTTACGAGCGATGTGCTTTTCTTTTGTCTCACGAGCATGTCATATTTGGCCTTCGTAGCCTCATAGTCGGCCTTTGCGTTGTCATATTGCTGGCGTGTAACGGCCTTTTGTGCATACAGCTGCTTATATCTTTGGTAGTCTGTTTCGGTCTGGTTCATCCTTATTCTCAGTTCCTCTATGCTTGCGTCAGAAACCGAAAGGTTGTTTGCCGTGGTAGATATTGCCGTTCCCATGGCCGTGTTTTCCATGAGGGTTTTCTGATAGTTTGCCTTTGCTTGTTCTACTTTCAGCTTATATTCAGAGTTTTCGATTATTACGAGAGTGTCTCCTTTGTGTACAAACTGGAAATCATCAAAGCATACCTTCTGTATGAAGCCCTGCACGCGTGAGTTTATCGGTATGATGTTTCGTCTTATCTGGGCATTGTCGGTGTATTCAACATTGCCGAAGTGTATGAACTTTGAGCAGACCCATGTCAGTTCGCTCAGAATTATTGCGATTACGATGATGTTGCGCAATATCTTTTTGTTTTTTCTGTTCATAATTATTTTTGGTTATTTAATTATCGTATTCAGTGAACCGGTTGAGTAAATGAGCTTGTAATAATTGTATATTACGTTTATCTGTGCGTTGACATACTGAACTTCTGCCGACAGTCTGAGGTTGTCGGCCTCTACGAGGTCGGTCACGAGCACAAGGTCGTTGGCATAGCGGTTGGCTATCACGTCATAGTTCTCGCGTGCAAGCTGAAGGCTCTTTTCCTGTGTCTTCAGAAGTTCAAACGAGTCGAGATATCTTGTATATGCAGCGTTTACGTCCAGCGACACGTTTTCTTCGGCCGACGCAAGTTCGTTGTGCGACTGCTCCACTGAAGAGCGCAGGCGCGACAAGTCTTTTGGCAGCTTGTATATGTTGCCTATGTTGAATTTAAGTCCCACGCCTACATACCATGTGTTGATGTTGTTGTCCAATGTAGGTATTTCGTAGGTAATAGGGCCTTTCAGGTTGTCGCCGGCTATGATGCTTATCTGCGGCATGTAGCCCGATTTTATCACTTTCTCCTTCTTGCTGAGCATGTCGAGCGTAAGTCTGTTTTTGTTTAGTATAGGCGAATTCTTGTAGGCTATGTCCTGAAATTCGGCTTCGCCGGGTTTCGGCATGTTACTCGACAGGAGTGTCGTGTCGGGCAATATCTCCGTGTCCTTAGGCAGTTCGAGCATCGTTACCAGTTTGTCGTTACAGATGTTTATCGAGCTTACAAGCTCAGTGCGCTTATATTGCAGATTCTGATACTGCACCTCATATCGCGTGATATCGTTGTTCAGTGCCACTCCGGCAGCTTCGCGTGCATGCATGTCTCGTATCACCTGGCGCGTCTGTTCCATGTTTCTGTCATACACCGTGAGCAGGTTGCGGTATTTGTACAAGTCGAGATAATAGCCTGTCAGCAGGACAGTAAACGTCCTGCTTGTGCGAGGCAAGTTCCCACTCCCTTATTCTCTTTTGTATCTCCAGAGCCTTTATGTTATAGTGGATTGCGCCTCCGGCAAACACCACCTGCGAGGCCTCTATTGCGAAGTTGTTGCCAAAATGAGGCGATGAAAATGAATGTCCGTTTGAAAAGTCGCGGTCGGCCACCCATGCGTTGCCGTTGAACGTTGCCGATGCCGAGAACTCCACGCAGGGCAGATAGGCATTCTTTGCCACCGAGATGTCTTTCTCGGCACCGCTTACAACCGACTCGTAAATCTTTATCGTCTTGCTCTGCGTGTCGGCCAGTGAGAATAATTCATTCAAACTCATGATGCGTGCTGTTTGCTGTGCGTGTAATGATGCTGGGCAAATCAGCAACAGGCACGTAATAACATTTTTAATTATATTCTTCATCTGATTTTTATTGATAATATAAATAGTTTACAATAGCAACTATCTCTATAAAATAATAAGCTCAAACATAAGGTTATGTTTCGGTCACCTTTAAAGTTGTTGGTCTCATTGCCTTTTGTGCCGCAGGTTAAAGCATGGCATGCCTTGGTGTTTCTGCGGTCCGGGCAATGTGGACGACTTAAACTTCGGGATGACTGAATTTGAGATATAACGGCTGATGTGAGCTTTATTTTCCGGATAGTTTGCCTTTATCGCGTTAAAGACTGTTTGTGCGCCTTGATATTTCCTCTACTACTTCAAAGAAGACCTCTACCTTTTCGTCGGGTATGCCCTTCAGTAATTCGTAAGACAGTTTCTTTTCAATTTTGTGGTATTCGGCAACAACCTGTTCGCCCATGTCTGTGATGCTGAGCAGATTCTCGCGTCTGTCCTCCGGGTTTACGGTGCGTTTCACGAGACCTTTCTTCTCGAGCGAGTCTATCATGCGCATCACAACCGACTTGTTCTTGCCTGTTGCTATGGCAATGTTTTGAAGAATCTGGTCGGTCTTAGCTCTTATCATTGTCAGGAGTATAAACTCTTCAACGGTAAGTTTTATGCTTGCCTCTGCAGCATATCGCTGTTTCATCAGGCGGTGCAGCTTGTTGCGCAGTTTTCCTATTGTTGTTCCTAATAATTCCTTTGGCATGATTTAAATTTTTTGCAAAGGTAATATTATATTTTGAATTAGTTGCTATTGCGTACTAATTTTTGTGTTAAATAATTCTTTCATGCCCATGTTTCATGCCTTAAGTCAAGAGCGGCTCATCGGCACATGGCATGTTTCTTTGGATTTTATCATCTGTAAGAGTCTTGCGCCAATGCTTTATGCCATCATATCCTGCTGTTGGCTTATCCGTGATGTTGGTGTTTCGGCGTATACCGGTTATTTAATTCTGCGTTTGTCTATTATTTAATAATGTGTCCGGCAATGTCTTTCAGTAAGTCAACGGCCTGTGGCTTTCTTTTCATGCTCTCCTTGAATGCGTCATATTTAGGTGTCTTTATGGCATTGTTGTCAATTTTATACACCTTTAGTTTATGCATCGTAGAATCCTTCTTGCCAAGATGAACATTTCTTATCGTCGTCATGCCGGCATTGCACGTTGTTATTTTTATAGAGTCAGCAGGTTGTTGTGCATTCTGTTTAGCTGACGTTTGTGCTGCAGCAGACAGGATGCAGACGTTGAATATTAATGTTATTAAATAGAGTTTCTTCATAATCTTGTGCTTTTTTGCAAAGATAGAATAAATCCTGATTGCTTCCTGATTTTTTTAGTAAAAAAACATAATCATGCTTTATGGCAAAGCATCTTCTTATTATGGCTTTTTTTGCCTGCCGAAAGTAATGTCCGTATGTCGGTTTTTACCGTCGTTCAATACATCATCTTACAGCTTTCTCCTTATCCTTTTTGCGCCATTTCGAGCCCAGAATTTCATCATAAAGAAAAAAGTGCGTGAAAATCGTAACATTTTTGGCTTATTATGTTTAAGGTTAACATTTTCGTTCTTTTTATATAATGTTTGTGTAACAAAACAATGCACATTCACTTTCAAACTGTTAGTGGCCTGTTTACGACCCGTAACTCGGCCACTTTTCACTCAAAAGTGGGCCACTTTTTATGCGTAAGTCATAGAGTTATTTTTAGGAAATCAGCGTGAACATTTCGGCCATGCATATTACTAGATTGAGTTTACATATATGTTTACAAAGGTGTGGTTATTTATTCCGTAAATCCGCAAGTGTAGAAAAGTTGATTTGCTGTTGTTGTACAGATGACTGTATATTTTTTAATGTCAAATAAAGTAATATTCCACGTAAAAAGTAGTATTTTTCTTTTATCAGATGAGAAAGTACTAAATTTGTGAATAAAATGCTTTTATGTGGAATATTTGGTCGAAAATAAGTGTTATTCGGTATGTCCGACATGAGAAAATTGTAAGATATGTTAATTTTTTTAAGTTAATTGGGCGTGTTTGAGAACATATTATGGGTAGTGGTTTTCACATAATTGAAGATTTTTTAGTAATTTTGTCATCAAACTACAGTGCTTTGAGTCCAATTTGTCATTGATTAGGTGAGTTCTTTCATGGCATAGAACAAGGCAGCTTAGACCATGCCGAATATGGCGAAGCAATACAACATAGGCATTGGCGTGAAGTGTAGTCTAGACATAGTGAAGGTGTTAGCTTGACGCTGTGTTTGAGGTAATCTGCAATATTGCAAGTCATTGCAATCATAGTCTTGAACAAGGCAACGATAGATATCCGAAATATAATATATAATTCCTTTGAGACGTTGTAGGTATGAATCGCACCTTTAAGGATAAAAATTATATAGGTCTTTTAACGGTAAGCGATTATTCGTATCAGTGTGTACTCAGACATTGTTTGTTCAACTATGACAGAAATTTGCTAGAGCCTTAGATTGTGAAACAGATAACAGTGTAATCTAACATTTTATTTATGTCTATAACTGAGTTCTGTCTAGAATAAAGTTAGGTCATCGATATGAATGTAAAAAAGCATGCAATTGATGATATAAGCACCAATGGAGGCGGTGAGAGTCCTCCATGCACTGGGTTTATCCCCGATGCTCTCCCCGAAGTTCAAAAGCCAGTTTTGGCAGAGAAATTAAACAGAGGGGTGTCCACCCAAAATGCTCTGTCGAGAACAGTTCCTAAAATGCCGAAAGAAGTGCCCCATTGGTATGTTTTGCGGGTAACATACGGACGTGAAAAGAAAGCATATGACTATTTGATTAGCAAGAATGTAGAGGCTTTCTATCCAACAATCAGGACCGTGAAGGAAGTTGATGGAAAGAGAAAGATTGTTGAAGAATCCCGCCTTCCCAATATATTCTTTGCCCATGGAACAGAAAAAGAAATAAAGTCATTTGTTTATGACAACGTAAACCTTCCCTATTTACGCTTTTATTATCGTCATTTCCATGAAGGATCACGAATTGTAAAAGACCCCCTTATTGTTCCTGATTATCAGATAGAGAGTCTTAAAATTATCTGTGCCTCCGAAGCAGAAGACGTTATAATTGTGCCGCCTGATGTACATAAATTCAAAACGGGCCAGACAGTACGCGTAATAGATGGTGTATTTAAGGGTGTTGTAGGGAAAGTGGCCCGTTATCATGGGCAACAACGAGTGGCAATTATCATAGATGGTCTGCTAACAGTTGCATCAGCTTATGTACCAAGTGCGTTTTTAGAAAAAATTGAGTAAACAAATTGCCTCATAAAAAGCGACAGGATTACTCATAGTTTTATTAATAGAGGTAAAGGACACGTTGCTATTTAGTTTATGTAAATTTGTACAATATTTTCATTATAGTTATTTATGCGTAAATTCTCTTTTAATGTAGCATAATATGTTCAAAACAGAACAATTATATAATTAAATTATAGTATTTCAAATCATTCTGTCAAACATATAATTATTGTGTTTGAAAACTTTGTTTTGTAGCAACTTATTAGGTGAATCTATAAATTAAAGATATGAAGAGTTGGAATGGAATAAACAGCAGCCCTGCAAGTCTCTTTTAATAGGAGCTTCTATTATGACTGTATTGGGAATTCAAAGTGTTACTATAATAGAAGCAGCGCTACTTACCTTTTCTCTTAAATGAGAAGAAATTTCAGGTCAACAATATAGAAATATTCATGGCTATCGACATCCAGTGTGACATGTCCAAGGCATTATTCAATGCATATAGCGTGAGCTGCAGTGTCATTATTGTGGCTCATAGTGAAGGAGAGACACTGCATGTATAATTTTTATTTGGAATGAGGGGTTACTTTAGAGAAGATTCGCTCATAAAAGAACAAATATAAACATTAATACAGAATAAAGAATATGTCAGAGTATTATAACCCAAAAGTACAACAACTATATCCTGATACCTGTGCCATTAAGTCCCAACAATTAATATTAGAAGATTTTGGTATCGATGTTTCTGAGACACAACTGGTGCAAACAGCAAATGCAAATGGTTGGTATAATGGAGGAGGAACTAATCCCCAAGATGTCGGCAATCTGCTTAATCTTGCTGGTATTCCTATTACAAAACAGGATGGAAATGTATTCACATTGGTAAACGAATTAGCCCAGGGACACAAGGTGATTGTTGGTGTTGATGCCGATGAATTGTGGCATAACAACACCAATGATGAAAAGTGGATGAATTGGGTGAATGATTTCTTTGGACCACAAGGTGGAAACCATGCATTGATTGTGGCAGGCATAGATACAAGCGACCCCAATAATATTCAAGTAATTGTTAAGGATCCTGGAAGTGGTGACGATGGCAAACCTTACCCACTAGATCAGTTTATAAATGCATGGTCTGATACACATTGTTATATGGTATCAACGAATCTGTCTGCCCCTGAATTTGCAGATGGAATGAAAAACTTTGATTATGAGTTAGGTCATCTTCATGATGTGGCAGGTGTAAGTTATCCTGATTTCCAAATATTCAATGATATTAGCATGGGATTACCGAACCAAGTTTCAGGTGTTGATGGAAATATGCTCTCGCCTATTCTATCTCTTACCGATGCTTTCTTTGACTATTCTGCCAACAATATTGATTTCAGTCAGATATTTACTAATGAATATCTTTTTAATGACTATTTGGATTGTGATATCATAAATAGCTCTATGAGAAATACTTGTTTTAATGGATTGGACAATATAGACTGGAATAGTATTCAACCAATGGACATTTCAATGGACAATGGTTTTGATCGGTTGGCCTTTGCTCAAACGGGACTTGATTACAATGTATTCTTTAATGATTGTATAAGTCAGTTCTCTGCTATTGGGGATATTAATTCAATAGAATTATGCCAACAGCAATTAAACATTATGGATTACTGTGAATGCAATGATATTGACTACTCAACAAGTTTCTTAACATACTAAGAGTCATGACAAGTGATAGCAAAAAAATACGTAGCTTTATAAAGCAGCTTTCCCCCATAATTCAACAATATGGCAAACATGCTGTGGTTAACGAAGTAAGCAAATCTATTGATAGAATAGATAATGCAACATCCATATTGTTTTGTGGAGAATTCAAGCGTGGCAAATCATCCTTGATTAATGCAATTCTTGGAGAAAACATCTGTCCAACAGACATTGGTATAGCGACAGCCGTTGTTACAAGGATAATGTATGGTTCTACTAAAAAAGCTATCCGATACTATGGAGACCTACTTGAAGGAGAAAAGTCCTTAAACAAAGAAGAAATCGCATGGGACGATATTCAAAACTACACTGTGGGTGATGTTATTTCGATAGGCAGTACCATACAGATGGATTTATACTATCCGTCTGACTTCTTAAAGGATGGTATTGTCATCATAGATACTCCAGGTATTGGCGGATTGGATCCTCGCCATGCCAACCTCACAGCTATGGCTCTGCCATATGCAGATGTAGCTGTATTTATCACTGATGCCAGCGAGCCGATGACAGAGTCGGAACTTAAATTCTTTGAAAACAAGGTCTCATCTCGTGTAGAAAACACTATTGTACTTGTCAACAAGTCAGACATTCTATCACAAGATGTGTTACAAATACATCTTGAAACCACAAGAAACACCCTGCTTTCGGCAGGGAATCCTCCCATAGTGGCAGTTTCGGCTATGAATTGGCTTCTGTTCAATCAGTTGGAAGATGACGAACTAAAGGTAACCTCGAATAGAGATGCAGTTTTGGCTGCAATCAATTCGCAGGTCAAAATGTTTCGTAGAGCGCAATTCTCTCAATTTCGTGATATGCTGTTGTCAGAGGTGAAAGAGATACAGGTAGCAGTATCGACAGAAAAGGAACAGTTGTCATCAGACAATGTTGCCCAAAATAATGCCATCCAAAACTATAAAGATCAACAACAGAAATTAGCACAATTTAGAAATGAGATAGCCAATCCAACGTCTTCCATACGTTTACAAGTGAATTCTCTATTTGAAAACGCAAGAAATGAAGTTAATAACTTAATATCCCATGAAGGTACATTATTGACAACAACCACGTTTGACAATCTTATAGACAGCGAGAGCGGATTAAATAATGACGGAAAATGGATTGTCGCGCAAATCAATGATGAGCTTCAGGAGTTGTCATACAATGTGAATCAAACGACAAAAAACGCAATTGACGAGATATCAAAGACGCTTGAGAAAAAGATTTCGGGCGTTCTTTCTGATGGTGGTATCAATATCTCAGATGAACTGCGTACCCATAGCGCATTCAACACTCAGTTGGCGTTCAATTTGGCTGGAAAATTTGCCCAAGGGGGAATTATTGCAGGTGCCTTGGCAATAGGAGCTGATTTCCTAATTCCAGGCATCGGGTGGGCTGTTGGCATTATGAGTGCTGCCGCTTTAATATGGAAAAGATTGAAACAAGAAAGTTTGCAGCAGAAGAAAATAATGATTCGTCAGCAGGTCTTGCCTAAAATAAATTTGGCAATAACAGACTTGCGTAATCAAGCCAACACCCAGTTTACTAAATACCATCAAAACCTGTTGCAGACAATCCAAATCATGTTGTCTGAGACAGAAGAGAAAATGAAGGCTATCCAACAATCGATCCTTGAAAGTCGAGCGAATGAAAAGGTTTTCAAGGAGAAGATGGCAGCTCTTGAACAACGTGAGAAATTCCTTAATACGCTTTCCACTCAGATGAAGTTACTCTACAGCAATCCATTTGACAATGCAGAATAACGATTTTATATATAACAAAATAGAAGATTGCTTGTTGGCATGTACCCTGTTGGCAGACAAATATCCTCAATTGACCCACATACATGCAGCCATAGACAATGTGAGGAAACGTATGACTGAACCTATGCAGTTGGCGATTGTCGGTCGAATAAGTAGTTCAAAGTCAACTCTTGTCAATGCGATTCTCGGAAAGCCGGAGGTTGTTCGTACTGGTCATGAAGCAGAAACGTTCAATGTCAGTTGGTTAAAATATGGGGATGATAAATCTCCAATAACTGTACATTTCAAGGATGGGAATAAGGTAAACGTATCTCGCGAACAATGGGCACAGTGGGCTTCTCATGCCGGCGAGGAGTCTCTGAAAACCAAAGTGGCATATATTGAAGTGGCAACATCTGACGAGATGCTAAAGCATATCAATATTATCGATACTCCTGGACTTGACGCTACAAGCAAGGTTGATTCTGAAAACACCAAACAGTTCCTTAGACGAGTTAATCCAGATGCTGTGGTGTTTCTGTTCACGAAAAGCTTAACTGAGGATAGTCTAAAATTGATTAATGAGTTTCAAATGTCAGACGTGAGCAACTCTTACAGCATTACTCCGCTCAATTCTCTTGGTGTATTGTCGAAACCTGACTTGAATTGGTCGGTTATAAATAGAATAGACGTAGTAGAAGTGTCCTCAACAGCTATATCGAGAACGTTAACATCCAGAGATGATGTTAGGAGGGCTCTTTTTCGTATTCTTCCTGTTTCCGCTTTAATGGGGTTGGCATCTGCAAACATTTCAGGAGATGACATCAATACATTCAGATCCTTGTGCGAATTTTTGGATGACAAAAACATGTTGCGTTTATTTGTAAATGCTGATGCTTTTATACGTGACACTAAAGAAATAACCGTACCACCATTGCAGCGAAAGAGGCTGTTGGAAAAATACGGTCTTTATGGCTCGTATGTCTGCATGGAGGCTTTACGCTCTAATCCTGAAACGAGCAACGAACAAATCACTACAATATTGGGAGCAAAAAGCGGATTTACGACCTTCATGACTTTACTCAGGTCACACTTTGGAGACCGATCTTCGATACTTAAAGCGCAACGTGGCGTATTAAGTATGTTGGAGGCCTGTAACCAAGACAGACAGAGGATATGTGACTCACTTCTCATAGATGTCATAGACAAGATTAAAAGCAATGTGCTAAGCGTGATGGATGAAATGCATGATATAAAGGAAATGTCATTGCTGATGTCCATCTACGAGGGAAGAGTAAGAGTTGATGATGAATTCAGAGAAGAACTCGAAAGAGTATGTGGTGAGTATGGTTATGGTATTGTCGACCGGCTGAATGCATCTTCAGAAACAACTATTTCTAATTTGGTGTCTATTGCACAAAAAAAGCAGGCATACTGGTCAAAAAAGTACAATGCGATGAGGTATATTTCAGAACCCAAGGCTGCTCCTTATGATATTATTTCAAAGTCTTATAAACTTATGGCGGAAAGGATTGCTTCACAGCAGAAAGATTATGAGCAAGCTCAAAAATCAATTGCAATTTATAAACGATACATTTACGGAAAGGACAATATATGAAATGGACTGCGATAGATTTAGGACAAGCAGAGATAAAAGCTGCGGTCTGCAACGCTTCTAATAAGCCTGAGAGATTAATATATAATGAAGGCCTTTCATACTCCTATATGCCACATGGAGCAGTTGTGTCCAACGATGAAGTTTTCTTAGGACACCAAGTCGTTTTACTTGCGGCAATGGGTGTTGACGGCTTCGTCTCTAAAATAAATGAGAATCCTTACAAAGAAAAGGTCATAAAAAAACTATTTTCAACGATAAGGAATGCATCTGAAGAACATTATGCGGAAAGTATGATTGGCGTAGTTCTGCTATTTGATGATGCTACATCAAGAAATAATATTGAGAAAGCTATATGCGAGTACAAAGATAAAGGAAAAGTTTTAGACTCTGCTATTGCAAGAATAGCGTTGGACACCTTTCCTGAGGTTACTTGTGTATGTTCTTCTGAGGCAATATCCTCTATTTATGCGCCAAATCAAACTCCTTCATTGATAGTAGATTTTGGACATACCTCCCTTAAAATTTCAATAGTGGCTAATGGAAAACAAGTCTCATTTCATATAAATGAAAAATTAGGTTTTAAGGAGGTTGACTTATCTGATATTGTTGGGTATGACTTTACATTGGATGTTACAGATGTAGAGAGAATCTTATTTGGAAAATATTTGAGTGAGGTTGTAAAACTGAATTTGATTCACAACCATAGCAACTATTATCCATTGCCAATATTCAAAGATATAACTAAGGGTAAAACTGACATTCAGAATAGATTCGATGCAGAAATTGTGCGTTATCTATATAAATGTTTTGATTATTGCAACTTTTTAGTGCAGAAGAGTGAATGGAGTTGGAATAATATAGGAAGTGTTATCTTTTGTGGAGGTGCAGCAAACTACCATTTGTTATCTCGTACATTTGAGAATTATCGAAAAGATTATGGCATTGCAAATGCAATTTCTGTTAAAACCTTTTGTAAGGACGCCGAATGGATTAGTGCTTTTTCAGCTATACAGTTGCCTCTTGATCGAAACTCTTCAACTGTTATTATAGAATATTAAATATCAAAAATCAAAAACAATGAATATTTGTCTTCTAGGACTTAGTGGGTCTGGTAAAACCTGTTATTTATATACAATGAGCCATTTATTGGCAAAAGGAATATCTATAAACGGCCATACTATTTCTGCCACGAGTATGCATAGACAACAACAACTTAGGCTTAATCGCGGTATTGAGCAAATGGCGAGTGGTAAATGGCCAGATGGTAGTACCGATACCATCACCTATCCGTTTGAATTGAAAATTGATGGTTGTACAAAAGGGAACTTTACCATTTATGATTACCGTGGAGGTGCATTAGATGGAATGTCGGATAATGATATAGATGACTCAGAAGAGTTGTTTGATACGTTTACGGATTCCAGTTGTATCATTTTTCTTATTGATGGTGATACACTGCTATCGGCATTGGATCCGCAACTGTTAGAGGCAGAACATAGAGGAGATATTTCATTTCAGTCGCAACTTAAAGCGAGAAATAAAATAAATTATATAGAATCGTTAATAAAGGAATGTTCCAAGAGACTAAATAGGAATGTTCCGATTCTTCTGGCTATTACAAAGAAAGATATATTTAGTGACAGAGAATTGAAGGCAGGACAAGAATTGTTAAAGAGCCTTCTGCCTACAGTTTTTTCCATTCACAACGATATGATTGTAGGTGTTACGTCAGTTACATTAGGGAAAAATCTACGCAATAATCATGGAAGTTTAATGGGAACATTGTGCCTTAATACGGGAGGGAACATACATCTTCCTATTCTATTTGCATTGCTTCAGGATATAGACGAATTATCAACAGGGCCTGAGGAAATAGAACAATTTAAATCTTTAACATACAAGCTATTTACTTCAGATAGAATTTCATTTTATCGAGGTGGTAAGATTGCTGTTTTATTGTAAGAATATGAAAATAGAAAGTTATTGCTATACGCGTGGTGAACAACCTGATTATAGGGATTTTTGCCTTCCAAGTAATGTCGGAAAGAATATAGTTTCAATCCTACGCAATATGGTTGCTCCAATTTTAGAGAGTGGATTAGATACTCCAAGATGGGTGATGTATAAATGTCATGACGTTATTGCTTGGGGAATATGTTGCAAAAATGAATTGTTGTCCAGTTCTTTCAATACTGATATTAAGGGGCGTTCGGTTAAAGGCTTTTTCTCTATTATTTGTTCAGATATTGATGATAGAAATATTTGCATACCTTCGTTTGATATAAGTTTTTTTCGAAAACTCTATGATAAAGAAGTTGCACCATATTGGGATTGTCAGGAAGGTGATTCTCATTTTAGCCAGGCACATTCAATTAACAACGATGTTGCGAACAATATTTATGCGGAACAAAATGAGTATTCCACCATACTGAATACCGATGTTTTCAAATGTTTATCATTGGGGAAGGGGGATAGGCAAAAAGCAGTTGCTGCAGCGTTGTCATTTACAGAAATATCATTGTTGATTGATAATGAAGAAATGTCAGAAGCGACCAGCAAGAAAGCTCCATTTATGAATTGTCTGTCATCACACATTGCCTATAAGATTGCAAAAGTACAACGCATCTGTCCGCAATGTCACAATTATGTGAATGCTTTTACTGAAGATGGCGTATGCATTGACTGCAAAACAGAGAATAGCAAAAATAATAATATATATAAAGATGAAAATCAGAATGATATGGAACAAAAAGAATTAGAGAACTTGAAACGGGAGTTGCGTAATTGCAGACTTCGCATCGAAGAGACGGATAAGACTCAGGCAAAGGAAAGGCGAATGAACAAAATTCTTATGACTGTATGTTGTATCTTTTTGGTGGTGATTGCATATCTGTGGCACAATTCCAAAAATAGTGTTTCCTTATCTGGAAATCATGAAGGGATCTTATGTGACACTATTGTAAAGATGATAGAAAAACCTTATCAGTTTGATGTAATGACAAATACTTTTGATGTGCCAGCAAAAGGGAAAGATTCTATAGTTATTGTATGGAATAGCAATATCCCTCGAATTAAAACAAATATTGATAATTACAAATGGATCAAAGAGATATCGGAAGATGCTGCTTCAATTACGCTTAGTTGTGAGAAGAATGATGTAAATACAGAAAGAATTGCTACTGTAGAACTTATTCTTGGTGAACAGAAAGAGATAGTGACTATCAAACAAGCAGCCAAAGGAAGATGAATCCGTTTAAGAATAAAACTTTGGAAGATTTTACGATAGCAGATTGTGAGGCATACCTAAATCGCTATCCTTATGGGGAGTATAGCTGAAGTAAAGAATCGGATGAAAGGGCTGAAAAAAAGTTATTATAGTTGCTCAAATAGATTCTAAACGCCATAATCCAGCTAACGATGCTCCTACTGTCAATATTTCAACAGACAAGGTGATGTTTTCTCCCAGAAAGAAGAGCACTTATCGTAATGCAAATGTGCTTAATAAAAGAGACCGCATTAGCAATAAAATTCTATCAATCCTCGCAAAAAAGAGTATGTAAAGAGGAGAGAAGTATAGTTGATACCATTCTTTGGTGGGGCGGAGTTATTGTCATCGTTCTGATTGTAGGAACAGTTGTTATATATATTATTGATGCTATAGTGCCAAAGGATATAACAAAATTCGTTCAAAAATACAAATATGGTATTTATGCTTTGTGCTTAGCGATAAGTAAATGGTTCAATAAAAATTAAATTTGTAAATGCGTCATATATGATATCAAAAATATCGAGAACCTAACATTAGAGGAATGTAAGAGAATACTATCTGAAAATCCTAATGACAAGCAGCTCCAAAATAGATATTATGTGCTTTTAGAGGAAATGAGAGAACATGATTGTATCGATTTTAACTCATGCTCTACTTTTTCCGATTTCAAAGAGTTTGTTGATAAATATTTAAAAATAAAAGACCATAAAAGTAAAAATCTTGATATTGCTCGTGCACTTGCCAATATGCAAAAAAAGATAACCCGTATAGATATGGACAATGATTCCTTGGAATTTCAAAAAAAATACTTAAAAGCCGATTAAAAAAGGCTAACACATTTAAATATGTGCTGCTAATCGTTATAGGATTGCTATTAGGAGTGGTTGCCTTTTTAGGAGTAAAATACAACAAAGCCTCTAAAATGATTGTAAATTTTGTACATACTTCGAATTCAGCAGATAGTATTTCTAAAGAATTTTATGATTACAAGAACGCTGTACTTAGTGAACCTATTTATAGTAAGGGATATTAAAGTCGGGAATGTGTATAAAGGTTCAAGAATCGAAACAGAATATGGTGATTCTATTTTTGATGCTAATACAATGTATCTGCAACCCAAAATTGTTTATGTTGGTGCGAAAGCCGATTATGTGACATTGTATTATAAAATATATACAGAAGGGTATTCCAGCGTTTCAAGGGGAAATAGTTATAAAATTACAGCGAGGGAACATACTTTGACTTTAAATGGTTGGGGTAATGAAAAACCTGGGTATTGGGAAGCTGGTAATTATACCATATCAATATGGTATTGTGACAAGAAGATAGCAGAGGATACATTTATTATTCACAAGTCAGAAATTTCCGAAATAAAATAATTCATATATATTATGCAAATTAAGAATGTTGATAATTTCAATCTTCAGGATTGTGAAAGATTCCTAAACGGGAATCCTGATAGTGAGTTGGCAGATGCTGTAAGAGTGCGCCAAAGGCAATTAATGGATGAGATATTTCGCTCCAACAAAAGGGATGAAGAAGCAAGAAAAGCGCAGATACACTCCTATATGAGAAAAATGCCATGGATAGATATGGCCCAATTTAATGAAAAGAAGAAGTATAAAACTAGATCAACTTTTCGATACATTATCCTGGGAATCCTTTTTATTTGTGTATTTACTATTGGGGTGGTAATATATTATTGTAACTCCACACACTACATGTATGAAGAATCTTCCTATGCTCAGGCGACTCATGTAACAGGATTAGTAAATTTATTGTTAAAATTACGCATTATAGATACACCCTGGTATTATAGTGATGATTTTTCCCCACATTGGGATTGCTATTGTTTAGGTGATTTATTTGGAGTTCCAGTTATTGTTGGTATTGCGTCAATTTTATTTTTTTTGCTGTCATACCAATTTCATTCTCCTTTAGTTAAAAGAATCTATAATATACAAGACGGAGACAAATCCCAAAAGTATAGAGCGATTCAGAACAAGCGGGGAAAGATGGGGCTATGTAAAGTTGGGCGATTTAAAATTAAAAAGATTTTGCCCTTTAATTATGATGACATATTTATGATACGTGACAATAGTTATATATGCATGAAAGATGGAAATTATGGAGTCTACAATACGGAAATAAACAAAATGCTAGTTCCTATGCAGTACGATGACATATATGCAATTAAGGATGATTCGATAGAATTAGTTATGGATAGCCAGGTACACCGTTTCACACATAAAGGATTCAGAATCGTTAATTAATAAAAAAATCATGGATTTTAAAAGTATAGACCAACTTACAATTAGTGATTGTTGTAATCATCTGTCTATTTCAAGAGATTTACTTAAACAAGCGGTTGTGGCTGCCAAAGATAATGTCTCTTTATTATATGAACGGGCTTTTGGTGGACAATCCTTGACTGGGATAAACGAAGAAATTGCGAGAAAACTAATATTTCTTCTGATTGAAGACAGACGGACTTTCTTACAATGTAAAACACTGAAGCAGTTTGAACAGTACCTTTCTAGTAATAATGATGGTTTATGGTGTGGCGAAGCCTTAAAAAGAATAAATGAATTCAAGGACGATAAAGAAGAAAAGGAATATTATATAAGAAATCAGAATTCCATAGAGGGATTAGAAAGATATCTTCACAAATATCCACGTGGTATCTTCGCACTGCCAGTTCGAAAAGCATTGAATGATAAAAAAAGGAATAGGGCTGTTAAGCTCATTACAATATGTGCAGCAATTGTTTTTGCAGTTTTCGTACTCTGCTACATAAATTATCATTCCTCATCCTATATATCATCTGATAGCTATGTAGCTTTTGGGAAAAAGGGTGGCACTGCCACATGTGATATATCAACAGACGCAATTAGTGAAAATATTCAAGCTTATACAGCAGAAGATTGGATTAAGGCAACCATAGAACATGGTTCTCTCATTATAAAAGCATCGCCTAATCATGGAGATGTTAGAAACGCCACCATACATTTGTATGCATATACAACTTTATTTGGATTTAACTTATGGAAAAAAGAATTCAACGTGTCTGTAAAGGAAGATTCTGGACTATCTACTTTTCTGACGGTAAGTAACTCTTTTTTTTCTTTTGATAAATATGGTACAGGGGATGTAGACTGTTCGGTTGAAACGGATGGTATGAATTTAAACATATCTTCAAATGATAAATGGATTATCTTAAAAAAGAATATAATTGAACGGGGAAACAACTTTCTTGTAAAATTAGTTATAACTGCGGAAATCAATGAGGGTGGTGAAAGGACGGGTACAATTTTGGTTAAAAGTGACAAGTTTGAAAAATACATATCAATCAAGCAGAATTCAGGGCTAGCTACCTATTTCAATGTTTTCCCAAATAACCTTGTTATGGCTGAAGAAGGAACAGAAGAGGGTTATTATTATACTATAGAAGTAAATACTGATGGTACTACATGGGCTGTTTCTGATGCACCTGATTGGTTAATAGCTAAAGCGAAAATCCAAGAAGGAGGACTCCATGTAACACTGCCTGAGAATAATGGTAGAATAAGAAATGGAATAATCACCCTTATTTCAAATAATGGTGATTCAAGAGAAATTCCTGTCAAGCAGTGGGGGGATCCAACAGATTTTTGTGCATCTTCTAGTACTATAAGGTTTGGAACAGCAAGCGATTATGAATACATTGGCATTTCCAATAATAGTAAAAAGAATGTATCTGTGAGTGATGATCAGAACTGGCTTAGAGCAAATGTGGTAAACAGAACAAAAATTAAGGTATCTTGTTCTCAAAACGATAGTTCTCCAAGAAGTGGTTTTGTTACGATAACCTGTGGTAATGAAAAAATCTCTATTATTGTTAATCAAGATGGATGGACAAAGTGCTCAGGTTGTAGCGGAAATGGTCAAGTTAGTTGCAATAATTATCAAGCACAATGGCGGTATTATCCTTTTTATAATTCAAATTATCATCAAGTATATCAAGTAATGGGTCAATACTATAGTTATGGTGCATGGATACCTCAATATGGTTGGGTAAATTGTCCTACTTGTGGAGGTGATGGAAAAATTAAGTGTTCACGATGTGGCGGAAAAGGAAAAATACGGAAATCATATTAGATTATACAATGGTCATTGATATTTTGTGTTACATGTCTCCAAAGCATTTTTCAATGGATGTTGGTTGAATTTCCATTATTGTGGAATATTGTTAAGCATATAACTACTCCATGTAATCTTGTTAAAGATAAGAAACACATTTTTTGAACAAATTGCATTAAATGTAGATTATGTATATACCTTATGAAAAGTTTAATAATAATTTTTTTTCATGTATTCTATGTTTATACGATATCTGCCCAGACACGAAGAGCACTTGTTATTGGCCTTGGTCAGCAGGAGGATAAGGCATGGGGGAAGATTAATGGTGACAAGGATGTGCTGTATGTGGATAAAATACTAAAGGATGCGAAGTTCAAGGCTGGAAATATAAGAAAAGTTGTTAATAAACAGGCTACAAAAAAGGCAATAGTGAATGCTTTTAAGTCATTGATGGCACAATCAAAACGTGGAGATGTGATATATGTGCATTATTCAGGGCATGGTCAGCAGATGAAGGATGTTCATAATGATGAAAAGGATGGACTGGATGAATGTTGGATTCCATACGATGCATATCGTAAGCCTTGTAATAAGGATAGAGGTGAGAAGCATCTTACGGACGATGAGGTTAATTATTATCTTAATGCTATCCGAAATAAAATTGGGAATGTTGGCAAAATGCTTGTGGTGATAGACGCTTGTCATAGTGGTGATGCAACTCGTGGAAGTGATGACGAAGTGGTTCGCGGCGTGGAAGATATATTTGAAGCTATCAAGTCATTTATATGGGGAAAACCATCTGAAAGAGGTAACGGGAAAGTGGTTAATCCTAATGCAAAAGAGAATAAGGAACGTTGGATAACTATCAGTGCTTGCAGAAGTGATCAAGTGAACATTGAAATGAAAAGTCCTGCTGTAGGCAAATTGACATATGCTTTATATAAGAAAGTAAAAGAGGCATCAAGGGATGATAATGATGAATTTTTTAGAAAAATAAGGATTTTTGTCAATTCAAATACTGGCAGCAGGCCGCAATATCCAGTAATGACTGGTGAAACTGATAGATATAAAATAACAGATATTATACGATAATGTCAAAAAAAATACAATTTCGAACACAGAAACAAGAGAATGAAGCACGTCTTGTTTCTGGTATGGCAGACAAAGAACAGAGAATACAATATGAGCTATACGCATATTGTTCCGACTATTTTTGGGACAATTATAGAGGTGTGTTTTTTGCAGATGAAAAGGTGGCTGCGGAGATTCTACAAAACACGTTCATAGCGTTTTGGGAGAATATTGAAAGAAAAAAAATTTACGTAGATGATGGAATCGTAAAGGGGAAAGACGCAAAGCCACTAAAAGGTAGTATCCTTACCTACTTTATGAGTATAGCTAGAATCAAATATCTGGAATATGGAAGAGAACACCCTGTCTATGCAGATCCAGAAACAGAATTGGGGCGTTTGTTAAGAAAAGAAGGATTCAATTCAAATGAATATATAGACATGCTATATGATTCCGGTGAAAATATGATGCTTGAAATAGTAGCAGATATCATATCACATATGTCACCACGTTGCAGTCAGATACTTACAAAATTCTATTATGAGGAGAAGAAATTGGAGGTAATATTAAAGGAAATGCCCACAATAGAATCATACGCTGCCTTAAAAACGAAAAAGAATAAGTGCATGAATATGTTGAGAAAGTCAGCGAGAGAAATTTATTACAGGAAGTTAAAATCATAAAAGGCTATAGACATGGACGAAAAGTTTCAAGATAGGATAGACGATTACTTACTTAATCGTATGAATGTTGATGAAAAGGAGTCTTTTTTGCATGAGATAGAACAAGATGCTGATAAAAAAGAGCAATTTGAGTTTACACAAAATGTTAAAGCCTCAATCTGCAGCCGTGAGGAGAAGTTACGGGCATTGGCTCAGTTCCAACAACAATATGAAGAAAAGCGGAATGCTTATGGAATGTGTGCTGCGGGTATAAGTAAAGCATGCTGTAGTTCTGCTCCAAAGATTGAAGAAAGAAATATACAGTCAAAAAAGAAAATATGGTTGTGGATTTCTGGTATTGCAGCGGTGTTTGTAGTTGGATTCTTTTCTATCAAGTTTGTATCAAATTATGGGACTTCTTCTAATGGTGAAGCTGCGCCTATGGAACAGATGCGTGGTGGTGATGATGTTTTCAGCCCTGTCCCTGCAGATAGTATAGACAAAGATACGATTAAGTTTAAGGTAGAAAAAGATATAACACCTGATGAATAGAATTTTTATTTTAGTATTTGCTTTTTTCTGCATTACGACTCAAGTAAAGTCACAGAAGCTTTCCGAGGCAGAGGTGACTGCTAAAATGACACGGGCTTTTGAACTTACTAAAGCAGATAAGAAAGCCGAAGCTCTAGAACTATTTTTGATTGTAGGAGAGAATACAAAGCAGCAGAGCAATGAAATCGAACGGCAGGTTTATGTTTGCAGTCAGACAATGGCATGTCAGTGTTATGAACTGTTGGGAAAATACAAAGAAGGATATCTTTTAGCAAAAAACTTACTTCAAGGTAAGTTGAATGATGAAGAGCGAAAAGACATAGCTCACCTCTTTGCCTTGAATGGTTATATGTATGCGTGCGAGTTTATCAAATGTGATGAGCGATGTCGTGCTGACTATAGTCGTGGCAGAAGTATTTTGGAGGAGATAGCGCCATACGCAGATGGTATAGTCAGAAATTATGTATTGCCAAAAATTCCATTGACATGGTATTTTGAAGGAGCTGATTATTTCATGATGCAGAAGTATGCTGATGCTTTGAAGGCATACAATAAGGCTTTGACTGGTTATAAAGAGGTAGGAAAAGTAAAGGATGTTATTTCGGTTTTGAAAGGGCTTGCATCAGCCAAATATCATCTTTATGACATTAATGGCTCTAACAATGCGTATAATGAAGCCTTAATCCTGTCCGGAAAGACTGGAGATATATCTACACAGATGGAGATACTGCAGGATTTGTGGTATCAGAATACTGTTGTTGGTGATTTGGAACAAGCGAGGTTATATGCATCAGATATGGATTCGCTTATGGAAATCACGTCGGATTCTTTGGCTAAATTTACTTATTATAATAAAAAAGGAAAGGAAGCAAGAAACCATGGTTTATATAATATCGCCGAGCAATGGTTTTTGAAGGGAATAGCGATTGCAGAAAGTGAAGCTCATGATGCAATATCTCCAAACAGATATCTGTCATACACGAATCTGAGAGATTTGTATGCCGATATCAAACAATATTATTATGCGTTAATATATGCAAGAAAGGCATTAAAAGAGAATCAAAGATTGACTTCTGTCAATGACTATCGTTTCTATCTTCCATATACGGCAATAGCAGAAATATACAAACTTAAGGGGGACAAGAAAGAATGCTTTGCTTGTATAGATTCGCTTTTTTTAAGTGCTCATAGTATGGAAGAACCAAAAGAATTGAGTTGGCTTTATATCACAAGAGGCGGCTGCCATGCGGCATTTAATGATTATTCCGCAGCGTTGGCTGACTATAAGAAAGCAGATGAAATTCTTGCCGTAAAGTATCCGCAATCAGATGCAGATAGGATTGATTTGTTGCCACTGATGGGAGGGATGGAGCATAGACTTAATAATTTTGCAGAGTCAGAGCGGTTGTATAAGTTATATGCTGAGCAACTTGTGGCTCTTCAAGGAGAAAATAGCATAGAAAGTATCAATGCACAAATCTATCTTGCCAATGCAGAAGGCTTTGCGGGTCATACTGATGCGGGATGTTCTGATTATGCAATGGCAGTAAATAGATTGAAAGATTTAATGAAGAAACGGTTACCTTACATGAGCTTACAGGAACGTGAGGCTTTTTGGAAACCGCTCTCATCTCTTTTCACGAATATGACTCCGTTTGCCATTGAGGCAAAAAAAATCCAAACCCCGTTTACTAAAAGTTGCTATGATGCACTTGTCATGTCTAAAGCATTCTTGCTTGAATCAGAACGTTCACTGTTTGATGTCGTGAAGAAGGAAGGTACAGATGAGGATATGCAGGACTATATGAGGCTCAGCTTGATGAAGAACCAGATACATGAATGGGAGAAAGATTATTTGCACAATGCAGACAGCATATTAAGTATGTCGCAGAGAGCAGACAGACTGGCTGTTCGTTTGGCAGAGCGTTGCCGCAGCTTCGGTAATATCACCGGCTTTATGGATATAGACTATTCTGCCGTAAAACAATCAATGAAGCCAAATGATGTTCTATTAGACTTTACGGATTATGTTTCTGAAACAGCTGGACGTAAATATGCAGCCTATATAATAAATAAAAAAGACGAATATCCTTTGCTGAAATATCTTTTTGATGAAAGACAGATAGATTCGCTTGGCATCATTCGCCCTGATATGTATTATGACAAGGATTATGCTCCAGAAGTTTTAAAATTGCTTTGGGAGCCATTAAAAAGCCACGTTGCAGAAGGTGCAACGGTATATTATGTTCCGTCACATTTGCTGTTTCAGGTGTCATTAGAATCGTTACCTCTTGCTGATGGTTCACTATTGGGTAGTCATTATCATTTTGTGAGATTATCTTCTGCACGTGAACTCGTAAAAGCACAGTCTGCAACATTGTCCGCTAAGCCTCAGTCGGCAATATTGTATGGCGGATTGCAATACGATTTGCAACCTGCCGAGATGGTAGAAGAGTCGAGAAAATATGAATTATCTGATTTGTTGGTGATGCGTGGTGATATTGTTCGTGGTGATTCCGTTTTCCGTGAACTGCGAGGTTCAAAACAAGAGGTCGTACAGATAGCGTCATTGTTGAAGGCCAAGCAATGGGATATTACGCCACGAATGGGAATGGAGGGAACCGAAGAGTCATTCCTAAGTATGAACGGTAACGCTCCGCAAGTGTTGCAAATTGCTACTCATGGATTTTATTATACCCCCGACCGGGCTGAAAAGGTTGATTATCTGAAGGGATATTCCGATGCTATGTCGTTGTCGGGCATAGTCCTCTCTGGTGCCAATGCTGCATGGTTGGGTAAGAAACTGCCTGATGGAGTATTGAGTGGCGTTCTTACAGCCAACAATATTGCACGTCTTGATCTGGGCAAAACAGAGATGGTTGTGTTGTCTGCCTGTCAGTCTGGTCAAGGCAAGGCAACTTCTGAAGGACTTTATGGCCTACAACGCGCATTCAAGAAAGCCGGTGTCGGCACCATGGTTATGTCTCTATGGAATGTCAGTGACAGTGTGGCAACAGAGTTTATGATAACATTCTACGAGCAACTCGTTTCCGGGCAATGTCAGTGGAACAAGCGTAAGGCATTTGAGCAGGCAAAGTCAATCATACGAGACAAATATCCCGATCCATTCTATTGGGCTGCATTTATAATGTTAGATTAAAAAATTATTTTCTGACAGTTACAATACATGATATAAATTCATTAATGAAAAAAACAAATGAAATTTGAGTTAAAAAATAACCATATGATAGTTTCTGTAAACACCAAAACAGGAAGTAAAACATGTATATTTGATACAGGCGCACCATATACATTCTTTTTTGAAAATATTAAAGAATATTATATTGATGGGATTTCGTGGAAGGTTGAGTATAATCCAATGTTTTCATACTTTGCCAAATTTCGTGTACAAATCGAAAATATGATAGGTTGTCATATAGATGGATTTATTGGTACAGATTGCATGAAAGGCAAGTGTGTTGTCATAAATTTTATAAATCAAGAACTTTCTATTTCATCATCGGACATGAATGAAGGTATAGGTGTCTCTATGAATCATATCTATGGTTTACCAATTTTCGAGATGAGTATAAATGGTATAGCTGTAAATTCGGCTTTTGACTCTGGTGCTATGTTTTCGTTTATCGATTCAAATCTTATTCATCAGTTACAATTAAAGCCACAAGGGAGAAACTATAAAGATTTTAACCCATTATTAGGAGCGTTTACTGCATCTTTATATACAGGTAATATTTATGTTGGAACAACTGAACTTGAGGAGCGAAACATCGCCGTCAGTCCAGCTTACGACAGAGCGATGTCGATGATAGGAGTCGATGCATTTATTGGAATTGACAGCTTGAAAGAAACGGTCCTTTGTCTGTCATATATAAACAATCGGATTGCAATCATATAAATATCAGAAAATTGTTATATACAGATTAAATGATAGGCCGAGTATTGTTAATATTATGTGTTATTTATATGAATATTGTTTTTATGAAGTTCCATATTCTCTTTATCGGTATTACAATCGATTTGATGATATGATGCAATAATTAATAAAAGCTTCGAAATTGAATGGTACCTTCCTATATGGCAACGTTATAATATCAGATTTTTTACATGATATATGGAAATTAGAAAAATATTATTACGATGATGTGAGTACATTACACCTTTATCATACTAATATAAAATGGCATGTTCGTTGTTTGCTTATGTTGCTTGAGAAATGTGGATTAAAGATGATTTTAAAAGGACAACGTGCAATACTCTGAAATAAGGGCTGTTATCATACTCGTACAGATAATAAAGTATTCCACTAAAATGTAACTTACTATTATTGAATCATTTAGTGAGTAATTTATAAGTTGATTATATTAATGCAAAAAATAATAATAAAATATATATTCAATATGTTCAATTGGTTTAAAAAGAAAAGAAAGAGTTTTGTTCATCCATTGATGGTACGTAAAAATGTTCATATAACCTCTGCGCGTATTAGAGGACGTTGGTATGGAATGATGATTATATTGGGTGATGAAAGTGGGCGTAACATGTCTGAATTATTGGGCAAAGATAAAGCTACTGAAGTTTTGACAATGCTTGAAATAAGTAATGAGTTTCCTGAAGAATTTAAAGTAGTTAATGAACTTCTTAAAATTCAGACGGAACTTGAAAATGGAGAAGACTCGCTTTCACATGCCGATGCACAAAAAGATTATCTATTAGGTGTAGTTGAAGCAAAACAAATTTATTTAGATAAGCGACCTTGGTCTGATCTTAAGAAACTTTCTGATTTATAAGTGAAAAAGTTTATTTCAAATTTATCATTATCTATTGTGTTATCAAGATTGTATTTATGATGTTGAGGTTGTGTTTCAACAAGTGTGTTTAGAGATTTCCTAAAAAAGGCCATCCAAAATTTAATTAATCCGAATAAGTTTATAATTTTATGTGACTTTAAATACAAATATGTGGATTTGACAAAGTTCAGTTTTCTGTGCTGAGGTGTAAGTATGTTGCTGAAGGAAATTGTTCTCAAGATTTTCTTGAGATTATGGATAGATAGGGAGGATGCTTATTGTAGAGCACAAAATGTTTCTAATCGTCAATTCTGGAAACAAATGAAACGGCCATTGTCACTATTTTAGGCTTAAACGTAATTATTGAAATATCAATCATTTAAATATTAATTTCGCTGCACTGAATCAAAAATATTGATTCGGTGCAGTTTTTTTTGATAGAATAGGTTACAAAAGATGCTCATATGTCATAAAGGAATAACAAATAAATTGGATATGAGACAAGAAGAAATAGTTAATGAGATTATAAAGAAATGTGGTAATGCAGAAATAATACCTTCAATGGGTTGGCATTTTATGTACAACGGACGGAATTTCTTCTACATTACTGGAAAAAATGATGGAATGATACGCTTTTGTATTCCTCACCTTGTCAAAGCCGACGAATATGAAGCAGCACAATTATCAGAGGCCATCAATGACACTAACAGAAGTGTAAAATTCATCAAAGTCATTAAACTTGACTGTGGTAGCGTTTCATTGAACTATGATCATAAAACGAGTCCTGATGAAACTGCTGCAGATATTGTTTCACATATCATCACAGCTTTAGATTTTGCATCTGCTTATTTACTCAATAAATTGAAAAGAAAATGAAACGGTTTATTTCGATAATATTAATTTCGTTTACCCTTTTGTCGCTAAATGCACAAAACGGATATTACATAAAACAAGCACAATCATATCAACGCGAAGCTGAATATTATACAAATCAGGCATTAAGATATGAACGTGAAGTAGACTATTACAACCGTCAGGCACAAGGTTATCTGAGGGAAGCGGAATATTATTCAAAACGAAAAAATTATGATAATGTGAATGCTTATCAGCGGCGTGCAAAAAGCGCTACAGAAAAAGCTGAAGATTATGCCCGGAGGGCAAGGTCTGCAAGAGAGCGTGCGCAAGACTACATGAGGAAGGCTGAGTATGCATTGAAGAGAGCAAGATAATAAATTTTTATGATAAACAATCAACGAAATACAATAACAATGAGAACAACTTACACACATCTGCAGACCATGATTCTTTTGGTCTTGTTTTTCTTTACCATAGTGCAAAAGATTAATGCATCAGCAAAAGCCGGAGAGGCTTCGGTGTATGAGGGTTATACTGTGACCATAGCGTTAGCTGATACTTATAAACGTACTCTTATGCAGTCGACGGGTGTCACTTACCAATGGTATTCTGAGAATAACTCGTATGCAACAGTGACAAGTTCAACGCGCTATAATGCTACAGTCAAGGGACTTAAGGCAACATCTTCATGCAAGGTATATTTTAAATGCAGCTATTTTATTGACGGTTTTTATCGCACAATGGATTTCTATTACACCATCACCGTTAAATCGTCAACTGTGAGCGTGACGAGTGTATCTCTAAATCAATCGTCAATAAGTTTGAAAGAGGGAAATACGTATCAATTATATGCCTCTGTCTATCCGACAAATGCCACGAATAAGAACGTGAATTGGTCGAGCAGCAATAATTCAGTGGCAACTGTCAACAACGGCCTTGTATCGGCAAAGTCTGCAGGAACGGCTACAATTACTTGTCGTGCAGTAGACGATAGCGGAAAATATGCTACTTGTAAAGTGTCGGTAGAATCTGCAACCGTATATGTATCAAGCATCGTTTTGAACAAGACGTCTGCCACTCTGAATGTAGGAGAAAATGTTCAGCTTAATGCGAGTGTCAGTCCAAGTTCGGCAACTAATAAGAGTGTCAGTTGGACTTCTGATAACACATCTGTAGCAACAGTGTCGGGCAATGGCCTCGTTACGGCGAAGTCGGCAGGAAACGCCATAATAACATGTAAGGCTAATGACGGCAGCGGGAAAAAAGCTACATGTACCATCACAGTGAAAGAGCCTGTGACACCAGAGTCGATTACTCTCAACAAAACAAAAACATCACTTATAGAAGGCGAAACATTGCAGCTGACAGCCACAGTAAATCCATCAGATGCAGAAGATAAGACTATAACATGGATAAGCGACAATACTGGTGTCGCCATGGTCGACGATAATGGACTTGTAACGGCAATGAGTGCCGGTACGGCAAATATCATAGCCACAACTTCCAACAATCTTGCGGCAGTCTGTACAATAACCGTATTGGAGAAAATAGTAGGAGAACCTACGTTGTGGTCTGGGCATTATAGAGTTTCATCAAGTCATGTAGAAAGTAATCCGACGAAAGAATATCAGGATGACTTTGAAATGACAATAGAAGAAAAAGACGGAATATATTATATCACATCTATGTTTGGTGAAGATCTGACGCAATACAATGACGGAGGCTTCGAACTACATGACAATGGTGACGGCACGGCCAATATTGATGTTTCGTATTACAATATTCTGAAATACACAGATAACGACAGCCCGTTGTATGCAATATATGTATTTGATGAAGATACTGACGACTGGACTGATTCGTGGGTATTGAAAATGAACGGAGATGGTTCAATTGCTTTAGGCGACTTTTATGTAGCGGCCTTTACTTGGAATGAAAGTAAGGAAAAGTGGGAAAACGGACAGTTGGAGGCTTTGTATTACAAAATGACGGCCAACAAGGAAGACGTGAGTGGTATATCAGATGCTGTTATGGAAATGCCAAAAATCCATATCGGAAATGGATCAATTAGTCTGGATGAAATGAAAAATATAACGGTGTACAGAGACAACGGCATGATTGTCTTCTCAGGAAAAACGGATAGAGTGGAGAATCTGTCAAGAGGATTGTATATTGTCCGGATTGGCAATCAGAGCAAAAAAATTCTGATAAAATAATGTTCTTGCATGGTTACCTATCCTGTATTATCTTCATAAACAGACAAAAGAAACAATAATAACAAATTTAGAAGTTGCGCCCGACACGTATTAGGGTTAATAATAATGAAAACCATATCAAAATTCTTCATCGCTCTCTTAATGTTTTTCACGGGGCTTTCATCGGCAAGTGCGCAAAGCGACTATCTGCTTGATTATGGTCCGGGCAGTATATCATGGTGTTGGCAGATGCAGCAACAGGAAAATGCTATCCGCATGCAAAACGCCATGATGCAGCAGCAAGTTCTTAACTACTACCAGCAGCAAGCCGCAGCTGCCACCCAATGGATGCAGACTAACCCATGTACACCTATGCCGGGGGTTATGACTTACTATGGAGTCTATGTTACACCGGAAACAGTAAACAATTATCACAAGGAAAATGTGACTTGTGAACATTGCGATGGTGGATATAATTATCGTTCTGTATATATGGGTGACGGGGAAACTCGGCGTGTTAAAAGAAGATGCAGTTGGTGTCATGGCAAAGGTTATGTGACAAAAACTGTCAAGAATTAGTAACTTACGCTCTGTCTTGGATTAACGTTCAATATAACTAATCATAAAACGTATATAACAAACTTAGAAGTTGCGCCCGATGACGTATTAGGGTATATGACAATGAAGAAGTTTTTTACAGTTGCAATTGTTTTCATCGCTTTAGCTGCAGCCGACATTATTTATGTGAATGCGAAAACAACAAATGCTGAGGTTGTGCCAGTGGTATCTGGAGTCAATGTACATGTGACAGGAAATGATGACGGACACTGTCATTACTGTGGTCCTAAAAAATGCCCGTATTTCAGGGCTAAGAGTGGATCTGCCCCAACGACATGTAAGTGCGGTCATTCCAAACGTTCTCATGTTGACTCGTATTAAGTAAACACCTTCTTCCATAACATTATAAGTTGGGCGTTTCACAAATTAAGTGTATTTCAAAATGAAACACATTGGAATCCTGTGAGGCCGTTTCTATAGATATAAGCAACTCATAGGTGAAAACAATGACGCCTGGCGGGGAATTCTATTTAGGCCAAATAACTCCGTGGAGATGGTCTTGGAAAAAGGAAATAAAATTTCAGTTGTATATTTTGATTGATAGTCACAGGCTTGGGTTCGTCTTCAAAGTGACAATGCTTACAATTGTTCTGGTGCATCGTTCCGTGAAAGTCATTGTACAGGTACTGCATGCTGCAGCTGTGCAGGATTCTCTTCCGTCACCAATGAAAATGTATGGCAGCAGTCATATTGTAAATATTGCGGACACACAAAAACTGTTATAAATAAGATTCAATCTATTGATTAATGAATCGTATAGGTGAGGACTTACAGTCCTCGCCTTTCAAAATTAAAGTTATATCAATTAAGTCAAATGAAACAACTATGAGAATGTTATTTGGTAAAAGTACAAAGGTTGAAAAATCATCCGCATGTGAATTGTGCAAGGCTCTTTGATTTTGAAGACTGTTGGGTCTTATCTAAAAATCAGACAACAAAAATAGGAAAAGAAACATGAAACGAAACATTAAAACCACTTTCTGGGTCATTGCTGCCATTATTCTACTATTAGGCTGTATTATCGTCGGATATTACCTTATGAATTCACCATTTGACGAAACGACGATTTATCCTGATGATAGCAGAGAACGTCCTGCAGATACCACATTAATTGTGAATGGCGTTAAATTTAAAATGATTGGTGTTAATGGAGGACAGATTAAATGTGAAGGACTAAAGAAAGCCATAAATCTGAAGGATTTTTATATTGGTGAAACTGAAGTTACTCAGGAACTGTGGACGGCAGTAATGGGGAACAATCCTTCTGTCAACAAAGACAGTGTTATTTGCCCTGTTGAGAATGTAGATTTGGTAGAATGTATTGATTTCGTTCAAAAACTGGACTCTATCTCTGGAATTGATTTCTATATCCAATCTTATCCTGAATGGCTGTATGTTGCCTATCTTGGCTCTTTTGACTCTGATGCCTCCTCATATTATGAAGATAGTATGAGCTGGCATAAAGAAAATTCAGGCAATACCACTCATCCTGTCAAGCAGAAACAGCCCAATAAATTAGGCGTATATGATATGATTGGCAATGTGTCCGAATGGACAATCAGTGGTCCTGATCCTTTGTTTTTTGTTATGGGGGGCAGTTTTGAAACAGAGAAAAAGAAACTTGGTGTCGATGCATGTGACGTTTACCATGCAAACGTCAAAATGGGTTCGCTTGGTTTAAGACTTGTCTGTTATCCTAAAGAGCAAAAATAATAATGTTTTAAATGTTTTATAATCGTTTTGAATTATCGGATTATCCGGCATGTAGTAGATTTAAACAAGAATATAAGAATGAAACAAAAAGACAATAACAAGATGAAGAAGACTCAAGTCTTCAATGTGATTATCCTCGACCGTAGCGGTTCGATGGAGCGTATTCGCCAGGCGGCAGTTGATGGTTTCAACGAGACTCTGGCAGGTATCAAGAAGGCTCAGGAGCAGTTTGCCGAGACACAAGACCATTTTGTATCCTTGGTGACGTTCTGTAGTTGTGATACCAGGTATGTATTTGACAAAACACCAGTGGCAGAATCACATCCTCTTAAGATAGAGGACTTTCAGCCCTGCTGCACCACACCGTTATATGATGCAATGGGAATAACACTGACAGCTCTCCGCAGATATGTTCAGACCATTGATGACTATGTAGTTGTTGTTACCATTATTACCGATGGCATGGAGAATGCCTCACGTGAGTATGACGGCAAAACAATAAAAGAACTTGTAGAGCGATTACGTGGCGAGGGATGGACATTCACCTATATGGGTGCCAATCAGAACTCTGTAGAAGTGGCCATGAAACTTTCAATCCGTAATTCCCGAAACTTCGATTATGACAACGAAGGTACGCGTGCATCGATGAAAAAGGACATCAATACCCGTATGAGCTTTTTTACCTGTCTTTCAAATTTTAAGCATGAGGCGAAAGAGCGTGCAGAGTCAATGTCAACGGAAGAACTTCAATCTATATATACAAATATGGCCGATAAGGCTTTTGATGAGGAGGAAGAAAAATGAAAACAAAGATAACATCAATGAAAAGAGCTTTTATTTTGTTTTGGCATGGTTTGACTGCCCTTTTTGTGGGCGTTGCCAATTGGTTTACAATAATATTGGGAATGAGGGACGACTCCAAATATGGAAAATTCCTCCGTCGTGTTGTAGGTAGCTGTTTCGCTTTTATTATGATAGTGTTTGCGGCTGCTGCAGGTTCTTCTTTATGTGAGTTCTTATATGGTGCACTTAAGGTAGACAAATATCTCGATGATTTATATTATGACCAACAATATTTGTCCCGTAACGCGATGTATTATAGTCACTATGATGAGGATGGCTTCGTTAAAACAACTGATGGACAGACAACCATTACAGGCATAAAGTGGATAGCAAAACCTTTGGGTATGGACTCACTTATATGTTATAGCAATGGTGAAAAACGAGGTTATTTCAATATGTTTACGGGTAAGCCTGTCATCAAGCCTAAGTATGAGCACGCTTGGATTTTCTCCGACGGTCTTGCTGCCGTGGATGATGACGGCTGGATTAAGTTCATTGATGCTGCAGGTAAGGTGGCAATAGACCTTAAGATTCCTTATATTCCTGGCAGTGAAGGTTATGTATTCCATAACAACTACTGCGTATTAAACAATGACCGTCTCGACCGCTTCGGAATGATTGATAAACAGGGAAAATGGGTATTAAATCCTGAATACTTTTCAATCATACCTTCACGAAAATATTGGATAGTTGATAATGGCGACGGAAAGTGTGTATTGGATAGTGCATTGAACACCGTCATCCCATTCTTAAAAGGTTATATATGGGTTAATGACGATTATATCAGCGTGACCTTAGACAACCACATCATACAGCGGTATAGTCTAAGCGGAAAACTCATCAATGATTTTTATGTCAATGATGTAAGCTATCTTACATACGAAACAAATGACTTGCGCTATATCACCTCGAAAACCTATAATGATGACGGTACATTGGCAAGCGAAACCGAAGAAACTGATCCACAACCGGTAGAAAGGATGGCTAAATGCAAGCGCTATGAAGCTGAAAGCGGATGGTATGGCTTGATGACGGCTGACGGAAAGGTTATAACGCCGCCTTCATACAGCGAAATAAAGGCTATCGGTTATGATATCTACCTCTGTAAATATAATGATGAAGATGGTGTAATTTTGAATGGTAAGGGCGAAAGAATACGTTAATATTTTGCACGGAATGTTGTTATAAGAAAACCATTGTAGCATATTAAAATTTTATGTGTATTAAAGATTGGGCTGTTTCCTTTTGCAGGATTCAGCCCTAAATATTTACTTGGCTTTTCCACACAAAATACAAGAAGTTTAGTGCAGGCATAAATATTTTGGCTTACGGGCACTGCTTTTTGAGGTGATATAATAAGTTTACAGATAAAAACATTCTTAGATTCAGCTGCTAAAGCTGTGGTGGAGTCATGCTTGATTCACGTTATATTATAATGATGCCTCCGGTGCAGGCTACATGTGAAGTCCTTGTTGCATGGTTTCAGAAAAATACAGCGAAGATAACAAATGTGAGTTTTAAAAGTATCTGTAGATAGCCTTTGAACTACCATAGTGCGTTTCCTAAACAAAAGACTGTCACTTTTCAGATTTTATCCTGCCGAAAGTAATGTCCGTATGTCAGTTTTTGCCGTCGTTCAATACACCATCTTACTGCTTTCTCCTTATCCTTTTTGCCCCGTTTCAAGCCCAGAATTTCATCATAAAGCAAAAAGTGCGTGAAAATTGTAATATTTTTGGCTTATTATGTTTAAGGTTAATATTTTTATTTCTTTTATATGGTATTTGTGCAACAAAACAACGTATATTCACTTTCAAACTGTTAGTGGCCTGTTTGCGACCCGTAACTCGGCCACTTTTCACTCAAAAGTGGGCCACTTTTTATGCGTAAGTCATAGAGTTATTTTTAGGAAATCAGCGTGAACATTTTAGCCATGCTTTCTGTGCTTTAAATTTCCTGATATGTATGTTAAGTATAAGCAGTTGTGTAAAGAAGGGGAATTTTGTCCCGGAGATGTGTTCGACTATGATTATGGCGGCGGACACATATATAATCTCGGAACTCAGGTTACATGGCGTACCCGGGCTGAAATTGAGTATATTGAAGGGTCGTTAGACAGAATGCTTTACTTAGCCGTCTGTAATGATGTTAAGGCAATAGCCATGCCGGCGATAGGTGCAGGATTGGGTGGCTTAAAGTGGGATGACGTGAAGAGATGTATCGAGCGTGTGGCAAGTAGTTATCCCATGGTTGATTTATATGTGGTTGAGGCTTACCAGGGGGAGAATGAGCAATAGGTTGCATAATTGATTCGGAAATTACTAATAAAGCATCTCTCTTCTATAAATAATACTGCCATATCTTGTTTCTCGAAAGGCAGGATATGGCAGTATGATGTTTCGTAAATTCAGATAACGCAACATGGTTTCCTGTTGATTTTTATTCGCATAGGTTTTTATAATAAGTATTATTAGCTGTTATTGCTGCAGCTTGGGTTAATTTGCGTTGGTGGCATTAATTCGAATAAAATCTTGTTGAATTAATGTGAATAAAATAGTTTTTTGTATTTTTGTAAAGAATTATTGCAAGTCTTGCAATCAGATAAGTGTAACCTTGATAATTGGATATTTGCAGATAGAGGCATATTGATGATGCCGTCAGACTGCACCGTTGACAAATTTTTTACGGTTGGAAAGCATGAAAATATGGGAAAGACTAATACGGGGAATTAAGGCTGAGGATAAGAATGGAATCTTCAGTCAGAAAACTGCATCCGACACATATAATAATGCTCCGCGTTATGCCGTGATAGATACTGAGATTGGGCTTAATGACCATAAGGTGCATGACATTGGTGCGCTGCGCCATGACGGTGGCGTGTTTCATAAGTCATCTAAAAGCGAGCTGCTCAGTTTTCTGAAAGATGTCGATTATCTGTGCGGCCATAACATCATACACCATGACATAAAATATCTGTTTGAAGACGAGCCATGCCCATGGATTTTGGTAGACACGCTCTATGTTTCGCCGTTGCTCTTTCCTGAGCGTCCGTATCACAGGCTTGTGAAAGACGACAAGCTGGTGAGCGATCAGATGAACAATCCCGTGAACGACTGCGAGAAGGCAAGAGACTTGCTGATGGACGAAGTGGCACAATGGAATTCGCTGTCTGAAGAAAAGCGCATTCTGTTTGCGTCGTTATTGAAAGATAAACGTGAGTTTGAAGGATTTTTCAAGATGGTTGGTGCAACGGCTGTCGACGACAGACCGGCAGACCTTGTGCGCAGCATATATAAAGGAATGATTTGCGGCAATGCAGACATAGACATGATGATAAGGCTGTATCCATGCGAACTGGCGTATGCGCTGGCGCTGATAGATACTACAGACCATCGTTCGGTTACTCCCGGCTGGGTGCTTAAGAATTATCCTGCCGTTGAGTTTGTCATGAAGTTGCTGCGTGAGACAAGCTGCAGCGAAGGATGCGACTACTGCAACACAAAGCTCAACGTGAGATATAACCTAAAGACTTTCTTCGGATACGACGGCTTTCGCACTTACGACGGAGTGCCGCTTCAGGAGCAGGCTGCCAAGGCTGCGATAGACGGCAAGTCGCTGCTTGCCATATTTCCTACAGGCGGAGGCAAGTCGCTTACATTTCAGTTGCCGGCACTGATGCAGGGCCGTTCCGTTCACGGACTGACTGTAGTAATTTCGCCTTTGCAGTCGCTGATGAAAGACCAGGTGGACAATCTTGCTGACCGTGGCATAACTGACGCCGTTACCATTAACGGGCTGCTTGACCCTATATCGCGCTCGCTGGCAATAAAACGAGTGCAGGACGGCGACGCGTCACTCTTGTATATTTCTCCCGAGACTCTGAGGTCGAAGACAATCGAAAAGATATTGACAGCACGCAATGTGGTAAGGTTTGTCATCGATGAGGCACACTGCTTCTCTTCATGGGGGCAGGACTTTAGGGTTGACTATCTCTACATAGGTAAGTTTATCAGCGAATATCAGAAAAGAAAAAGGTGCAAGACGCCTATACCCGTGTCGTGCTTTACTGCGACGGCAAAGCAGAAAGTTGTGCAGGACATCTGCGATTATTTCAGCAAGACGCTGAACATCAATCTTGAACTTTTTGCCTCTAATGCCTCAAGAACCAACCTGCGCTATTCGGTAATATATGCCGAAACCGACAATGACAAGTATCTGAAGCTCAGGTCGCTGGTGTCTGAATTCAACTGTCCCGCGATAGTATATGTGTCGCGCACAAAGCGCACTGTCGATCTTGCGCGCAAGCTGACTTCCGACGGGCTGAAGGCTTTGCCTTTCTACGGCAAGATGGATGCCGATGAGAAGATCAGCAATCAGGATGCCTTTATGAGTGGCAGGGTGCGCATAATAGTGGCAACTTCGGCCTTCGGAATGGGAGTAGACAAGAAAGATGTGGGGCTTGTTGTGCATTACGACATATCCGACTCGCTTGAAAATTATGTTCAGGAAGCCGGCAGGGCTGGGCGCGACCCCGAACTGACGGCACGCTGCTACGTGCTGTATAATGACAACGACCTGGACAAGCATTTCATATTGCTTAATCAGACAAAGTTGAGCATCAGCGAAATCCAGCAGGTGTGGAGAGCCGTGAAGAATCTTACAAAGCACCGCATGAAGGTAAGCTGTTCGGCATTGGAGATAGCGCGTTGCGCCGGATGGGACGATTCGGTATATGATATAGAAACACGCGTGCGCACAGCACTCGCCACGCTTGAACAGAGCGGATATCTGATAAGGGGCAACAACGTGCCGCATGTTTATGCTACAGGCATCACCGTGAAAAACATGGACGAGGCAAGAGAGCGCATAACATCGTCTGTATTGTTCGGCAGCGACGAAACGGAGACAGCCGTGAGAATAATAAAGTCGCTGATATCGCAGAAAAACATAGCCAAGGCCGGAGACGCTGAGGGCGAGTCGCGCATTGACTATCTGGCAGACATATTAGGACTGAACAAGAGCGAAGTGGTGTCTGTGGTTGAGCGTATGCGGCAGGCCGGCATCTTGGCCGACAGCAGGGATATTTCGGCATACCTGCTTGACGCAGGCGACTCAGAGCGTAAGGCAATGTTGCTGCTGACGAGATTTGAGAAACTTGAGAAATACATATTGAGCAGTCTGCCCGATGAACCGCTGCGCATATCGTGCAAGCAGTTTAACGACAATGCCTTGAACTATGGAATAACCACGTCTAAAGAGAAAGACATACGCACCTTACTTTATTTTCTGACGGTAAAGGGATATGTGCGCAAAAAGGAGGACGCACAGCATAACATGGAGCTGAGGCGTGTGGGCGATATGGAGTCGACTATTAAGCGTCTTGAAAAGCGTATGGAGATATGCCAGGTTGCGATAGAATGGCTTTACGGACAGGTGGATGATAAAGACGGCGACAAGTCGGGCAGCAAGCCGGTTATGTTCTCTGTTGTAGGACTCCTTAATTATATAAAGCAAAAACAAAAGTCGTTTTTCACTGAATTAGACAATGTAAAGCTCGATGATGTGGAAGAGGCTTTGCTGTATCTGTCGAGGATAGGCGCGCTCAAGCTTGAAGGAGGATTTCTTGTTCTTTACAACGCGATGAACATACAAAGAATAAAGGACACAAAATCGAGGTTCAAGCAGGAAGATTACCGCATGCTCAATGAGTTTTACAAGCAGAAGATACAGCAGGTTCATATCGTAGGCGAGTATGCCAACCTGATGGTGAAAGACTATAACGCGGCTCTGCAGTATGTCAGCGACTATTTCCGGATGGATTATAAAAAGTTTATATCAAAATATTTCAAGGGTGAGAAAGTTAACGATCTGCAGCGCAATCTTACGCCAAAGAAATACAAGCAACTTTTCGGACAGCTGTCGGAGCGGCAGATGGAAATTATCTCTGATAAAGAGTCGCGCTGTATTGTCGTGGCTGCCGGTCCGGGCAGCGGCAAGACACGTGTGCTCGTTCATAAGCTGGCATCGCTTCTGTTGCTTGAAGATGTGAAGCATGAGCAGCTCTTGATGCTGACGTTCTCGAGGGCTGCGGCGACAGAATTTAAGCAGCGGCTGATGCTGCTAATTGGCAACGCAGCCCACTTTGTGGAGATAAAGACATTCCATTCTTATTGCTTTGACTTGTTAGGACGTATCGGCAATCTTGACGATGTGGACAATGTTGTTGGGCGAGCGGCTCAGATGATTGTTGACGGTGAGGTGGAGCCGTCAAAGATAGGCAAGACGGTGCTTGTTATTGACGAGGCACAGGACATGAGTGACGACGAATATAAACTTGTAAAGGCACTTATGGATGCCAATGATGACATGCGCGTGATAGCCGTTGGTGATGACGACCAGAACATTTACGAGTTTCGTGGGTCTGACTCTAAATATATGTATCAGTTGACAAAGGAAGAGGGGAGCCGTTTTATAGAAATGACGGAGAATTACCGCAGTGAGCGTCATTTGGTTGATTTCTCTAATGACTTTTTGCGTAACGTAAGTCGGAGAATGAAGGTAACGCCTATAAAGTCGATGAAAGACAGCGACGGTAGGGTAGAGGTCGTCCACTGCAATTCTTTGTATATGTATAAGCCGCTCGTGGACTGCTTGATGTCGCATAAGGGCAAAGGTTCGTCGTGCATACTCACACAGACAAACGAAGAAACGGTTACGCTTGTTGCCATTCTGCGCAGACACGGCATAAGATGCAAACTGATACAGTCGATGGAAGGCCTGCTCTTTTGGAACATGGTAGAGGTGAGATACTTCATGAAATACATAAGCAAGCATGTTACTTCACCGCTGATTCAGGATGACTTATGGGAAAAGGCCAAACATAAAACATTCTCGCTTTATGAAAGTAGCAAGAGTCTTGCATATCTGAAGCGTTGCATCGAACTTTTTGAGCAGACCAGCAAGACTAAATATCTAAACGATTTCAAGGAGTTTGTGTTTGAGTCGTCTGTCGAAGATTTCTGCGACCTGTCAGGGGCCGATGTCGTTGTATCGACAATACACAAGGCAAAGGGCCGTGAGTTTGACGATGTGTATATGCTTATCTCCGGCAATTATGCGAAAGACGACTGCCTGATGCGCCGCTATTATGTAGGAATGACGCGGGCTAAGCAGAGGCTTTTTGTCTATACCAACGGCAACTGTTTTGACCGTCTGAGAGCAGACTGCCACATGACAGACCGAGAGCAGTATGCCATGCCAGAGGAGATAGTCTTGCAGCTTTCTCACAAAGATGTGTATCTGCAGTTCTTCAAAGGCCGTAAAAGCGAAGTTCTTGCCTTGCGTAGCGGCGACAGACTTACATACGGTAATCATTTTCTGTATAATGCGGCCGGCATGCCTGTGGCCAAGTTGTCTGTCAATATGCAGAAGACGCTTGCGGAGTGGGAGAGCAGAGGTTACAGTGTCAGGTCGGTATCGGTAAGATTCATTGTTGCATGGAAACCGAAGGATGCTCCGAGGGATGAAGCTGAGACTGCCGTTCTGCTGGCGGACATGATTCTTTCTTTGTGATATTGTGTGCCCCATTTGTCGATTTTATGTGTGCTGTCGTATTGAGAAATGGGCAGAAACGCCTATTCATGCCTTTTTCAGTTTGTAAATAAATATGTACAAAGTATAGCATATTGCAATTAAAAATGCTATAAATGTTAAATTTAAAAAACATTAAAATAATAAGATTTACCAGGCAAAATATTTCAGCTTTGAAATATTGTATTTATCTTTACCCAGGTTTAGGGAGTTGTTTCTGCTTTATAGTTGATTTTAAATTCCTTTTTTAATAGGTTTTATTCCCATTTCAACCGGTAATTGTTTAAGTTCACAGTCCTCTTTGCATACACACCTGCAGGCGGCATCCTCTCAACAAAATCAAGCTTGATATGGCTTGAAATCTTTATTAAAACAATAATTGTTAACAACAAAAACTTTATCTATGAAAAAAAGTTACTATTTGTTTTTGTTACTTTTAGTAGCAGCAACATCGTTTTCCGTTCATGCGCAAACGGGACAAAAATTTCCTGATTTTAAATTAGGAGCTAAAGTTTCCCACCCAAATAAATAGATAGAAAAATAACAGTTTGTCGAATTTTC
>OKXB01000642.1_pt1 | contig 41689 bp, 37 predicted proteins | sample 1601731 | NCBI WGS metagenome assembly OKXB01 (sample SAMN04414077, study PRJEB24778) | human gut metagenome | material: faecal | host: Homo sapiens
CAGCCAGAGAGGGCCTCGCCGGACTGGAATTTGCCGGTGGAATCCCGGGAACGCTCGGAGGCGCCGTGACGATGAATGCGGGTGCCTATGGCGGTGAGATGAAGGATGTCATCGTAAGTGCGAAAGTCATGGACGAAGACGGCGGTGTAAAAGTGTTGTCCTGCGATGAATTGGAACTTGGGTATCGTACAAGCATCGTCCAAAAGAAACAACTCATCGTGTTGGAAGCCGAATTTTCACTGCAACCGGGAGAGACCGAGGCGATTCAGAGCACGATGAAAGAACTGAATGCAAAACGTAGAGAAAAACAGCCGCTGGAATATCCGAGTGCCGGAAGTACGTTTAAGCGTCCGGAAGGATATTTTGCCGGAAAGCTGATAGAAGATGCCGGACTCCGCGGTTATCGTGTCGGGGATGCTCAGGTATCGGAAAAACATTGTGGATTTGTAGTAAACCGCGGAAAGGCGACATGTGCCGAGGTGCTTCAGTTGATCGAAGAGGTACAGAAAAAGGTCAAAGAGCAGTTTGGGGTACAGCTTGAGCCGGAAGTGCGGATCATACGATAGAAGAGCAGTTTTTGAGAACTGCAGAAAAGGAGGGCAAAGATGAGATTTGTTATAGTGACAGGTATGAGTGGCGCAGGACGTTCTTCTGCCATGCGGATATTGGAAGATGATGGGTATTTCTGTGTAGATAATCTGCCGGTGTCTCTTTTGCCAACCTTTATGGAACTTACAAAAAATTCCAGTGAGCAGATTGAAAAAGTGGCGCTGGGGCTGGATATTCGTGTCGGAGCAGAAGCATTGCGGGAGACAGCAAGTGTACTCCGGTCGTTGAAAGCCAAAGGATATGAGTTTGAAATTCTGTTCTTTGAGGCAAGTACGCCGGTTCTTGTAAAACGATACAAGGAGACGAGAAGACTTCATCCTCTTGCCAAAGGAGGACGAATTGACTCGGGAATCGAAGCCGAGCGGGAACTTCTGATCGAGTTGAAGAGCAGTGCGGATTACATCATTGATACAAGTACACTTTTGGTCCGGGATCTGAAGCAGGAGATTGAGCGGATTTTTGAAGAAGACGAAAGCTGCAATTTTTATCTGACTTTTGTTTCCTTTGGCTTTAAATACGGCATTCCGACCGATGCGGATCTTGTCTTTGATGTGCGTTTCCTGCCGAATCCGTTTTACATCGACGATCTGAAACCGCTTACCGGCAATGATAAGCCTGTTTTTGATTATGTGATGAACAGTGACACGGCGAAGACATTTTTGTATAAATTAAAAGATATGCTGGATTTTTTGATCCCGAATTATATTACGGAGGGAAAGAATCAGCTTGTGATCGCCATCGGCTGTACGGGAGGAAAGCACCGCTCCGTTACACTGACCAATGCGATTTACAGCGAATTTGAAAATTCGAATTATGGATGCAAGAAAGAACACCGAGACATCGAGAAGGACAGGTTAAGAAATTTATGTCGTTTTCCAGAAAAGTAAAAGAAGAACTTGGCGGACAGATAAGCCGAGCGAGACATTGCCAGATTGCAGAGCTGGCGGCACTTTTTTCCTGCTGTGGCCATGTGGTTTCGCAGGGCGAACGAAACTTTTTCGTAAAATTTACCACAGAAAACTTGACAGTTGCGAAAAAATATTCTATCTTAATTAAGAAGGTATTTCATTTTGATATCGAGATGTCGGTGAGGGGTCACCAATATCTGATCTACATATTAAATCCGGAGGATGCATTAATTTTTCTACAGGCACTTAAAATCCTGGAGGGGAAGGCATTGGTTCACGAATTGGTTATTCAGCGAAATTGCTGCAAACGGGCATTTATCCGCGGCATTTTTCTGGCGTGCGGTTCGGTGACCGATCCGGAGAGAGGCTATCATCTTGAAATGGCGGTCGGAACGATTGGGAAAGCAGAAGAACTGGTACAGATTTTAGCAGATTTTCAAATTCCGGCGAAAGTAGTGGAACGTAAAAAAAACTATATTGTGTATATCAAAGAGGGAGCACTGATCGTAGATCTTCTGAATGTTATGGAAGCTCACGTGGCATTGATGGAGTTTGAAAATGTCCGGATTTTGAAAGAAATGCGGAATTCCGTCAACCGACAGGTAAACTGTGAGACGGCGAACATTAAAAAGACTGTGACGGCAGCGACCAGACAGATTGAAGACATACGTTATGTGAAGGAAACAATTGGTTTTGGAACCCTTCCGAAGGGGTTGGCAGAAATTGCCAAACTTCGGCTGGAGTATGCCGAAGTACCGCTAAAGGAACTCGGAGAAATGTTAGATCCGCCGATCGGGAAATCCGGTGTCAACCATCGGCTCCGTAAATTGAGCGGGATCGCAGAAGATTTAAGACAACGTCAATAAGACAGCCAGGAGGATAAAATTAAAATGATAGTGAAAGACATCGAAGTTCATGTATCGGATAATGGGGCGCATTTGATCGCTATGCTGGTGCAGTTAGCCAGTCAGTTTAAGAGTAAGATCAATATCAAGAAAGAGGATAAGATGGTAAATGCCAAAAGCATCATGGGAATGATGGCAATCGGCTTGATACCGGGCCAGAGCATCGAAGTAAATATCGAAGGTGAAGATGAGACGGCAGCAGCCGAAAGCATAGAAAATTATCTTCATGGAAGCAAATAGAGACGAAAACAGCCTCTTCCCCGATTGGAGAAGGGGCTATTACTATTATTGAGGAGAATGGAGGGAAAGCATGTCAAAGGTTCCATTTACACATTTACATGTTCATACAGAATACAGTCTGCTTGACGGTGCCAGTAAGATCGACGAACTTGTGGCACGGACAAAAGAATTAGGGATGGACAGCATCGCCATTACGGACCACGGTGTTATGTATGGCGTGGTGGACTTTTATCGTGCTGCCCTGAAAGCCGGAATCAAACCGATCATCGGCTGTGAAGTGTATGTGGCACCGGGTTCCCGTTTTGACCGCGAGATCGGACAGGGAGAGGACCGCTACAACCATCTGGTGCTTCTTGCCGAAAATGACAAGGGGTATCATAATTTGCTGAAAATTGTCTCCCGCGGTTTTACCGAAGGATTTTACTATAAACCCCGCGTGGACTACGAAGTGTTGGAACGCTATCACGAGGGGATCATTGCGCTCAGCGCGTGTCTTGCCGGTGCGGTAGCGACAAGGCTTGTAAAGGGATTGTATGAAGAGGCAAAAGAAGAGGCACTCCGATTACAGGAAATATTTGGAAAAGGAAATTTCTTTTTGGAATTACAGGATCATGGATTGCAGCCACAGCAGATCGTCAATCAGGGACTTTTGCGTATGCACGATGAGACGGGCATTGACCTCGTGGCGACCAATGACCTTCATTATATTTATGACACCGACCAGGAAGCGCACGATATCCTTTTGTGCATTCAGACCGGGAAAAAAGTGACAGACGAAAACCGTATGCGGTATGACGGCGGACAGTATTATCTAAAATCGCCGGAAGAAATGGCAGAATTGTTCCCGTATGCGCCGGAAGCCATCACCAATACACATAAGATCGCAGAACGCTGCCATGTGACGATTGAATTTGGACATTACAAACTGCCTCATTTTCAAGTGCCGGAAGGCTATACGTCGGAGAGTTACCTGCGGAAATTGTGCCAGGAAGGACTGGAGCGCAAATACCACGACAGTGAGTACGATAAACAGATGCTTCAAGACCGCCTGGATTATGAACTGGATACGATTTCCAGTATGGGATTTGTCGATTATTTCCTGATTGTATGGGATTTTATCAAATATGCCAAAGACCATGGCATTCCGGTTGGCCCGGGGAGAGGTTCGGCAGCCGGAAGTATCGTGGCGTACACACTTCAGATCACGGATATTGTCGATCCGATCAAGTATAATCTGATCTTTGAGCGATTTTTGAATAAAGAGCGTGTCACGATGCCCGATATCGATATTGACTTTTGCGTCGAACGCCGGCAGGAAGTCATTGATTACGTAACGGAAAAATATGGAAAAGAAAAAGTGGTGCAGATCGTTACATTTGGTACGATGGCAGCGCGCATGGTTATCCGCGATGTCGGACGCGTGCTGGATCTTCCGTATGCGCTGGTAGATTCGGTTGCAAAAGCGGTGCCGATGGAACTTGGCATCACGATTCAAAAAGGTCTGGAGATGAATCCGGAACTGAAGAAAATGTATGAAATGGACGAGGATATCAAGAAACTCCTGGATATGTCGATGCGTCTTGAGGGACTTCCGCGCCATACGTCAATTCATGCCGCGGGTGTCGTCATCAGTCCCGAGGAAGTGGATGAATTTGTACCGCTTTCCCGCGCGGCTGACGGTACGATCACGACGCAGTATACGATGGTAACGCTCGAAGAACTCGGCCTTTTGAAAATGGACTTTCTGGGCTTGCGAAATCTTACAGTCATCAAAAATGCGACCGAGGGAAAATTGTCACTGCAGGACATCAATTACGACGATCCGAACGTTTACGAGATGATCTCTGCCGGAAAGACGGAGGGCGTTTTCCAGCTGGAGAGCGAGGGAATGAAAAACTTCATGAAGGAGCTAAAGCCGGAATGTCTCGAGGATATCATCGCCGGTATCTCCCTTTACCGCCCGGGGCCGATGGACTTTATCCCCAAATACATCGCCGGAAAAAATGACAGACACAATATTGTCTACGACTGTCCGCAGTTAGAGCCGATTTTGAAAAATACGTACGGATGTATCGTATACCAAGAGCAGGTTATGCAGATCGTGCGTGATCTCGCCGGTTACAGCTATGGACAAAGTGACAATGTGCGGCGTGCCATGTCAAAGAAAAAAGCCAAAGAAATGGAACGAAACCGCAACATCTTTATTTATGGTGATGAAAGCGAAAATATCGAAGGATGTATCAAACGCGGAATCCCGGAGGAGACGGCAAGCAAGATTTATGCAGACATGACAGATTTTGCCAAATACGCATTTAACAAATCGCATGCTGCCGCATATGCTGTTGTGTCTTATCAGACAGCATATCTGAAATATTACTATCCGAAGGAATTTATGGCAGCTCTTCTTACTTCGGTTATGGATAATACCGGAAAAATCACCGAATATACGATGAGCTGCCGACAGATGGGCATCCAGATTCTGCCACCGGACATCAATGAAGGAGAGGCGAATTTTACGCCGACCGAAAAGGGAATCCGCTATGGCCTGGCTGCGATCAAGAGTGTCGGCCGGCCGGTCATTGAGGAAATTGTGACAGAACGCCGTGCCGCCGGTCCGTATGCTTCGCTGAAGGATCTGTGCAGCCGTCTGTCCGGAAAATCGATGAATAAGCGTACATTGGAAAGTTTTATCAAGGCGGGGGCGCTTGACTGCCTCGAGGGAACGCGCAAGCAGAAAATGAGTGCTTATGCTTCGATTCTGGAAGGCATCAGCCATGAAAAGAAGGCGACGATGACAGGACAGTTGTCATTGTTTGATTTTGCCAGCGATGAGGACAAGGAAGAACTGGAAACTAAGTTCCCAGATGTCGGTGAATATGATAAAGAAATGATTCTTGTCTTTGAAAAAGAGGTGCTTGGCCTGTATATCAGTGGTCATCCGCTCGAGGACTATGTCGATGTGATGAAGCGAAATATTACGCGTCAGACGATTGATTTTGCAATCGCCGACGGAGAACGTGTACCGCGTGTCAAGGATAATGAGACGGCAGTAATCGGTGGAATTATTGAGAATAAAGTTGTTAAAACAACGAAAACAAACAATATGATGGCATTTATCACGATCGAAGATCTTCTCGGAACGGTGGAAGTGATCATCTTTCCACGTGATTACGAGAATTACCGTCCGCTTTTGGAAAATGACCGGAAGGTGTTTGTCAAAGGACGTGTTACGGTGGAAGAGGACAAACCGGCGAAAATGATCTGTCAGAAGATTGTGCCATTTGACGAGGTTCCGAATCAGCTTTGGATCCAGTTTACGGACAAGCAGAGTTATCTTGCGGCGGAGCAGTCATTGTTTGATTCTTTGGCAAAATACGATGGTCAGGATAAGGTCATTGTCTATCTGTCCACAGAACGTGCAAAAAAGCAGCTTCCAAACAGTCGTATGACAAAAGTATGTCCGGAATTACTGGAGGAACTTTATAAAAAATTTACAAAAGAAAATGTCAAAGTAGTACAAATGAGTATTGAAAAAGTTTTGTAAATATCGTACAATGAAAGAGGATTGGAGGTAAACAGTAATGTCAGAAAAAGCAGTGAAAACGATAGGAGTATTGACAAGTGGTGGGGATGCACCGGGTATGAATGCAGCGATTCGTGCTGTCGTTCGAGCGGGATTATCAAGTGGACTGAAAGTAAAAGGTATTCGCCGCGGATATGCGGGCTTATTAGAAGAAGATATTGTAGATATGGATACAATGAGTGTATCTGATATTGTACAAAAAGGAGGAACCATCCTTTACACTTCCCGTTGCCCGGAGATGGTAACACCGGAAGGCCAGAAAAAGGCAGCAGATATCTGCCGTAAACATGGCATCGATGGTATCGTAGTTATTGGAGGAGACGGTTCTTTTCGCGGAGCGCAGAAACTTTCTGCCAACGGAATCAACACGATCGGTGTTCCGGGAACAATCGATCTTGACATCTCTTGTACAGAATATACGATCGGTTTTGACACCGCCTGCAACACGGCGATGGAAGCAATCGACAAAGTACGTGATACATCCGCATCCCACGAGCGATGCAGTATCATTGAAGTAATGGGACGTACTGCCGGCCATATCGCATTGTGGTGTGGTATCAGTAATGGTTCTGAATATATTACAATTCCGGAACGCTATGACAATGATGAGCAGAAGATTATCGAGAAAATCCGTGCAAAACGCCGTATCGGTAAAAAGCATCATATCATTGTAAATGCCGAGGGGGTTGGAAATTCTTACCAGATGGCAAAAGATATCGAGGAGGCAACCGGAATCGAAACACGTGCAACTGTTATCGGTCATATCCAGCGTGGTGGTAACCCATCCTGCCGTGACCGTGTCTATGCATCTTCCATGGGCGCGATGGCTGTTGATCTTTTGATTGCCGGCAAGACAAATCGTGTCGTAGCATATCGTTCCGGTAAATTCTGTGATTTTGATATCGAAGAAGCGCTGGCAATGACAAAAGACATTGATGAGCATCTTTACAGTTTGACGATGCGTTTGTCACGATAGACAATACATTTGATTTTATGATTGTTTACAGAGCTCTTTTCGGAGAATCCTGTTTTCGTATAACAAATAGCACCCAAAAGGGTGCTATTTGTTTTGCGTTAGTTTAAATTTTACTCTTCTGAAGTTTCAGTAGTGTTTTCTTCAACAGTTTCCTCTGCGGCTTCGTCGTCGCTTTTCTCCGGCATGTTTATGGTAACATAATCTCTTTCGTCATTTGGTGTTTCCGGGAAGTCGTCAGAATCCTCAGAGTCTTCATCCTCCCCGTAAAGATCATTATCGAAATCATCGTCATCATAATCATCTACGTAGTCCTTCATCAGGATGTTTTTCAGAAAATACAAAGCGGCTCCGATGGTAGCAAGTGTTGCAACTACTCCCAGGAGAAATTTAAAAAACTTTTTCATAATCACATCGTCCTTTCTGTCCGCATGCTTAGTGTGGCATTTACGGAAATATATATACATATTTTACGGGAAAATAAAGAAAAAGTAAAGGGGTTTTTATACAAAAGTGTGAAAAGAAATAAAATAAATATATATATTTTGTGAAAAATAATTGTTGTAATATGAAAGAAGATGTTGTATTATAATAAATATATAGGGGATTTTGTGATGTGAATTATGCAATAAATACAAAATTTATCATCACAGAAAATTTCTAAATATATACAAATTGAATGGAGGATTCTGTTATGGCAGCAAAAGCAAATTATTCTAAAAAACCAGAAAATAAAAAAAAGGTTACAGAGAAAAAGGAAGTTGTGAAGATGGAGGCTAAACCGGTAGAGACAAAACAGGAAACTGCATCTGCAGAGACATCAGCAGCCAAGACAACAAAGGCAGAAGCAAAGAAAGAAACAAAATCAGGAGCAAAACGAGGACCAAAACCTGGTGCAAAACGTGGACCGAAACCAGGAGCAAAACGAGGACCAAAACCGGCATCGGAGCGCACGATCGAAATGACAGTGCAGTTTGGTGAAAAAGAAGTTACATACACAGATATGGTAAACCGCATTAAAGCAATGTGGAAAGAGCAGGGCAAACGTGAAGTATCCATGAAGAGCCTTGAATTGTATGTAAAACCGGAAGAATCCAAAGTGTATTATGTAATTAATTCACAGGATAAAAAACCGGTTATCGGAGAGATTGATTATTAATTTGCAATGCAGAGCAGCCCATCGCAGTCAGCGGTGGGCTGTTTTAGGGTTCATTCTCTTTATTGATAAAATTTATTGATAGCGTTCTCTAAATGTGTTATACTATAGAAAAGTCGTACTGACATACGAAGGAAATCCTGAGTAGGAAGGCGGTATAGTTCGAAATACATATTCGTGGCACGAAGTGTTGACGGTCGGCTTTTGTCGATCTTTTTTTATTGCTTTAAGGAAATTTGCCTGCAAAGCGAAAAACACGGAAAGGAGAACTTGCATGGAGAAACGTGTTGCCGTGATCGGAATCGTAGTAGAAAAAGAAGAATCCGCAGAAACCGTGAATGCGATATTGCATGAATACCGCGACGTGATCGTCGGAAGAATGGGAATCCCTTACAGGGAACGTGGGCTGTCTGTGATCAGCGTGATTGTTGATGCACCCAATGCAACGATCAGTGCTATTTCAGGAAAACTTGGGATGACAGACGGAGTAACAAGCAAAGCAATTTATGCAACAAAATGAAGTGGAGGAAAACAAAAATATGTACAATCCAAAGTCGGGAAAAGCAACCGAATTTATCGATGACCGGGAGATATTAGATTCCCTGGAATATGCACAAAAAAACAAAAATAATAAAGAAGTAATAGATGCGATATTAGAAAAGGCATCAGCCATGAAAGGCATCAGCCACAGGGAGGCTGCTGTTTTATTAGAATGTGAATTAGAAGAAGAAAACAAGAAAATAGAAAAATTGGCGAAAGAAATTAAGCAGCGTTTTTATGGTAATCGAATCGTAATGTTTGCTCCGTTGTATCTGTCAAATTACTGTGTCAATGGCTGCACCTATTGTCCATATCATCATTGCAATGAGCATATCCGCAGAAAAAAACTGACACAGGATGAAATCCGAGACGAAGTCATTGCTCTGCAGGATATGGGACACAAGAGACTTGCCATCGAGGCAGGAGAAGATCCGGTCAATAATCCGATCGAGTACATTTTGGAAAGCATTAAGACCATTTACAGCATCAAACATAAAAATGGTGCGATCCGCCGTGTCAATGTAAATATTGCTGCTACAACTGTAGAAAACTATCAGAAATTACACGATGCCGGCATTGGAACGTACATTTTGTTCCAGGAGACTTATAACAAAGAAAGTTATGAAAAACTGCATCCAACCGGACCAAAACACAATTACGATTATCATACCGAAGCAATGGACCGCGCGATGGAAGGCGGCATCGATGATGTCGGACTTGGGGTATTGTTTGGCTTGGAAATGTACCGCTATGAACTTGTCGGAATTATTATGCACGCGGAGCATTTGGAAGCGAAATTTGGAGTCGGACCGCATACGATCAGTGTACCGCGAATCTGCCCGGCAGATGATATTGATCCGGGAGAATTTACGAACGCAATTTCCGATGAAATATTTGAAAAAATTGTTGCGGTTATCCGTATTGCCGTGCCATACACGGGTATGATCGTGTCGACAAGAGAATCTCAGAAAACACGTGAAAAAGTGCTTGGACTCGGTATTTCACAGATCAGTGGCGGATCCCGCACAAGTGTCGGCGGATATGTCGAAGAAGAAAAAGAAGAGGACAATTCTGCACAGTTTGATGTCAGCGACCGCAGAACCCTGGATGAAGTTGTCAACTGGCTTCTCGAACTGGGATATATCCCGAGTTTCTGTACGGCATGCTACCGCGAAGGAAGAACCGGTGACCGCTTTATGAAACTGCTGAAATCCGGTCAGATCGTCAATTGCTGTCAGCCAAATGCACTGATGACATTAAAAGAGTATCTGGAAGATTATGCCAGCGATGACACCAAACAAAAAGGGGAAAAAGTCATTCAAAGAGAATTGGAAGTCATTACCAATCCTACGGTAAAAGAAAAGGCAAGAGAATATATCGAAAATATCCACGAAGGCCAGAGAGATTTCCGGTTTTAAAATAAATGCATAGGGTCTAATAATTGGCGAAACGGGAGTTATCGTGAGATAACTCCCGTTTCTGTCAATTGCCAGACCATAAGTTTAGGCATTCAACGTCAAATGAACGGCAAATCCGCCGAATTCTCCTTTGATATAAACAAAAGTCATAAAACCGTCTTTGTCGTATTTCGCAGTCGACATATCAAATTCGATGCCGCGCAGACCAAGATGGTATACAGCACGTTCTACGGAATTACATCCGACAGCGATATGTCCGTGGGTTCCTGCTCCCGGTGCTTTCATTACTTCGATTTTTTTGCCGCAGAAATACGATACGTCGATATTTTTCTGAGGGAAACCAAACATGGTAGTGAAAGCGTCTGCAGTATCCGCAGCCTCGGCATCATCGGCACAATTGATACCGATGTGTTTGACTTTAAAGCCAAGCATATGGTTGACAGCTTCACGTGTAAGAGCAACGATATTGGTAAATTTATCGGCTGCAAGAAGCGAGGTGTCTACCATCCAGCTTCCACCGCATGCGATAATACGGTCAAAGTCAAGGTATTCATTCAGGTTGGAAGAATTGATACCGCCGGTTGGCATAAATTTCATCTCTGTGTAAGGAGCAGCCATTGCTTTGATCAATTTCAGTCCGCCAATTGCCTCCGCCGGAAATACTTTAACGACATCCAGGCCAAGAGCAGCAGCTTTCTGTACGTCGCTTGGTGTCGCACAGCCCGGCATTACCGGGATTTTTTTATTGATACAATATTTTACTAATTTTTCATCCATTCCGGGACTGACGATAAATTTGGCACCGGCAGCTACAGCGCGGTCTACCTGATCGGTTGTGATCACGGTGCCGGCTCCGATCACCATATTCGGATATTCTTCTGACATGATCTTGATTGCTTCCTCAGCGCAATCGGTTCGAAATGTCACTTCCGCACAAGGAAGTCCGCCGGTACAAAGAGCTTTGCCAAGCGGTCTGGCATCCTCGACATGCTTCAATGCAACTACGGGAACAATCCCGATCTTCGAAAGTGTAACTAATACATCGTTCATTGAAAAACCTCCTTTTCCCTCTAGTATAACCGATTTTGTAAACAGATGTCAATGGAGAAAAATTCGTTGCTATTTTCCCACCAAAAGAGTATACTAATAAAAGAGGTTGGTGGTAAAAATGTTTTCGGAAATTTATTATTCTAAAAAGACAGGAGAACCGGTGCAGGTCGTTGCAAAGTGCAGTATATTGCCGGATGAGATCCCGGGGATCTGTTTTCAGCAAATGAGTGGAGAATTTGCTTGCTATGTCTGGGATGTGGAACATTTCAAAGCAAATTATCAAAAAGAAAAAGTGCAGATAAAAGAAGAGACAGAGCCAAAGCCAAAGGAAGAAATTTCGGATCTGGTTCGTTTTCTCGATGCGGATACTTACCGCGAAAAAATGAAAATATTGGAAAGTATGAAAGACGACTTAAATGAGCATATTTTAAATAATATGGCAGTGAGTCTGGATCTTTCCCTGGAAGATGGTGTGGACGGATATTCCTTCCTGATGTCCGAACTTAAGATACGAAGTCGTTTTGAGGGCAAGCGAGGAGAGCGATTATGAATTACCGAATGCAGATACAATACGATGGTGCGCGGTACCGTGGCTGGCAGAGACAGGCGGCGACCGGCGATACGATCCAGGGAAAACTGGAAGCGATACTTACCAGACGGTTTGGAAGAAATATTGAAATTGACGGTGCAAGCCGTACGGATGCCGGGGTTCACGCATTGGCACAGATTGCCAATTTTCACGTAGCAGACGATGAGGCGGTGGAGCCGGAGGAACTTCAAAAATATATCAATCAATATTTGCCGGAAGACATCGCCGTTACCGGTGTAGTGGCGGCGGGTGAGCGGTTTCACAGCCGGCTTAATGCGACGGGAAAAACCTACGAATATCATTTGATCCCATATGGTACATACGATGTCTTTGCGCGAAAATACGCGTGGCAGATGACGGAACCGCTTGACATCGAAGCCATGCGGGAAGCAGCGGGACATGTACTTGGAAGTCATGATTTCCGCAGTTTTTGTACCAAGGCAGCAAAGAAAAAATCGACCATCCGCACAATCCGGCTTTTGGAAATCTATGAGACGAAAAACGAAATTGTCATAGAGATTACCGGCAATGGATTTTTGTACAATATGGTGCGTATTCTCGTCGGAACTCTTGTGGAAGTCGGCATGGGATTGCGAAAAGCGGATGACATCCCGACGATTTTGGAGAAAAAAGAACGCCGGTATGCAGGCGAGACAGCGCCGGCATGCGGACTGTTTTTAAAACAAATTTACTATGAATAAAAGGAAGCGGTCGTATGAGAGAAATGGAATTTAAAATGGAGCGGGAAGGCCTTGTCAAACCGGGTGAAAAAATCCGGGTGACAGAAGGTGTACTGCCGAGTGCGTATTATTATACTATCATACCGGCGGTTGCCATGTCGGGAAATATCGCATTTTCCGACCGGCTGAAAAACCGCGAAGGTGTGGTAAAAGATGTAGTTGAAAATGAAAAAGGCTATTATGTGATAGCCGAATTTGATGAATAAATGGAGGAATGAACATGGAACGCAAAAATGCATGGAATGGATATGAAACAGAAGAATTGAAAAAAGTGGATGCGTTAAATCAGGAATACCGCACATTTTTGAATGAGGGAAAAACCGAGCGCGAATGCGTGAAACTGGCTGTGAAAATGGCAGAAGAGGCAGGATACCGCGACTTAAAAGAGGTTATTGCCAAAAAAGAGACGTTGAAGGCAGGAGACAAAGTGTACGCTGTCGGCATGAAAAAAATGATCTCTCTTTTCCAGATCGGAAAGAAACCGTTGGAAGAAGGAATGGCAATCCTTGGCGCGCACATTGACTCCCCACGTTTGGATATTAAACAGAATCCGTTGTACGAAGAGGGCGGTTTTGCTTATCTTGACACCCATTATTATGGTGGAATCAAAAAATATCAATGGGTGACACTGCCGCTTGCCATCCACGGTGTGATCGCGAAAAAAGACGGAACGGTTGTCGATGTCAAAATCGGAGAGGATAAAGAGGATCCGGTATTTTGCGTGACAGACCTTTTGATTCATCTTTCTGCGGACCGCATGGAAAAGAAGGCAAATAAAGTGATCGAGGGAGAAGAACTGGATCTGTTATTTGGAAGCAAGCCACTCAAAGGCAAAGAAAAAGAAGCGGTAAAAGAAAGTGTTCTTGCACTTTTAAAAGAAAAATATGACATGGAAGAAGAAGACTTTTTGTCGGCAGAATTGGAAATCGTGCCGGCAGGAGAAGCGCGTGAAGCCGGTATTGATACCAGCATGATCATGGGTTACGGACAGGACGACCGTGTCTGTGCATTTACGTCTCTGAAAGCAATGCTCGAGGTCGAAGGCACGGAATATACGACATGTTGTCTCCTTGTAGATAAGGAAGAAATTGGAAGCGTCGGAGCGACCGGAATGCAGTCGAAAACCTTTGAAAATACGGTGGCTGAGATTCTTGCCTGCATGGGTGAATACAGCGATCTCGCTGTCCGCCGTTGTCTTGCAAATTCGAAAATGCTCTCTTCGGATGTAAGTGCTGCCTTCGATCCGACATTTAAGTCAGCTTACGAGCCGAAAAATGCTGCTTATTTTGGAAAAGGAATGGTATTTAACAAATTTACCGGTTCCCGCGGAAAATCCGGAAGCAATGATGCGAATGCCGAATATATCGCAGGCATCCGCCGTATCCTGGATGAGAGAAATGTCGCATACCAGACGGCAGAACTTGGAAAAGTAGATGTTGGTGGAGGCGGAACAATTGCTTATATTATGGCACTTTATGGTATGGAAGTGATTGACTGCGGTGTCGCCGTTCTCAATATGCACGCTCCTTGGGAGATCGTCAGCAAGGCAGATGTCTATGAGACGAAAAAAGGTTATATTGTATTTTTGGAAGATGCATTTTCAGTAAAATAAGATCTGTTGAAAATAGTCTTGCTTCGAGGCATGGATCATCGCGGTCCGTGTCTCGATTTTTTTGTCCGAAAAACGATATCTTGACAATAGCCGGCTTCCCTCGTATGATAGGCTTACAATTATAAAAGAAGGGGAAATGCACATGATGATTCAAAGGGATAGTCTGACGGAAAACATGATATTACAGGGACGCTATGAAGTAAGAAAAGCCACACATACGACACAAGTAGAACGGGATTATGAAGTATACGACCGAGAGGAAAAGAAAGAATACCGGGTAAAGGAATTTTATCCGTCAAATTACTGCAGCAGGGGGGCAGACGGGCAAACAGTCATCGTGCGTGGAGCACGAAACCAATCTGTCTTTGAGCAGTCAAAGGAATGGTTTGCGCAGGCCTACCGACAGATTGCCGCCGGTAAGAAAACAAAGGGGTTCCCGGAAGCAGTGCGCCTGTTTTCGGAAAATAATACGATTTATGTTGTTTTAGAAAAATCAGATGGCGGGAGGCTTTCTGAGCAGATCCGGCATGCCGGCGGAAAACTGTCATATGCCGAAAGTGTGCCCATCCTACGCGCAATTGTGGAAACCTTACTGCAAATGCAGCCACCGAAGGGATATCTGCCTCAAATTTCCAAAGAAAGCATAGTGCTCTTAAAAAAGCAGAATAAAACAGAGGTCATATTTACGGACATTGTGCAGAAAGAAGATGTCATCTATTCTGTGGGGAGTCTCTGGACTGAGATGCTGACAGGATTATGCCCTCAGACATCATCCCTGCGTGCCCCGTCAGAACTGGGGGTGGAACTGCCGGCCGAAGCAGAGCAGATGATATTGCGATGTTTGGAAAAGAATACAGAAAACAGGGTGTCTTTGGAGGAACTTCTTTCGATTCTCCCGCGGGGAAGAAAGGAGAGGATTGTGCTTACGAAAAAACAAGCTTTATTAGCTGTCACTGCGCTGATCTTTGCGATAGCAGCATGGAAAAGTCTGCTTCCGAAAGAGAAAGAAGTTTTGGTGGCGGAAAAGCAATCCTTTTTGACAGAAACGGCAGATGTGGAAAGGGTTGTGTCGTCACCTGTATCGCCGGGAGCGATTCAAGTGAGTGTGGCAAGTGCGCCAGCGATAACGGAGGAGGCTGTAAGCAGGGTGGTTTTAGAAGAGGTCCCGATAAATACGCCGGAGCAAACACCCGGGAAGACGAAAAAGACAAAACAGAAACGAAATAAGAAGAACAAAAAGAAGAGTGGGGAAGAAAGGCAAAATAAGGTGGAGCAATCCATTGTTGTACCGAGTAAACCACATAAGCCAAAGTCGAATTTGTTTGACTTTTGGTAAAATAGGAGGAACTTATAATGTGGACATTATAAAGGTATAATAAAAAAGTTATTAAGAAGGTAAAAATAACACCTATACTTTATGGCAAAAATATGTTATTCTGGAAATGGAGAAAGGAGGTTGCTAGATGCAACACAAAAAACTTATGGGGATTGTAGCTTTGCTGATGTGTCTTACGTTAGTGGTGCCGACAGTGACGATTGAGGCAGCGACAACAATCTACAACAACCAGACTGGTACGCAGGATGGGTACAATTATGAATTGTGGAAAGATTATGGGACCACAAGCATGACCCTGAATGGAGGGGGAACCTTCAGCTGCCAGTGGAGCAACATTGGAAATGCGTTATTCCGTAAAGGAAAGAAATTCGACGCGACCAAGACGTATTCGCAGCTTGGCAATATCACGATTGACTACGGCTGCAACTACCAGCCAAACGGAAACTCTTACCTCTGTGTATATGGCTGGTCAAAGAGTCCGCTTGTGGAATTCTACATCGTAGACAGCTGGGGAACCTGGCGTCCACCGGGAGGAACTTCCAAAGGACAGATTTACGTAGATGGCGGAACGTATGATGTGTACGAGACAACTCGTGTAAATCAGCCATCCATCGAAGGAAACACGACCTTCAAACAGTATTGGAGTGTACGTACAAGCAAACGTACGAGCGGAACGATTTCCGTGACAGAACATTTTAAAGCTTGGGCGAACAAAGGCATGAGCCTCGGAAAGATTTATGAAGCGGCTTTGAATATCGAAGGATATCAGAGCAGCGGAAGTGCCAATGTGTATAAGAATAATATGACCATCGGCGGAAGTTCCGGCGGATCGAGCAGTTCCGGAAACTCCGGCTCAGGCAGTTCGGGAAGCACAAGTTCAAGCACGAACAGGAAAGAGTGCGAAAGCATGACACTTGGAGGCAGTTATGCCGGAAGGATCAATTCTCCATTTAGTGGAGCAGCTCTTTATGCAAATGGGGATAATTGCAAATTTACCCAGTATTTTGCTTACGGCACACACAGTTTCTCTCTTCGTGGCTGTTCGAACAACGATAAAATGGCAAAAGTAGATTTGTACATCGGCGGTACAAAGAAAGGTACTTTTTACTATGGAGGAAGTTATCCTGCCGTATACACGATCAATAATGTAAGTCACGGAACAGGAAACCAGGAGATTAAACTGGTATGCTCCGAGGACAATGGTACATGGGATGCTTATGTAGACTATCTTACATGGCAATAAAGGGAATCAATGGGTGCCCTGTTATCGGGCATTCGGAATAGAATAAACGGCTCTGTCTGCGGCAAATAATCTACCGGCTGCGGGCAGAGTTTTTTGTATTGCTGTTTTCATATCCGAAAGCACCTGAACATAGCTTTTTCAGTAGACAAAGTGTGTGAAAAATGTTATAATTTTTAAATATATGAAACAAGCAATGATCAGAAGGAGGAAATAACGTTGAATAAAGAACTCGTTATTGTGCTTGATTTTGGCGGCCAGTACAATCAGCTGATTGCCAGACGTGTCCGAGAGTGTCATGTATACTGCGAAGTGCACCCATACACCCTTGGAATCGATAAGATCAAGGAAATGAACCCGAAAGGGATTATATTTACCGGTGGACCAAACAGTGTATATGCAGAAGAATCCCCACGTTATCAGAAAGAAATTTTTGAACTTGGTATCCCGATTCTCGGAATCTGCTATGGTTCCCAGTTGATGGCATATACGCTCGGTGGAACAGTGGAGACAGCACCTGTCAGCGAATACGGAAAGACAGAAGTCAAAGTGGACAAGTCGTCTCTTTTGTTTAGCGATGTCGAAGAAAAGACAATCTGCTGGATGAGCCACACCGATTATATCGCAAAGGCACCGGAAGGCTTTACTATCAGTGCGACGACACCTGTCTGCCCGGTAGCAGCGATGGAAATGCCTGAGAAAAAACTTTATGCAACGCAATTTCATCCCGAAGTTCTTCATACTCAGGAAGGTGTGAAGATGCTTTCCAATTTTGTATACAAAGTCTGCGGCTGCAGCGGCGACTGGAAAATGTCTTCTTTCGTAGAAGATACCATCCGTTCCATCCGTGAAAAGGTCGGCGACGGCAAAGTGCTCTGTGCCCTTTCCGGTGGTGTCGACTCTTCCGTGGCAGCAGTCCTTCTTTCAAAGGCAATCGGAAAACAGCTGACTTGCGTCTTTGTTGATCAGGGACTTCTGCGCAAAAATGAAGGAGACGAAGTTGAAGCTGTATTCGGCCCGGACGGCCCATACGACCTGAACTTTATCCGTGTCAACTGCCAGGAACGTTTTTATGAAAAACTTGCCGGTGTCAGTGAACCGGAAGCAAAACGTAAAATCATCGGCGAAGAATTCATCCGAGTTTTCGAAGAGGAAGCAAAGAAAATCGGAGCTGTCGATTTCTTAGTACAGGGAACGATTTACCCGGACGTGATCGAATCCGGTCTCGGTAAATCCGCAGTCATCAAGTCCCACCACAATGTCGGTGGTCTCCCGGACTGTGTTGATTTCAAAGAAATCATCGAACCTCTCCGTCTCCTTTTCAAGGACGAAGTTCGTAAAGCCGGCCGCGAACTCGGCATCCCGGAATATCTGGTAAGCCGCCAGCCATTCCCGGGTCCGGGCCTTGGAATCCGTATCGTCGGTGAAGTAACGGCAGAAAAAGTCCGCATCGTTCAAGACGCCGACTACATCTACCGCGACGAGATCGCCAAAGCCGGCATCGAAGGCCTCGGTCAGTACTTCGCAGCCCTTACCAACATGCGCAGCGTCGGTGTTATGGGTGACGAACGTACCTACGACTACGCCGTAGCTCTCCGCGCCGTGAACACAACTGACTTCATGACCGCTGAGTGCTCCGAAATTCCATTCGAGGTACTCCAAAAGGTAATGAACCGAATCATAAACGAGGTGAAAGGGGTCAACCGCGTAATGTACGATCTGACCAGCAAGCCACCCGGAACGATAGAGTTTGAGTAAGGTATAAGAAATGCCGAAAGCCTGTATTGTGTGGGCTTCCGGTATTTGTTTTATTAAATGAATCTGGTGTGGTTTTGTTTATGTAAAGATTATTTTTGCTTCAAATGTAGAACATCAGTTGCGCGGTGTAATGGGGATATGGAAGAGAATAATAGGAGATTGGGAGACAATATATTCATGTTGTTAAATGGAATTGAGTGGAAGAATTAAAAAGTAAGTATACAGATGATATGGGGTTATATAAGAAAAACAGAGTATGATAAATATATTTTAAATGGTGTAATCGTAAGAGAGGATAGAAATGTTAGTTACAGCAGTACAAATAAAACAGTGTTTATAGTTGATAGATTTATAATTTTATAAAAAACTTGAATGGAGAAATTAAAAATGAGTTATTTGTTAAAATATCATGAAAAAGATGAAGAGAAAAAAGAATATATTCAATTTGAGGAATTGAATAAAAACAGAAAAGAATATGTCAAAATACAAGAAAATGAAGAACAACCTGTTCTGTTTTGTGAATGCAATGATAATTCTATTCCAATGGTGTTGACAAAGCATCAGCCAACTCCACATTTTCAAACCAAATTTGCAAATGATAAAGCAAAACATTATAGATTTTGTAGACATTTTATATATCAAGAGTCTAAAAGTGTATATAAATCCGCAATAACTGTAAATAGTGAAGGAATAGAAATAGCACATATAAGTTGGGAAAATGATGAAGATGTGTTGGAGAATCAGATTACACAAGAATATAAGGATGAAAATACATTTAAATATAATAATTGCGATAGAGTTATTCAAGGTAAAATGACATTTGATGCATTTGTAAAATATAAAAATATGCAATATTTTAGGATAAATCAATATACAAAAAAAGAGTTTGAGCTTATGCAATATAATAGAAATCTGTTCGGATGGATTTGTAATTCATATATAGGAAAAGAAAAGGTAAAAAAATTATCTAAAGGTAAATTTTTTTATGGAATTGTTAATAATATTAATAAGGTTAAGGGAGAAAAATACAAGATTGAACTTGATAATGTAAATATTTATTGTAAGAGAGCGGTGTATGATAAAGCTATAAAAAAGTTTGAAAATACATATAATAAGTTGGATATAAATGGGATATTAGAAAATAAAGATTATTATGTTGCTTGTTATGGTATAAATGAAACTAAAACTAAATATTCAGTGTGTAAAGTAATGGGATTTATAATAATAAATAAATATGGGCTCTTTTGTGAAAGTTTAAAAGAAGTAAAAATGTTTGACTTAATATGTGACTATATTTTTCAAGGAAATTTAAAAGAAAAATATATTTTTTATAAACCAACTGAGCCTGAAAATGATTATTCTAACCCTAATTTTATAAGCGATGGTATTATACAGATGAGAAAAGGAAAAGAAAAGGTAGTAGTAGAGATATTTGGTCGAAAAGAAGAAGACTATATTGAAAGGAAAAGAGAAAAAATTGAGTCTTGTAAGGACAAAGGAATTTTTTGGGACGTTTTTGATACGGATTCATGGAATGAATGTAAAAATAAACTAAGGCAAGTTATTGATTGAGGATTTTCCAATATTATTTCAATTTTGAAATAATTCAGAATAACTACCACCTGAACAGATGTACGTTTCTGCACTTGGATAAAATTTAGGGAAAGTATTCATGACAAGGTGGCAGTTTTTCGAGTTTTATAATACTGGGAAGAAATATATAGGAAGAGGTACTGAGATTAGAAGAACCTGTTTGATATTGGCCGAAACGGAGTGTAGACGTGGTGCTGATGACGGCATATACGATTATTTTGATTTTCATTGGGAATATTAGTAGTGTGGTTCTTTGCCAGCTTGATTGTAGTGATGCGTGCCTTTCATGATAAAGAGAAAAGCTTTGGAGGAAGAACAGGCGAAAATAAAAATATCTATCCTGATGCAGATGTTTTGGGTTTTGCGTAAACTTCAAAAAACTGATATAAAATTTTGAAATAATTCTCAAGAACAGGAACCAGATTTAGATTACACATGAATATAATAATATTAGCATAAATTTAGAATATTTGTAATGCCTTATATAATCCACGAGACCGTTTCAAGTTTTGTGTAAACACAAAAACTGACATAACATTAATTGATAGTTACTAAGAGCAGAGAACAGATTTGGGGTTCTCTGCTCTTATCTACATTATACAGGTATAACTGCACATGTCAAATAGAATTCCTTAGGATGATAGCGTAAATTGTTCTTCGGAAAAATGTAAGCAGACCAGCTCTTTGGGACACTCACGGCTTCCCGTTTTTTGTACTTGCAGTAAGTATTAGTGTTTTCGACGGTGTGAAATTCTTTCTGTAAATTCAGATCTTCTATGATAATTGATACGGCTTAACAGCAGGTTTCTGTGGTTAAGCCATTGTATATTTAATAACAAAAATAAACTGGTATGTCAAGAACACTCAGAAAATCTGGGTGTATATTTACTCTTGACCATTCAGCTTTTATTGCTATATTGTCATTCGCTCAGGGTACATAATCTCGAGTTCGCCACGAACTTTGCCCCAGTTGCGGATTGGCATTGTCCACTTTTTGGCTATCTCAAAAGTTCCTAGATATAGTGCTTTCATTAGCGCCTGGGAACTCGGAAATACGCTTCTCTGCTTGTTTAGTCTGCGATAGCATGAATTCAGTGATTCAATGGCATTTGTGGTATAAAAAGCAGTACGGACCTCTTTGGAAAATTTGAAAATCGGGGAAATTGCATCCCAGTTATCATGCCAGCGGTTCATGGCACTCGGATATTGTCCCGACCATTTTTCTGTAACGGTTTTTAACTGCCTTCTGGCAGTTTCTTCATCGGCAGCTGTATAGATTGTTTTTAAATCTTTAGCAAAAGCCTTCATATCCTTGTTTGCAACGTATTTGAGTGTATTTCTTACCATATGCACTATGCAACGCTGCTGCTCTGTTTTTGGAAATGCGGTAGAGATTGCATCTTTGATTCCCGTTAATCCATCAGAGCAGAGAATGAGAATGTCCTGGACTCCACGATTTTTCAGACTGTTCAATACGGACAACCAATATTTACTGCTTTCATTTTCTCCAACAACAATACTTAAAACTTCTTTCATGCCATCTTCGTTGATACCGAGAACAACATATGCGGCAAGTTTTCTAATTACTCCATCATCACGGACAGAGAAGTGTACAGCATCAATGAAAACGATAGGATATACCGCAGATAAAGGACGATTTTGCCATTCTTCGATTTTAGGAAGAAGTTTATCTGTAATATCAGATACCATTCCTTCGCTTACTTCAAAGCCATAAATATCCTCTATCGTTTCTGAAATCTGTCGTGTGGTCATTCCTTTTGCATACATAGAAATGATCTTGTCATCAATCAAAGAAATGTCTTTCTGACGCTTTGGAAGCACCTGAGGTTCAAAAGAACTCTGTTGATCCTGAGGAACATCGACCTCGAACTCCCCATACTTGCTACGAACAGTTTTTGGCTTTGTGCCGTTTCGGTAGTTTGGCTCGCTGGATCTTTCGTAGCGATCATAACCAAGATGACTATCCATTTCTGTTTCAAGCATATCTTGAATCGTTCCGGACAGAAGATCCTTTAATGCTTCCTGAATATCGTCAGCGGACTGAATATCATACTCCTGAAGCAATCCTTGAATCAGATTTCTCTTTCCCTCAGTCATTGGTTTTGGTTTGTAAACTTGTTTTTTTCTGTTTGCCATAATAAAAGGCCTCCTATGATTTAATATTTTATCATAGAAGACCCGTATATTGTCTAATTTACAGAAATTTTTTCACAGGCTCTAGTTTTTTTCTTTCATGCTTTTTATTTTTCTTTTTTGATCGTTTTCTTTCTTTAAGTATTCATTATATTTCTTTTGTGCATTCGAATAAGTAGAGTTTGATTTGTATGATGAAATCCATGTTTTTAAGGAAAGTTTAAAATCAATCAAATTGGAAACAAATAAATATATTGTTAGAGGCAGACCTAACAAGTAGGTTACTGGCTCCATAGTGTTCCATCCTAACTTAAAAATCAAGAAAATGATTATTCCGTAAAATAATAAATATGAGATTATTACAATTGCTGATCGTATTTTAAGTGATTTTTTTGCCTTGTCCTGTTGTATTTTGTATTGACTCTTGTATATTTGTAGCCATTGTTGGATGTTTTCAAGTTTTTCAAATTCGTATTCCAAACTAATTTTGGTGTTTTGAACTTGATTATGTTCTAACTGTTCTTTTATGGAAGACAAATCCTCTTGAGAGGCGGCAAGTTGCTTTAAGGTATCATTATATTTTAGTTCTAAATCCTTATGAGCCTGCCGCTCTAACTCTATATTTTCTTTATATTTATTAATGTCTCTTTCACAAATCAAATTTAATGCATCATCCACTCCTTCTTTCATTATTTTTTCTGGCTTACTTGAATGTTGTCGCATTCCCAGAATTATAGAAGCTAATTCCTCTTGTTCTAATTGCCCTTTTTGATATAGTTCCATAATTCTATCATATTCATCAGAAATAGATTCGTTAATATATTTTGATAAAACTATTTGAGCTCTAATTACTGAATTAATAGTTGAAGGAATAAAATCCTTTGCAAGAGATCGGTTTAATTTATACCAAATTATATTTGTAGCAGTATACAAATTAATAGCTAGCTGAGTTACATCTGTATTTCGCCCAGTACGTTTTGCATTATTACTTTTGTTTTCGTTAGTAAAAATGCGAGAATGATCTAATACAGAACTGTTTTCAGATACTAATAAAGCTAAGCATTTTGAATAATCAGAAGTCAAATTATTGCCACGTAGTTTATTAATGTGGCTTAGTTGTTGTATGTTTTTTTCGTCAGGAGTGTTGCAATAATCAGATGATTCTAGGTTGTAAACTTTATATTTGTCCAAATAGAAATCTGATTTTTTTTCTAACGTAATGTGAGCTTTGTTAAGATTAAAAAATAAGGAGCTTTTTTTATTGGTAATATCAAGTGTCGATTTGCAATTATCTAATATGGAAAGCATTGCCGTTTCATTAGGACGAAGTACTTTTTTGTTTTCAAATAAATTCTCTGCCGTAGAAAAGAACCTATTAATTTCATCTTCAGTTTCGATAAAATACTTTAATTTTATTATAGTTTTATCCTTATTAGCATAAGAAACAAGATCCAAAAATTCTTCTGCTAATTTTTGAAATGTTATGCCATTGTAGCCTGCTATATGGAAAATAATCTCCGTATCGAGATAAATTGTTAAAGGCTTATCCCATGCTCGGGATGTGATGGCTTCATTTTGACATAATCCGTTGTAGAGAATATGTCCCTCTCGAATCTGATTGATTTTTCTTGTATAGTTAATATCCGTAGATGACTCCATAATAAATGCACTTATGTAGGCATCATATTGCCCATTACTGGATTCATCTAATATGAATTTACGAAATGAGGTAGTAATGTTTTCTTTTTCCTCGATACTAACAGTAGAAATACCAGTCTTTTTGCAAATATATTGGGTTAAATCCTCTAAAATTAAGTTTGTGTTTTCGATTGCTTCATTTTGTAGAACTTTAAACTCTTGGTGTGTTTCAATGATGGAGTAATTAATTCTATATTCCTTGTTTGCTAATGTAATCCCTTTGATTCTCTTGATGGCGGGCTTTAAAACAAGCGTGGGTATCTCAAAATCAAAATATTTCTTTATTAGCGATGAAAAGGTAAGTTGAGAATAGGAAGTTTGTTGTTCTTCGAGTATTACATAGCGTGCAAATTCGCTTATTATGTCATAAACATCCGTTCCTTTATTACTGTATAATTGTTTGTATGTTACATATGTCGACAAAATGCGTGAATCTATCATAAGTTTATTCTCCTATTAGTGTGTTATAGTTAATTATAAGTTTCTCCAATCCACATATGATGCATTATCTTTATTGCCATCACATAAATCAGGCTAGTTCCATTTCCAATTATTATATTGTTATTGAGTTATCGTATTGTTTTGCAATTCCTGTTTTCGAAGAGCCCATTCTTTAATATATAGATGTGGATATGTTTTTCTACAAATAATTTTGTTTATACAATGTGATGTATAACATAATTGGTTAAAAAGAGAGTCACTATGAATTATAATGATAATATAAGTAATTCTCTCGGACGTATGCCAAATTGAAAAATTATGCTTATTGTATTTTTTCAATAAGCATATCCGTGGACGATAAAAAAGTAACACGGACTTGATCTCCCTCTTGAGCGTTTATTTGTGAATACCAGTCGCCAAGTGCCATAAGATTTTTATCACCCGCAAATTGTTTCGCAAATGGATCACCGGAATTAGAACATCCTTGCGAGCGTAGAATACCGTCAAAAAGACCGTCTTTTGAAATGGCATGAAAAATATTTTGACCAGGAATATTTTCCTTTTCTGTATGATTATTATTGTATAAATGATATAAACGAGCAAAGTTCCGTGGTATTTTTAGATAACCTTCGCCATATCTTATGCCGCGGCTCCCGGTAAATCTGTATGTACCCCATTCTAGTTGTGCTCTGTTTAATACAACTGTAAAACTATCTCCTGCTTTTGCCATAAGTTTGTCCTCCCATAATAATCTTAGTTTTTCTGTTGTTAACTCGTTTTTTCTCACTTTTTCAAAAATTACATTTGTTCTGATTGTCTATGTCATCCCCTTTGGCCTCGTATTCATGGATGAACGGATCTTTTGAGGTACACGAAATAAGACGTCGTCCTCTTTCGTTATAGTTGGCCATTCTCTTCCCCAAGTCCTTACGGCAGCAAACCTCCCATGTCATACTGGATATCCATTCACTCCAGGGTTCCTAAATTCCTTCGTTCTGCTTATCCATAAAGGGGCGTCATGATGCTCCTTTGATAATAGTGTTGATATATGTATTATATAACAAGTTGTCGTAAGAATTTGTCGAAATTAGTCGAAAAATTTAAAAAAATTAAAAAAGAAAATGTAAAAAAATATTTTGACATTATCAAAAAATATGTTTATAATATAAAATGAGATATTGGTCAGGAGGAACAATATATGACAATAACAGAACAGATTAAAGTGCTATGTGTGAGGTGTAGTGTCAGTGAAGCGGAGCTTGCTAGACGACTGGGAAAATCACCTCAAAGTTTTAATTCAAAAATGAAGAGAGAAAGTTTTACAGTAGATGATTTGGATGAAATCGCAAAAGTGCTTGGTGTTCGATTTAATAGAGAATTTATATTGGCAAATGGAGAAAAAATCTGATGGAAAATACAGTGAAAGAGTTTAGACTGGGGGAGTTGTTTTGTGGCCCGGGCGGATTAGCTTTGGGTGCAACAAAGGCGAAAATAGAAAATTCAGAATATAAAATTATACATAAATGGGCTAATGATTATGATCAGGATACATGCGATACGTATGCTAGGAATATTTGTCCCAAGGACAAAGACAGCGTCATATGTGGAGATGTAAGAAAACTGGATATTGATAAGTTGGGAGATATAGATGCTTTTGCATTCGGATTTCCATGTAATGATTTTTCAGTAGTAGGAGAACAAAAAGGTTTTGATGGAACATTTGGTCCTCTATATACATATGGAGTCAAGGTCCTGAAAAGATATCAGCCATTATGGTTTCTGGCTGAGAATGTAGGGGGATTGAAGAGCGCAAATGAAGGAAAGGCTTTTAAAAAGATACAAGAAGATTTAAAAGCGGCTGGGTATAGAATTTATCCGAATTTGTATAAATTTGAGAAATATGGTGTTCCTCAGGCACGGCATAGAGTGATAATTGTTGGAATTCGTGAAGATTTACCATTTGAATTTAAAATTCCAAGCCCAGTCCTATATAAAGATGTAAATGTAACCTGTAAAAATGCTATTGAAAATCCACCTATTGCAAAGGACGCAGCGAACAATGAGTTGACAAAACAATCTTCGCAGGTTGTTAAACGGTTGTCATATATAAAGCCGGGAGAGAATGCATTTACGGCAGATTTGCCGGAAGAATTGCAGTTAAAAGTAAAGGGAGCAAAGATAAGCCAGATTTATAAACGCCTTGATCCAAGTAAGCCAGCATATACGGTGACTGGTTCTGGTGGCGGTGGTACACATATGTATCATTATTCAGAACCGAGAGCATTGACAAATCGTGAACGGGCAAGACTTCAGACTTTTCCAGATAATTATATTTTTGAGGGATCAAAAGAATCTGTGAGAAAGCAGATAGGTATGGCTGTTCCAGCAGAAGGGGCTAAGATTATTTTTGAGGCAATTTTAAAAACATTTGCTGGCATTGAGTACGAAAGTGTAGAACCAAGTATAAAGGAGTAAGGAAAGTAAGCGTTTGCAAACAGTATTAATATACTGGAGAAACAAAGGAGTGGTTGCATGTTAAACTATTGGTGGGTTACACGCCCTAAACGAAAATTAAATTCAATTCCTGAGGTGCTTGCTGCATTTGCGGACTTGTCGTTGAATGAAGAATGGGATGGTCAGAGAAATTCTCATTTAGCATACGAGGATGCATTGGAGCAGGCAGGGCTGAAAAGAAAAGGTGAACGGCGTGACCAGACTGGTGGAGGTGCAAGAACATATAAGGCATGGCTTGTCAGCCTTGGTTTGATATTTACGCAGGAGTCAACTGGCAGGATTAAATTGACACTGGCAGGAGAAGCAATTATGAGTGGAGATTCTCCAGTTGAAGTTTTGAAAGGACAGATACTGAAATATCAGTTTCCTTCTGCGTTTTCCATTGGACGCGGAGTGCAGGTCGCTCCAAGATTTAAAATCCGTCCCTTCCGATTTTTGTTAAAACTATTGATGGATGCGAGAGTTGCTTATCTGACAGAGGAAGAAATTGCTAAAATTGTTGTGACGGAAGCAGAAAACGAAAGTACAAAATGTTTCAATTATATTGTGGATAGGATTGAACAATTTCGTAGTTATGGAGACAGCTGCCTTGAAGAAGACTTTTTTGAAAAGTATAAGTCATCAAAGGGGAGTGTTAATCCAGAGCATCCGTACAGTCATCTTACAGATCTTGCTAATACGCTGATAAATTGGCTGGAATATACGCAGTTGGTAAAACGCGATGGTGGAAAAGTTGCTGTGCTGCAAGAGAAAATTTCAGAGGTTAAACAGATATTGGAAGACATTCCTAAGTTTATTGACCGTCCTGAACAGCATGAGTATTTTCAAAGAAAATATGGATTAGATCCAAAACATAAAAAAGATAATCGGAATCTTGCATTAACCAAAACCGTAACAGCAGCAATGATTGCAAGGCAGAAGATAATGCAGGCGTATATTACGGAATCTCTGCAAAGACCGATTACAAGAATTACACCAATGATTGTTGATTATATCGTACAGGTCACAGGAATTGATGGGAAAACTGTAGAAAATGTGTTGGTGGAAACATATCCAAATGGTTCTGTTGGTGCGTTTATGACAAAATACTTTGAAATGGCATTTAAAGGACGTGATGAAGCCACGGAATTTGAAAAGGCTACGGTAGAATTGTTTCAAGATGTGTTCGGATATGAAGCAAAGCATGTAGGTCCGATTGGTCTTACACCGGATGTGCTTTTGTTATCAGATAGTGATGGTTATCAGGCAATTCTTGATAATAAAGCATATCATAAGTATACAATCAGCAATGACCACTATAACCGGATGGTGCATAATTATATTGAGAATTTGTCCAATTACAGCGATTCGCCAGATCGGCTGGCATTTTTTTCCTATATAGCGGGCGGCTTTGGGAAAAACATCAATAAACAAATACAGTCAGTAGCTGATGCAACAGGAGTAAATGGTTCTGCAATCAGTGTTACGAATATGATTAAAATGGTTGAACAGCATAATAAGGTGCCATACAGCCATAAAAGACTGTCCGAAATTTTTAGTGTGAATCGGCAGGTATTGATGCAGGATTTGATTTAAAGGTACAGAGGTGATGTGATGGATAACCTTACAAAAGAGCAACGGCGGAAAAATATGCAACATATTCACTCAAAAGATACTAAGATAGAGGTTATTCTGCGGAAAGCGTTGTGGCAGAAAGGGTATCGCTATCGCAAAAACTACAAAGATATTCCAGGCAAACCAGATATTGCGTTGACCAAGTACAAAATTGCGATATTCTGCGATGGAGAGTTTTTTCATGGGAAAGACTGGGAAGTTTTAAAGCCGCGATTAGAGAAAAGCAATAACGGAGAGTATTGGATTAGTAAAATATCACGAAACCGGGAACGGGATGACGAGATTAACAAGAAATTGTTATTTGAAGGATGGACTGTAATTCGGTTTTGGGGAAATGATATTAAGAAAAATACCGATGAGTGTGTGCGAGTAGTGGAAGAAACAATATTTGACAATCTTATGGTTGAGAAGGAGTAAAAAAATTGGTACAAGAAAGAAAAAAGCAATTTAAAATTTTTTCCTTTTTTTCAGGTGCAGGTTTTTTGGATCTTGGATTTGAAAAGGAAAATTACGAGATAGTATTTGTTAATGAATATAGTCATGTTTTTTTAGAAGCATATAGATATGCTCGAAAGCAAATGAAAATGAATTCACCTCAATTGGGGTATTATTGTGGTGATATTAACAAGTTGCTAAGGGGAGAACAGAAGGTTGATTTAAAAAAAAAGGTTGAAAAGATGAAAAAAGAGGGGCTTGTTGGATTCATTGGCGGACCACCATGCCCGGATTTTTCGGTGGCTGGAAAAAATAAAGGAATATTAGGGGAAAACGGCATGCTGACAAATAGTTATAAAAGGATTATAATAGAACAGCAACCAGACTTCTTCTTGTTTGAAAACGTAAAGGGGTTGTGGTCAACTCAAAAGCATCGAAAGGAATATGATAAGATTAAAGTTGCTTTAAGAAGAAAAGGATATATACTGGTTGATAAACTTGTCAATGCATTAGATTACGGTGTTCCACAAGATAGAGAACGGATAATTATGTTTGGAATAAAATATGATTTAGTTGATGAAAATCGGAGGAATGCAGTGCAAATACTAAAAAAAAGATTTGATTGGGGAACAATAGAAAAATATAATTTGGAAAATAGGAGAAGTTGTAAATGGCCTGAAACATGTGAATTTAAAGAAAATTCGAAAATGACTCAACCCTCCAATGTTATTCCTGAGTTATGTGTTGAATATTGGTTTAAAAAAAATGATGTATATAAGCATTACAATTCAAATGATTTTTTTATACCTAGGTCAACTGAAAGATTTGCATCAATTCAAGAGGGAGATGTAAGTAAAAAATCATTTAAGAGATTGCATAGATGGCGTTATTCGCCAACAGCAGCATATGGGAATAATGAGGTGCATTTACATCCGTATTTTGCTAGGAGAATGTCAGTAGCAGAAGTGCTTGCAATACAATCGTTGCCAAAGGAATACCAAATAACAAAAGAATTATCTAAGAGTGATATGTTTAAGACGGTTGGAAATGGTGTACCATTTTTGCTTGCAAAAGGAATTGCGCATGGAATAAGGGAATTTTTGATAAATGAATTACGATAAATAGAGGAGGATGTAATGATTTATTCAGTTAAGGATATAAAAAAAGATTTAAAAGAGCTATCAGAAAAACAATTTTATACAAAACATATTATTCGTTCAGATAATTGGTATTTTGAAAAGTATTTAGAAAAGACACCGGATGAAGTTATTCATTTAATAGATGATTATCGGTTGATAGTTAGCGAAAGTTTTGGGGTGAGTTTTAATTCGGTAATGATGGTAGGAAGTGGGAAATTAGGATTTAGTATATCGCCACCAGATATTGAACATCCGGAAAAAACAAAAATGTTTTTGCCGTTTAATGATGATGAAAATGTTAGGAAGATTTCAGATTTAGATATTGCAATTATTTCTAGTGACATATTTCATGAGTATTGGAAAATGTTTAGAAATTCATATAGAGCAAGATTTCAAAATACATATATACATTTGTATAAAGAACTGTATCGAGGTTATATTAATGAAAGAAATATTATGCAAGTCGATGTTTGTAGACGACGTTGGAATCAAATAGCATTGCAATCGAAGAAAAAACTTAAATCTGATTTGTATTTTAAACATGAAATATCATATAGGATATATCGCAACTGGGAAGATTTTGAAGATTATAATATTCAAAATATACGAAAAATAAAAAAGGAGGTTTATTGATGAGATATTTATTTATAAGGAATACTAAGACTATACAGGAGGTCAACAGAGACTTTAAAGAGGGAAAATTGTTTGCGGATCCGTCTTATCAAAGAAGAAAAGTTTGGAATGATCAAGATAAGGTTAGATTAATTGAAACAATTTTAATGGAGTTAGTAATGCCGGAAGTGTTTTTTTGGACAACAGATAGAGATCCAGACACGGGATTTGCATCTACTCACATTGTTGATGGGCAACAGAGAATCAATACAATAGTTGATTTTATAAGTGGGGAATTTTCGTTAAACGAAAGATACCTTATGAATGATGAAATAAAAAAATGTTGTGGAAAAAAAACATTTAGAGAGCTTGATGAATTATATAAAAATAAAATTTGGGAATATCCTATTTCGATAGTTCAAATAGACACAGAATGCACAATTGCAGACATAAAGGAGTTGTTTTATAGATTAAATTTGACTAATTATAATCTTAATCAACAGGAAAAAAGAAATAGCAAAGATAGTGTATTTGGTGATAAGTGTGAGGCATTATCAACTTATGATTTTTGGGAGAAAACAAAGTTATTTAGTTCCACGGACGCAAAAAGAATGCGAGATGTTGAATATTGTTGCTCAATATATATATTGGCAAATGAGGGAATTGTTGATCAAACTAATGGAAAAAAAATAAATAATTATTATGATGATTATAAAGATGAATTTGATATCGATGATACGTTGAAAAATAAAATATTATGTGCAATGGATGTGATTGAAGATGTTTTAGACAAATCAACAATATCCTTTGTTTCAAAGAAAGCGCAAATGTACACATTGTTTTGTGTTGTATTTAAAATGCTTGATGAAGATAAAACATTTGACGATTTCTTCGAAAAGGTTAAGATGTTTATTTTGGCATATAGTAAGTTTAGAAATGAATTTGTAGAAGATTATACGGATGAATTGTTGTCTGCCGTATATTCTGATATAAAAAAATATAAACTTGCATCTTCAGAGGGAATTAATAAGGTGGCTAATAGGACAATTAGATTTGAGATTTTATATAAAATATGTGTGGAAGAAGATGATAAATACTTTGCGGCATTGAATAAGATAACAGAAGATATGAGTAGGTTCCTTGATGCAAAAAAAGATGAAAAAGATCAATTGGAACAAGATGATTTAGTTGATGAGGAATAAGATGTTTAATAATACAGTGGTCAAGAAGATAAATAAAATGAGCAAAAACCCAACTGCCTTACCTCCTTGGGAATCTATGCTAAAACGAATTGTATGGAAGCAATTAGGAGATATTCGAAACAAAAAAATACTTGACTTTGGCAGTGGCATAGGAGTAACAGCAGATTACTTAGGGAAAAACAATGATGTTATTGCTATTGAACCAAATGAGGAAAGTGTGGCAGCACGGTGGACAAATAATCAATACACGCAAATGATTGGAAGCGTGGATAGACTGCGTGAATTTGCGGATGAAACCTTTGATTTTATTATCTGTCACAATGTATTAGAGTATACTGAAGATAGAGCAGATATTGTCAGAGAGTTTGCTAGAGTTTTGAAACCACATGGGAAAATTTCAATTGTAAAGCACAATCGGGCAGGGAGAGTAATGCAGATGATAGTGCTTTTAAATGATTTTGAAAAGGCACATAGTTTGTTGTCGGGAAATGATGGAATGGCGTCAAAGTATGGAGTGATTCATTATTATGAAGATGCAGATATAGAAAATTGGTGTCCTGAGCTTACAATTACGCAGACGCGCGGTATCAGGACGTTTTGGGACATGCAGCAGAATCAGGAGATCCACAAAGATGTTGGCTGGCAGGAAAAAATGATAGAGATAGAGATGCGTGTATCCGACATGAAAGAGTATCAGGATATTGCTTTTTTTCATCATTTGATACTTGAGAAAACCAATTAAAAGAGAGCAACGCCCCCATTGACAAACTCCTCAATTCATGTAAAGATGAGAGAAACCCTTTCCGAACGGCAAGGGCAAAATGTAAAATTGGAGGACAAAAAATGAAAGTAGCAGCAGCTTATGAAAATGGAGAGGTTTTTCAGCACTTTGGTCATACCAAACAGTTCAAAGTGTATGAAATAGAGGATGGTAAAGTTGTGTCATCTGAAGTTGTGGAAACAAATGGACAAGGTCACAGTGCTTTGGCAGACTTTTTGCATGAACAGGCGGTTTCTATCGTGATTAGCGGAGGCATTGGTGAGGGTGCGCAAGCGGCGCTCACAGAACAGGGGATTGAGTTGTTTGCCGGTGTCAGTGGACAGGCAGATGAGGCAGTAGAAAAATATATCAAAGGGGAACTTACTTCTATCGGTGCCAATTGTGATCATCACGGTGAAGAAGGTTCCTGCGGCGGACACGAAGATGGCGGATGTGGTTCTGCATGCGGAGGCGGTTGTGGTGGCTGTCATAGTAAACCACCTTTTGAGGGCAAGAATGTTGGAAAGACGATGAGGGTACATTACAAAGGTACATTTAATGATGGAACTCAGTTTGATTCTTCCTACGACCGTGGTGAGCCGCTGGAGTTCGTTTGCGGTGCGGGAATGATGATTTTAGGATTTGATAAAGCAGTGGCAAATATGGAAGTTGGACAGATTGCGGATGTTCATTTGGAACCGTCGGAAGCGTATGGCGAAGCGGATCCGGATGCAATATTTACTGTGGAAATTGATAAGATGCCAGGAGCGGAGGCGTTGGAGGCCGGACAGCAGGTATATCTCCAAAATATGTACGGACAGCCGTTCCCTGTAAAAGTCACAGCCAAAGATGAAAACACGATAACATTTGATGCAAACCATGAGATGGCTGGCAAAGAGTTAAATTTCCGGATTGAAATTGTAGAGATTTTATAGGAAAACCGGTAAAGGGAAAGCGAGGACACTATGGAACTTGAAATAAGCGTAGAAGATTTGTTAAACAAAAGAAAAATTGAATCAGACCGCATAGAATTCAAAGCAGGATGGAACCCGGATGACATCTATCATAGTGTTTGTGCATTTGCAAATGATTACAACAATGATGGTGGTGGATATATTGCTGTCGGCGTTGAAGAGGCACATGGGATAGCAGTACGTCCGGTAAAAGGAATTCCGGAGTACATGTTGGATGAAATTCAAAAAGAAATGCTCAGTTACAACAATATGATATCTCCCCCATATTTTCCGAAGGCGATTCCGTTGGAAGTTGACGGAAAATGGATTCTTGTTATTGTGGTGAGAACTGGACAGCAGCGTCCTTACAAATCACCAGAACATGTTACCAGCAAAAAGGACAAGAAGTATAATTATTATATTCGTTATCTAACCAGTTCTGTCAAGGCAAATCCTGAACAAGAAAGGGAATTGATTAATATGTCAGATCAGACTCCTTATGATTGCAGAGCGAATCATAAGGCTGTTTTTGATGACATTTCACCTGTTCTTTTGGAAGATCATTTGAGAAAAACAGGTAGTAAATTAGCAAAGCAGGTTAAAGAACGAGGCGTAGAGGAGATATTAGAAGATATGCAATTACTGGTAGGACCGCCGGAACTCCGTTATATTCAAAATGTGGCAATCATGATGTTCTGTGAGCATCCGGACCGGTTTTTTCCATACACCTATGTTCAGATGACATCATTTCCGCAGGGGAGTATAGAAAATCCAAGTGTCAGCGAGGATTTTCCTAATATCACAGGCTCCGTACCACAGATGATTCAGGCAACAATGGAACGATTTCGAAATCTTTTCATACGAGAAAAAGTAATCAAGATTCCAAATCAAATGGAAGCTTTGCGGATTATGAATTATCCGTATCAGGCAATTGAGGAGGCCGTTGTTAATGCCTTTTATCACAGAGATTACATGTCTTGTGAGCCGGTGACAATAGAGATAGAGCCGGATTGCATTAATATTATGAATTTCCCGGGAATTGATCGGTCTATATCTGAAACGACGATAGCAGAAGGTAAGCGATTTGTTTCAAGATACTATCGTAACAGAAGATTGGGAGAATTTTTGAAAGAATTGGATTTGTCAGAAGGTCATTCTTCTGGGATTCCGACAATACAAGAAGAACTGGAAAAGAACGGTTCTCCACGCGCAGAATTTTTTACGGATGAAGATAGACGAGCTATGAGGATTAGGATACCGATTCATCCGGCGTTTTTGGAAGAAAATGAAATGGAAAATGATAACTTGTTGCAAAATGAAACAAGTTTTGAAACAAGTTTGAAACAAGTTTTGAAACCAAAGGATTTTGAAAAATTAGTGGATGTTATTAGAGTATTAGAGGTGAAAAGAGAAATATCTGTTCAGGAAGTAATGAAAATAACTCAAAAATCACGTACAACTGCTTGGAGGTATATGAAGATGTTGGTTGATTTAAGAGTCCTCGAAATGGAGGGGAATACAAATAATATGATATATCGTATTAGGAGGAAGGGATGACTTGATGATAGGAAAAGCTGAGTACAGTATATTTATTTTGCAGAAATTGCAAAAGTTAGAATCGTTATCTTCTAAATATGAGGACATACTTAGGTTAATCAGCAAAAGAATTAGAAGAGATTTATGGAATACTGGCAAGAATGATTTTATGTTGTATAAAATGCTCGATGAGTGTGGAAAACAGTTAGAGAATGATTATAAAGAAAAAGGTGAATATACAGAAGATATATTTATAGATTTCATAGGGTATTTAAGAACATATACAATATTTTTAGGTGTTAATCTTCCGCCATTTTATTTTGAAAAATTTGTTTCAGATGTGCGATTGGAAAATGCAAGGGTTATTATCGAGAAGCAGTGGGATGATATTCTTAATGTTTCAGAAAACAGCGATAAGGCATTTATAGATATTTTTGACGATGTGTTTTCAAAATGTATGCAGAAATACGAGGATGTATTTGTGTATTCATTAAGCGAAGATGATGTGTTGTGCAGAGTTGTTCCAGATTGGAACTGGGGCATAAGTAGATTTGTTCCTTGGGATAATACTTCGACTGTAAACAGATGGAATCCTCCGGGAAAAACATATTTGTATTTATCTTTTGAAAAAGAGGAAAAGGTATACTCAGAAGATTTATCCATTAATGAATATATATGCTTAGAAGAGTATAGGGTAAAGAAGGGAGAAAAGTATTCATTTTGTCATTTTAAACCAGTTAAGGCAGGTAGAATTTTGGATTTGTCATACAACGATGTTGAGTTGTGGAAAATACAAATGGAAATGGATAAATATGAGGAAATACTTAAAGACCTATTTGTTGAAGCAACGCTGTCAAATCTGAAAGAAGTAAAGAAAATGGGCACAACTAAGCGTAGTGTAAAAAGATATGTTGAGAAAAATGTTAATGGGTCTATTATTGACAGATCGTTTGTGGAGATAGCAGTGGCAAAACAATATTTAAAGATGGTTTGTAATACCATATACAAAAAAGTCGATGAAAAGGATGATGTTGGGAAGGAAAAAGCATATAAATCGTTTCATGTTTTAGCAGGATACTTGGAATCGAAAGGGGTTACTGGAATCATTTATCCATGTACAAGAACTAAAAAAATTATAGGAAAGAATCTTGTCTTGTTTAATAGATATGATGCGACTCCTATTGAAACAAGTATTCGTGAAATTATTTATTTATGACGCTCATGGATAGTAAAGAGTAGAATGATTTAGAGAGGAGTACCTATGCCAACCTTTGAAGAAAAATATGATTATCAGGAAATTACAGTAGAAGAACTTTCTCAAGTTTATAAAATTGCAAATGATTATAATTTGTTTTATAAATTGCCAAGGCAAGGTAGAGGAGATCCAGGTGATGAACGGACATATATGCAGGCATTTTATCGAGGACAAAGTGATTCTTCTTGGAAGATAACTCCAAGTATATGTAGAGATAAATCTGTGGATGAGAGTATATCTGAATCAGGAGATTCCTTATTTGAGGTGATGGCATATAATCAGCATTACATACATGCTACTAGGTTAATTGATTTTTCGACAGATATAGATGTTGCACTGTACTTTTCCTGTTGTGATAATCTGGATAAAGATGCGTCCATATTTATATGGTCATATTCTCCAGATGATTCCAGGTGGATGAGAACAAAGATACAGTGCGAACTTGTTAATGTAGAAGAAAAACGAGTGAGCATAAAAGAATATGCAAAAACTTTGTTTCGGAAGTATCCGCAGCTGGAAGATAAGTGTAGTTGCAAAGAGGATTTTTACACAGAGTTAGTTTCCTATTTAGATCATGGCTTTATGATTTTGCAACCATGTAATCCACATATAGATAATTTGAGAATACAAAGACAAAAAGGTTGCCTGTATGTATGTGGTGTGAAATTTGAAACGCCAATTGATAAAATGAGAACAAGTAGATATGCAGGAGATAATATATTTTGTCCACATGAGGTAGTTGCACCAAAAGAATTGGATAAAGGAAATTTTTTGGTGAAAATTATTATTCCTGCAAAGATAAAAAGCATAATAATGGAACAACTTGCTCAAAAAGGAATTACAACAGAGTATTTATTTCCGTAGAATGATGAAAATGAGAAAAATATGCGTAATGAAGTATTGTTCTGTCAGACTCATTGTCAGCAGTTTTGAGCGATAAGCAAAAGTCCAAGGAAGTATCTAATATTCGTTGGGCTATGAAGCGAGAAAGTATTGTAGATGTTGATTGCGTTGGATATACTGCAAGATGGAAAATTTTTTTAAATTTCCATTGCTGGATTGGGCAGAAAGTGGAGAAGAAATTATAAGAGTTAGTCAGCAAAATGTAAGCAAAAAATCCCGCGAACTCAAAAAATCACTGGAATAAGCAGGCTGAATATACAAATTACCCGCTTTAACGGATTGACAAACCACAACATATAGTTGCCAAAATTGAGTTTGAATAACGGACAGAAATACCGAAAGCCTGTATTTATGCGGGTTTCCAGCATTTGTTTTATCGAATGGCTCTGGTTTGGCTCTATTTGTGGGCGGGATAAGGGTTGCGAAAGCACTGATGGAGAAATGAAGGCATAATGGTAAGGAAAAAGTGATATATGCATCTTGGAAGCACAGCAATACTGAAAATTATAAGTTCAGCTGGAACAAAAAGTATGTTATGTACTGGAGAATTCCGGGGATCTGTGGGGAGTAATTGCGGGAAAAAAGGGAAAAGCGTATAATGCAAGAAAATAATGTTTTCACAGTATAAAATAGAGGAGAGAACTATCATGCAGAAAATACTGATTGTAGAAGATGATACAAATATCAATAATCTGCTTCAGGAAGCATTATCCAAAGCAGGCTATTCCTGTGAGCAGGCGTTTTCCGGAACTGAGGCAAAGCTGCTTTTGAATATGCAGGAGCATAGCTATGCACTGGTGTTGCTGGATTTGATGTTGCCGGGAATTACAGGAGAAGCGGTTCTGGAGGAAATACGGAAAAAGGGAAATCTTCCGGTTATTGTTTTGACTGCGAAAGATAGCTTGGATGAAAAGGTAAAGGTTTTAACTAGTGGGGCTGATGATTATATAACGAAACCTTTTGAAATCAGAGAGGTACTGGCAAGAATTCAGGTACAGCTTCGTCATACAGAAGAAAAGGAAATAAAAGAATCTAACCTTTCGTTCAGAGAGATGGTATTGAACAAAGCTACTTTTCAGGTCAGCATTGGTGGAAAAATACTTCCTAAGATAACGAGACAGGAGTTTGCGATTTTAGAATTACTGCTTAGAAATCCGAAGCAGGTTTTCAGTAAAGAGGACATTTTTGAATATGCGTGGGACGAACCATATATGGGTGAAACAAAAACTTTGGATGTACATATAAGCAATATTCGTAAAAAGATAAAAACAGTTACATCTGAGGAATATATTGAAACAGTCTGGGGAATCGGTTATCGTCTTCATCTATAATCTTTACTCTTTTTTTACTATTTATTTGCGTTTGATTAGGATTATTCCTTTATGATAAATGCAGATAAGAAAAAGGAGATGAAAAACTTGAGCGAAATGTTATTGGAAACAAGAAATTTGACTAAGCAATATGGACACCATAAAGCTGTGGACAGTGTCAATATGCATATTAAAAAAGGTGCTATTTATGGTTTTATCGGTCGGAATGGAGCTGGGAAGACAACTTGTCTGAAGATGATCAGTGGACTTTCCAAGCCAACTTGTGGAGAAATCGAGATGTTCGGATACAAGGGAAAGGATTTGCAAAAAGTTCGATCACGGATAGGATGTCTGATTGAGGCACCGGGACTTTATGGAAATATGACTGCATATGAAAATCTGAATATCAAATGCAAGCTGTTTGGAATAAAGAAAAAAAGTTATATTGAAGAAATATTGAGAATTATCGGTCTGGAGGATGTGGGAAAGAAAAAAACAAAACATTTTTCACTTGGAATGAAACAGCGTTTGGGAATTGGTCTTGCTTTGGTTGGAGAACCAGATTTATTAGTTCTTGATGAGCCAATCAATGGATTGGATCCACAGGGTATTGCAGAGATCCGGGATATGATTCAGAGACTTCAGAAAGAGAAGAATATGACAATATGCATTTCCAGTCATATTCTTGAGGAATTATCGAAGATTGCTACTGATTATGGAATTATTCATAATGGAAGTTTATTACAGGAAATTACAAGAGAAGAATTAATAAGAAGATGCAGTGAGCGGATAGAGTTGACATTGGATCATCCGAAACAGGCGATTCCGGTGATGGATTCTATGGGATTTACCAACTATCAGGTAACAGATAAAGAGCATATTCATATTTTTGAACGATTGAATGAAAGTGCAGCGTTGAATATGGAACTTGCAAAGTCAGGAATTCCGGTAAAAGGGATTTCCATAACCAGTGAAGAACTGGAAACTTATTTTTTGAATCTGACGGGAGGTGCGGATCATGCTTAATATAATAAAAATGGATTTATACCGGATGCTTAAAACCAAAAGTATGTATGTAATCTGGATCGTACTGGCAGCAATATTATTGATTACAACATCTTTATGCAAGACAGATTATGAGCTTTTGACTGAAAAGGATGCCATGAAACAGGAGCAGGTTACTGAACCTGCTGTGGATAATATTAATGTGGGAATGATGGTAACGCTGCCTACGGAGCCGGGAGAAAAGGTGACGGTATATGATATCTTTTTTGCCAATTCCCAAGGAAAATTGTATGCACTGCTTTTGGTGATTTTTACTGTTCTGTTTTCAACAGCGGATATCAGTAGCGGATATATTAAGAATATAGGAGGTCAGGTTAGAAATAGAGGAACTCTGATTTTTTCCAGGGCAATTGCCTTGGCTGTCTTTACGGTACTGACAATGGCAGGTGCATTCTTATTTCAGGCAGCGGCGAATGGTATTGTTTTCGGGGAATTGGAATGGGGAAATACAAAAGCAATTTTATCTTATTTTGTGACTGAACTGGCTCTTCATTATGCACTTGTGCTGATTTGTATGGCGATTGCAATTATTTTGAAAAATAATGTAATCAGCATGGTCATTGCTGTCTGTCTTAGCATGAATGTAATGACCATTGTGTATGGGGTGATCAATAGTGCTGTTCAAAAAATAGGAATTCAGAATTTCCAGATTTATAAGTATACGATAACAGGAAAATTATCACTGCTTCCTATGAATCCGAGTGGAAATGAGTGTTTGACGGCATTTGGTGTGGCAATAGTGTTCATCGTTATGATGATATCAGTAAGCAGCGTTGTTTTTCAAAAGAGGGATATTTAACGGATGTATATCGTAATTGGGATATTAGCAGGAATTATTATCTTACAATTTATTATTATGTGGAAATACCAGCGGCAGGTGAAAGACATCTGCCGCCAATTGGCGTTTATGATGAAACATGACAGTAACATGTTGATTAACCATGAATTTGATGTGGGTGGAATAGGAAAGCTTTCTGACAAGTTGAATGAGCTTCTGAAACTGCGAAGAAAAGAGAAGCAGCATTATCAGGAGAAAGAAGCTCTGATTGCGGACACTTATACAAATCTTTCTCATGATATCCGCACACCACTGACATCTTTGGACGGATATTTCCAGCTAATGGAAGAATGTGAAAATATAGAGGATCAGCAACGTTATTTAAGCATTATCCACGAAAGAATTCATAGTCTGAATGAAATGTTGGAAGAACTTTTTATGTTTACAAAGTTAAAAAACGAATCTTACAGTTTGAAATTGACATTGTGCTGTATGAACCGGATTTTGAAAGAAACAGTTTTTTCATACTATGATGAATGGGTAAGAATGGAAATTCAGCCGGATATTCAGATTACGGAAGAACAGTTGTATATACATGGAAACAGGCAGGGACTCCGCCGTGTTATCCAGAATGTGATAAAAAATGGGCTGGATCATGGAGAAAAGAAGATTAGCATTGTGTTGGAACGTGATCAAAATCAGGCGGTGCTTAGAATCAGCAATCAGGTTACACATCCAGAACAGATTAATATAGATCAGGTATTTGAGCGATTTTATAAAGCAGATGTTGCCAGAAGTAAAACATCTACTGGATTGGGACTATCTATTGCAAAGGAGTTGGTTAGTCGGATGGATGGAGAGATTGAAGCAAAAATAGAAAAAAAAGAGTTTATTGTTGAAATGAAATTTCCGATTGTAACCGATGCTAAATAGTATTTTGCGACGTAGAGGGATAATCAATAATTTTTGTTAGCGTAAAAAAACTTTCGGAAAAATAAATATTGAAAAAGGCAGCTCCTTTGTATAAAGTTTTAAGTGACGAAACAAAAAACGCAAAGGAGAACTGCCTT
>OKXB01000650.1_pt1 | contig 41351 bp, 40 predicted proteins | sample 1601731 | NCBI WGS metagenome assembly OKXB01 (sample SAMN04414077, study PRJEB24778) | human gut metagenome | material: faecal | host: Homo sapiens
TTCTTGTGTCGTTCGGCTGCACTGTAGGACGGATTGTACATCAAGGGCAGCTCCACGTTCTCGACCGCTGTCGTCTTAGGCAGCAGGTTGTAGTTCTGGAAGACGAACCCGATTTTGCGGTTGCGCAAGGTGGCGCGGGCGTTCTTACCCATCGTGCGGACCGATGTGCCGTCGAGGTAATATTCTCCGCTGGTCGGTGTATCCAGGCAACCTAACGTGTTCAGCAGGGTACTCTTTCCTGAGCCGGATGTCCCCATGATGGTGACAAATTCGCCTTCATAGATCGTGAAGGAGACGCCACGCAAGGCATGGACCGTTTCGTCTCCGACCTTGAAGTCACGCTTGATGTTTTCTAATTTGATTATCTCTTTCATATTGTTGTACTCCTTGTTTGGAGGGCAGATATATAAAGCCTGCCCCTACTTGGCACTCTTCTTGTTCTTATTGCTTCCCGGAGGGCCTGGCATGAACGGGCTTCTTTCCGTTTCGGCTTCGGCTGCCGGAGTAATGGAGGAGGCTTCGAGATCGACAGCCAATTCTTCACCTTCGTTCAGGCCGTCGGTTATCTCGATCATGTTTCCGCTGGTGGAACCGACGGTAACGGCTTTCGGCTTCAGCTCCTGCCCGTTCTTGATCCATACGAGACGTTTCCCGGCAGGGGCTTCCTTGCCGGCTTCGGAGACGATGTAGCCTAGTTGCGTCAACATTTGTACATCCGGTACGAAGCGGAGTGACTTGGTCGGGACTGTCAGTACGTTATCGCGTTCCAGCGTGAAGATCGTCACGTTGGCTGTCAGGCGCGGCTTCAATTTAAGGTCGGGATTATCGGCCGATATCACCACTTCGTAGGTAACGACCGTCGAGGTCGAGGTGGAAGAAGAGCTGCTGGTGCTTTCGCTGTCGCCGAGGCGGATTTGCATGACCGTACCTTCGAATACGTCGTTCGGATAGGCGTCGACGGTGAAGGAGACACGTTGCCCATTTTCTACGTTACCTATGTCGGCTTCATCCACGTCGGCTATCACCTGCATCTTGGTCAGGTCTGCCGCGATGGTGAACAGGGTCGGAGTCTCGAAGCCGGCGGCCACGGTCTGTCCTTCTTCAACTGCGCGGTTGATCACGACACCGTCGATCGGGCTGGTGATCGTCGCATATTCGAGGTTGCGGTTCACTTTGACCATTGCCGCTAGGTTTTGTTCGTAGGCGGCTTTTGCTTTCTCATAGTTGTATGTGGACGTTTCATAGTCCGAGTCGCTGATCAGCTTTTTTTCGAAGAGGATCTTGTTGCGGGCGTAATTCTTCTGTTGGTACTCGAATTCGCTCTTGCTGCTAGCCAACTGTGCCTCGGCGGATGCGAGTTCGGCTTTCAGGTTGACCTTGTCCATTTCGGCGATCAACTGCCCTGCTTTGACCACGTCGTTATAGTCTGCATACAACTTGTCGATGATACCGGACACCTGCGTGCCGACTTCGACTTCCGTTACCGGCTCGACTGTTCCGGTTGCCGTTACCGTGTTCGAAATGGAACTGCGGCCCACTTTGGCGGTTTCGAGCCGGATACCGCCTTTCGACGTTTTGCCTGTGAAGAACCAGATGCCTCCGGCCACGACCAATACGCCTACTATACCGATAATTAGTTTCTTCTTGTTCATATCTTTATCTGTTTTTATTTCTTTCTGGATGTCGATCCCTTTTGCAAGGGAGGTGTGCCAAAAGTGCCTTGTTCCTGCGTCAAGCGCGGAGATAAGGGGATTTTGACACATCCTCCGAAACAAAAAGAGAGTGAATATATTCATTAGCGGTTCACCCCTAATGTCATGTCTCAGAATAAATTGATTTCTTCTCCTTGGTAGAAGCGCAACAAGCCTGCGTTCAGTATGGCCGTGTATTTGGCCTGGAGCGTTTCCTGTTGTGCGCTTAGCAGGTTATTTTTTTCCGTGAGCAATTCTACTGTATTTTTCATGCCGACGTTGAATTGTTCGCTGACGAGAGAGTAGCTGGTTTCCGTGCTCTTCAACTTCTGTGAAGCTGCCACGTATTGCTGTTGTGCGCTGTTGGCGGCTAGCCAGAGGTTTTCGATGGTCTTGTAGAGTGTCTTCTTGTTGTCCAGCAGGTCCAGCTGGCTAGTCTGCTTTTGCAGCTTGGCCTTGTTGATGGAACTTTTCGTCTGCCGCTTGTCGAAGATGGGGATGCTGAGGGTCAGTCCCAGCGAGTTGTTCCAGTTCTGCTTGACCTGTTCGCTGAAGCTGAAGTCGCTGCCGTTGGCATTCGTGCTTCCGATGCCTGCGCTGAGGCTTAAGGTCGGGAGGTAGCCTGCACGTGCCATTTTGATGCTCAGGTCCGAGGTTTCCACGTTCAGCTTTCCTGCTTCTATTTCGGGACGGAGGCTGAGGGCGGTGTTGTAGACATCATCTTTTGAGGGGAGTGGAGTCAGGACGTTGCTGTCATCCAACTGTGGCAGGTAGAGATTCATCTCGATGTCACCGTCGAGTTCCAATAGCTGCTTCAGTTGCAATTTGTAATCCTGCAAGGTCGCTTCGGAAGTCACTAACTGGTAGTTGTCGCTGCTGACTTGTGCTTCCAATTGGGCGAGGTCGCTCGAAGCAATGCTCCCGACGTTGAACAGTACCTGTCCCCGTTCGTATTGTTTCTGGCTTACTTCCAGTGTCGACCGGTTCACCTCGACGGCTTCGGCGGAATAGAGGATCTGCACATACAGTTGGGTGATATTCTCTTCGATCGAGTTTTCGCTTTCGTCCACGTTCAGCTCGGCAATGCGGTTGTTCAGCTTTTGCTGCTTGACGGTGTTCACCCGCTTGCTGCCGTTATACACGGTCCAGTTGGCATCGATGCCATAGCTACCGTTGTACGAAGTCTTGCTTTCGCTTGTCGTGATGTTATCGCCGCTGATGATGGTGCCGCTTGCACTGTTCGGGCGGTTAACGATTCGCTGGCTGATGTTTCCGCTCAGGGAGGGTAGGAAATCCGCCTTGGCTGTCTTTACGTCTTCTTGGGCACTTTCAGCACTGATACGATTTCGCTGTATGGTGATGTTATGCTCCAGCGCATAATCGATGCAATCGCGAAGCGTCCATTGCTTGGGTGCGTTTCCCTCTGCTTTCATCCCGGCGGGCAGGAGGAGCAGGCAGGAGAGGAGTATGGAAGAAATCTGTTTCATGATGCTTTCGTTTTATAACCTGACAATCTTTTTACCTTTTTACGAAAGCAAAACTACAACGAGATGAAAACCTGCACAATCAGATTAGAAAAAGAGGTGTGTTTCCTCGACAAAGGAGGAATTTCTATCGATGAAAGGGGTGTCAATAAAAGACAATTCCGGCAATCCCTGCCAGGATGATCATCAGGATCGGATTGATCTTGAACTTCCAGGTGAGGATGAATGCACTTCCGAAGATCAGGAAGCTTTTATAGTCGATGAAGTTCTCGCTGTTCATCAACAGCAGGGCGGCGGCGGCAATCAAGCCGACTGTAGCCGGACGAAGGCCGTAGAACGCGGCTGCTACATATTTGTTGTTCCTGAATTTGGCAAAGGCGTATGAGATGGCCAGCACTAACAGGAAAGAGGGCAGGCAGACGGCAAATGTCGTCAGGCAGGAGCCTAAGATGGCCATCGCGGGCGAATAGCCGGCGTTGTGGATGGCTGTATAACCGATATAAGTAGCACTGTTGATCCCGATCGGGCCGGGTGTCATCTGTGAGATTGCGACGATATCTGTAAATTCCTGTGATGAGATCCATCCGTAGCGGTCCACCACGTCTGCTTGTATCAAGGAGAGCATTGCATAGCCACCACCGAAACCGAATATTCCGATTTTCAGATATACATAAAATAATTGCAACCAGATCATATCAGTCTTTCTTTATTTTCAGTCCGTAAACAAGTCCTCCTATGATGGCAGCCAGAATAATCCACACAGGAGACAATCCTCCCTGCCAGATCAGCAATGCGGCAGCGATAGGGATAATCAATTCTTTGTAACTCATCTTGATCGAACGTGCCGTTGTCAGACAAGGTACGGCAATCAGGGCAACGACCGCCGGACGCAATCCTTTGAATGCTTTCTCTACCCAGACGTTGTCTTGGATATGGGTGAAAAACAAGGCGATCGCCAATATAATAATAAAAGAGGGAAGGATGCTTCCCAAAGCGCAAACAACGCCACCCGGCACTTTTTTTAGCTTATATCCTACAAAAATAGAGATGTTCACGGCAAAAATGCCAGGCAAAGATTGGGCTACGGAGAAGAGGTCGATAAAATCTTCTTTCGAAAGCCATCCTTTATCTACCACCTCCCGCTGTATCAGGGGCAGCATTGCATACCCACCCCCGATAGTGAAAGTCCCTATTTTGACGAATGTCAGAAAAAGTGTCCAGTACATAATCCTTTAGAATAAATCTGAATGTGTTCCTTCCAAGTCCTTTTCAAATCGTTTAGTGATTAGGATCGTGTATGAACTCATAATCCCATCATTTATCGATAATAGGTTTACCGTCCCAGTTCTTTTTCGTACCGTTGGTCGTCGTTGATGAGGCGCAAGGCTTCCTGGAAGCTTTCGTTGTCGTCGTTGATGACCTGGAAGTATTCGGCCATATCATACAGGTCGCGTGCGATAAGCGCCTTGATCTGAAGCATGATAAGCGGTTTGGAACGGTTGTATTGCTCTTCGTTGAATTCGATCTTGTCATCTTTAGCCAGTGTGACCAACTCCTGCATCATGTCGTTCGTTACGTTGAAGTTCTGCTTGTATTGGGCGAACTTCGGATATTTCTTGTTCAGTTCGGCACGATGGCGGTCCAGATAATTCATGGCGATGCGGTTCACCAGGCCGGCGGCTACGACGCTACGATGATAGTCCGTGTAGCGGGACGTGTCGACCGGGATAAAGACATCCGGCATGATACCTCCACCGCCATACACGATGCGTTTCGTCTCCAACGTATTGTATTTCATCGAATCGGGGAAATGAATGCTGTCCTCGCTCATCAGCTCGCCCCGGTTGTAGCGGTCGATCAGGTCATGGTTGTATTGTTCCTGGTTACCGTTGACATACGGTTTCTGGATAGAACGGCCTGTAGGCGTATAATAGCGGGCAACCGTCAGGCGGATCATCGAGCCGTCAGGCATCGGGATCGGTTTTTGCACCAGCCCTTTTCCGAACGTACGGCGGCCTACGACAACGCCACGGTCCCAATCCTGCACTGCGCCGGAAAGGATTTCACTGGCGGATGCGGATGTCTCATCTACCAGTACGACCAAACGTCCCTCTTCAAAACCACCACGAGCCGAAGACTTGGCTTCTTCGCGCGGTTGTTTGTTTCCTTCGGTGTAAACGATCAACTTGTCTTTACCTAAGAACTCGTCGGCCAGGTCGATCGCGATATTCAGATATCCCCCGCCATTCCCCTGCAAGTCAAGAATCAAGTTCTTCATTCCCTGTTTCTTCAGTTTCTCCAATGCTTCCCGGAATTCGTCGGCCGACGAGGCGGCAAAGCGGTTCAGTTTGATGTATCCGGTAGCCTTATCCGCCATGTAAGCGGCATCCAGACTGTATACCGGAATCTTTCCACGTGTGATCTTGAACTCGATCAGGTCGGGCACTCCGCCGCGCAGGACCTTTACCCGCACTTCCGTATTCTTCGGGCCGCGCAAGCGTTTCATCACATCCGTATTTTTCATCTTGACGCCGGCAATCAGCGTGTCGTCCACCATGATGATGCGGTCACCGGCCATCAGACCGACCTTTTCCGAAGGTCCGCCGGGAATTACCTGGATCACATATAAAGTATCTGTCAGCATATTGAACTGGATACCGATCCCGTCGAAATTCCCCTGCAACGGTTCCGTCATCTCTTTCGTCTCTTCCGGGTCCGTATAGGTAGAGTGAGGGTCCAGCTTCTCCAGCATGCCGACGATGGCATCCTCCACCAACTTCGTTTCGCTTGTAGAGTCTACATATAGGTTGGAGATGGCATACAGGGCCAACTGGAGCTTACGGGCATCTATGTTGTTGCCGCGCTGTGCCGACATCGAAGCGGCAAACACACTCAATATAAGGAGTGGAAGTAAAATTCGTTTCATTGTATTGTATTTTAATAAAGGTTTGTCCCTTTCGGTACAAACTGGGAAATATCTTTTCCGTAACGCAGCAACTCCCGCACGATGCTGGAGCTGATATGCGTATGTTCCGGTTCCGTAAAAAGAATAAATGTCTCGATCCCGCTCAGCTTGCGGTTCACGTCGGCTATGCTCTTTTCATATTCGAAATCGTTCACCGTACGAATGCCGCGCAAGATAAAGCCGGCATTCATCTGTTGGGCGAAGTCGACCGTCAGCGAGTCGTACGACATAACCCGTACGCGCGGCTCGTCCTTGTAGAGATTCCGGATTGCCTCCAGCCGTTTCTCCAGCGAGAAATGAGTACGTTTCGTGTCGTTGATACCGATCGAGATAATGATCTCGTCCACCAACTCGAGCCCGCGGCTTACCAACGATTCGTGCCCGATCGTGAAAGGGTCGAACGTTCCGGGGAAAAGAGCGATACGTTTATTGTCAATTGACCACATCTTCTTCTACAACTAAGTTATCAATGATAAAGTTCTGTCGCTCCATCGTATTCTTGCCCATATAGAACTCCAGCATATCTTTTACGAGGTCCTCTTTCTTCATGGTAACCGGGTCCAGGCGGATATCCTTTCCGATAAAATGCTTGAACTCGTCCGGCGAGATCTCTCCCAAACCTTTGAATCGGGTGATCTCGGCGTTTTTCCCGGCGGCGGCGATTGCGTTCACGCGCTCTTCCTCGCTGTAGCAATACCAGGTCTTCTGTTTGTTGCGTACGCGGAACAACGGCGTTTGCAGGATATAGACATGGTTCCGCTTGATCAGGTCCGGGAAGAACTGGAGGAAGAAGGTGATTAGCAACAAGCGGATGTGCATACCGTCCACATCGGCATCGGTCGCAATGATCACTTTGTTGTAGCGCAAACCTTCCAGTCCGTCTTCTATGTTCAAGGCGGCCTGTAGCAGGTTGAACTCTTCGTTCTCGTACACGATTTTCTTGGTCAGCCCGAAACTGTTCAACGGCTTACCACGAAGGCTGAACACCGCTTGCAAGTTCGGATCGCGGCTTTTCGTGATAGAACCGCTTGCTGAGTCTCCCTCGGTGATGAAGATGCAGCTGTCTTCCAGATTGTCGCCTTTCGTGTCGTTCAGGTGGATACGGCAGTCGCGCAGCTTCTTGTTGTGCAGGTTTGCCTTTTTCGCCCGTTCGCGGGCCAGCTTGGTCACCCCGGCAATTGCCTTGCGCTCTTTCTCCGATTCTTGGATCTTGCGTAGCAGGGCATCCGATGTCTCCGCATTCTTGTGTAGATAGTTGTCCAGTTCCTTCTTGATGAAGTCCCCGATAAACTTGCCGACCGAAGGCCCGTCCGGTCCCATGTCTTTCGAGCCTAACTTGGTCTTTGTCTGACTCTCGAATACTGGTTCCTCCACCTTGATGCTGATGGCCGCCACCACGCCGGCGCGGATGTCCGAGTATTCGAAGTTCTTGTTGTAGTATTCTTTTATGACACGTCCCAACGCCTCGCGGAAGGCGGAAAGGTGCGTGCCTCCCTGTGTCGTATGCTGGCCGTTGACAAACGAGTAATATTCTTCCCCGTACTGGTTACTGTGGGTAATGACTACTTCTATGTCTTCTCCCTTCAGGTGGACGATCGGATATAAAGGCTCTGTCGTCATGTTCTCGTTCAGCAGATCCACAAGGCCGTTGCGTGAATGGAACTTCTTGCCGTTGAAGATAATCGTCAGTCCGGAGTTGAGGAACACATAATTCTTCAGCAGACTCTCGATATATTCGTCTTTATACTGGTAATCCTTGAATATCTCCTTGTCCGGGATGAAATAGGTAAGCGTCCCGTTTGCCTCCTCCGTCGGGCAGATCGGGGCTTCCTCTGTGATGACCGCCTTGCTGTATTCCACTCGCTTGCATTCGCCATCGCGATGGCTGGTGATCAGGAAGTAGCTGCTCAGCGCATTTACGGCCTTGATACCGACTCCGTTCAATCCGACCGACTTTTTGAAAGCCTTACTATCGTACTTCGCCCCGGTATTCATCTTGCTGGAGACGTCGACCACTTTGCCCAGCGGAACACCGCGGCCATAGTCGCGTACGGAGACGGTGCCTTCTTCAACGGTCACTTCTATGGTTTTACCGTAACCCATCATATATTCGTCGATGGAGTTATCCAGCACCTCTTTCAGCAATACATAAATACCGTCATCGGCATAACTACCGTCTCCTAACTTCCCGATATACATACCGGGACGGCGACGGATATGTTCCATCCAGTCAAGCGTCTTGATATCGTCATCGTTGTACGCTGTCGGCTGTTGCATTGTTGAATTTAGTTCGTCCATTTTGAAAATTGAAAATTGAAAGTTGAAAATTGAAAGACTGGGAATAAGAGAATAAAGAATCACTTTCCCCTTTCAACTCTTCCCTTTCAACTGTTTAATGTATGCTCTTCTTGTCTTGTGATGTTCGCGTTTGAAATAATCCCACTGTGCCTGTACGGCATTGTTTGTTTCCAGCTCCGGATTGCTTTCTGCATAAACGGCTCCGACACTCTTGTAAACAGGAATCAGGTCGTTGAACAGCAACGCGTTCACACCCTTGCTCTGATATTCCGGCAAGACTCCCGTCAGGTAGAGGTCGATCACTTTCGGCTTGCTCTTCAAAGCCTTCAGCAGGTGGATCCAGCCGAATGGGAAAAGATGCCCTTTCGCTTTCTGCATAGCCTTGGATAGGTTGGGAAGCGAGATGCCGAAGCCAACCACTTCGTCATCTTCCTCGCGGACGATAAGCGTCACCAGGTCGTAGCGAAGCATCGGAATGTACATATTAATGTAGTAGTCGATCTGCTTTTGGGTCAGACGTGCGAATCCATATAACGGTGCGTACGATTCGTTCAATGTCTGGAATACCTTCTGTGCGTACGGCATGATCGATTTTGCGTTCTTGAACTTCATTACCTTCAGCCCGTATTTCTTCTTTACGATCTCACCGATACGCAAATGTTTTTCCGGCACTCCGTCCGGTATATAGATCTTGAACTCGTGCCAGTCCTGGTCTTTCGTATATCCCATACGCTCCATTTGCTTCGGATAGTAAGGATAATTGTAGATGGTCGCCATCGTTCCGATCTGGTCGAACCCTTCGATCAGCATTCCTTCGTGGTCCATATCGGTAAAACCCATCGGCCCGTGCAGCGCGTCCATGCCTTGCTCTTTCGCCCATTTCTCTACGGCACCGAACAAAGCATCCACTACTTCAATATCGTCGATAAAGTCGACAAACCCGAAGCGTGCATGTTTCTGATTCCACGTCTCATTGCTCCGGCGGTTGATCATCCCTGCGATACGTCCCACAACCTTCCCGTCTTTGTATGCTAAAAAGTAGATGGCATCACACACTTCGAACGCCGGATTCTTCTTTTTATCCAACGTCACCATCTCTTCTTCGATCAGGCCGGGCACGTGATACGGGTTGCCTTTATATAATTCGATATTGAACTTTACGAACTTTTTGAGTTCCTTCTTACTGGTAACTTCTTTAATTACTACGCTCATCGGTCATTTAGTTTGAACGGCAAATTTACACAATTAATTCATTTTTAGTGTCGGTTGGCAGGAAGAAATTGTTTTCTCTTCTTGATTATATGAAATCTTCGGCATCAATTTTGTGTTCGATGCAAGTGTAATTTGTTTTCGGCAATGTCGAATATGTTTTTGACAATGTCGTGTATATTTTCGACAATGCGGAGTATATACACGACAACGTCGAAAACAGATTACACTTGCACCGGAATTGAAACGGGCCGTAATGGTTGGCCGGTGAAATGGAAGGGATTGTGCTTTTTCATCTCTGTCTCGATCCTTTTGTACAAATAACTCGATTTTAAAGTGTGTAATGATTCCAATTTCTTATCTTTGTGGCGTTTTCGTTATTTCCTGTATGGGAGTGACGAACCTGTGTGTACTCCAAACTCTGCTTGGAGGCATTGATATCTAACATTTATTTGATTATAAAATCATGAAAATAGCTATCGTCGGGACAGGTTATGTGGGACTTGTCACCGGTACTTGTTTTGCAGAAATGGGAACCGAAGTTTTCTGCGTCGATGTAAATGCCGAAAAGATCACAAACCTGAAACAAGGTATCATCCCTATCTACGAACCCGGTCTTGAAGAGATGGTCCACCGTAACCAGCAAGCCGGCCGTCTCCATTTCACAACCGATTTGACAGAATGCCTGAACGAGGTCGAAGTCCTCTTCAGCGCTGTAGGTACTCCTCCCGACGAAGATGGCAGCGCCGACCTGAAATATGTGCTCGAAGTAGCCCGTACCGTTGGCTGCAACATGACCAAACATCTCCTTGTCGTGACGAAGAGCACCGTTCCGGTAGGTACGGCCCGTAAGGTGCGTGAGGCGATCCAGGAAGAGCTGGACAAACGAGGTTTACCGATCGAGTTCGATGTCGCTTCGAACCCCGAATTCTTGAAGGAGGGGGCGGCTATCAAGGACTTTATGAGTCCGGACCGTGTGGTGGTAGGCGTCGAATCGGAGCGTGCAAAGGAGCTGATGACTCGCCTGTACCGTCCGTTCTTGTTGAATAACTTCCGTGTGATTTTCATGGATGTACCATCCGCCGAGATGACGAAATATGCGGCCAATGCCATGTTAGCTACCCGTATCAGCTTTATGAACGATGTCGCGAACCTGTGTGAGATTGTCGGCGCCGATGTGAATATGGTGCGTAAGGGGATCGGCTCGGATGCCCGTATCGGCAATCGTTTTCTGTATGCCGGTATCGGCTATGGAGGTTCCTGTTTCCCGAAGGATATAAAAGCGTTGATCAAAACAGCTAATTCTAACGGTTACCGCATGCGTATCTTAGAAGCGGTCGAAGAGGTCAACGAAGAGCAGAAATCCATCTTGTTCCGTAAACTGGATGATTATTTCAAGGGTGATCTGAAAGGCAAGCGTGTCGCTATGTGGGGCTTGGCCTTCAAGCCGGAAACGGACGATATGCGTGAAGCTCCTTCTCTGATCCTGATCGATAGATTATTGGCTTCCGGTTGCGAAGTGTATGTCTACGATCCTGTCTCGATGGAAGAAACCCGCCGTCGCTTGGGAGACACCATCCATTATGCCAAAGATATCTATGATGCGGTAGTGGATGCCGACGCCCTCCTGCTCGTCACGGAATGGAAAGAATTCCGTATGCCTTCCTGGTCGGCTGTCAAAAAACTGATGGCAACCCCTCTGATCTTGGATGGCCGGAATATTTACGATGTAAAGGAATTGGAGGAGAATGGGTTTGTTTATCATTGCGTAGGAAGATAATGGATAATCCGAGCTATTCGGGAGAGGGATATATATTAGTCGGATAACAATGATTGATTGTTGTTTGTTATAATAAAAAAGTTTAGCCATGTGTAAATTCTCAAATGAAAACAAACAAAAATTGGGAAATGCAATTGTTTATATTGCTTCTCATACAAAACAACTTAGTAAAACGAAGTTGTTAAAGTTGTTGTATTTGATGGAAGAATATATGGTAAAACGTTATCATTTACCATTCTTGAGTATGCCTTACGAAGTGTGGCAAGCCGGGCCTGTCGCAAAGGACGTATTCATTGATTTGTCCGATGGTCCGTTCCTTTTGAAGGATTTTGTGAAAACCGTGGTGTGTGAAGGAGGAACATTCATTTTGCCTATCTGTGATTTTAGCGATGATGAATTCATGGATTGTGAAATCGACATGATGGATGACATATTGCACAAATATGGTGTTATGACAGCAAAACAATTGGTTGCAGAAACCCATAAACCAGGAACACTTTGGTATCAAGAGGCGGAAAAGCATGGTTTGTTGGAGGCTTTTAGAAATCATGAATGTAATAATTCGGATTTTCGCATTGATTTTTCCCGGATCTTGCCGGAATGTGCAGCAGAAGACTATAAAAGAAGTTTGGAGATCCGAGAGACAGCAAACGAATTAAGGATAAAAGGGAATGTTTGAAGAAGGGAATCTGTTATTGTTTACACCCTTTTATTTTAAGAACGGGGCCTTGCCTCAGCCTAAATTCTTTTTGGTGTTAAAAGTGTGTGATGGAAATATGTTACTTGCTTCTTTGCCGACTTCAAAGGATCATGTACCAAGTGATATGTCTGTTAAATCCGGATGTTTTGAAGATTCGAAACGCCAAGTGAATGTATTTGTATTTCTGGCTGGAGAGTCGGTGGCCTGTCATCCGTTAACAAACCGGGAATTTGCCTTTTCTCTGAATACATTTGTATATGGTGCCGATTTGGATACTTATCCGGTATCGGTATTTGAGAAGCAGATTGCAGATCATTTGTCAGAAGGATGAAGTATCAGTTTAAAAATAATATAGAGAGGATGGATAAAAACGAAATATTACAAGCTATCAAGACAACAGCCAAACAGATTATGCCCTCTGGTACGCGAGTGATTTTGTTTGGCTCGCAAGCTCGTGGAGATGCTCGTGAAGATTCTGATTGGGATATTTTGATTCTTTTGAATAAAGAAAAGCTGGACGATTCAGATCATGATAACTATTCTTATCCTTTGTTTGAGTTGGGATGGAATATCAATGCTCAAATACATCCCATGCTCTATACCACAAAAGATGGGTTGAAGCGAAAATTCTCTATCTTGTATAAAAACGTAGAGCAGGAGGGAATTGAGTTATGTTGACAATGGAGGAAAAAATAGCCATTATCAATTATCGTAGACAAAAGTCTTATGATAGTTTGAATGAAGCAAAGGAAATAGCCAAGTTGGGTTTTTGGAATTTGGTAGGAAATAGGCTTTATTATGCAGCTTTTCATATGGCTTCTGCTTTATTATTAGATAAAGGGATAATAGCTAAAACTCATGCAGGAATTATCCACTTGATAGGATCTCAATTTGTAGCAAGGGGAATCTTGAAAAAAGAATATGGTCGTTTACTCTCACGATTATATGAATTGAGACAATCCGGCGATTATGATGATCTTTATGATGCGACAGAGGACGATACTCCTTTTATTCCTAAAACAACAGAGTTTATTCATTCGATGGAGGGACTATTGACATTGGGAAAAGGGAGCTTGGATCATTAATGAATACGTCCGATAGTCTTAAAAACTAAAACCATGACAAAGAAAGAAGCAATCAAAATCTTTGAAGAAAAGAAAGTACGTACCCTTTGGGATGATGAGACGGAGGAATGGTATTTCTCTGTTGTTGATGTAGTGGGTGTACTAACGGACAGTGTAGATCCGGCGGCCTATTGGCGTAAGCTGAAGCAGAGGCTAAAAGAAGAAGGAAATGAAACCGTGACAAATTGTCACGGTTTGAAAATGCCTGCATCGGATGGGAAGATGAGAGTAACCGATGTCGCCACAACGGAACAGTTGTTCCGCCTGATCCAATCCATCCCATCCCCTAAAGCCGAGCCGTTCAAACTCTGGATGGCACAAGTCGCCAAAGAACGTTTGGACGAGATGCAAGACCCGGAACTGACGATTGACCGGGCGATGAAGGAGTATAAAGCGTTAGGTTATTCCGATCATTGGATCAACCAACGTTTGAAAAGCATTGAAATCCGTAAAGACCTGACGGACGAATGGAAACGGCATGGTCTGCAGGAAGGTGTACAGTTTGCAACCCTTACGGATATTATTTATCAAACTTGGTCCGGTAAAACCTCTAAAGAATATAAACGCTTTAAAGGTTTGAAGAAAGAAAGCCTCCGCGATAATATGATGAACACCGAGCTTGCCCTCAATATGCTGGCAGAAGCGGCTACCACGGAGTTGTCCAAAGAGAAAGACCCGCAGCATTTTGAAGAGCACGCCCAAATTGCCCAACAAGGCGGAAAAGCAGCTGAAGCTGCCCGTAAACAGCTGGAAAGCGACTTGGGACATTCGGTGATTTCTCCGCTGAATGCGAAGAGCGGGTTGAGATTGGAGAAAGGAAAATCGGAAGAATGAAGGATAATGTAAAGATCAAATTTAATACATAAAGTCAGTGATTTGATTCACCGGATAGCACCTGAGGCAGAGATCATTCTTTATGGTTCGCAAGCCAGAGGGGATGCTGGTCTGGATTCGGATATAGACTTGTTGATCCTTGTCGATAAAGAAAAGCTGTCTTATCAAGATGTGGTAGCGATTACTTACCCGCTTTATGATCTGGAATTGACTGAAAACGTGACGATCAGCCCATTGGTTTATACGAAAAAGCAGTGGGGAAGCAGGCCTTTTCAAACTCCTTTTTATATAAATGTAATGAATGAAGGAATCAGGTTATGAAACAACAGTTAGATGATGAAAATATCCGACAACTTGTTGCATATCGTATGGAACGAGCGAAGGAAACTTTATTAAAGGAATGAGATAATTGTAGTATTTTTAATTACGGCGAATTCGCCATAATTAAAAACCAATTGAGACTTAATAGTCCCAAATTCACAAGAATATACAAAGTAGTTTTTTATGTTAACTAAATTCTATCGTAAGATAGTTCCAGAGAAAACACGAAAAGTTATTTATAAAGCCTTTTTAGGTAATTTGTTGATGTTTATCCGTGACTTTTCTGGAGCAATGAAGTGGTTCGGTGTAAATTGTATTATTCCATCTTCTCTCCTAAAAATGAAATAGAACAAGCTTATAAAGCTTGGGGAATTGCCGGCAATTCCCCATATCCGTATGTTTGGAAGAAAGAGTATAACGAGCAGCATTTTGTAGTGAATGTTGATAATACGAATGGTTTGCCGTATGTATTCCATAATGGAAAAAAGCTTTATTTCAAACGAGATATGTTGACATCAGCTGAAGTAGCGTATCGAGGATTTTGATTGAACAGGATAAACGTTCTGCACATCGGTATGTTGATTCTTATGAAGAATTGAAAGGTAAAACATTATTGGATATTGGTGCGGCAGAGGCTATATTCACGCTTGATACAATTGAATATATAGATCATGCCTATCTTTTTGAATGTGACGATGCTTGGATTGAGACTTTGGAGGCTACATTTGCTCCTTGGAAGGATAAAATAACGATTGTCCGCAAATATGTAAGCGATGTGGATGATGACAACAATATAACACTGGATAGATTCATCCAAGATGAAGGAAGATCTATTGATAACTTATTTTTGAAAATGGACATAGAAGGCTATGAGAGAAAAGCATTGAAAGGTGCTGTTCATCTCTTGGAGCATGGATGGCAGATCGGTGGATCAGTCTGCATTTATCATTTACATGATGATAAAAAAGTTATAGAATCAGAGTTGAAAAATTTTAATTTAAAGACAAGCATACAGCCAGGTTATTTGTATTTTGAGAAAGAAATGCGTTCGGCTTTATATTAGCCTGCATTCTGTATACATCCATGGAATGGTTGGAATGTTGGTAATCTTTAGTACGATTGGTTCAACTATTCAGGAGAGTGGTTTTGCTGTGGCACTTACAAATCAAGGCATGAGAGTTATGATGGCGTGTTTTTATTTTAGTACGCTGACAGCGTAGAATAAGGGGATAAGGATATGAAAATCTATTTCTGTTCTTTTGCAGATTCACGTCTGGAAAATAGTTTGTTGCGAATTGAGTCGGAAGCAAAAACTTTTGGCGAGTTTGATGTGATAAGTTGTTATAATGAATTTTCTTTAGATAAATCTTTTAAGGATGAAGTCAAGGACTTATTGTTGCCAACTTGTAGAGGATTTGGTTATTGGATTTGGAAACCTCAAGTTATTTTGCAATCCTTACGCATGATGGATAAAGGAGATGTCCTTTTATATGCAGATGCAGGTTGTGTTTTGAATAACTTGGGAAAGAAAAAATTCAATGAATATATAGACATATTGATAGATTCCGATTCTGGATTTTTAGTATTTGGTTCCAAACTCAAAGAAAAACAATATACAAAGAGTGATTTATTTGGATATTTTTCAGTGTTAGATAAACCGGAAATAACATGTTCGGGACAGATTCAGGCGACAACTTTCATGTTGAGAAAAGATGAGTTTACAGAGAGTATCGTTAATCAGTGGTTGGATATTATGATAAAAAATAATCAATTAATTGATGACACAAAATCAAAACTTGAAAATAGTTTTGATTTTGTAGAGCATAGACATGATCAGAGTGTGTTTTCGATATTGATGAAATTAAATTCAGCTAAGGTTCTTCCTATGTATCATATTTGGTCTTATACATGGATTTTTATGAAGAAATATCCGATATGGGGAAAAAGAGATAAAGGTGAAAATATTAAATATAAAGTTTCAATTAGAAATGTGTTATTTGATTTAATGATGTATCTAAAAGGTCTTTTGCATCTTGAATAGGGACATATTTCAGCAGTAGAAGAACTGATCTTTTTCGGATTCAATGTACGATATTATCTCGGCTGATAAGACAAGAAAGTAAAGTTGGGTAATATGTTTGATATGGGAGGATTGAAGTTGGATAAAAAGATGGCAGAACAGACGCTTAAGGAAAAAACAGCGAAAGGACTCTTTTGGGGAGGATTGAATGGAGGGATCCAGCAATTGCTGAATCTTTTCTTTGGGATATTCTTGGCTCGGCTATTATCTCCCGGAGACTATGGTATGATTGGTATGTTGGGTATTTTCATGGGACTTGCAACTGTTTTACAAGATAGTGGTTTTGGTACGGCTTTAATAAATCGAAAAGAGATAAAACATGAAGATTATAATTCTGTTTTTTGGTTTAGTCTATCAATAGGCTGTATTTGTTATGTTGTCTTGTTTTTCTGTGCACCTTTAATTGCTTCTTTTTACAAAAAACCAGAGTTGGTAAATCTTTCTAGAGTACTTTTCTTGTGGTTTCTGATCGGTTCGACATCAATAGCTCACTCAGCTTTGCTAACTAAAAAACTGATGGTAAGAGAACGAACAAAGATAGAAGTAAGTGCTTTGTTTGTTTCTGGTACGGTTGGTATTATTTTAGCATATAATGGTTTTTCCTATTGGGGTATTGCTCTTCAAACAGTGATACATGCTTTTATTGGTAGTGTATTACGTTGGTATTATGTTAAATGGAAACCTACATTCTCTTTTAAGTTGGGACCACTAAAAGAAATGTTTTCTTTTGGAGTGAAAATTATGTTTACCAGTATCTTTAGCCAAATTAATGCGAATATATTCTCTGTATTATTAGGACGGTTCTATAAGGAGGATCAAGTTGGATATTATACGCAGGGAAATAAATGGATGACAATGGGGTATACTTTCATTTGGGGTATGATTGGGAATGTATCTTTACCTGTTTTATCAGAAGTCTCTTGTGATGTGGAACGGCAGCAGAAAGTTTTTCGGAAAATGTTGCGCTTCGTTTCATTTATATCATTCCCTGCTATGTTAGGATTAGCTTTCGTGGCAAAAGAATTGATTGTGATAAGTGTATCTGATAAGTGGTTACTATGTGTTCCTGTGATGCAATTGATGTGCATATGGGGGGCAGTTATGCCAATTAGTAATTTGTATACACATGTATTATTAAGTCATGGGAAATCAAATCTCTTTCTGTATAATACGATCATATTGGGTATTGTACAATTGGTTGTTGTTGTTAGTCTATTGTCTTTAGGCATTTATTATATGGTTTTAGCATTTGTTGTTGTGAATGTTTTGTGGATGTTCGTGTGGCATTATTTTGTAAATAAATGTGTTAAGATTTCAATTGTAGATGCGGCAAAGGATATTTTACCTTTTGGCCTTATATCTTTAATCGTACTATGTATTACGTACTTTGTTACAATGTCAATAAGTAATATATATCTGCTTTTGGTTACTAAGGTTTTGTTTGCAGCATTTTTATATAGCTTTTTTATGTATTTGACGAACTCTGTTATTTTTAAAGAGACTTTTGATTTTTTTATTAAAAAAAACAGATAGTTCTTTCAAGAAAAAGTTAATCTATAAAGTTGGTTTAGATTGTGGCTTTTTTTCTGAATATAATAATATGATTTTAGCAATGGCTTATCGCTTAATACATAAATACAATTTGTTTTGAGCTCTAATAATGCAAATTTTGATAATGAGAATGGTTGGTGTGGCTTTTTTGAACCTTTTTGTGAGGATGTTATAACAAGTAAAGATTTACATTATAAGACTGTTAATTGGAAATATATGCTTAAGATCCTTCTGGCTCAGAAGGATCTTAGAATATTACATAATATTCTACCTTATTTTTCTTTGGGTAAAAATATATTGTATACACAAGATGTTTTTGGAAGAAGTCGAGATTATAGTTTGTTAAAAAAGAAATATTATATAGATCCTTTGAAAATTAAGTTGTCATATTAGGAAATCTGTTCTATTCTTGTAAATTTGACTTGGAAATATAATTTAGGTGTAGAGAAAGAAGTTCATAATTTGATATTATCTTTAGGATTGCCTTCAGAATATATTGGTTTTCATATTCGTGGAGGTGACAAATTTTTAGAACATAAAATTGAGCCAATAGAGAATTATTTCTCTAAAAATGAAACCTGTATTAAGAATGTGTTTGTTTTAACAGATGATTATACTGTAATTTCTAATATTAAGAAGATGTATCCGGATTATTCAGTGTATACCTTATGTGAGGTTTCTGAACATGGATATTTTCATGGTGATTTTATAAACCAAGATACTGCATATAAGCGTAGAAAGTTAATTAGATTGTTTGCTTCGATAGACATACTTGCAGCTTCGAAATTGTTTATTGGAACATTTAGTTCAAATCCTGGAATGTATTTAGGAATGAGATCTCCTACTATATCTAAAGGTGTGGATTTTGATAATTGGATAATTTGGTAAAAATGAGAACATTTACATTGATCCCGATAGGGGGGATTGCAAATCGTGTATTTGCGATTCATTCTGCAATTGAATATTGTAAAGAGAAAAGATATGAATTGAAAATAATTTGGTTTAAGGATCAAGGTTTAAATGCCAAGTTTAATGATGTTTTTTTCTTATGTGATGATCTTGAGCATGTTTCGTTAAAGGAGGCTTCTTTATGTGATTATTTTATTTTTGATAGACCTCGTTTGAAAAACTTATGGATTCCACGTCTATTTCATAAATGGAAATATGACAGATGTGTGTATGAAAAAGAACTGGCAAAGAGGAAAGATTATACATCATTCTTAAACTCGCTAGAGGGTTGTTCTTCTTTATATGTTGTAGAATGTTCTAATTTTTTTTCTGTAAGTACTTGGAATACATATATGTATCCGAAAAAGGAAATAGAAAAATTAATAAAAGATAGAATATCAGACTTTACCCCGAATACTATTGGACTTCATATTCGTAGAACAGACCAAATTGCCTCGATATTAAAGTCTCCAATAGAATTGTTTGTTAATTTGATAGATAAAAAAATAAAGGAAGATGGATCAGTCCGATTTTATTTAGCATCTGATTCTCCTTCGGAAAAAGAATTTCTAGTGAAAAAATATGGAAAGTATGTAATAACTTCCTCTGGGCCTATATCTAGAAATTGCTTGTCTGGTATAATAGAAGGTGTAGTTGAATTGTATACATTGTCTTATACAAAAAAAATTTATGGATCTTATAATAGTTCATATTCAGAATTAGCTTCTAGACTCAATTCTTCAAAATTGGAAATTTTATCTATTTAATAAATAATGAGATTGTGATTTGTGTAAAATATAAAATGAAGATATTGGCAGTTATAGTCCTTTATAATCCTGATTGTGAGGATGTATATTCAAATATTATGAGTTATATACAAGCTATTGATAAGTTAATAATTTGGAATAATTCTGATAATATAGAGTTGAAATCATTTGGAAAGTTCTCAGAAAAAATCATTAGGATGGGTTCTGGGAAGAATATGGGGCTTGGTTATGTTTATAATCAAGCTGCAAAATATGCCATGACAAATGGATATACGCATTTAATGACAATGGATCAAGATAGTTTTTTTGAAAAAGGCTCAATGTTGAACTATGTTACCGTTGTTAATGATAGCGAATATTTGAATACTGCAATTTTTTCACCTAACTATAAAACGATTCATGGCTTATCTTTTCCTATATCTAATGAGCTAACAGAATTAGAAGCTGCTCAAAGTTCAGGTTCTATCATTCCAATTGATTTGTATAGTAAAGTAGGTACGTTTAGAAGTTCTTTTTTTATATATGGTATTGATCACGCATTTTGCTATGAAGTAAGAAATAAGGGGGGGAAAGTTTTGGCTGTTCATTCTGTAGTATTGAATCATACTCCTGGTAATCAGAGGAAAAAAAGAAAGTTTCTTTGGAAAACAGTTTGGCCAAATGAATATTCTTCTATGAGTACATATTATCTGATTAGAAATGAGTTAATACTCTTTTCTGAATATTCTGAAAAAAAAAAGGTGATATTTGATTTTGTTTATTACTATATATTTAAACGATTGATCTTTATTGCCTTATATGAAGATGAAAAAATGAAAAAAATGTATGCTGTGTTTTTGGGTATAATTCATGGTTTATTAAGAAAAGAAGGAGTCTGTAAAAATGTATAAAGTATCGATAATTATACCTGTTTATAACGTAGAAATGTATCTTGTACATTGTTTGGATAGTTGTTTACAGCAAGATTTGTCATATGATGAATATGAAATTATTGCGATAAATGATGGCTCTACAGATAATAGTTTATCTATTTTGCAGGATTATGCCGATAGATATCCTAATTTGAAAATAGTGAATCAAGACAATCGGAAACAAGGAGCAGCAAGAAATAGGGGAATAGAAATTGCAACAGGAGATTATATTTGGTTTGTAGATTCGGATGATTGGCTTGAACCTAATGTTTTGAACTATCTATATCAGTCTGCTTTGGGTTCTGATATATCTATTATAGATAGTAGTTTTGTTGTTCAGAATAATAAAAAAATTATAGATAAACGTTCTTGGACGGAAAAAATTAATCTATTGGATGCTAATTTGATTTTTTTCTCAACAGGTGTTCAAACATATATATATAGTCGTCGTTTTTTAGAAAAAAATCACTGTCGTTTTTTAGAAAATGTATATATAGAAGATAATGATTTTACACCAAAAACTATTTATTTAGCAAAAAAAATGAATGTGATTCCAGGTCCAGTATATAATTATCGTATTAGAATCGGTTCTGTAATTCATTCAAACGATCCTATTAAGTGCAAAGATATGATTTTTGTATCTAAATCTTTGTATGATTATATGGAATCGATAAATGATAAAGAATGGAAAATGTTTTTTATATCTTATATAAAGTCGACTTTACATTCTTTGCTATTTCAATTAGTAGCATTATCTCGTAAAGATAGAATATCTGTATTGAATATATTAAGGAAGGAAGTAGATCTCTTAAATATTTTATATGTATATGGTGGAGTTGGTGGTAAAATTAAAATTAATTTGATTAGAATATCCACAGATATTCTATGTGCTTTTTTGATGATAGAACTATTTCTTAGAGAAATTAAAAAGAATCTAATGGTCTTTTTTGTTTGATTGCATTTATAAGTTATGTGATAATAGATTTTTAGATGGTTTCTACAATAATTTGATATTTGATAAAATGATTAAAGATAATATTGATCGATATAAAAGTACTCAATTACGTTTATGTCAATTAAAACAGTTGGAAATATTAAAAAATGTTGACTCTATTTGCAGGGAAAACAATATAAGGTATTGGCTAGATGGAGGTACTTTACTCGGTGCAATTCGACATCAAGGTTTTATACCATGGGATGATGATCTTGATATTGCAATGCCGATTGAAGATTTTGAAAAATTTAAAATTGTAGCACAAAAAAAATTGCCTGATAATCTGTTTCTTCAGACGAAAGAAACGGATCCATCAACTCCTCATCATTTTGCTAAAATTCGAGATCTTAATTCTTTTTTTGTAGAGTATGGAGACGATTTTACACAATCATATCAAAAAGGAATTTATATTGATATTTTTTGCTTTGTGAAATATCCATCTATTCCTCCCAAAATATTGAGTTTTCTGTCAAGAAATATATCAAAGAGCCTAGCTATTTTGGGAAAAAGACGTTCTTTTTTAGATTTTAAATCCGTTTGTGAAATTCCGTATTTTTTATTTAAGTACCTGTTATTTTATCCAATTTGGAGATTTTTGTTTTTATTTAGAGGTGATAAATATATATCTTTTCAGGTTGAAGATAATGCTTTTGGAATAATTCACTCTAAAGATTCGATATTCCCTTTGGCGGTAAATCAATTTGAGAATTTTGAGTTCCCAGTTCCTAATAACAGTGATGCTTATTTAACAGATCAATATGGAGATTATATGATTTTACCTCCTATAAATAAGCGTCAAATACATGCTGTCTATATTCATGCTAATTTAAATGAATGAGAAATATGGATTTAGCTCCTGTTGTCTTGTTTGTATATAATCGTGTTGAAACCACGATACAGACTTTGTCATGTCTTGTTGCTAATACATTGGCTAGTAAAACTGATTTATTTATTTACTCTGATGGTGGTAAGGATATATCTTCTTGGAGACAAGTAAATTTATTGCGGAGGTATTTAAGAAGTATTTCGGGATTTAAGACTGTAACAATTGTAGAACGTGAAAAAAATTATTATCTAGAGCGTAATATTATTGAGGGGGTAACTGATATCGTGAATCGTTTTGGTAAAATTATTGTTTTAGAGGATGATGTTTGTGTAAATTCTTACTTTTTACAATATATGAATGATGCTCTTTGTTTTTATGAGAGAGTGACAAAAGTAATGCATATATCTTCTATACCTCATGTTAATATTGAATCTGAATATGATGTTATATTTACATCTTTGATGGAATGTACGTGGGGATGGGCAACGTGGAAAGATAGATGGGATAATTTTAAATATTATACAAATAGGGAAGACGCTTTGGACGGTTTTTCAGAAGAGGATTTGTCTCGAATTGAATATGGAGGACATTTTCAATGTTTGAAATCTCTTGATCGGAATCCTATTCCGTGGGATATTTGTTGGATTCTTGCTATATATAGAAGTAAAGGCTTATGCGTTGAACCTGTAGAGCCTCTATCTCAAAATATTGGTTTATACAATGGTACTCATTATAAAGGCTTTCGTTTGTTAGGAAAAGATCCTTATGATCGTCCATATAGGACTTTTAAGGTCGAAAAATTTCCAACAGAAATAAAAGTCAATGAAGAAATGGAATATTTTTTGTTTCATGAATTTAATGGGTTTGGTATGAAATATAATTGGTTAGGTCGATTGGTACGAATTGTTTATAGATTTTTAAAAAATGGGAAAATTTAGAAGGATTGTTAGCTCTCTATTTCGTAGACCGGTAAGTTTTAATGACCAATTAAGGACTGAACCTATAAGTCGTAAATTTGGTTTTGATCGTGGATGTCCAATAGATCGTTATTATATCGATTCTTTTTTGAAACAAAATCAGAATCTCATAACAGGTTCTGTTCTTGAGATTGCTGAAAGTACGTACAGTAAACAATTTGGACATGATATATCGTCGTATGAGGTTCTTCATTATGATAATTCGAATAAGAAAGCAACTATTGTAGGTGACTTGACTAAGCCGGAGACTTTACCAAAGGAAAGAATTGATTGTTTTATTTGTACACAGACATTGAACTTCATTTTTGATGTCTCAAAAGCTATAGAGGGTAGTTATAAAGTCTTGAAACAAGGTGGAACTTTGTTGTGCACGGTTTCCGGGATATCTCAAATTTCTCGATATGATATGGATCGTTGGGGAGATTATTGGCGTTTTACGGATTTGTCTATAAGAAAGTTGATGGAATCTGTTTTTGGTGAAGGAAACGTGGAAATTATTACTTTTGGAAATGCGTTGGCAGCTACTGCCTTTTTGCAAGGTTTATCTGTAGATGATTTGCCTGATGCCTCTTTACTGGATAAGAAGGATCTGGATTATCAAATAACGATTGGAATTAAAGCTACTAAATGCTGAGAAAATTATTACAATATATATTAGATCGTTTTATCTATTTACGGTATAAAGATTCTATTATATTGGGGAATCGATCTTTTTCTTGGTGTGACATCCCTGTCCCTGAATCATATCCTCAGCAAAGCCAGACTCATCCTTCGATTATTTATTTGAAACAAGGATGGAACGGGGCTACCCATTGGTTGGGGACAACGCCTTATCCTAAAGCGCAGGTGAAATATGAAAATCCGTGTATTTATTATGCTGATGTTCAAAATAATAGTGTTCCTACACAATTTATTCCTATAAAAAATAATCCTATTTTGGAATGGCCAGGAGGAGATTGCTTCAATTCGGATATTGAACTGTATTTTGAGGATAATGTGCTATATTCTATTATTAGGGAGTATGATAATAAAGCTCTTTCAAAGAAATTGAAAGTTCAGTATTCGACAGATGGACAATTCTGGAGTACTCCACGTTTATTTTTTAAGACAACAGATCCGAAGCAAGAATTATTATCTCCTTCTATCATTCGTTATAATGACAAACTTCGTCTTTATTGTCTAAATGGGGATGCCGGTATCTCTAAAATGGGGCATTGTACAGGTATTCATATTTTGGAAGGGGATAATTTGAAGCGATCAGTTTTTAAGGAAGTCGCAACTGGTTCTTTTCTGAATAAAGATGAAGTACGGATAGAACCTTGGCATTGTTGTTTGTTTGAATACCGGCAGAAGTTGTATATGCTTTTCTGTGGGCGGGATCATAAGCAAAAAACATTCCGTTCACCGATGGAAACGTATTTGGCTGTGTCGGAAGATTATCAAAATTTTTCTATTTATGAGAAGCCGATAGTAGCGCATATCAAAACATATCGTCCTTCTGCTTATATTGATGGAGATAGATTACATTTGTATTTTTCTGTAGTCGGATATGTTGATAATTTTCATGAAGATAGACGAATTGGATATACTTGCTTGAATATGAAAGAGCTACTTCAATTGTTACAATGAAAGAAAACCAAACTACACCGAATTTAAAGAATCTTGGTGTGACGAATATATCCGTAAGGTAGTAAAATAGCCGAAAGACAAAGATACTATGGAAAGAGTGGGAGTACGCAAGAATGGATCTTGGAATGTAAAGGTTGGGAAATGAAAATTGTCATCTTAAACACATCTGAACGTACTGGAGGGGCTGCCGTAGCTGCCGGGCGTTTAGGTAAGGCATTAGGACAAGCCGGGATACAGGTTGATAAACTTATCCGTGAAAATACTTGGTTGAACCGTTTCCGATTCTATTGGGAGCGGTTGATTATTTTTTTATGTAACCATTTAAACCGTAAGAATCTGTTTGCGGTTTCTATCGCCAATACCGGAATGGATTTATCCGGACATCCTTTGGTAAAAGACGCTGATATTATCCATCTTCATTGGATTAATCAGGGTTTTCTTTCATTAAAGGATATAGAAGAATTGGTGAAATTGAACAAGCCTATTGTGTGGACTATGCATGATATGTGGCCTTGTACAGGTATTTGTCATCATGCAAGGGATTGTGAAAAGTTCCAGATGATATGTGAGTCTTGTTTCTTTTTAAAGTCGAAAGGTAAGGATCTCTCGACTTCTGTCTTTGATAAAAAATTGTCCTTGTATAAGGAGGCCAATATAACTTTTGTCGGTTGTAGCCGATGGTTGTCCGGCAAGGCAAAAAAAAGTTATCTGCTACGGGATAAGACGGTTTTGTCTATTCCTAATCCGATCGATACGGAGGTTTATCATCCGATGGATCAGGATATGACGCGTGAATTATTGGGGCTACCTTCAGGAAAGAGGCTTTTATTATTTGGGGCGTTGAACGTTACAGACAAGCGTAAAGGGATTGATTATTTGATTGAGGCTTTAAGGAAAATAGAAAAGCAGGATGTGGAACTTGTCGTTTTCGGACAAGCAAAAGATGATATCCGAGGCCTTTTCCCCGTGTCAATTCATTCGATGGGATATTTGTCGGATGAATCTAAAATCGTAGCATTGTATAATGCTGTCGATATGTTTATCACTTCTTCCTTAGAGGAAAACCTTCCCAACACAATCATGGAGTCGATGGCGTGCGGAACTCCTTGTGTCGGATTTGAAATTGGTGGTATTCCGGAGATGATCGATCACAAGATAAATGGTTATGTAGCCAATTATAAGGATGCCAGCGACCTCGCTAACGGTATCCGGTGGGTTTTGGAGCAAGATCAGTTGGCTCTTTCGGATGCTTGTGTGAAGAAAGTACAGGAGAATTATACGGAGGAAGTGATTGTTATGAAGTATTTGTCATTGTATCAGAATATTTTGTATAAAAATGATGGGAAATTATAAGACTGGGGAATATTATTTAATTTTTTCTTATGGAGTAATAGGTGTTCTTTTTTATCTGTTATCTGTTTATACTCCTTTAATGGCAGATGATTTTTCATTTGCTTATGTGTATGATAGGAATGGAGCGAATATTTTATCTCCGATTATGAATTTGTCTGATATTATTATTTCACAATATAACCATTATTTTGTGTCTAATGGACGGACCCCTGTACAATTTATAGAACAGTTGTTTGCCGGGTTACTTGGACGTGGTTTGTTTAATCTGTTTAATACGTTGATCTTTTTACTTTTTTTGTGGATTAGTGCATCTTTTATTGGTCAAAAGAAAAATAGACTGTATATTGTATCTGCTTTGTTTTTACTGTTTTGGTTTTTATTACCAGTACCGGGGGAAACGTTGTTATGGATGTCCGGAAGTGTTTGTTATTTATGGGCTTCTTGCTTTGTCTTGTTGTTCCTACATTTCTTTTTTAAGATCAATACAATGAGTATTCCGAAATGGGGATATCCTTTTTTGTTTTTTGCAGGAGTATTATCTGGATGGGTCCACGAAGGATTAACTGTCGGGGTTTCCTGTTGTTTATTTCTTTATATTTGTTTTCATAGAAAGAAATTCCGAGGAAATATAGTGCCTTTGACTTTAGGATTTTGGGGTGGAACTTTATTGGTATTTAGTTCTCCTGGTATTTGGATGAGGGGAATAAGTAGTTTTGATTTGATATCTTTTGTGATGCTTCGTGTTCGTTTTGCTTTGTATATTAAGGCATTTTGGATATTAATGTTTATCCTTCTATATTTATATATTCGAAAACGAGATCTTTTTAAGGAATTCCTTAAAAAGAATGCAATACTTTTAGGTATTGCATTCTTTGAATTTATATTTGGTTGCCTTATTGGATTACAGTCTATAAGGCAAACTTTTTTTGTGGAATTATTTTCGATTATCTTGATTGCTAAGTATCTTGTGGATTATGTGGAATTGTTCTATAAATATAAGATGTATTTTTTACTGGCTATTTTGTGCTTATTTATTCCGAATTATATATGTTCATTAAATGCTTGTATGAGAAACTATGAATTGTATCAGTCTGTTTTTGAGGAATATCGAAATAGTAAAGATGGAGTGATACCAACGGACTATAAACGTAATTCTACATGGTTTTCTACTCATGCAATGAATCGTTTTGTTCATCCTTATTTCTTCACTCATAATGCATATTATTATTTAAACTGTTATTTGCCATATTATATTCGGAAAGATCGCTTGATTGTTTTACCAAGGGGTGCTTATGAACAGTTGTATTTAGATGGTTCTTTTTGTCGACCAGAAAATAGGATTTCTTCTATTGAAGGTGATTTTTATACAATTCCAAGCATTGACTTTTATGTTATGCCATTGAGCAAAAAAGATTCGAAAGATTATGAGTCGATGAATGTTTCTTATAAATTTAATATGGACTCAATAAATATACCGTGGTATATAAAACCGATACGGTCTTATATTAAAAGGTTAAATCCTAATGGTAGTTTATCTAATGGTTCAGCAATAACTAAACTCAAGGATCGTTCGGGAAATTATTATCTTCTGATTGATAAGCCTTATGCAACGGATTTGGGTGTAAGAGTTGTTGAGATAGAATTTGTTCCAAATAAGTGATTATGAAGTTATCAATCGTTGTCCCCTGTTACAACGAAGAGCCTGTTCTTCGAGAGACAACAGTTCGTTTGAGTGCTGTTTTGAACTCTTTAGTCGAGAAGCGGAAAATATCGTCTGACAGCTTTATTTTGTACGTCAATGATGGTAGTCGAGATATGACTTGGGCGATTATAGAGTCTTTGCATGATAAGAATCCTTATGTGAAAGGATTGAATTTGGCCGGAAATGTAGGACATCAAAATGCGTTAATGGCCGGTTTGATGACGGCAAAGGGGTATGCAGATGTTCTGGTTTCAATTGATGCGGATTTACAAGATGATGTCAGTGTTATTGAAGAAATGGTAGATCGATATAAAGAGGGATACGATATTGTTTATGGTGTCCGCAGTTCAAGAGATTCAGATACTTTCTTTAAAAAGAATACAGCATTGGCTTTTTATAAGTTGATGTCATGGTTGGGAGTAAAGTCTGTTTATAATCATGCTGATTATCGTTTGATGAGCCGGCGTGCTGTGGAGCAGTTAGGGAATTATAAAGAACGGAATTTATTTTTGAGAGGAATCGTCCCATTGATTGGATATGAAACGACATCTGTTTATTATAGACGGAGCGAGCGTTTTGCCGGTGAATCCAAATATCCGTTAAGTAAAATGTTCAATTTTGCAATAGACGGGATTACTTCATTTTCGGTTAGGCCGTTACGGTTGATTGCGACTCTTGGTTTTTTGTTTTTATTGTGTAGCTTAGTGGCGGTTGTTTATACATTATATGTCTATTTTAATGGGGAGACAGTAGCCGGATGGGCTTCGCTGATGTTATCCGTATGGTTTTTGGGGAGTCTTATTTTGATTGCAATCGGAATAGTTGGCGAATATATTGGTAAGATATATTTGGAAGTAAAAGAAAGGCCTAGATACAATATCGAGAAGTTCCTGAATTAGGTGTGTGAGTATCTTATTCCCCCGAGGATTTATCTCTATATTTTTTATGTGAAGACCGAATATCTTTGTTATCTTTATTCACAAAACCAAAATTCCATTTCTCATGTGTGATAACGCGGCTGGGAAGGAATTACTCGTGAAAAATGGATTGTTAAATTAAATGGAACAGAGTCATAATTATATGCAGTTACAACCGACATTTTCAATCATAACGATTACCTATAACGCCGTGCGTCTGGTGGAGCAGACGCTGTTGAACGTGCTGAGCCAGTCCTATCCGAATATCGAATATATCGTGATAGATGGCGGTTCGACGGACGGGACGGTGGATATTATTAAGCGGTATGAATCGGGCCTTGCTTATTGGGTGAGCGAGCCGGACAAGGGGATATACGATGCCATGAACAAGGGGCTTCAAAAGGCGACGGGAGATTATGTCTGGTTTATCAATGCCGGTGATTCTCTTTGTTCGTCCGATACGGTCCAGTCGGTCGTTTCCAGGTTGCAGAAGAGGAAGACTTTGCCGGATATTATCTATGGAGAGACGAATATCGTCGATGAGGAAAGGCGGTCGTTGGGACTGCGCCGTCTCAGGGCTCCTCGGAAGCTTTCGTGGAAGAGTTTCAGGATGGGAATGTTGGTTTGCCACCAGTCGTTCATACCAAAACGTGCGGTTGCTCCGTTATATGATTTGCAGTATCGCTATTCGGCCGATTTCGATTGGTGTATCCGCTGTATGAAGCAGGCTCGTTCGTTTTGCAATATGCATCTCACCCTGTCCGATTTCCTGGACGGTGGGACGAGTACGACGCAAAGAAAAGCATCATTGCGAGAGAGGTATGCGATTATGTGCAAATATTATGGTACTTTTGTTACGGTTTTGCTCCACGGGTGGTTCGCCATCCGTTTTTATACGGCTAAATGCCTGAAGGGGCGGGTTTGATAGTATGAATTTTAATGAGACATATATGAAGGATTTGCTGAAGCAATGGGGGAAACACGTTGTTGCCCTGATCTTGTTTTTGGGACTGGTGATGGTCTATTTTTCACCGGCGGTGTTTGATGGGAAAGTAATCATGCAGGGCGATAATATCAAAGCGACCGGAATGGGATCAAGCCAGATGGATCAATACGCCAAAACGGCACAGCCGGGTGAGTTCAGCGTCTGGTCGGATGCGATGTTCGGAGGGATGCCGTATGTGACAGGATATGGGCAGGCCGCACCGAGTATGCCTTCTTATTCGATTGTGGATGGTTGGTTGAAAAAGGTGGGATATGGCGATGCAGCTATGGTTTTCGTCGGATTGGTATGTTTTTACCTGCTGATGTGTGTCATGGGAGTAAACTGGTGGCTTGCGATTGCCGGGGCGTTCGCTTTTGCATTCGCATCTTATAATATCATTATTATCGAGGCGGGGCATATCGTGAAAGCCTATGTGATCGGTTATATGCCGGTGACGTTGGCCGGTATGGCTTTGCTTTTCAGGCGATCCTATCTGTGGGGAGCCGTCTTGTTCCTGTTGGGGGTAGCCTTGTCCCTGGTAAACGGGCATATCCAGATCACCTATTATCTGGTACTGCTTTGCGTACTGATCTATTTAGGGTATGCGATTAAAAAGATCCGGGAGAAAGCGTATGGCGAATGGTTGAAGACTTCCCTGATTATGGCGGCCTGTGTCGTATTGGCCGTATTGCCTAATGCGCAGGGAATGTATTCCAATTGGGATCTGGGACAGCACTCCATCCGTGGCGCTTCGGAGCTGACGCCGAAACCGGATGCTTCGGGAAAAGTGGAGAAGGCTTCCACCGGTTTGGATAAGGATTATGCTTTTCAATGGAGTTACGGCTGGAAAGAGTTGATGACCGTTCTCGTACCGAACGTATATGGTGGTGGTTCGGGAGGCACGTTGGACAGTTCGTCCGAGTTATACAAGGAGTTGAAGAAAAACGGAGCCCAGGTGGGAAAAGAAGTACAAACCTATACCTATTGGGGAGATAAGATATTCACTTCCGGGCCGGTCTATTTCGGGGCTTTGGTTTGTTTTTTGTTCGTCCTGGGAATGTTTGTGATCCGGAACCCGATGAAATGGTGGCTGTTGGCAGGATCGGTGTTCCTGACATTCCTTGCGTTGGGACGTAATTTCGATTCTTTCAACGACCTGATGTTCCATTATCTGCCTTTATACAATAAGTTCCGTACGGTCGAGATGGCGTTGGTGATACCGGGATTGGTATTCCCGATTGTCGGCATTTGGGGATTAAAAGAAATTTTGTCACAGAAAGTGGAGGAGGCCCGTTTGAAAAAAGGATTTCTTTGGGCTTTGGGGTTGACCGGAGGCCTTTGTGTGGTCCTTTGGCTGATGCCTTCCTTGCTGTTGGATTTCCGGTCTGCCTATGATGCACAGTTCCAGAACCAGGTTCCGGAATGGTATTACACTGCCTTGTTGATGGACCGTGCTTCGCTGGCTTCGGCCGATGCGTTGCGTTCTTTGATCTTCATCCTGCTAGGGGCCGGGTTGCTTGTCTGGTTCTGGAAAGCGAAGAACAAGAAGACTGCGGCGACTTTCGTGAGCGCAGGTGTGGCAGTTCTTATTTTGATTGATCTTTGGACGGTGGACCGCCGTTATCTGGATGACAGCAATTTCGTTAAGCAACAACCGGCGGAGATGTATAAGGAAACAGTTGCCGATAAAGCAATCCTGCAGGACACGGGTTCGACTTTCCGTGTGTTGAACATTAATAACCCGTGGCAGGAAACGAATACTTCCTATTATCATCATTCTATTGGGGGATATCATGCCGTCAAGTTACGCCGTTATCAGGAGTTGATCGACCATCGGTTGGACGGTGAGTTGCGTGGGATTATCGGTGCTTTGCAGAAAGCACAGACGGCTGGGGATGTGATGTCCGCGCTGGCTGCTTGTCCTTCCTTGAATATGCTGAATACCCGTTATATCATCTATAACCCGGAACAGCAGCCGTTGAAGAATCCGTATGCATTCGGGAATGCCTGGTTTGTGGATAAGCTGGATATGGTGGAGAATGCGGATGCCGAAATAGAAGCCTTGAATACGATCGATCCACTGGAAACGGCAGTTGTGGACAAGCGTTTCCAGAAGGATCTGGAAGGATTTGTTCCGCAGAAAGATTCCACCGCAACGATCGTGTTGGAAGAATACCGTCCGAATCGTCTGACTTATAAGAGTAAAACCGATAAGGAACAATTGGCAGTCTTCTCCGAAGTCTATTACCAGCCGGGTTGGAAGGCAACGATCGACGGCAAGGAAGTGCCTCATTTCCGTGCAGACTGGATTTTGCGTGGTATGCGTGTGCCAGCAGGCGAACATACGATTGTATTCGAGTTCCGGCCTTCCGGTTATGTAACGGCTGCATACGTTTCTTCCTACAGCTCGTTCCTGATTCTGTTATTACTGATCGCTGCGATTGCTTGGTCGGGATGGAAATATTGGAAAAAGAGTAAAGAATAATATTGACACACCCTCCGACTGTCTTTGTTATCATGACGACCGTCCTCATCTCGATGAAGTCAATGTTCATGTGGGATGAAGACGGTCGTCATGATAACGACCTTTGGTGTCTTTTATTTGTAGAACGTCTTTTGGAATGCCGAAAACTCCTTTTTCTTCAGAACCAGCCTGTTCCAGGCGGCATCTAAGAATCCGCATCCATATCCTATTAACTGGATAAAGGAGGCAATAATCGATAAGAAGCCGATTTTGATGCTTTTATTCTGAATCGAAGAATCCGCAAAGATAAGCAAACAGAAAAGTCCGAGCGGCAATAAACTCCAAGTGCAGAAGAGGCTTCCGACCAGGAAAAAGAGTACTCCTAATGTAAAGGCCGCCGGCAATAGATGTACCAGTTTAAGCGAGTCCGGATATTTCTTGTACAAATTGATACGGGCGATGCCGGAATTATAAACCTGGCGGAAGAACTTGTGCCAATCCGTACGTCTTTTGTGATATACCCAGGCGGAGGGAAACAGGCATACTTTGTTGCCGTTCTTGAACAGGCGGATACTGAAATCGATATCTTCCCCGAAGCGCATGGGGGAGAAGCCGCCTAACGCTTCGTAGGTGCTTTTCCGGATTCCCATGTTGAAGCTACGGGGGTAGAACTTATCCATCTTCTTTTTTCCGCCACGAATGCCGCCTGTCGTAAAGAAGGAGGTCATGGAGTAGTTGATGGCCTTCTGCACGTCCGTAAAGCTGTCAGAAGCCTTGTCCGGCCCTCCGAAAGCGTCCGCCCCGGTTTCCTTCAGTTCCTTGTTTACCGATTTGATGTAGTCGGGAGGCAGGATGCAATCTGAATCGAGAACGATCAGGTAATCGCCTTTGCTCTGCTTCGCCCCGTAGTTACGGGCATTGCCCGGACCGCCATTAGGAATATAGGAATAGGAAACATCCAACTTATCTTTGAAAGCTTCGACTACATGCTGGCAAGTCTCCTTCGAGCCGTCTTCGACGATGACGACTTCGAAGTTTGTTTCACTCTGCCGTGTAAGGCTGTCCAATAACTCCTCTACCTCGTTGGGACGGTTGTAGACAGGGATGATAAGGGATAAATGGGATGTTGCCATATTTATGAATTCTTTAAGATGTAATATCCGCAGGTTGTATAGAAGTTACGGATATACGGGATATTCAGGAATCTCCATAGTCTGCGGGGACGGAGATTGAATTTTGTTTCGTAATTAGGGTTGATGAAATAGAGGACTTCTTCGACTATCCGGTATTTTTCTTTGTGCACGATCGAGAGAAAACGTTCCAATGAAATGCCGGTATCTTTGATTTCCAAAAGTCCTCCGGGATTGACATTCCCCCATTCCAGCACTTTTTTATATACGGGACGGGGCAATAGATGGAACCAGGGCAAATGGCTTAGGAGCTTGTTGTTGCAAATCTGCTGGTGACCTCCGAATGGATTTTGCCAGGGTGGAAAGGCTACGAAAATAATACCGTGAGGACTTAAGAACCTCTTTATAAAAGGCAAGAATAATTCTTGGTTGGGGATGTGTTCTATCACATCCCGGATGATGATAATGTCGAACTTGTTGTGCAGTTCGGTTACTTTGTAGATATCCTCGCAGATCAATGTCAAGTTTCTGTTGTTGGGATGTACGCTGTAGATTTCTTTTGCGATTGCAATCTGGCCTCCGTTGATGTCTATGCCGGTCACTTGGCAACCGAGATCCAGAAAGGGCTTTATGTTTCCTCCTTCCCCGCAACCGATTTCGAGAATGTGGGAATCTGCCGTAATCGGTTTATGCTTTTCAATGAAAGGTATTACATATTTTTGTGTCGTAATACTTTGTTCGTTGAAATATAGTTGTCTGTCAGCGTGTCTTTTTTGCATATCTACAAAATAAAAAAGAGGGTGTGCCGAAAGCCTTCATACTTTTGAGCACACCCTCAGATATATTAATATCTGTAATGTTCGGCCTTATAAGGTCCTTCGACCGGTACGCCGATGTAATCGGCTTGCTTCTGTGTCAACTTGGACAGTTTGACGCCGATGCGCTCCAGGTGGAGGCGGGCAACTTCTTCGTCCAAACGTTTCGGCAGGCGGTAGACACCTACCTCGTAAGGCATTGTCCATAAATCCATCTGGGCCAAGACTTGATTTGTGAAGGAGTTGCTCATTACGAAGGAAGGATGGCCTGTCGCGCAACCCAAATTCACCAAGCGGCCTTCTGCCAACAGGAAGATAGAGTTGCCTGTCGGGAACGTGTACTTGTCAACCTGCGGTTTGATGTTGGTGTGCTGGATGTTCGGATAGTTCACCAACTTGTCGACCTGGATTTCGTTGTCGAAATGGCCGATGTTGCAAACGATGGCCTGGTCTTTCATCTGGGCCATGTGTTCGATGGTGATGATATCGCAGTTACCGGTGGTCGTGACAAAAACGTTGCCTTCCTTGACGGCTTCTTCCATCGTTGTCACTTCGAAGCCTTCCATGGCGGCTTGCAGGGCGCAGATCGGGTCGATCTCCGTGATCAGGACACGGGCTCCGTAAGAGCGCATGGAGTGGGCACAGCCTTTCCCTACGTCGCCATATCCGGCAACCACCACGACTTTACCGGCGATCATCACGTCGGTAGCGCGCTTGATGCCGTCGGCCAGTGATTCGCGGCAACCGTACAGGTTGTCGAATTTCGATTTCGTAACGGAGTCGTTGACGTTGATGGCCGGAACCAGCAGTTCGCCTTTTTCCATCATTTGGTACAGGCGGTGTACGCCGGTAGTCGTTTCTTCGGAGACACCTTTCATTTCGGCGATCGTGCGGTGCCAACGGGTATTGTCTTCAGCCAGGATACGGTTTAAGGTATCCAGGATAACCTGTTCTTCGTGATTGCCACCTTTGCGGTTGATCGTTTCGGCATCGTTCTCTGCCCGGTAACCCATATGGACCAGCAGGGATGCGTCGCCACCATCATCCACAATCATGTGCGGACCTTTGCCGTCGGGGAAACGGAGCGCCATGTCGGTACACCACCAGTATTCTTCCAGTGTTTCACCCTTCCAGGCGAAAACGGGAACACCATCGGCAGCGATGGCTGCGGCAGCATGATCCTGTGTAGAGAAGATGTTGCAGCTTGCCCAGCGAACATCTGCTCCCAACGCAACTAATGTTTCGATTAACACTGCGGTCTGAATCGTCATGTGCAGTGAGCCGGTGATACGAGCTCCTTTCAGAGGTTTCTGATCGGCGTACTTCTTGCGAAGTGCCATAAGTCCCGGCATTTCGTGTTCGGCGATCTCGATTTCTTTACGACCGAATTCAGCCAAACTCATATCTGCCACTTTATAAGGCAGATTAGTTGGAAATAATTGTGACATAAATTGATACTAAAATGTTAATGTTGCAAAGGTACGAAAAAAAATCATACCGGAGTGATTCCTCGGTCGGCCAATAATTTCAAGCCCAAGTCTTTCAGTTTGAACTTCTGGATCTTTCCGCTACCGGTCAGGGGGAAGGTGTCGACGAAGAATATATACTTCGGGATCTTATGCCGGGCGATCTTCCCGCGGCAGAAGTCCTTGACGATATCTTCCGTCATGGTGACGCCTTCGTGCAGGATGATAAAGGCTCCCACTTCCTCTCCGTATTTCTTGGATGGAACGGCAGCGACCTGTACATCTTTCACGCCTTCCAGGTGATAGAGGAATTCCTCCAGTTCACGAGGATAGATATTCTCTCCTCCCCGGATAATCATGTCCTTGATGCGTCCGGTGATGCGGTAGTTGCCATGTTCGTCTTTCACGCCCAGGTCGCCACTGTGCAGGAAGCCGTCTTTGTCGATGACTTCGGCTGTCGCAGCAGGGTTGTTGTAATAGCCTTTCATGGTATTGTAACCCCGGTTGCACATTTCACCTTGTACGCCTACCGGACATTCTTCTCCCGTTTCCGGATCGATCACGCGGACTTCGGTAAATTCGTAGTCACGGCCCACCGTATTGTAGCGGACTTCCGCCGGATCGTCGATGCGCGAATGCGTCATGCCGGGCGATGCTTCCGTCAACCCGTATACGCTGGTCACGCGCATGAACATTTTTTCTTCCACCTGCTTCATCAGTTCCACAGGGCAAAGGGAGCCTGCCATGATGCCGGTGCGGAGGGAGGTCAGGTCGAACATGCTGAACATCGGGTGATTGAGCTCGGCGATGAACATGGTCGGAACGCCGTAAAGGGCCGTGCACCGTTCCTTGTGGATGGAGGCGAGTACGACCAGCGGATCGAATTTTTCGACCATGACTTGTGTGCATCCATGCGTCAAGACGTTCATGGAGGCGAGCACGACACCGAAGCAGTGGAACAGAGGCACGCAGCAGCATAGTTTGTCGTCTGCTGTGAATTTCATGTGTTCTCCTGTCAACAGCCCGTTGTTGGCAATGTTATAGTGCGTCAGCATGACCCCTTTGGGAAAGCCGGTCGTGCCGGATGTATATTGCATATTCACGACATCGTGCGGGGTCACCAGCTTTTTGGCTTCCACCAGTGTCTCGTCACTGACGTTTTCGCCTAAAAGCAGCAGTTCGGGAGTGTTGTACATTCCTCTGTATTTCTCCTGCCCGATGTAAACTACATTCTTCAGAACCGGGAAACGTTTGCTTTTCAGGTAGCCGCGTTGTGATTCCTTCAGTTCGGGCAGCATGGTGTATACCATGTCGACATAGCTTCCGTCGAACACGCCGTCGGTAATGCATAATGTATGGATATCCGCGTTTTCGACCAGGAATTCCAGTTCGCTCTGCTTGTAGTTGGTATTGACGGTAACGGCCACTGCTCCGATCTTGGCGGCGGCATACAGGAATGTAAGCCAGTCAGGGACATTAGTCGCCCAGATACCGACATGCGTGCCATGTTTGATCCCGATCGAAAGCATGCCTTTCGCCATCCGGTCTACACGTTCGTTGAATTCCTTCCAGGTGAAACGGAGGTCGCGGTCGGAATATACCAGATATTCCTTGTCGGGGGTCGTCTCGGCCCAATGTTCCATCCACTGGCCGAGCGTCCTGTCTTGTAATTGTATTTCCATAGAGACGGCAGATTAATAGGGGGTGTAGATGACTCCGAGGATTTTCGCCGTATTGTCGGCAGCGGCATGTACGTGGTGGGCGACGATGGAATCGTAGTAGATGCTGTCGCCTTCTTCCAGGATATAGGTATTCTTGCCGTAGTTGATTTCGAGGATGCCTTCCAGTACATAGATGAATTCTTCCCCTTCGTGTGTGGAGAGTACGAAATCCACCCCGTCTTCACTCGGAGCGACATCGATCAGGAACGGTTCCATATGGCGGCCCGACTTGTCTTGTGATAGGGAATGGTATTCCATGTGCTTGCGTGCCTTGCTGTCGTTGTTGCTGAAACCGATGCTGTTCGTGTCATTGCTATCTTTCTTGCGGCAAATGACGGGGCCCAGTTCGGACTGATCGTCCAGGAATGTGCCCAGGCGTACGCCTAATACGCGGGCTATCTTGATTAGCGGGGCGAGAGACGGAAAGTCTATATTGCCCTCGATACGTTCTATTTGTTCGATGCTCAGACCTGAGCGTTCGGATACTTCCTGGGTGGAAAGTTGTTTGGATTCGCGGATGCTTTTAATTTTAGCTCCTATGATTTTGTTGTTTCCCATGAGCATTATATGTTTATTGTTTATTGAATCTTTTAATTTGTAACAGAACGGCGCAAAATTACATTAAATTTTCATTAAACAAATGCGTTTAGTGAAAGAAAAAAGGATGATCTCCGTAGAGACCATCCTTTTGAACTTCTTGCGAAGAAATTGTTTCTTACTTTCTGATACCAAGCTCTTTGATGATAGCACGATATCTTTCGATATCAACCTTGATCAGGTAATCCAGTAAACGACGACGTTTACCTACCAACATTTTCAGAGCTCTTTCAGAGCTATGGTCTTTGTGATTAGCCTTCAAGTGTTCAGTCAAATGTGCGATACGAACTGTGAACAGTGCGATCTGGCTTTCTGCAGAACCTGTGTTCGTTGCAGATTTACCATACTTTTCGAAAATCTCTTTTTTCTTTGCTGAATCTAAAAACATGATTCTTGTGTACTTTAATAAATTAATACTATGTTATCTAAGCGGGGACAAAGGTAGGGATTCATTTTTGATTGACAAATCTTTTTATGTATCTTTTTTTATTTTGAAGTGTCAATGTCATATACTTCTCGCAAATTTATTGTAATTTTGCGGCCAATAAATTAGTTTTCAATGCAAAAGATTAGAAACATCGCGATTATCGCGCACGTAGACCACGGTAAGACAACGCTCGTGGATAAGATGTTATTAGCCGGTAAGCTTTTCCGTGAAGGACAGGCAGAGCCGGATCAGTTCCTGGATAATAATGACCTGGAACGCGAACGAGGGATTACGATCCTTGCCAAAAATGTATCTATTAATTATAAAGGTTATAAAATCAACATTATCGATACTCCGGGACACGCCGACTTCGGAGGTGAAGTGGAACGCGTATTGAACATGGCTGACGGTTGCTTGTTGCTGGTCGATGCTTTTGAAGGACCGATGCCTCAGACTCGTTTCGTGCTTCAGAAGGCTATCCAGTTAGGCTTGAAACCGATTGTGGTCATTAATAAGGTAGACAAGCCGAATTGTCGTCCGGAAGAGGTGCAGGAAATGGTGTTCGACCTGATGTTCAGTCTTGATGCAACGGAGGAACAGCTCGACTTCCCGACGATCTACGGTTCTGCCAAGCAGGGTTGGATGTCGGAAGATTGGAAAGAGCCGAAGGAAGATATTACCGCTTTGCTGGATGCTATCATCCAGTATATTCCGGAACCCGAGGTATTGGAAGGCTCTTCCCAGATGTTGATTACTTCGTTGGACTATTCCAAGTATGTAGGCCGTATCGCTGTGGGGCGCGTGCATCGTGGCGAACTGCGCGAAGGGCAGGAGATCATGCTTTGCAAGCGTGATGGCTCGATGGTGAAATCGAAGATCAAGGAAATCGATGTGTTCGAAGGACTGGGGCGTACGAAAGTAGATGCTGTCCAGTCCGGCGATATCTGTGCGATTATCGGTGTGGAAGGTTTCGAAATTGGTGAAACGATTGCCGATGCCAATGATCCGGAACCGCTGCCGACGATCGCTATCGACGAACCGACGATGTCTATGTTGTTTACGATCAATAACTCTCCGTTCTTCGGGAAAGATGGCAAGTTCGTGACATCTCGCCATATCTATGAACGTTTGATGAAAGAGTTGGACAAGAACCTTGCCTTGCGAGTGGTTCCGACAGATTCTGCCGATTCTTGGTTGGTGTATGGACGCGGCGTTCTCCACTTGTCTGTCCTGATCGAAACCATGCGTCGTGAAGGTTACGAGTTGCAGGTTGGTCAGCCGCAGGTCATTATCAAGGAAATCGATGGCCAGAAGTGTGAACCGGTTGAACAGTTGACAGTCAATCTGCCGGAAGAATGTTCCAGCCGTATCATCGATATGGTAACCAAACGTAAGGGTGAAATGACGATGATGGAAAGCAAGAACGACCGTATGCATCTGGAATTCACGATTCCTTCTCGTGGTATTATCGGTTTGAATAATGCTGTTTTGACTGCATCAGCTGGTGAAGCGATCATGGCGCACCGTTTCCTCGAATACCAACCGTGGAAAGGTGAGATCGAACGCCGTACGAATGGTTCTATCATCGCGATGGAAACAGGTACTGCCTATGCTTATGCTTTGAATAACTTGCAATCCCGTGGACGTTTCTTTATTGCTCCAGGCGATGAGGTGTATGCCGGACAGGTTGTTGGCGAGCATACGAAAGACAATGACTTGGTGGTTAACGTGACGAAGTCGAAGAAGCTGACGAATATGCGTGCTTCCGGTTCGGATGATAAAGTGTCTTTGGCTCCTCCTACGGTGTTCAGCCTGGAAGATGCTTTGGAATATATCAAAGGCGATGAATATGTAGAAATTACCCCGAACAGCATGCGTATGCGTAAAATCATCCTTGACGAACTTGAACGTAAGCGCCAGGGAAGATAAAAGCTATCACAACATAATCGCGCCGATAATGCAAATCATACTTGGACTTGCGTTATCGGCTTTTTTTGTTTTAATTCCAAATACATGCACTACTAATCCTATTTATATCGGGAGGGCAGTTTGTAAATCGTATTCAAACGTGGTACGGTTGTCGATTGTCAAATTAATAATGAATAATATCAAAAAATAAGGGGAGGCATTTGCGTATACTGATTATTTTTGTCCTATTAAGTAAAAAACGTTAAAGGAAAATGAAGAAAAAAGTATATACAGCGTTCATATGCCTTTGTTGTGCTGTGGTGTCTCTCTTTGCTCAGGAGCGCGTAGTAGAATTAACGAATCCGAACGAAAGCTGTACGAGTATTGCTGCCGGCAAATTGGCGACGACTGATGGTTCGGTCATGACATCGCAGACGTGTGACGGGACTTCTCGTACTTGGATGGAGGTTGTGCCTGCCCAAAACTGGCCGGACACCGCAAAACTCGATCTTTATTGGGATCTCCGTCATACGGAAAGCAAAAACGACCGTTTGGGTGTGAAACTGAAAGGTTCTATCCCACAGGTTCCTTATACATTTGCTTATCTGAATACCGGTTATCCTTGTATGAACGAGAAACAGCTGGCGATGGGAGAAACGACTATCGTTGGACGTAAGGAACTGCGCAGTCCGAAAGGCTTGTTCCATATCGAAGATTTGCAGGGGATTGCTTTGCAACGTTGCAGTACGGCACGCGAGGCGGTCTTGCTGATGGGAC
>OKXB01000654.1_pt1 | contig 41053 bp, 44 predicted proteins | sample 1601731 | NCBI WGS metagenome assembly OKXB01 (sample SAMN04414077, study PRJEB24778) | human gut metagenome | material: faecal | host: Homo sapiens
CTTAACAGAAATAAAAAATTATTAGAAAGCATGAGTGAAGAAAAATCTAACTTTTTATTTAGTATGACTCAAGATACTAAAAAGCCTATTGATAATATTTTGGAAGTAAGCAAAATACTTTTAGATGATAAAAATAAGGAAGATATGAAAACAGGTATTAAAGTTATAGAAAATAATGCTAGAGGACTTAAAAACATCATTAATAACGTATTAGATATTTCAAATATATCATCTAGTAAGTTAGTTGTTTCAAACGAAACTTATAATGCTATTTCACTTTTAAATGAATGTATAAAGAAAATAGAAAAAGATGTTAATAAGAACGTTACAATAGAAACGGAAATAAGTAAGAATATACCAGATGAGTTATATGGTGATAGCGTTAAGCTAAAACAAGTAATAATGAGTATTTTAATTAATGCTTCTAAGTATACTAAAGAGGGCTATATAAAGGTAAGTGCTAATGAAATAGTTAAGTATGATGTATGCCGTTTAATTATTGAGATAGAAGATAGCGGATGCGGAATGAGCGTTGATAAATTAAATGAACTTTTAAAAACTAATACTGATTTAGAAGATACTGACCTTTTAAAACTTAATAGTTTGGATGTAGATTTAAAACTTGCTTTTAAAATAATTAGAAAATTAGGTGGTTTTATAAATATTAGAAGTGAAAAAGAAAAGGGAAGTACGTTTACTATAATTTTAGACCAAAGAATAAAAGTTAGTAAAGATTATTATAGCGAGTACATCTTTAATAAGAAAAAGGTAATGGTTGTAAGTGATAAATTGCAAACTTTAAAAGATATAAATACTTTAGCTAGCAAGTATGACATAGAACTTTTAACTACAATGCATAGTAGTGATATTATAGAAAGAGTAAAAGATGGTGAGAGTTTTGACTTAATTCTTTTAGAAGATGATATGAAGCCTATAAGCGGGTTTGGTACGCTTGGAAAACTTCAAGAAGCAAAAGAAGGATTTAATGTTCCAACCGTTATAATGCTAAACAAGAATAAAGAATCAATAAAGGATCATTATGTTGAGGATGGATTTAGTAATTACATAAGAAAACAAAATCTAGAAGAAGACTTCGATAAAGTAATAAAAAAATATATATAAATAAGGTGCTTTTAGTATCTTATTTTTTCTTTTGTTATGATATAATCATTATAGAATAGGAAAAGAGGTTAGGTTATGACAGAACTAGAAAGATTAGATGGCTATTTTAGAGCGGCTAATTATATATCGGCTTGTCAACTTTATTTGCTTGATAATCCACTTTTAAAAAGACCACTTAAAGCATCAGACATTAAAAAGAAAATAGTAGGTCACTGGGGAACTGTTCCAGGACAAAACTTTATTTATACTCATCTAGACAGGGTAATTAATAAATATGATTTAGATATGATTTATATATCAGGCCCAGGTCATGGTGGTAACTTTATGATTGCTAATACCTACTTAGAAGGTAGTTATACCGAAAAGTATCCTAATATTACTCAGGATGAAGCAGGTTTGCAAAAGTTATTTAAACAATTTTCATTTCCAGGTGGTGTTCCAAGTCATGTTGCACCAGAAACTCCGGGTTCAATTCATGAAGGAGGAGAATTAGGTTATTCACTTAGTCATGCTTTTGGAGCAGTTTTTGATAATCCAAATTTAATTGCAGCGTGCGTAGTAGGAGATGGAGAAGCAGAAACAGGGCCACTTGCAACAAGTTGGCACGGAATAAAATTTTTAAATAAGAAGACTGATGGTGCAGTACTTCCTATACTTCATTTAAATGGTTATAAAATAAGTAATCCAACTATTTTCTCTAGAATGAGCAACGAAGAACTTGCTAGTTTCTTTTATGGATGTGGATATAAAGCTTATTTAGTAGAAGGCTCTGACGAACTTTTAATGCATAAAAAAATGGCATCAACAATGGATGCGGTAATTAATGATATTAAAGAAATCAAGAAATCAAATGATGATGAAAAGCCAAGGTGGCCAATGATTATTTTAAGAACTCCTAAAGGTTGGACGGGTCCAAAAAAAGTTGATGGTAAAAATATAGAAGGTTCTTTTAGAGCACACCAAGTTCCTGTTTCTATGGACAAAAAAGAACATATTAAAATACTTGAAGATTGGCTTAGAAGTTATAAACCAGAAGAATTGTTTGATTCTAATGGAAAATTAAAAAAAGAGTATGAAAGTGTTTGTCCAAAAGGTGATAAACGCATGGGTTCAAGTTTATATACTAATGGAGGTTACTTAAGAAAAGATTTAATTATGCCTGACTTTAGAAATTATAAAGTTGATGTTCCTTATCCAGGTAGTGTTAAAAATCAAGATATGCTTGTATTAAGTTCATTTATAAAAGATATATTTTCTCTTAATAATGAAAACAAAAACTTTAGAATTTTTGGACCAGATGAAACCATGTCAAACAGGTTATATGATGTTTTTGATGTAACTAATAGAGATTGGCAATTAGACATAAAAGAAAATGATGAATATTTATCTAAAGATGGTAGGGTAATGGATTCAATGCTTTCAGAGCATATGTGTGAGGGAATGCTAGAAGGTTACCTTTTAACTGGTAGACACGGATTTTTTGCTAGCTACGAAGCGTTTATAAGAATTGTTGATTCAATGGCAGCACAACATGCTAAATGGCTTAAAGTATGTAATGAAATTTCTTGGAGAAAGCCTATTTCATCACTTAACTTTTTGTTAGCATCAAACGTATGGCAACAAGATCATAATGGTTTTACTCACCAAGATCCAGGCTTTATGGATCATATTGCAAATAAAAAGGTAGATGTTATTAGAATATATTTACCACCAGATGCTAACTGTTTGTTATCTTGTATGGATCACTGTTTAAAAAGTAAGAATTACGTAAACGTTGTTATAGCATCAAAACATCCATCTTATCAGTGGCTTAATATGGATGATGCCGTAAGACATTGTACTAATGGTATTGGTATATGGAATTTTGTTAGCAACGACGCTAATCCAGATTTAATAATGGCTTGTGCAGGTGATACGCCAACTATTGAAGCAATCGCAGCAACAAAGATACTAAAGTCTTATTTATCAGATTTAAAAATAAGATTTATAAATGTTGTTGACTTAATGAAGTTAGATTCTACAACTAATCATCCTCATGCTTTAAATGATATAGCATACGATTATTTATTTACTAAAGATTATGGAATTTTAGAGCATTCTGAGGGAATAGAACTTTTGCCGTCTAATATTGAGCTATCGGTTTTAGAAACAGAATTGATTTCTCTTTTATTTAAGCGGGAAAAAGTGTTACAAACCTACATTAATATGATCCGGGATGAATATGATTACATTGTTATTGATTGTATGCCAAGTTTGAATCTGATCACCATCAATGCATTGGTTGCGGCTGATAGCGTTATTATACCTTTACATGCACAATATTATTCGGTTCGTGGATTGGAGCAATTACTACAAACTATTGGATCTATTCGTGAAAATGGATTGAACAGTGAATTAAAAATAGAGGGGATTTTATATACCTGTGTCAATGACAGAACGACCTCTTTCAGAGATGTTAAAGAAATAATTGATCAGGCATATGGAGAAAGTATACGAATATTTAAAAGTTATATTCCAAGAGCAGTTACGGCAGAAGAGTCTCCTTCTTATGGGCAGTCAATTTATACTTATGACGAAAAGGGTAAAGTATCAGATGCATATGCTAGATTTACCAACGAATTACTTGGAAGAAAGAGGAGCTAATTATGGGTATTAATAAAAAATTTAGTGTAATGTCTCTTGGTAATGCAAGGATATTTGACCCGGAAAAAGTAGGGTATAGCGATAGCGTTGAAATTATAAGAGAGGAGCTGCTTAAAACAAAAAAGTCCTTTATTAAAATCGGGTGGTATCTGAAACATATTCAGAAATGCAATTTGTATAGTGAAGATGGATATCAAAATATTTATGATTTTGCATTTGACAAGTTTAATTTGACCCAACCAACTGCAACTAGGTTTATGCAGGTGTGTGAGGAATTTTCCAAAGATCACGATTCTCCAGAACTAGATGACAAATATGCAGATTATAGTGTTTCGCAATTATTTGAAATGTTGCCAATGACAGAGGAACAAAAGGAAAAGGTTACTCCGGCTACGACTGTAAGACAAATGCGTCAGATCAAAAAAAATGATCAAGTTAAGGTAAAGGAAAATAAAGAGCCTGTAATACCGGAAGAAATAATTCCTGGACAAACATCGATAGAAAAAGATTTTCCAGAATATATGCCAAACAATAATGATGATTCAGAAATATATACGACATCGTATAAGGATGGTGAAGAGTATATTGAGGGAGAATATCAGGAGATAAAAGAAAAAGTGCAGGATCAATGGTCAGAGCTGATGGCATTAAAAAATAATGATCAACGTAAAGCATGGTTAGCTCAATATAAGAAATGGGGACTTTGGTATTATGATGGGCATATTGATGTGAATTATTATAAGTATGACTTTCCGGACGGAAGTCGTTTGATTGTAACAGAATATCCACAACGGTACTGTTATTGGAAGAAAGAACAGGAAGATCAATATTATTTTCATTTGCTTGAAAAGAAGAGTAAAGGTTATGGAAATATAGTTTATGATAAACAATATGTTCATAATACTGATTCTGAAACATATTTATTAGAGTTTCTTAAAGGATTTAAGGAAAAGTAAGTATTATCGGCCATAGTGGACCCTTTATAAGGTCCTTTTGGTATACATATCACGGATGGAGGAGTTACACCCCATAAGCTCCTCCATAATATAAGCTCTATATGTAATTTATATAGATAGTCCTGTAATACCTCCATTGTTACAGGAAGAAGAGGCTGTTTTTTAACGGCCTCTTCTATTTAATTGGAGAAAAGAAAGGAAAAGTTATGAATTACAGACAAGCTAAAAAGGGATGCATGAAGCATGGCTCCTACCATATTTCAAAAAAAGAAAATAAAGAGACGTGGGAGATACTTAAACGCATATATCCACAAGAAAAAAGAGGTAAAAAGACAGTTTTGATTATTAATCGAAAGGAAAAGTGAAATGAATAAGATACAGTCGGAGACAGAAGAGATTGCGAAACGTCTGGAAGAGGGAGTAAGAGATGTTTTTCATAGTCAAAAGTATATGGACTATTTAAAAGTGATGTCTCAATTTCATGAATATAGTTTGAATAATACCTTACTGATTATGATGCAAAGACCAAGTGCTTCCATTGTAGCTGGTTATAATGCATGGAAACAAATGGGACGTCAGGTAAATCGTGGAGAAAAGGGAATCCGGATTTTGGCACCATCACCATATACTCTTAAAGTAGAGCAGACGCAAAAGAATGAGAAGGGTGAAATAATTAAAGATCAGAAGGGGAATGCAGTAAAAGAAATCGTTGAAATAAAAAAAATTGCATTTAGGCCGGTTAGCGTATTCGATGTTGAACAGACTGCAGGTAAGGAACTTCCACAGTTGACATCAGCACTTATTGGAACATCAGAAAAATATAGACAGATATTTACGGCAATTTCTAAGGTAAGCGATATCCCAATTGTTACAGAAAGTATTACCGGATCACAGATAAAGGGATATTGTACGAGGGACAAGATTGTTCTAAATGAATCTAATAGCGATTTGCAAAATCTAAAAACACTGGTTCATGAACTTGCTCATCATAAATTGCATTTTTCGCCGGAAAACGAATTGAAATCGAGACAGACAAAAGAGGTTGAAGCAGAGAGTATTGCGTATATGGTATGTCAGCATTTTGGTATTGATACTTCAGAATACAGCTTTGGATATATTGCTGGTTGGTCATCAGGAAAGGATGTTAAAGAGTTAAAAGGCTCTTTGGAAGTTATTAAAGGTACTGCATCTGGAATGATCAAGAGAATAGATGAAAGTCTTGCTGAAGTAGATAAAATGATCGGATTAAGAAAGTCATGTCTGTCTCAGCTTAGAAAAAATCAGGAGATCGTAAAGGAGAATAATACAACAAAAGAGGTCAGGGCTGTGGAGGTGTTGAGATGAAAAATATATTAAACTGCGGTTTCACTTTTGAGGAAATTAGTTTGATCCTGTTATGTCAAAATAAGGAAAGAGACAAAATTATAGGCGAACTACAAGAATACATAGATGCAGCAGCTCCTTCTATGAAAAGATTATTGGTACAAACCATTCAAAAAGTTCGAATTGCTTCGGCAGAAGATCTTGAGTGTGCAATCAATTATCCAATTGATGAGCCTCTAAAATGAGAAAATCTATTATATAGTCTAAAAAACAGGGGGATATATTTTGGAAAAAAAAATTTCATATAAGCATATTTGTTGCGAAGATACTTATATGTTCAATTATACGCAGCTACCAGATGAACTTTTTACCATAAAAATATTTGCTGATCTTTCATTGGAAGCAAAAGTGCTATATTCGTTTATGCTTCGAAGAGTCTCGATATCTAAAGAGAATAAGTGGCTAGATGAGAATGGAGACGTTTATATTTATTATCGTACGGATGAAATTATGAGCCGATTTAATTGTTCTAATAAAACGGCTTCCAAAATCTTATCGGAACTGGAAGAGATCGGCCTGATTGATAAGATAAGACAAGGACAGGGAAAGCCGGATATTATTTATGTTAATAAATTCTATATGGCAGAGGAGGACCCTGCAATCAATTCAGAAGATATGACAGTGGAAATTCCAATGCAGGATGTAGAGATACAGCAAAAAAATACTACTCAAGGTGACACTTTTTCAGAAGTGAAAAAAGTACATATTAAGAAGTGTAAAAATTACACTTCTAAAAGTGAAAAAAATACACTTCTAGAAGTGAAGAAATTACACACTAATTATAAAGAGAATAATTATAAAGATATAGCTATCTCCTCATCTGTGCAAAATTCGTCAAAGATAGCAAATGGTGAGGGGGTACGCTTGCTAGAGGAGGAGAAAGAGGACCTAAAGGAGAAGATCAAATATAATCAAACAGCACAAAAGTATTCTGTCCAGATAGCGGAAGCTGTTTTACAGGAACTTTCGAGACGCGATCGAAAATATCTTGATGTATTCTCGGCAAACATGTTTATGAAGATCTGCAAAGCTATTAGGGATAGCAGGGAACCAATTTTAAATCTTCCAGGTTTCATTAATTGGTGTTTGGATCGTATTAATAATATCCAAAGTCAAAGAGCAGGACGAGAAGTATCAAGAGCTGCATTTAATACAATGCTGCATACTAATTATGATTATGCAGCGTTGGAAAGAGAATTAATATCGAATTAAATCAATAGCGGTCATGATAACTTCATCAATAATATTGGTGATATGTAATTATATTTATTAAAAAATTAGGAGGAAAATGAAATCAATGAACAATGGAATTACTTTATCAGAGAATGTGAAGGGGCTAATGCAGTTATTATCTGAAGAAGGGAAGACTGTAGATGAACAAATGTTACTGATGCTTTTAAATCAAATGTCAGAAATGCATAAAGAGTATCAGGATACATTGCGAGAACTTAACCAAGAACTACAGAATACAAGGGAAAAGCTTACCCAGTTGGAGGATAATATTCAGGTGGATCCACAGCAGAAGCAGATTCTTGAGCAATTGGTGAATGTTGAAAATAAAATGAAGAGTGGTCAGGAACAATTGCGGAGCATAAATAATACGCTTGAGATTAAGGCGGCAGAAGTGATAGATAACTTTAAAAAGACTGGAATATCGGCTCTTAATAATACTTGTCAATTCTTAGGACTTAAAGAGCATTTAATAACTTTACGGGATACATCCAGAAGTAATGCAAGTATGATGGAGAATTCTATTGACAAAATAGAAAAAATAGAAGATGAAGTAAAAAACGCATTACTTCATGCTAAAAATGCTGTCCGGACAATAAGAGGAAAAGAATTGCTGGATCCATCTGAAGAGCGACAATTAAAAATATTTGATAAACTTAAAGCACCATATCAAAAGAGATTAGACAAATATAATCATAGAACAGAAAAATTGAATATGGCAATTAAAAAACTGGAAAATCTCGAACAGAGGTCTGAAAGAACATCTATACTTGGTAAGCTTGAAGAAAACAAGGAAAAAATAGCAAGCACGCAGGGCGAGAAGAAAGAATCGGAGCAAACTAAAGAGCAGGTTTGTGAACCTGCAAGGTAGTTTGATTATTGGTATATGCGATGTCGTATAAGGAAGGTGATGATAAAATGTCATTGACAGATGATATTGTTGGGCAGCTTATGAATAAAACAGAAAATGAATTGCCAAGACTTTTAAAAAATGGAGCACTTGCAGCAAGTACGTTTACAGAAGGATCTAAAAATGTAATGAAAACAACGGTGTCGAGTACGGTTTCTGGAATTGCTTTAGTATTTAAGGCTTCTCAATTTACATCAAAAACAATAATGCAAGCAACGGGCCAAATGTTAAAGAATCCAAAATATTATAAAAATAATATTTCTATATCTGAATTAGAAAAAAATTCAGATATAAGGCAGGTGGATATCAATCTTACGAAAACAGAAATGAAGTATTTTGATAAGGCCTGTAGAAAATTTGGAGTAAAATACAATGCAGTCGTTGATCGATCTGATCCAAAGGAACCGACATATTATGTGTTTTTTCGAGGAAAGGATACAGCGGTTGTTGAAAAAGCAATGAAGGAAACATATGAAACGTTTTTGAAAGAGCAAGCAAAGCCCAAATTATCTGTTCGTGCCAAGCTTGCTTTTTTTCGTGATCGGGTTAAAGACAGGGATAATGAACAGCAAGAGCTTGGAAAAGAAAAGCATGTTCATAAAAGTGAACAGCAGCGTTAGATGCTTTAACCCATGCTATTCAAGACGAGAGAGTGTGATTTGAGTATGAAATCCGTTGGACAGAAGGAAAGTGTAAGGGGGAAGCTACAGTATTATCAAGAGTTAATTAATCAAATTGAGGAGGAAAAAAGGAAGGAGGAAGAGTTGGATGAAGACATAGAGAAAAAGGAGAATAGATAGACGAAATAATAATTTTATCATGTTTGAATAGAAAGGGTTTTTTACGAAATGATGAAATGGATAAATGGAAAGATAGAGCAGTTTAAAGAATTAGATCGCAAAGAGAAATTTATGCTTATTCTTCCATATGCATTTTGCATTTTCCTTTGCAGCAGAGTTGTGGAACTATATCGGCTTTGTAATGGAGATTTTGTAAAGGTGATGTATAACATTGAATATCTCTATAAGAGCTTTCCACACTTTAGCTGTAAAGATGTTCTTTATGGAACATTGATTGGCTGGGGAATAATTACTTATAGTCGTTATGAAACAAGACTTCATAGAAAAAATACCAGAAAAGGCATTGAATACGGATCGGCACGTTGGGGAACAGAAAAGGATATTAAACCTTTTATTGATGAAAACCCTTTGAACAATATTATTTTATCCAAGACAGAGATGTTAACGATGAAACCTAAAATGAAGTTATTTGAGCTGAATCGTAATAAAAATGTAGTTGTCTATGGTTCTTCGGGATCAGGAAAAACATTTTCTTTTGTAAAACCTAATTTAATGCAATGCTATGGAAGCTATGTAGTGACAGATCCGAAAGGAACGTTGCTCCCGGAAATGGGAAATCTCTTTGTTAAAAAGAAATATCGAATCAAGGTATTCGATACAATAGATATGTTAAATTCTATGAAATATAATCCCTTTCGATATATATACGAACCCAAGGATATACTGACACTTGCTAATGCCATGATGAAAAATCTGAAGCCTGCAGATGCTGGGCCGGCAGCGGATCCTTTTTTTGATACGGCAGCACTCTTGTGGTTGCAGGCAGTTATTGGATATTTATGGTATGAAGCACCTCCGGACGAACAGAATATTCCAACACTTTTAGAAATTCTAGAGGCAGACGAAGTGAAAGAGGATGATGAAGATTATAAGAATGCGGTTGATATGTTGTTTGAGGAACTAGAAGAAAAGAATCCAAGACATTTTGCTGTAAAGCAGCGCAAAAAGTATAAAAAGGCTGCAGGAAAAACAGCAAAATCTATTCTGATTACCTTAGGTGCATATTTAGCCCCATTTGACATTCCAGAAGTGAATCGCCTGGTGTCGGATGATGAACTGGAAATTGATACATACGGTGATCCGGGGCAGAAAACAATTTTATTTGTTATTATTTCAGATACGGATGATTCGTTTAGTTTCTTACCGGCAATATTATTTACACAGATGTTTAATGTATTGTGCTATAAGGCAGATAAGAAGATGCAGGGGAAGTTAGCTACACCTGTACAATTTATTTTGGATGAATTTGCACAGTTTAACATTCCTAGATTTAAAATTTTAATTGCCACAATTCGTAGTAGATTAATTTCTGCTATTTTAATTTTGCAAACCAAGAGCCAGCTTAAGGACAATTATAAAGATGCAATGGAAACCATTATAGGTAATTGTGATACATCCGTATTTCTGGGAGGTCAGGAAGACAGCACACTTGAAAGCTATGAAAAGGCGTTAGGTGATGAAACCATTGATACTTATAACGATTCCAAGACATATTCCACGCAGGAAAGTACAGGAATAAATTATCAGAAGCTGGGTAGAAAACTTCTGTCGTTGAATGAATTAAAAACCTTAAATCGTAACAAGTGTATTGTGAATATATCTGGAATACCCCCGTTTTTGAGTGATAAATATGATACGACTTCCCATCCAAACTTTAAATATACAGCAGATGCAGACGAAAGGAATCGGTTTGACTTTAAAGCATACCGGGAAGAAAAAAACAGAAAGGAGAATGTGCAGATAGGAAAATTAAAGAAAGGAGATGTTTACAGAATGTATCGGGTTGTATGAAATAACGTAGTGTAAAACAAAAAGGTTTATATTTAGTTTGATAGAGCTTTATACGATGTCGTATAAGGCTTATTTAATTTAAGGAGGATTAGAAAGATGGATTTTTTAAATGTTATTATTAATTTTTTATCAGCGGCTGTTATTGTATATGGAGGTGGAATGGCAGCAGGAGGTTTAATGACTTTTGGCGAAGGAAAAAAACAGAATAATCCAGGAAAACAGGATGAGGGAATTAATGGTGCCATTGGTGGAGGAATTATTATCTGTGTCGGTCTGTTCCTTATTCCTAAGATTGCTACCTTATTTCCTACAGCATAAAAGTAGGAAGGAGCATGGGATATGAGTGAATTTATTGATAATCTCATTAACAGCATATGTAAAAGTATGTACCAAGGATTATGGGATAGTGCTGACTTTTATTTTAATAAAATGAATGGAATTTTATTAAATGGTATGGAACAATCAAAAGATATTCTTACACAAACTCCAAGTGAATGGAATAGCGCAGCGTATTCTTTTATAAAAATTACTGTAAGTAATGCAGTAATTCCTATTGCAGCCTGTTTTTTAACATTTATTTTCGCATTACAGATGATAAATATGGTAAAAGAAAGTAATCAGCTTCATAATGTTAAGCCACAAAATATGATTCTCGTTTTGATTACACTTGCTATCTGTCTAACTATTTGTGCGAGGTCATTCGAAATTGTAAATGGCTTGTTCGAAATTTCAAAGTGGGCAACAACACATATGCCAGGAGGTTTATCCCTTACTTCTGGGACTCTTTCGTCAATACCAATACCACGAGAAACACCAACTGATAAATATAATTTTGGAGACGTATTTACGATGTTGGGAAATGTGTTAGTAACTGTAATTGCAGAAATGTTTACTTATATACTTGTGGCGGCAATTTATATTCGCGTAAATATCTGGTACCTGGAGCTTTTGATGTATATGGCTGCTTCACCTATGCCGTTTTCGACTTTTCTTCATAAAGAATGGGGGCAGGTAGGTACAAACTATTTACGAAAAATGTTGGCCATTGCTTTTGAAGGTTTTTTTATGCTTCTTGCATTTGGGCTATATCAGGCAATAGCAGGAAGAGCATTAACTGGATTCGCGGATACTGCTGATACATATCTTTTGTCCATGGTAAGCACTATAGGAAGTGGAGTAGCATTGCTACTGGTAATCAATAAAAGCGGAAATATTTCAGCATCTGTCTTTAACGCACATTAGGGGGGAGGATTATTATGGCCTATATTAATATGACTAAGGATTTCAGTGAAATGCCTAAAATAATCCCGGGAATTGGACTGACAAAACGACAGGTTATTGCATTGATTGCCGGTGCAGGGATTTCACTTCCTATGTTCTTTTTGTTAAAACCTTATTTGGAAATCACATACCGGGTAACAGTTATGGCTGCAATAGCTCTTCCCATTTTTTTACTTGTATTGCATAAGAAAGATGGAATGTACATGGAAGTGCATATACGTTATTTTATTGAAACTCATTTTATAAGAAATACTGAACGACCATATCAGACACAAAATATGTATGCACTTTTAATGGAAGAAAAAAGGATCGAGGAGGAGGTTGAAAAAATTGTGTTAAAGGGAAAATGTGAAGAAGAAATTAAAGAAATTAAAAAAACAGGTCAAATGCAGGAGATCACTGTGCGATCTGGTTTGCGTCAAAAGAAGATCTGTGTACCGCTTACTGGAAAACTGGATCGGGCTACTAAGAAAGAATTAGAACGAATGGTTAGAAAGGCAAAGCTTAAAGGTGAAATACCGGAATCCGCGCAGGAGACAATTCCATATAAAATGCCATATCCGGACGGAGTATTTGAATCGGCAGATGGATATTTCACACAGACGATAGCCTTTGATGATATTACATATCAACTTTTAGATAATGATCCGAAAAATATGCTTTTCGAGCGATGGTGCAGGTTAAATAACTTTTTTGATCAAGAAATTCATTTTCAGTGGAATTATGGAAATATGGAGCTGGATAAAGAAGAATACTCTAAAGAATTTATAATTAAAAAGCAGAAAGATGAATTTAATGTTGTCCGTAAGGAGTATTCAGATATGCTTGTTAATCGTTTTGCTAAAGGAACTAATAACCTGCATAAAGAGAGATATTTAACTTATGGAATACATGCTTCCGATTATAAAACAGCAAAACGTAAACTGAGTAAAATAACAAAAAATCTCGAGAAGCATTATAAAAAACTTGGTAGCAAATGTAAGGTTTTAGATGGCTATGAGCGTTTGGAATTACTTTTCCGCATTTTTCACCCTGCAACAGCAGAAAAACTTCTCTGGAATTTTGATATGCCTGTAAAAACCGGATTATCAAGTAAGGATTTTATTGCACCGAGTAGTTTTTCTTTTAAGTCAGGTCCGGAATTAAATGCTACAAAATATTTCCGGTCGGGAGATCGTGTTGGTGCGGTATCCTATCTTAGTATCTTTGCAAGTGATATGGAAGATAGGATTGTATCAGATATTCTTTCGTTGGATTCTAATGTATGGATTTCCATACATGCGGATGCTTTACCTCGTGATGAGGCCCTGCAGCTTGCAAAAGACAATCTGACAAGCGTACAGGCTATGATTATTGATGAACAAAAAAGTGCGGTGGCAAGTGGGTATGATATGGACATTTTACCGCCAGAAATGGAAACATATCGTGATGCTGGTGAAAAGTTATATCATGATCTGCAGAGAAAGGATGAGCAGCTTTTCATAGTTACAATTACTATTGTACAAACTGCAGAGACTCGAAAAAAGCTAGAGGACAATATTTTTGAGCTTGAGGGAATATTAAAACCTTATCAATGCAGATTAGTTCGATTGGATAACCGACAAGAACAGGGGTATATGTCTGCATTACCACTTGGAAATAATAATATTGAGGTGAAGCGGACATTTTCTACTACAGATCTGGCCATATTTATACCGTTTACAACTAAAGAGCTATATGCTTCTAGCGGACAATATTATGGAGTTAACAGTTTGTCTAACAACGTTATTATGGTGAATAGAAAGAAACTGGTTAATCCCAATGCACTTGTATTTGGAATGCCGGGATTTGGTAAAACTTTTTTTGTCAAGCGTGAGATATTGGATATGTTTTTAAAGACGTCAGATGATCGGCTCATCATTGATCCAGAGGGAGAATACCGTTGGATCGTAAAGCTGTTACGCGGACAGATTGTTCGGGTTGCACTAAATTCTCCAGTACATATCAATCCTATGGAAATTAATCTGTTTGCACAGAATGAAGAAGATAAGGATTATGATCCTATTGCAGAAAAATGTAATTTTGTTGTATCTATGTGTGAACTGATTCTTGGGGATAAGGCATATTTAGGAAAGAGAGAGGTAGCTGTAATCGATGAAGCCTGTAAGAAGGTGTACTCTCGATTTGCTGAGAATCCGGTTCCTGAGAATATGCCAATTTTAGGAGATCTTTATGATGAATTGCGTTCTATACAAGGAGAAAAAAGAGAAATTGCAATGAATTTATCAATTGCATTGAGCAGATATGTTACAGGTTCCTTATCTTATTTTAATCATCGAAGTAACGTAAATATTAATTCCAGATTAGTGTGTTTTGACTTGAAGGAAATGGATGCTAATCAACGTGATCTTACAATGCTGATTATACAGGAAACTATCTGGGATCGAGTTGCTGCTAACAGGGCAAAGAAAAGGTTTACGTGGGTGGATATTGATGAATTTCATTTGCTGTTAAGAAATCCATTAACTGCAGCTTATTCTGTAGAAATATACAAACGCTTCCGAAAATGGGGTGGAGTTATCTGCGGTATTACACAGAATATTAAAGATTTATTCCGAAGCCCGGAAATTCAGAATATTCTTGATACAACTAATTTTATCGCTATGTTAAATCAAAGTGGTGATGATGCCAGACTATTAAGTGAACATCTTGAACTGTCTGAGGAGGAAGAAAGCTACATTAAATCAGGTGAACCGGGAAAGGGACTTCTATGGGTAGAAGGAGTAAAAGTACCTTTTGAAGATGATTTTCCTAAGAATACAATCTGCTATAAGGTTATGACAACTAAGCCGGAAGAGCAGATTGGATAAAGAGGATATGGAATGGGTCAGGATGAATTAAAGAGGAAAACAACTGCAGATGAAAAAGTGCCTGAAATAGATAATCAGCAATTCCATACAAGGAACAATGCACAACAATTTCGCAATGGAGATGATCAGTCTGGATTGTATCGTAGTGAGGACCGAGGGACGCAGTATCATCAGACAAGCCAATCATTTAATGTACAGCGTCATATATATGCGGAACAGGCTATGAATGTGCAAGAGAGAATGACGGATCCGATTGAAAGTGCAGAAAGCATGACACCAGTTAATAGTGCTTCTTATAATTACCAGGCAACGGTGTATTTTCCCAAAGATGATCTGGAAGAGAAAAAGGAATTTAGGCGTTATGTTTTAGAAACTTATGAGACATCGTCTTTAATTAATACCACATCAAACGACTTGCGTATGGATGGTATGGAAGCTGGAGCATTTGGAAGGAGTGCTTCTATCTTTCAGGAGAATGATCTGGAGATCACAAAATCAATTAGCTATCTTGATGGGAATAGCAAAAGTTTTCAAAAAAAAGAGAATGCCATATTAAAAAAGCAGCAGCGGAATGAAAAGGCTATTCATCGATTGGAAGAAACCGGACTTGAGTATCGTATGTCGCATAAACCTTGGAAGCATAGATTGATTTATGATAAAGAGGGAAAGCGTCCATTAAGGGAATCGTGGCATGCAGGGTTACAAGATGACCAAATCCATGTGACACGTAATATTCCAGTACGTGGGAGACTTAAATTTCAAACGGAAAAAGTTGCTTATACAACGAGAAAGCACAGACAGCGTTTGCAAAATAATAATTATACTAAAGATTATCTACGCCATCGTCTGAATCGAACTCTTAAAAATATGAAAGATACCGCTATGGGAAGTCAATTTTCAGAGGATGAGGTTATAGCGGAAGTAAATCGGAAAAGGCGTCTGATCACAAGAGGAATTGGCTGGCGTTTAAGGAGTGATGTAAGGAGGCTTCATCGGGAACTGGATGGATACCAGACGCTTAAATACCGGAATATCAGAAAAGATGCGTTGAATGCCCGAGCAGAACAGCTTCGGTATAAGTCAGGAATCGATCTTCAAAAACGAAAGGTTGAGGAGGCTGCAAAGCAAAAACTAATTAATGAGCAGTACAAGCATAAGCTTAAAAAGAAAATGATCCGTGAATATAAACATGAGCAGGGAAATTTCTTCGTACGTATCAGAAAGCAGCATCAGTTAAAGAAGACTATAAAAAAAGAAAAACAAATAAGGTCAAAGAGGACAAGAGCACTTGTGGCATCAGGAATAGCAATTCTATTTTTGGTTCTACTCGTGTTTTTTTTGATTGTTTTCTTTATGATGGTTCTTTTGGATACCGGTAGTGATGCTTATGTAAAAAGCACAAGCCAAAATGATTATTACACAATGACAGATGCAACGGCATACTTCAGAGAAAAGGAGGCAGAACTAGAGGAAAGCCTGAAGCCTGAGAATATTGAACCTCAAATTTTAGAGGAAAACCCAGAAATATATGAATTTATTTATGTTTTGGATGATATTAGTTTCGATGCGAATACATTGATTGCTTATCTTTCAGCAAAATACAATGAGTTTACCATGGAAATGGTTCAAGATGAGCTGAACGAACTCTTTGAGCAATATTATACATTGAGGGTTGAAATCAAAATGGAAGAGAGACTGGTAGAAGATACAACACAGCCGAAAGATCCAAATACAGGACTGTATCCTAAAGTGAGAAAAATGGTTCAGATATGCTATGTCATACTGGAAAAACAGGATTTTTATGAACTATGTAAAAGTCGAATTGATGATGCAGCCAAACAGGGTCAGATGGATGTATTTTATCTTACCGGTAATGGACAGCAGATTTATGGACCTGTAATGGATGTGGATTGGAGAAATAAAATTAGCAGTAATTATGGGGAGAGAATTCATCCTATTACCGGAAAAAGAATTTTTCATGATGGCGTGGATATAGCAGTTCCGGTTGGAACTATACTTTATTCGCCAGTTATGGGTACGGTAGTGGCGTCTCATTACTCTGATTCAGCAGGAAATATGGTTACTATTCAAACAGAGACTGGATGGCTGATTACATTTATGCATATGGATTCGAGAACAGTTCAAGCAGGAGAGCGTATTGAGCGAGGACAGCAGGTAGGATTCAGCGGAAATACAGGAAATAGTACAGGACCACATTTACATATCCGGGTACATGACGCAGAGGGAAATTCGGTCAACCCAGTATTTATTATACCGTTCTCGACAATAGAAGCTTCAGAATCTTAGTAAGATTGGAGGAATTAAGGTGAAAAGTATAGAAAAATTGCAATCAATGGCAGAAAAGAAGCGCAACAGCATTAAGCAGCATCAAGCAGCAGTGAAAAAGGAAACTGAAGCGTTAAGGAAGATTGAACTGGAAATTAACGTATTACAAGGCGAACAGGTTCAAAGTGATATTAACAAACTTCGGCTGAGTCCAGAAGAATTCCAGAATTTTAGGAAGGTTGTTCTTGGCAATAAGGATAATTTAATGGATGTGATTCAGATGATGTCTGAACTATCAGAGCAGTCGGGACAGAATGCTGTTAAACAAGAGGAAGCTTTGGAGGTGGAGACCGTATGAAAAAAATTGCAAGACGCTGTGCGATTGTATTAATCGGAGTAGCGATTGTCATCATCATAGGTCTGATTCTTAATAACAAAGTAAGAAGTGATGGGAAAGATACAAGTGCTGATATAGTTTATGCGGAAGAAATGACAAATGCGTTAACAACAGAGGAGATATTGGATCTTGCTGAGGGAAGCAAGGAGAATTCTGAACCAGATGTAGACCATGACGAACCTATAGATGATTCAGAATCGGAACCAATATCAAAGAAGCCAGTAAATCTTTCGGATATTTATACGGAACCTAATAGGGAGATCTGTTTTCAACGGTATGATCCGGATGCAATATCATATTATTGGGAGTACTATGATCTGACTGAAAATGTATGGAAAGAGGTAGATCATAGTCAGATTCTGAATATTGAAGATGAATTGTACAGAAAGGTTTCCTGTGTAAAAATGCAGGCTATATCAGATATTAATGAGAGAATGGTTCGCTGTATTACAGAATTTCAAAACGGAGAGACTGATACGCAAACAGCATATCTTTATGTACTTCAAGGAAAGGTGAAGAGTATTAGTACAGATCCTTATATGGTAGATGGAAATGATTACATGAGTACATGGCAGGTTCCTGTTGTAGTTAATTATGAAGATGGAAAAAAAGAAACCATTACCGGCTTGAGCGGATTGTATTTTTTATCCACTAATGAAAATACAGATTATACAGTGACTGTTTCCGGAAACCGGGTGGAGACAACAACTATTGTTATGACGGAATGTAATTATGCTTATATTGGTTTAGAAGAAAAACAACTACAGCTTCGCTATCATCCATTTGATGAAAAATCGACTGAAACTGCATTGCGGGTTGAAGGAATTGATCGGCAAGCACCGGTAATTATAGCGGTAAATGTTAGTCCGTTTGAAATTAGTAATGTAGATAAGGATACGTTGCTGACAGTGAGCATAGAGGCTGAGGATGATCAAACTCCATATCCGTATCTTGAATATGCATTTGTTTTTGAGGATCAGCAGCCATTGGAAGATGATTGGACGAGAAAAGCGTCTTTTGACATTAATGTTTCCAGAAATGGAAAATATATTGCTTATGTCAGAGATCAATCAGGAAACATTTCCCATCAGGATCAGCAATTGATAACAGTGGACACAAAGGCACCGGTCATTGTAAGTACTGAGTTGAAAAATAAAGAAGGATTTTGCAAAAGTAATACCATTCATGTAGAGGCAACTGACAGTAGCGAAATATATTATCGTTATTTATGCAATGAGGAGGGAATGGATTCGGAATGGATCACGTATAACGAGTATGTAGTAGAGAAGAATGGTATGTGGACTGTTCAGGTAAAGGATGCAGCTGGAAATTTATCGGAGACAGAAATCATGGTTAATAACATTGATCAAAAAGCACCAGTTATTAGAAATATAAAAGTTAAATAAGGAGAACAAAGAATTATGAAAAAAAGTTATAGACTTGCAATGGGGATCTTTCTTTCAATACTGTATGGAATTATGAGTTGGCCAATCTGTGCAAATGCATCTGAAGGAGAAGAATATATAACAATATCTGTAGATGCAGAAGATGAAAATGGGACAGTCTTATATGCGCTCGATTCAGATGAGCCAAGTGCATTCGGTCCGTCTAATGAATTTACAGTGCTTGCAGGAACAGACCACACTGTTTATGTTAAGGATGCTGCAGGTAATGTTTCATCACAGGATTTCCAATACTCTGATACTGCAAAAACAGAAGAAAGTGATAAAAATATTAATATTGATGTAGTGCTGGATAATACTTCAGACTATTCAGATTACGAATATGCAGGAGATGTTGTTCAGGAACCCGCAGAAGCTGGTCAAGGTACTGTTTTTGAGAAGATTAATACAGGTATTAATGATACAGAAGCTGAAAGATTATTTTATACGGTAACGACTGACGATGGAGAGGTGTTTTATCTTGTGATAGACCAGGGACAGAATAGTAATAATGTATATTTGCTTAATCAGGTGAAGGTGTCTGATTTAAAGGAACTTGCAATCGACGATGAAAGTAACAATTCAGGTAGATCGGGATCATTACTTGATTCACTTAATAGTTTAGAAGATAAAGACGATGTTTCTGAAACAGGTGATTTGTCAAATGAAAATACGAAATCAGAAACCAAGAAAAATGGTGATACAAAATTGAAACTATTTTTGATTTTAGGAATGGCTATAATCGGTGGCGGAGTTTATTATTACAAAAATATTTATAAGAAGAAAAAAGATGAGCAAATGGATCTGGTTGATGCATTGGATAAAGATGATTTTGTACCGGAGGATTATGAAGAAGATGAGGATGCTGATTTTGATTTAGATGATGATTATCAGGAAAAAACAATGGAAATGTTAATGCGAGATGATGAAATCAAGGGAGAAACTGGAAGTGGAGAGGAAAGTTCCGGTGAGGTTTCGGAGGATGTGGATGAGGATATAACTGCAAATTATACGACGTCGCATAAGGAAAATAAATTCAATTTTTCAGATGAAGACGATGACGAATATGATGAGGATCTGGATGCACCAGAGGAGGATGAGGAATGAAAAATATAAATTTTGCAGGATTAATAACGAATAAAAAAGTACTTATGGGAATGGCATTGGGAATAATGGTGCTGGTAGGAATTATTATATTAAATGTAAATGCACAAAAAGGAGACAAGGAAATTGATATTACATATGAGTATGGGGAGGAGGAACAGAAGCTTGCAGACGATGTTAAAGCTTATCTTTTGACATACTTGGATCTGGCAGAGGGGACATTGAATAAGATCGCAGATATAGCAGTACAAAATTATAATGTGGTCATGGCATCCGGCACAGAGGTTATTAATGATGAAATATCACAGGCAGTAGAGACCAAAATAAAAAGTGCATTAACAATATATGCAATACCGGAAGAAAATCTAACAGATGAAAATATGGATGCTTTATCATCAGGAATTACGGAAATCATTTGGGAACATGTTCTCATCCAGATATCAGAAAGTGACGTGGCTAAAGCTGATGAGTATCAGCAACAATATTTGTTATTGACGGAAAGCCTACAGAAGCAGATTGATGATTTGAGTAAGAAAAAAACAAGAATATCAATTCAAGCTAATATAGTGGATAATACAGAAATGACCACAGAAGAATTGTTGGAAAAGCTGCAGGGAATGAACGATGAAGAACTTGCCTCTTTGACAAACAATTTAGGAATTTCAGCAGATCAGCTCAAAGAATATATAGAGAATAACATTGCAAATTCAGAAAATAATCTTTCTGATGATCTGAATAAGCAGATGAATGACTTAAAAAAAGAACTTCAAAAAGAAATTAAGACAGAAACATCAAATGCCACTGGAAAGGCTGGAGTAGCTGGAAAGAATGGTTCAGATGGCAAGGATGGTCAAGACGGGAAATCCATATTTTATAGGTATGCAGAGGATGCATCTGGCAGAAACTGGTCATCTGCACCAAATGACAAAACAAAATATATTGGAATATATACAGGAACTAGGGCATCAACCAATCCGGCAGATTATTCCTGGAGTAAGTATTCGGGAAATGATGGAGCTGATGGACAGTCTGTATTTACTGTTTTTTCGGAGGATGGGGTTCAATGGTATCATGCGGATGAAATGCCTCAGGGATTAGAGATAAAGTGGATGGCAACTTATACTTCGGTTAACAGAAAAAATATTGTTGACAGCAGTGATGTAGAGAGTACAAAAGTACAATATTCTAATGAAGCAAATGCAAAGGTTGTGATTGAAGACAATACGATGACAATTATATCAATTGGTTAATATATTTAACAGAAAGGAATGAAAATGAGAATACAACGGAAGAGAGTTATAATTTCCATATGTGTTGTAATAGTAATAATATTTGCAGTCATTGGTTTATTATATGGATATAATCCCAAGATGAACGATGCACAGATTACGGCACAGGATCAGATTAGAACTGATTTGGATAAACACTTACATGAATATTTTAATAATACTGGAATGTCAGCAGAATCTTCGGATAGTGGGATTATATCGGAAGAACAGATGAATATGATAATCAGTGAGGTTTCTAGTGAGGTAACACCGACTCTATTGAAACAATTATCGTTGACTAAATCTGAGATAAATCAGCATGCCATTACACAACTTGAAGAAAGCGTTGAAGATAAAATACAGGACGTGATTCCGGAGTATTCCTTATCGGATGAGGAAATGATTGGAAGATTTGAATCAAGTAACAGATATATTAAATGGATCAATTATTGAAGTAGATAAAGCTCTGCGGATGGAGGGATCTGATCGTGAACAGGCAATTAAAGATGCGGTTGCACAGATAAATGATTCGATCTCCTCATTGCAAGAAAATAATATTCAAATAAATTCAGATACTCTTAATAAGCTAAATGTGGCTAAGGAACAATTGGAAGCAGCATTACAGGCGAGCGAGGAGGAACAGGAGCAGACACTACTGGCTGCTCTTGAGGCTGCAGATAGTACCTTGAAAGAAGTGCAGACAGATTTAGAACAGAGGATTACGGAATTATCTAACGCTATTACCACATTGAAAAGCAATTTGGATCAACAGGTTTCAGAAATCAAGAATGAAATTGTAACAAATAGCGACTCTATCAAAAAGGCCTACGAAAACCTTGATGAAGCCGGGAGTAGAATTGCATTAAATGAAGAAAAAATATCAGAATTATCTGTTGCCAGAGAGAATCTTGAGAAAACAGCTAAAGATATGGAAATGTCATTAAATGAACAACTTAATAGCAATAAAAGTACATTAGAAAATGAAATTTCTGAAACAAAATCAGAACTGCAGAAAGAGATCAAAGATCAAATATCTCAAATCCCGGCATCACAGGCAGATAATTGGGCAGCTTCATGGGATGATGAGCATACGCTAACATTTATTATCCCTAGGGAATAGAGGAGGTAGGAAAATGAAGAGAAAAATAGTTGTTTGCGGTATCTTTATGACCACAGTATTCATGTTGGGCTGGCCGGCAAATGAAAGCTTTGCTAATAATGGTTATACATCTGGAAATGGACCGATTGAAAACCATATGGTGAGTATGAAGATCCTTCAGGGGAAAGATGGAAATGGCAGCCCGATTGTAATTGATTCTGATGATTTTAAGGTAGTTGCTCAACGTCTGGATATGCTATATGAGCAATTGCCAGATCAATACAAAGAATCTTTTAAAACAAATATGGGATTTTAGGGAAAGGACAAGGTGATACATATGAATAAAAAAAGAATAATTGCAGTAGCTCTTGTTATGGGTGTGCTTTTCGGAGGATCAATCGCAGTATCTGCAGCAGGAGAAAATTATATACCATTCACATTTAGTACATTGGAAAGTGGGGAAGAGACAGTTGAAGGTTTAAATTCTATTGGGAGAATCCAGGGAAAAGAATCGGAAATGGCTGAACCAAGCGTGATTTTAGATAGTACAGATTTGGTTATTCTTGCAAAAGCAGCTAATCAACTAAACACACAATTTACCATGGCATTAGCAGATGCAGTTAAAGGAATTGGCAGTGATATTTCGATTCAAGATGAAAATAATTATTCATCGATCATTGAAACAATCAATGGGATTGAAGAGAGGCAAGGAGGAACTTTTGATACTTCTAATATGACAGAATCCGGTACAATTGGTCAGGAAGATTATGAAGCGTCCCTCGTCATTCCACTTGAAAAAGGTTATTATCCAGATGGGTCACAGGTGACGGTGAACCTTACGGATAATAATAAATCTTATTACCACCTAGGATATATTGATGGTCTCGCAGAAATCACTAACTCTGATATCGAATATGTATATCATCATCACACAGACGATTGCCTTGGCACAGTAACCAAAACATGTACCATCACCAAAAGATTCACTACGGAAAACCACCCGGCCGCATGGAATTCTATCTGGTGTGGTACATGTAATGCGAATACATATCATGATGGTATGAAAATCACACATAGCAGTTGCGGACAGGCCACCGATTATCAGATACTAAATTGTAGCAGACATGCCGATAACTCTAATTACTATTCAACTTCAACACATACATACACAGGGACTGGATATATCTGTGGATATAACGAAGGAGATATTGAAAAAGCTACGATTGTGATTAAAAAGTAATAATCGCAGATTCGATACTTTCTTCTGTCTTTCCACAGCCTAATTGATAGCCGATAATTTCATCACCTTTAGTACAATTAAGCTGTTTTGAATAAATCGGAACCATATGGTCCCCCATTCCCCATCCAGAACTAGAGGTATCGCCTACCCATTGATTTTTTGCTTCAGCTCCACAACCAGAACATCTAAAATCGGCATAGGGAGTATGATTGTTATAACAGTTCCAAGTGCCGCATTTCCTTGTACCGGTTTGAACCGTTTTATAACAACTATCTGTATGCTTATGATACTCGGCAACGGTGTAGCATCCAGTACCGGTTATAGAATCTCCACTATGCTCGTGATATATGTATTTGACATCAACTTTGTCCAGCCCATCCGCAATTCCATGTGCGTATCCTTGGTTGTAATAAGATTTACTATTGTTAATTAAATACAATAGTGGCAGTTTCAATAGTAGATTCGGTTTTGCCGCATGATATAACATAAGCTTCAAGACCTTCTGACTGATATCTTGTTCCTTCAATTTTCCCGCAAGATAATACAGTTGATGTTGTTGTGGCTCCACATGTTCCACCTGGGCCATGACCTGCATGACCACATACCCTACATATAAATATAGTATCGTTTATCCATTGCCCTGCATAGGCAGAACATGTACAGGTGCTGCTAACTGTTGAATAGCATCCGTTAGAATGAGAATGTACTTTGTACAATGGGGAATAACATTCTCCACCATTCTGAGCGTCACCCACATGAGAATGATATGTATATATAATGGATGCATTGTCAATTTTAGCGAGTCCATTTGCGTATCCTAAGTTGTAATAAGATTTATTAGATGCGTCATACGTTTTGTGCTATTTTCCTTTTAAACAATAAAGGAGGAAGATAAGAAGCATGAAAGCGAAAAATGAGTACCGTTATGAAACAGAGCAGGAAGTTATGAAGGAGGTGAAGAGGTTTGCGCGATATTTGAGGCATGAAGAAATGGCAGAAAATAGTGTATTGGGGTATACATGGACACTAAAATTTTATTTGACCAATTATAAGACAGTAGATAGGGATGCATTGCTTGAATATAAAAATTATCTCGTTGCCAATTTTGCACCAGCAACAGCTAATCAACGGATACAGGCAATGAACAAATATTTACGATTTACTGAGTATAAGTACCATATAAAATCTGTAAAGGTTCAACAGAAACCATTTCTTGAAAATGTAATCAGTATGCAGGATTATAGATACTTAAAGAGAAAGTTAAAAAAAGATAACATTACATATTATTTTTTGATCTGGGGGATGGCGTGTACCGGTGCAAGAATATCGGAAATATTATGTACTAAGGCTGAAAATATTATAGATGGACAAATGGACTTTTATGGAAAAGGAAAGAAATACCGTCGTATTTATTTCATTAAAGCCTATCAGAGAGAATGTATGGAGTGGTTGGATAGGATACAGAAAACCTCAGGATATATTTTTATTAAAGAAGATGGCGAAAAAATGTCTATAAAAGGGGTGGAAAAACAGCTAAAGAGCTTTGCCAGATATTATGGTATTGATCCGGATGTGATGTATCCTCACAGTTTCCGGCATTTATTTGGAAAGACCTTTTATGAAAATTATCATGATTTGCCATTACTGGCAGATTTAATGGGGCATTCTTCGTTGGATACAACAAGAATATATAGTAGAAGGACGTCACTGGAACAATTCAAAATAGTAAATAAAGTAGTTACATGGTAAAGAAAATTAAAGCGGTTGAACTCAATGGAGTTTGGCTGCTTTTTTATGCCATGTCATATAAAAGAGAGGAGACAGAGGTTATGGATAAGAGAGAGTTATATCTGAAAGAATTAACAGTTTTTTTGGAAGAAGCAGGGAGATATTTTAAACTGTTTCCTATGGTTGATGTTAAAACAGAATCTGTAGCAAAAAAGAATTTGGAGATAATTAGGAACCTGGCAGAAACAGAAAGAGAGGTGATTTTAGAAATTCAGGGTGATTGTTCAGAAGAGGAAAAAGAAGAAATCGCAGAAATACTTGAAGGAATCAACAAATTCATTGATCAAGCACAAGCACCTGAGTTTGATCATAAGAAGTTACAGGAAATATATCAGGATCTCAGTAAGGTAAGTGAGCAGCAAAGGACAGAGCAAACCAGAAATGAGATATTTAGAAAAGTATTTCAATTTGATATTGATGAAATGCGATTGCATGAAAGCAAGTTGAGAGCATTACAGGATGCAGTGGATCTGGATATGAAAGTAATGGGGAAGGTATCTGATATGACTATGGAAACCTTGAAGGTTCAGCACTGTAAATTGGAGGCATCTAAAGTGATGGAAATATTAGATGTGGAAATGGAGCAGGCAAAAACAGCAGGGATACAGAGAAATGAGAGCAAACCGGATATTACAAGAAAAGTGCCGAGTAAAAAGGAGCGTACTTATCAAGGATCAGCCTATTTAAAGGGGACAGGAAAGAAACAGACCCCGGTTATTGTGTATGGAAGTAGCCCGGAAGATATTATTATGAGACTGCAGGGATGGAATGCTACAAGGACAGAAGAGATGAAATTAATGTCCTGTTATATCAGAAAATATAATCCTGAAAATACCAAGTATGAAAATACGGTGAAATATGATGTGCAGACAGGAAATGATATTACTCCTATATATCTGAATCTTCCTCATCTTGATAAAAATTCATATATGCAAGTGGTATCAGAGATCAAAAAGAATGGTGCGAAATATAATCCGCAAAAGAAAGCTTTTTTTATTACAAGACAGGATAACTTAAACCTATTTTCCAAATATCTTCCAATAGCAGGAACCCATACAGAACAGAGAGAAAATCGGAGCAATACAGCATTACATTATGATATTGAAATAGGACAAAAATATGATGACAATTGGGCAAAAGTAACTATTGATGGTATGAAGCCTATTACAGTTTATGGTGAAGAGCAAGGAGTACATTTTCCATCATTAAGCCATGAACAAGCTAAAGAAATAATAGAAAAATTTGTCCTTCCTACATTACAGGAAGAGGATAAAAGAAAGGAAAATTCGGTAAAAAAAGGGGATGATCAGGGGAAAAATTCGGTCATGTCAAAATTGAATGAGAATAAAGAAAAGCTGCAGGGGACACAGACGATCAATAAATCAGAATATAGCAAAGAAAGTGCGAGGTGAATATTATGGGAAAAATTTTAGTTATTGCAGAGAAACCGTCTGCAGGAAAAGATATTGCAAGAATACTTGGGGTAACAAATACAAATGATGGGTATATGGAAAATGAGCAATATATAGTAACGTGGGCAATTGGTCATTTGATAGGTCTAAAGGATCCTGAAGAGATTGATCCCAAATATCAAAGATGGAATGTGGATGATCTTCCACTCCCATATGATAATGGACTGAAGGTTTTAACAAATACAAGATCACAATATAGGGTGGTCAAAGGTCTGATCCAAAGAGAAGATATTGATTATTTGATTAATGCCGGTGATGCAGGAAGAGAAGGGCTGCTTATTCAATCCTGGATATATCGGATGTGCGGAAACCGTCATCCGGTGAAAATTCTGTGGGCTTCTTCACTTACTGATGAAGCAATTATGAAGGCAATGAAAAGATTACATGATGAAAAAGAAATTGAATTTATCAATCTGCTTCGGGAAGCTGAAACGCGAGCAGTTGCGGATCAGATATATGGATATAATTATACGAGGGCACTTACATGTCTTTTTAGCGTTCCAGGCAAAGTATTATCGTATGGGAGATGTCAGACTCCTCTGCTAGATTTAATATATCAAAGAGATCTGCAGATTGAAAATTTTAAGTCTTTACCATATTGGACGCTGCAGGCTGAATTTGATAACAGTTTCTCTGCGTCTGAAATTGATTCCGATGGAAAAACCGTACAGTACTTAACAAAAGATGCAGCAGATGAGGCATATCACAAATGTGGTAAAATGGGAATGGTAAGGGTATGTAAGAAGGAACCAAAATCGGAAAAAGCGCCGGCACTGTTTAATTTGGCAGAGATCCAAGGAACTATGGGGAAAAAATATGGATTAAAGCCGGACGAGACGCTTGAAATTGGCCAGAAATTGTATGAGACATATAAAATTATATCTTATCCAAGAACGGATAGCAGATATCTTTCCACCGATTTATATGGGGAAATAGAGCAACACATTCATTCATGTAGCTTTGGAAAGTTTAAGCAATATATAGAAAAAATTGATTTTGAAAATTATGCAATGGATAAAACTTATTTCAATAATAATAAAGTGTCAGATCATCATGCATTGATCCCAACAATTAATGCGGAGATAGACGAAATATACAATAATAAGCTGTCTGAAATGGAGCGCAATTTCTTTGATGAGATTGTGATCCGGCTGACAGCTATTTTTTATCCTGCGTATCAATATGATAGCTCTGAGATTGTTATAGAGGTTTCACAACGGATGTTTCAAGTGAGTGGGACAACTACTAGAACAGAAGGGTATAAAGAGGTGTATCGGTTTTTTGAAGGAGCTGAGGATAAGATGGATAATAACACTGCGTTGCCAACACTTGCAGAAGGTCAGATACTTCCTATAACGGAACTGCAGTTGAAAGAAGGAAAAACTAAGCCTCCAGCACGGTATAACCCGGGTAATATTGTAAAACTAATGAATAAATACAAGATTGGGACACCGGCTACCAGTGCAAGTATTATTCAGACATTGGAGAAAAGAAAATTTATTGTATTAGACAATAAAAAGAAATATGTAACTACGGAACTTGGTCGAAAATTTATTGCCTGTGTTCCAGAGGTTCTTAAATCGAAGCGGCTAACAATTGAGTTTGAAGAGAAACTTGCAAAAGTAAATACAGGTGAATTAGAGAGAGAAGAATTTTTTCAGGAGATACTTGATCAGATAAGACAGAATGTAGATGTTTTTCGGAAAGAGGCCCCGATAGCCAAAATTGAATTGGTAGAGTCAATTGGGAGTTGTCCTGTATGTGGAAGGACTATGAAAGAAAGTTCTAAGTCCTGGTATTGCTCCGGATATAGAGAGGATCCCAAATGTAGCTTCACAATATGGAAACAAATTTGCAATAAAGGTATTTCTGAAGCAAATGCAAGGGAACTTATTATTAAGAAAAAATCGGGATTGATCAAAGGATTTAAGTCTATTCAGGGAAAGGAATTTTCTGCGTATCTTATTTTGAAGGATGATTACACAGTAGGATTTGCTTTTCCCAAAAGAAAGAAAAAGGGAGATGAAAATCATGAATAATACGAAGAAGAAGGAAAAATTTCGACTTGCTGCTGAACAGATTAGCTTTCGGGTAAGCTCTTTTGAACACGATATAATAATGAACAACTTCAGAAATTCGGGAGCGAATTCTTTTAGAGAATTTGCAGTGAAGATTCTATGTGATGGATTTGTTCTGAATGTTGATACTGGAAACATACACGATTATGCTTATGAGATTAATAAGATTGGAACTAATATTAATCAGATAGCTCATAAGGTAAATATGTTGGATGAAAAGGAAATAGATATCTATTTGCTAAAACAGGATGTAGATGAATGCCTTTTCCTTATGAATGAATTGACCAAGATGGTAAGGCGTCATTGGCTGTCATAATAAAGGAGGTTTGCTGTGGCAATAAGTAAAATATGGCCCTTGTATCAAACTATCGGAAAGGCCGTGAAGTACATTTGCAATTATGAAAAGACAGAAGATGGTACATTAATTACATCTTATAAATGTACAGAACGTTTTGCAGATCATGAGTTTCATGACATCGAAGCTAAAGCACGGAAAGTTAAAAAACCAAGAATTGGATATCATATGATTGTTTCATTCTCACCAGAGGATGAAATAACTGCCTCTAAAGCAATAGAACTTGGTAAGAAAATTGTGGATGAATATACTGGTGGAAAATATCAATATGTACTTTCGGTTCATACGGATCAGAAACACATACATGTTCACTGTGTCATGAATTCTGTCTCAATACATGATTATAAAAAACTTCAGATCGCGGATAAGGAACTTGATAAGCTTGAAAAGATTACAGATAAAGTTTGTCGTGAAAATAACTTATCTGTAATTGAAAATAAAAAGGGAATTAAAGGAAGGGGAAAGTATGAACATGAGAAACATTTAAATGGTGATTCATGGAAGGACACTATTCGAGAACTCATAGACAAAAATATTTTACTTGCACTTGATTATGATGATTTTATCCAGAGAATGCAAATGGAAGAAGGCTGTGAAATAAAACAGGGGAAATATCTTTCTTTTCGATTACCAGGACAGGTGAAGTTCACAAGGAACAGAAGCCTTGGTGAATTTTATTCCGTTGAAAAGATTAAAGAGCGTATTTTGTATAAAGAGAAGTTTGCAGAGCAATTCCAGGAAAGTAAGAAATCTGTTCAGAATGATAAAAGGTCAAAACATATATTTTTTCGGGATGAATCATTATTATTCGATGGTAAAATACAGGGGATTGTTGATGTTGAGAAAAATGCCAAAGCACAGAAATATACTGCATATAGGAAAAAGCTTAACCTTATTAATATTAATTCGTATGCTGGCATGATGAGCTTCGTACGTAGATATCATATTGTATATAGAGATGATTTTGATAAAGCAAGGGAAGAACTTGAAACAAAAAGTAATAAGATTACGGCAGATATAAAGAAAGCATTTAAGGAACTAAACCAACTGGAAGCAGACAGCCATCAAATCCAAAAATACTTAGAAAATATGCAAGCTCATAAACGGTATACACAAACGAATGATAAAAATGAAAAGTATGATCTGAATGATGCAAATAGAAATTATGAAAGTGCAGTTGTGTATATTGAGAAGAACAATATTAGAGCAGCGGATATTACATATGCAAATCTTGACAAAATAAATACTCGAATTGAAGTGTTATATCAAAAGATAGATGAACTGAAAGATTCAAGGAAAAGTACCAGAGAAGATATCCGAAGATTGGATATTATTCAGAAAAATAACGAAGAGATTTTCGGTAAAGAAATCACCAGACCTGTTTCGGAAGAGCAAGATAAGGAAGCACGAAGTCAGCGTTAGCTGAAAAGGATAAGAAAAATAAAATCACAACCATATGTCCGCAAGGACTATATAGTTGTGGTTTTATTTTTTCGGATGTGATAATATTTAGGGGATTGGGGATACGCCCCAACAAGCCAATTTTTGAGGAGTTGCCTGGCAGGCAATTCGCGAAAAATTGCGTAAATGGCTAGCCATTTACGTTGCTTGCTGTTCTTTCAAACGGCTTCACCGTTTGAGTCTGATTAGCGTTATAATCAGACTATCCTCTCTGTATACAGAGAGGATAGTGTTCTGGTCTGCTTAGGCAGACCTGTCAAGAACACATATGCCATAATTGGCAAATTTAAAAAAATTTTTTTATATATATTAGGTAAAAGGAGGTATTCAAATGGAAAAATTAATTTTAGTAAGTATTCTTCTAATAGCACTTTTATTTGGTAATCACCTGTTAAGATGTAAAATACAAGGAAAAGAAAAAGTATATTACCAATATTCAAAGAGTAATATGGGTAGTTGCATTTTTTTCATCGTTACACTTTTAATATTGATAATAACTTATAGTGTAGTAAGCATTCTAACGCTTATGGGGATCCCGATCTTTGGAGAATATATGAGCCGAAGTGGAGCTGGCACGATGATAATTATAGCAGTTATAGGAAAGCTATATATTGTACTGTTTGATATTATAATAAAAAAAGTAAATGCGAAGTACAAATCAAAGAAGGGTGAGATTAGCCTTGAACTGATAGACGATAATGCTAAAACTTGGATTATATTAATGGTCTCCATATTGTTGGCCTTTGTGTGTATGATAGATAGCAATAGTATTTCAGAGCAAATAGGTTATTTAGCATTTTCGATTGTTTATGGAAAAATAATATGGGTTAATACGCAACTATCGGAAATAAAAGAATTACTAAGAGGTTTTTTTATGCTGCCATTTATGATAAATATAATTTTTATTATTTTGTTGATTGCATTAGTTTGGATACTGTTAGCAAAAATAAGTATTAACCATATGTTTGGGATCGTTATTGTGCTTGCAATCGTTGCAATAGTCTTTATGCGGTGTTTGATAAAGTGGCATGATAAGAATGAAAATAGCATAGACTGAAAAGCCATTGAAAAAAGGAACGTGAAAGACTATACTATTTTTATATACAGGAGGGGAAAATGAAAAACGTTTCAGATCAGCTTTTTTTATCATACATAATATCCATAATAGCTGGAATACCGTTAGTATTGGGAATAATTATTCTTGTTGCACCTTTGATTATTATTGCTGGAACGATGCATATAAATCCTACAATACTAATTAAAACAATGTTTGTATTTGCAGTTGCATTTTATCTTGTAAAATTCTTTAGTAAATATCAATTTATAGAAAATGGAATTGTTGGACTTGGGATTGGGACTCTTATGCTTATGAAATTTAATTGGAGTCCCCTGTTAAGTATAATAATTGGTATGAGCATTTTTGCTGCATTATTCCTATTGCTTAAATTTAATACTTTCTTTTGGATTAAGACGATTCTCTTTTCCTTGATTATTACAACGGGAATTTACCTAGTCCTTTATTCATCCCGTGGAATATCACCAGTGGAAAATAAGGTATGGAAAATATGTGTTTTTGTAATTTTTTTGATTGAGAACATATATGTGAGATGTTGTACTTGGGTGGATAACTTTGATAATATGGAAGAAGGGCGTAATGAGAATATAAAAAGTCAGCATATATTTACGAATGAGAAAATGTATGAAAAAGAAAATTATGATAATCGAGGAGATAATCATGCACATACAGATGGTGAAGATGCACAGAAATTAAATTGGTTCTCTGGAACAAAAAATAAGGATGAATTGAAAAAAAGATATCATGATTTGCAAAAAATATATCATCCGGATAATCAAGCAGGAGATATAACTGTTTCACAACAAATTCAGGAAGAATACAATCTTTTGTGTAAAAGATATGAAAATTCAAATAGCATATAATAATTATAGAAGTGAGTTATATAGAAACAAAGATGTTGTATTGTTGGCTATGTCAGAAATACAGCATCTTTGTTTTAAATTGATTTATTTATGCGATGCTGCGAGATATCCTTCAGCATAGCTTAAAACTTTCTCTTTACCGGTTTCTGATAACTGTCGATAGAGCAAGAGAAGTGATTGCTCTTCTTTGCGTAAGTCAGTGTTAATAATTTTTCCAGTTAAAAGATAGTCAGTAGATACGTTAAAATATTCAGCAATCTTTATAACTGCATCGGAGGATGGTTTGGCTTTGCCTCGTTTCCATTCGGACAGAGCATTAGGGGAAAGCTTTAGTTGAGTTAAAACATGAGTGGCAGTCTCATTACGTTCTTTAATTAATTGTTGAATTCTTTCAGCGATATTTTCAGTCATATAATCACCACAATAGAATATTCTAAAATAGTGTTGACATTTTCGAATATTCTATATATACTTTAAAATGTAATAGGAAAACAAACAATAAATAGCGTAATAGGTACAAAAACATTTCATATAAAATATCCCGTTAATATATAAAACGCTATTTTTATTTTAGAGTATTAACATTAAAAAGTAAAGTAAAACAAATGAGATGGAAAATATGAAGAAACAATTATCTGATTGGAGTAAGAAAATCAAAAAGGCAATGATTGATCAGGATATGGATACGAATGATCTGGCAGATCGAATGAAATGGAGTCGACAATATACAAGTTCTATTATAAATGGAAGATCTTATCAGAAAGAATCAGTTAATAGAATCAGTATTTTTTTTGGCGTGGATATTCCATCTGAAAATTCTACTTTAGCCAGAGCATTAAATGAGAATTAGAAGGATAGATGAATTGGGATGGATAGCATATTAGTTAAAAATTGGAATATGATAGATTCTTTGATATATAAAACAGAGGGATTTATTTCTGCGGCCAGAATAAAATGGGCCGATCAGAAAATGGAAGAGCCAGATCCTGAGGAGATGATAGAAGCTGCTACTGCACAATTAAGAAGAGAAAATGCTGAATTGAAGAAATTTCAGTATCCGGCTCATTTGGTGAACATAGGGGATAAATATTACTGCCCACATTGTAAAATACAAATTTCCAAGCAGCTTATAGAGCAGTATCGGATTAAATGCTGTATCGAATGCGGAAAGCGTTTGATCCTTTGAGGATCGGAAATCGGAGGGCTGATTGAACACAAAAGATACATTGTATTTGGAACTAATTGATGCTTATTATAACAGAAAATTAAAGTCTAATGTAATCATTACAGTATCGGATACACCGGAATACCTGCAGAAATTAGGTTTCAATGATATTCCAATAATAATGAAGCAGAGGACGCTGCAGAAGTGTATCAGAAAACCACATGGAAGCATCAGTGCACATGATCTTGACAGGAGGATGATAGAGTCTTTACCAGAACAAATTAGAAATCCTATTTTGGCAATAGAGGAAAGGGACAGAAATTCGTTTGCTCTGATTTCAGGCTATAAAGACAAAGACGGAAATAATATGTTGGTAGCTCTGGAAATGAACGTGGCCTATAATAACATTAATGTTAATGAGGTTAAAAGCTTTTATGGCCGGAATAATTTAGAACTATATATTAAGAAACATGATCCATCAGAGATACATGTAATAGACAATAAAAAAGCCAGACAACTTGCTAGTTTGCTCAGGTTACAATTACCAACGCCTTCACAAGTTTCCGACTCCATATATAAATTACCACAAATCGAAAGAAAAGTCAACGAGAAAGCTGGTAGAAATTCGATCATGCAATCATTACATAAGTATCAGAAACAAATTAGTTCTGATTCACAGGCTAATAATTTGGAGAATCAACGACCTCAACAAGAGCGTTGATCCAATAAAACCAATTATTATATACAAAGATTTTATGAACATTGAAAAATCATCTGAATTGACTCCTGCGTCAAAAGAGATGTATAAAGTCCGGTAACGTCCATTGTATCAGGAGCTTTTCCAGTGGTTACGCCATGATCTTTGAACTATGCAATATTGTATAAAGGGAGCGGATACTGTTCTGGCTATTTATTCTGTGGTGAGGAATAAAAGCAATGATTGATATGATGGTGATAATGATACACACCAAAGGAGTCTACCCATAGAAATGGGAGAGGTAAAGGCAGCTATTTTCACCTTTAGGGCTTTGTAACTGCAATAACCTGTGGAGCTGACCAACAGCCACCGGCATAAATTAATCTGCTTAAAGTGATGGATATGATAACAATGATATTTTGATATATTATCCCCCAAACTATGGTATATCAGTATGTCCATCACTTTAAGCAGATTAGTAATGGATAATAATATTTTAAATAGGAGGGGTGTTGATGAAAAACGAAAATGAACTGCCAATTAATCAGAAATTGAATTTAACGGTAAAGGAAGCAGCAGAGTATTCCAATATTGGAGTGAACAGATTGACCTACTTGCTATCATTACCCAATTGCCCATTCCTTTTATCTGTTGGAAATAAAAAATTGGTTAAAAGAAAAGTATTTGAGGAGTATATTAATTCCGATGAACTTCATTATATATAATGAGATATATGAAAATATAAGTAAATATATGCAGTTAAAGTTTGATAAGTAAAGGAGTGTATGATAAGATAGAATTATCTTAATTCTTCTTTACGCACGAGACTTTAGGAGGTGCGTAATGATTTCAAGGAAAGATTCTAAGGGCAGAATTTTAAAACCAAATGAAGACCAGATGAAAGATGGGAGGTATCGTTACAGGTATATTGATGTAAATGGGATAAGACGTGCAGAGTATTCCTGGAGATTGGTTGCCACGGATAAGCCCCCAAAGGGGAAGAAAAGTGATCTGTCTCTTAGGGAAAAGGAAGCAAAAATAACGAAGGATGTTGAAGATAAAATTGATATCTTTCGGGCAGAAACCTTTACAGTTACCAATCTGGTTATATTGTATTTGAGCATCAAGACGATGGCAGATTCTACTTATAATAATTATTTGCATATGTTACATAAACATATAGAACCAGATCGGCTTGGTCAAATGAAAATAACGAAGGTAAAAAGATCGGATATTAAGCTGTTTTATGCTGACTTGCATAATAAGCATAAGTTTAAAGATGGTACTATACAGTTGTATCAGAATTTACTGTTTCCGGCTTTTACACTAGCAGTAGATGATGACCTGATAAGGAAGAATCCGTGTCGTAATTGTATGAAAGAGTACAACAATAATCAGAATGAGTCATCCAAAACGCCGTTAACCAGAGATGAGCAAAAAGCATTGATGGAGTATGTTAGGAAAGACAATATATATTCAAAATATTATGTGATGATTGCTTTTATGCTTGGAACTGGATGCAGGATAGGTGAAGTGATCGGAATGACTTGGGATGATATTAATTTTGAGAAAAACATTATTAATGTGAACCATCAGATAATATATAAGAAGAAAAAGAATGCTACAAGAACGGTTCATTATGTGGAGCTTCCCAAAAATAGACAGACCAGAAGTATTCCCTTGCAAAGTGACTTGAAAGATATTTTACTAAAATATAAAAGTGCCACTTATTTTTTGAGCAAGTCGAGTCCGGTTGAGTGTGACGGTTATTCCGGTTTCGTTTTTTTGAATTCTCAATTGAAGCTGTACACACCGAATACAGTTAATAGATCTCTTCATTTAATTACGGCCGCATATAATGATAGTGTTGAGGATGAAGAAGATGCAGTTCAGTTGCCGGTTTTTTCAGCGCATGTTTTGAGACATACATTTTGCACGAGAATGGCTGAAAATGGATTAGATGTTAAAGTACTTCAGAAAATCATGGGGCACAAATCCATTACTATTACAATGCAAATATATAACCACGTGTCAGAACAAAGAATACAGGATTCTATTAAAGGAGTAGCTTCGGTATTGGCGGTTTAACCCATTAAGAATATATGACCCATAATTTGACCCATTTGAGTATAATTGTATATGAATATATAAAGAATTATAATGACATACATAACGCAAGAGTAGTTTACAAAGAGTTATGTAAAAATATAAAGAGTTATATAGTAGTGGAGTTTTGTTCAACAAGAAAGAGATCATCGCTCAGGATTAATCCGAAAACTAAGGCTTCCCGTTACTGGGGAGCTTTTTGTTTTATATGAAGAAGATTCAGTAATGCGAAATTCCATTGAAATCTGCAGGCACAGCAGGGAATGGGCAGTGATTAGCTGCAGGGATATTATTTAATTCAAAGCCCATTCCGTCTGATACCTTTCTTCCTTTTGTTATTATTTTCGAAAGCTCATAAGCTTTTCCATTTTGGTCAGTTCTTCCGGAGAAGCATGCTTTTTAAGAACATTGACAATGGACTGGAATTCCTGGTCTGTAAAGTTGATGTTCTTTTCTTTTCCACGCTTCATGACTGCCATGAGAAACGGCATCATCTGCTCCCTGGATAGAGAAGCACTTTCGAAGATCAGGGCCTGAAGAAATTGCAGCTTATAAGGGGCAATTTCCTGTAAAGAGGGATCGTTCATCCATTCATTCGTCATAAGGGGCATCATCCTTTCTTTTCAAAAGCCTGTTGTTATTTCGGAAAATCAGGAATCACCCATGGCAGAGAACAGATCGAACATCTGCTTCTGCTCGGGGGTCAGCATTCCCATCAGCATATCCGTCATGCTCGAAGGAGAAGAAGAATCCCCTTCCGGCATGAAATCCTTCATCAGTTCCATGGTATGCATCATCTCCTGATATTGCGACATGGATTGCAAAACCTTCAGAATCTGGTTCAGCTGTTCCTTTTCTTCCTTCGTGCATAGGGGAAGAAGGCGTTTCACTACCTGGGCTGGATCTGTATCATCCGGACGGATCATACAGCCACACAGCGGATAAGGACGCTTTCTTACAAAGTTAAGGGCAACCTGCAGCTCCTGAAATTTAATGTAAATGGCAAGATATTTTTGAAATTGATTGTCCATATAAGGCAGAAGAACCTTCAGCATCTGGATATGATTATTGGAAAACAGCGTATCAAAAGCCGAAATTTGACTGGTGTCCTTTTGCTCCATACAGACTCCTTTCCTTCATGAAAGTTCATAATTGTTCAGTACTCTCACAGTTACGATAGTTCATTCTATGCGCGCAGATTCTTTCTTTATGCACTTTATACTCAAAATGATGCATCGGGGTCATTTTTGAGTATGCATGGTAACAGAAAAGTAGGCTCCGCAGAGCCTACTTCTGAAGAAAGGGTGAAGAGAAATGAAAAATCAGCATCCGCATCCACAACCGGAGTTGTTGTTAGAGCCACACAGACCGTTACCACAGAAGAGCAGAAGAAGGATGATCCAGCATCCACAGTCGGAGTCACCATTAAACAGACTGCTTCCGCATCCGTTACCGTTGCCACAGAAGGACAGAAGAAGGATAATCCAGAGAATGCTGCATCCACATCCGTTATTGTTGTTTGTTCCGCATCCGCAGGATGTTGCTGTTAAATCGCTCATAAGTTACCTCCAAGGGTATTTGTTTTATTTATGCTATATCATATGTAGGAAAGCTTGTATGTGTTTCAGTTGCACCATAAAATTTTTTATGTTATTTTTATTAATAGAGGAAGCATGTTGCAGTAAGGAAATGCAACGGGATGAAGGAGGATAACATGTCAAGATACACAAATGATTTACCACTTAACAAACCGGTAGATTTCGTCCAGTTTATGATGAACGATTACCTGAGCAAGAATGGCTTTTCCACAGCAGAATGGAAGGGACAGCCTGTATATCGTGCCGGAGATCCGATGCTGGAGGGTTATAAGTTCATGACCTGGAGCTATATCAACGGCGTTCTGCATGTAGAAGCATGGTTAAAGGGATTGTTCGGTGGTGAAATGGGTCTGACAGGATTTGTAGGATGTCTGCAGAAGAAGCCGTTTAAGCAGAGCCTTGAGCAGCTTTATACCCTGATGCGGCAGGATATTCCGACAGAACAGATGAATGCAGGCGCAGCCGGTATTGCAGCCGGCACAGCCAATGCAGGTGCGGTTCCGGTTACAACGGTGAATAACACCTCCGCAGCAACCATATCGCTCATATTTGGTATCCTGGGATGTCTTACCGGACTCCTTGTTCCGATTGCCGGACTTTGCTGTGGTGTACTTGCTGTAATGCGCGGCCGCCTCGGACTTGGTTCCACGAAGGCCAAAATGGCGAAAGCGGGTAGGGTACTTGGTATCATTGCCTGTGTGTTCAGCATTGTCATGTGGGTACTGAACATCATTCTTACCGTGCTGTAAGAGTATGGAATATGATTTAGAAGGAGTAAGAGAGTATGAGATACAGTTATAAGCCGTCGGGCGTGTGTGCAATGCAGATTAATTTTGATATCGATGGAGATGTGATCTCCAATGTGGAATTTATCGGAGGCTGCAACGGAAATCTTAAAGCAGTTTCCAAGCTGGTGGATGGATGTACCGTGGACTACATCGAAAGCAAGCTGCTCGGAAATACCTGCGGATTCAAGCCAACCTCCTGTGCTGACCAGTTATGCAAGGCAGTACGTCAGGCATACGAAGAGACCAAATAAGCCAATATTGCTTAAGGGGAAAGGGCCGTGGAAGACACGGCTCTTTGCTTGTTTATAGGAAATTTCGCCGGAATTATCTGTAAAATACAAGTTGCGCATGGATACACAGCTTGCGTATAGGGAAAATCTCCTATATGTAAAAACTTCTATATGTAGAAAAACACTTGCATATCTTTCTGGATATAGCTAAAATAAAGGTATATGTTTTTATAAAGGAGTAGTATGTCATGACTTCAGAAAACCTGTCAGTTGGGGGCGTGCGTTTTCGCACCAGGGCAGATTATGAGGCGGCTCTGAGAGATCAGAAGATGATTGATGAGATCAGGGCACAAGTGGATTTCAACAATAAAAAGCAGTTAGAAGGCCTGTTTAATGAAATGCAGGCCGGAGTCTACCGGTTCGAAACCATCATTGGAACTCATTTTGATGATGAGGTCTATGAGAAGATGGAGCAGATGAAGAGGAATCCTTCCACCCGGAAGAAAGAGAAAAAACATTCTCTTAAGAAAAGTGGAAACAAGGATCAACAGAAGGGAAAAAGAGCAGCTGCTTCTGCAGGCAGACAGGCTGTAAGAACAGATATAAAGAATACCAGGAATAATGCAAAGTATCAGGCTGTAATTGAAAAGGAAGCACTTAAAGAGCTGCAGAAAGCAGAGAAGCTGCGGAAAAGAATTATGGTTCTGGCATCAATCGTTGCAGCTGCGAGTCTCGGATACTTTTTCGTATATTATTATTTCAGTGCACGGACGAACATGGATTATGATCAGTTGGCCTCCCTTAAGGGAAGCAATGTATTAAATTCCGGAACACAGCAGGAACAGAATACCTTTTCCTTACATAAATCGGCCGTCCGGCTTCCGGATATCCTTCCGGAGTATGAAACTTTATATAATAAGAATAAAAAGCTAATCGGATGGCTCAAAATTGACGATACAAATATAGATTACCCTGTTATGCAGACCTCGGATAATACCTATTATCTGGATCATAACTATAACCAGGAATATGACAAGAATGGAAGCATTTTTCTGGATTATAACTGCAGCGTGTATCCCCGTTCCACGAACATGATTGTCTACGGACATCATATGAAATCGGGTAATATGTTTGGTAATCTGCAGAAATATGCCAAAGAATCCTATGGAAAAAAGCACGCTGTCATTACGTTTGATACGATTTATGAAAAGGCACAGTATCAGGTGATGTATGTATTCCGTTCACAGGTTTATAATGAGGATGATATTGTTTTCAAGTATTATCAGTTTATTGAAGCAAATTCTGAAACAGAATTCAATTCCTATATGCAGGAAATGAGTGAATTAAGCTTGTACGATACCGGTGTGACGGCAGAATTCGGCGACAGCCTTCTGACACTGTCCACCTGCGACAGTTCCCAGACGGACGGACGTTTCGTGGTGGTAGCAAAGCGGATTAGCTGATCGGACAGAATTTATCATATATTGACACAATCGGACAGATCCGTCCTTTGATT
>OKXB01000657.1_pt1 | contig 40830 bp, 43 predicted proteins | sample 1601731 | NCBI WGS metagenome assembly OKXB01 (sample SAMN04414077, study PRJEB24778) | human gut metagenome | material: faecal | host: Homo sapiens
GGAAAACGCAAAGGCATAGAACCCGTAATGGGGCTATGCCTTTGTGCTTATTCTGGCATTCATTTTTAGTTAGTGCGGGTTATTTACCTAATACAGTTTTTCTCATAATAAAAATCTGTTAGTTAAACTTTTTCAAATTTTGCTACTTCATCCGATAAATCTTCCGAAAGGTTCTTATTTTCGTCCGCCTGCACTTTAATTGCTGAAATTGCTGTTACAAGTTGTGATATCTCTTGTGCTACGTTTGTAACACCTTTTGCAGATTCTTCAATCGCTATAGAAATGTTATTGATACCTTCATTCATATCATTCATTGTACCTAAGCTATCTTTTGACTTAACTGCAAACTCGTTAAATGTATTACTTGCCTGATCAGAATCAGCATCATAATTTCCAATAATTTTTACAAAGTTGTCATAATCAAGTGCTACCTTTTCATCTACAAAACGAATCATTTCCGTTGCATTTCCAGACAGATTGTTTACTGCCTCAATAACTTTTCCACTGATTTCCTGAATATTGTTTGCTGTCTCACGTGAACTATCTGCAAGCTGTCTGATTTCATCTGCAACAACGGCAAAGCCCCTGCCTGCTTCCCCTGCTCTTGCTGCTTCAATCGATGCATTAAGTGCTAGAAGATTTGTCTGTGCTGCGATATTTAAGATATTTTCTGTAAGTTTTGCAATTTCATTTACAGACTTAGATGCTTCTACTGCCTCCGCGACATCCTTTTGAATGCCATCAAATGTTTCTACTGTTTTTTCTTTTGATGCAATCGCTTCTTTATAGCTATTTTCTGCAGTAAGCTTCACTTCATGCAACTTCATTGCAGAGTTCTTAGCATCCTCATTCATGCCTGCCATTTTCTCTAGCAGATTATTACATCCTTGGGCTAAATCATATAAAGAAGCAGATACCTCTTCCATGGATGCTGCAAGTTCTTCCGATGTTGCACTCACATTGGATGCACTCATATTTGAAGATTCCGCCTCATTTTGTACAAGATAGGAAGATTTTTTCATATCTTTTGATACACTCTGAATCTTTACCATAAGATTTTGTAATGTTTCAATAAAATGGTTGACACCATTTGCAAGCTGACCAATTTCATCACTGGTTTCATCAAATACTCTTAACGTAAGATTACCCTGTCCTGATTCTATACCTAAAATGATATCATCCAAATCATTCTTTGCTCTTTTTGCTGGACGAACAATGGACTTATTAATAACAATCGAAAGAAGTACGATTACAATAATATCAGCTACCACAAGTGCAAGATCAAAAATGATGCTTCCATTTATTCTGTAGTTGCTATGTCTGATGGCTTCTGCCACTTCTCCTTTTGCTGTTTCAAAAACCGCGGTATCATTATTTGCCACTGCTTCTTCATATTGTTCAAACTGTTCTATAAGCACATTATTCTTTCCTCGAATAGCTTGTAATGCCATTAAATTCAAGGCTGTAATCAAAACTGCAAAAAAGCCTACAGACACTAACATTGTTACTAACTTTTTTCCCAAGTTCTTTCTCTTTTTCATGTTTATTTTCCTTCTTTCTGCGAAAGGCACCAATGCGTTATGTTTTGGAATTTTTTACTACCATTCTACCCCCCCTACAAAATTTTGTCAATACCTTATTCTCTTTTGAGTTTCCCCATTTTTTCAGAAACTAAATCATCTGCAAAATAAAAAAGCAAAAACACTGCACTAATGTTATAATCAAATCACGACAAAATAAATAAAACAAAGGAATGTTTTTGCATGATTAATTATAACAGATTAGGATATGAAATTAAACGGGATTTAGCAAATTTCTCAGAAAAAATTTCAAATGGATTGAAACGACCACAAAGCAAATTTCTTTTACAGATGATTTATGGTATTTTAGCCGGAAACAAACTTCATTTGAGCGAAATTGCCCGCTCTTTAAACAAAAATATTACACTTAAGAAAACCATTGACAGACTTTCAAGAAGCAACTGACACTGGCTGAATGCTTTGCTGGATTGGGTTTCAAGTGATAGCGGTTTGAAAAATGGGGAAACTCAAATAACCGGAAGCCCTCCTGCAAAAACAGCATTAAACATTGCATAACCTGTCTTCTTCCTTTATAATAAAATTGACACGATATCTTGTTGATCATTTACAAGCAGGGGGATATAAACTTATGGATTTTAATACGAAACTAAATGAATATATTAAAACACTAAATTGCACTGCAAAAGACTTGTCTGAATACTCCGGTTTATCTGCTGCTACGATAAGCCGTTATCGTTCCGGCTCGCGTATTCCGGAATCCGGATCACAAAACTTTTCAAATTTGGTTAAGGGGATTGTTAAAATCGCTGAAGAAAAAGCCATTACCGGCATTACAATGGAATCCGTAGCGGATGACCTTTTGCCTTTTATCAAAACATCCGACATTGATATGGATAAATTTCAGGCAAATTTGAATCTTTTGTTAAATACATTGTCTGTCAATATTTCAGAGCTTTCGAAGGTCTTAAATTATGATGCTTCTTATATTTCGCGAATCCGAAACGGGAAACGTCAGCCTGCTGATCCGCAGGAATTTGCCTGTGGCATTTCCGCTTTTATTGCTCATCACTATCAAAAACCTGAGCAGAAAGAAGTTGTTGCAAATCTTATACACTGCAGTACTGACGATCTGGCAGATTCCATTCAATTTCAGAAAGTACTGTCTCAATGGCTTACCCATGAAGCACCTGCCTTAAAAAATCAGATGATGGATTTTCTGGAAAAAATAGATTCGTTTGATCTGGAAGAATATATCCGGGTAATCCGGTTTGACAAACTAAAAGTTCCTTCCTTTCCTTTTCAGCTTCCCACATTCAAAAATTATTGGGGATTATCGGAAATGAAAAACAGTGAATTGGATTTTTTAAGGGCGACTGTTCTCTCTAAGTCCGGCGAACCGGTCATAATGTATAGTGACATGCCACTCACTGAAATGGCAAAAGACACTGAATTTGCCAAAAAATGGATGTTTGGCATGGCTATGATGTTAAAAAAAGGGCTTCACTTAAACCAAATTCATGACTTAAACCGCACTTTTGAGGATATGATGTTAGGCTTGGAAAGCTGGATTCCTATGTATATGACTGGCCAAATCTCACCTTATTACTTTAAGCAGCCACAAAACAGCCCGTTCTCGCATCTTTTGAAAGTCTCCGGAAGTGCCGCATTAACCGGGGAGGCAATCCGTGGATATCATAATGAGGGAAAATATTATCTGACAAAAAATAAAGAAGAGATTGCTCACTACCAAAAATATGCAGAGCGGCTGTTGTCAAAAGCATCTCCTCTTATGGAAATTTACCGCAAAGAACACTCCCGGATTTTTCATCATTTTTTGGAATCGACTTCCGAAACTCCGGGAAACAGATACCGCATTTTGTCTTCTTTCTCTTTATACACGGCGAGCGAACCCTTTATCCGGCAGCTGCTAAAGCACAATCAGATTTCCGATAAAGAGCAGACGCAGATTCTTCAATACGCTGCCGCGCAACGTGAGACTGCAAGTAAAATTCTATCTCACAGCCGTATTACAGAAGAAATCCCGCTGCTGAAAAGGGAAGAATTTGAAAAACATCCGATAACCTTGTCCCTTTCCGGAATGTTTTACGAAAAAGATATTTTTTATACCTGGGAAGATTATCAGGAACATTTACAATTAATGCGCCAATATAGTAAAGCTCATCCGCAGTACACAATGATTGAGGATCCTTCTTCCGCATTTCGTAATATACAGATTTACATTCTTGAGGGAAAATGGGTGCTGGTGTCTAAAAATAAAACACCGGCAATCCATTTTCTGATTCAGCACCCCAAGATGCAAACGGCCTTTGAAAATATGATCATTCCCATTATTGAAGACGAAAGACCGATACATTAACCCCTCTGTTTCTGACGGTTACTTTACTTTTACAGAACGCATTTTACTCCATGAAGAATAACTCTTTGTGGAGTTTTCCTTGTCGTTAACAATCCGATATGTTCTGATTTTTACATAATATTTTCTCTTTGACTTTAGTTTGTTAATCTGTTTACGTACTGTTTTTTTATTTGATACCGTAACTGTTTTGACTTTTTTAAACTTAGAAGATAGGCTGTATTGTATTTGATAACCGGCTATATCTCCTCCTAGTTTTTTCCATTTTACAGTGATTTTTTTCTTCCCGGCTTTCAGTTTTACGATTTTCGTTCCTTTTGGCTTAACAATATCTGTCTTTTTCACCGTTTCACTAACCTGTACCGGAACGATTTGAGGTGTTTTTACTTCTTCTTTCGTTTTTTCTTCCTTCTGAACATTTTCCTGTGTTTTTTGTTCATTATTGGAAACGACTTCTTTTTCCCACTTTGCATATAAATGAATGTCATATTCGTCAGCATGTAATCCATGAAAGGCATCTAACACCCAGTCGCTGATCCATGTGGAATCTTTTGTATTTTTAATTAAACTGGTATCCTCAGCATCGGAATAGGTACACCAGCCCGCAAAACGATACCCATCACGTACAGGAACGCATTCGCTAATATCAAAAAACAAATCATTTTCAGCCTCTGTTACATCAATTTCACGAACAGCAGAATCTGTGCTTTTCAAAGTCCCTCCGTTTGGATGGAATGTAACCGTTTGCCCTTTTTCAAAACATGCCCGCACAGTCTGATCGCCGATTCCCATACCTGACCCATACAAATTGTGCGCCCAGTCAAACGATAATATCGTACTCTCTTTTGACTGACTTACATCAGCGGCACCAACAAGTCCACCCTGCCATTCAACAAAATGATGTCCGGCACGCACCGGATTTTTCAGATTAAATTCCTGCTTTTCTCGCTGAATATAATACCGATCCGGCAATGCCCTTTTTTCTTCATCGGTAAATTCTCCGTCTGCTCCATCAAACTCATAAGACAACGTATAATAAGGTTCATAAAAACGAATGACGCAGCCCCAATTGTGCGTAGACCACGCATCTACGAGCAAATCATCTCCATACTTGCCTCCATAAACTGTTCCTTCGTCCATCGTAGATCCCCCGCGGACCTGCTCTAAAACCATCGGAAGGCCTGTATTATTTTGGTATCCTACATTTGCTGTCGTTTGCCCTTTTAGTGCGGCCTGTAAAGTATCTTTACATGTTTCGTCGCCTTGAAGCGCCGACAAATCGCCCCTGTCATAAGCCATCTTTATCACATTATACGAATTACTGCCACAAGAAACAACTTTCGATGTATCGACCGTACTCCTTACCAAGGTATCCGTACGCCACCACACTTTTCCATTTTCATCCCCATCTGGCTTATTTAATGTAATTGCCGCATGAAGATATCTTGGCCACGCAGTAAAATGCTCCACTCCGGCCTGTAATTTTTCATACGAAAATTCATATTTTGGTTTTGTATAAAATGACTCTCCAGGCATAATCAACTCGTCTTTAATATCCCAGTTATTTTCCTCTTTCAAGACATGTTCCGCTCCTGAATCCTGTACCTGTGATTCTTCTGCAGCAGCTGTCCGTGGCAGAGTTCCAACAGCCAGTCCCATCACTATCATCAGGCTCAGCATGCACCCTGTTATATATTTTTTACTCATAGGATCCCTCCTCCGTTTTTCTATACATTATAACTATACTAAGCCGTTTGTTTCTACTAAATTTCCGATTAGGCAATGCCAGTTTGGAAACTATTCCGCTCCACCCTGATCTCTTCTTCATTTCCCAATAAAATTTCCAACATTTTACTCCATTACGGTCAAATTTGTATTCTGCATTCGATTTTACCGTAATATTTTCCATATTCTTACATCGTTTTTCCGGTTTTACGGTCATTTCACATATTTTCTCCCCCTTTTGACCGTAATATTCTTAGTTTCTCTTTAAACTTTTCCAAAAATATCCAGTTTTTTACGGTCATTTTGGGAAATTTCTTGCTTTTTTACCGTAATCCTCCCAATTTCCCATTTTCCCTAACTCGCCACCCCCCAACGCGCCCCCAAAGCCGGCACAACTTAGACAGTACGCACAAAACCGGCAGCCCATCAAAATTCTGCTATAAACCACAAAATAGTCTTGTTTCATTTTCCGCGGCATATGGTATAATAGAGATAAGTTAGGACGTCGGGGTGACATTCCCCGATGAGTACATTAAGGAGGGTTAACTATTATGGCTAGATTTACATTACCTAGAGATTTGTATCATGGAAAAGGTGCGCTGGAAGCGCTGAAAACATTTAAAGGAAAGAAAGCGATCATCTGCGTCGGCGGTGGTTCGATGAAACGTTTCGGATTTCTTGACAAAGCCGAGCAGTATCTGAAAGAAGCCGGCATGGAAGTAAAATTGTTCGAGGGCATTGAGCCGGATCCATCGGTGGAAACCGTGATGAAAGGCGCCGCAGTCATGCAGGAATTTGAGCCGGACTGGATCGTAGCGATGGGCGGCGGTTCTCCGATCGATGCTGCCAAAGCGATGTGGATCAAATACGAATATCCGGACATCACTTTCGAAGATATGTGTAAAGTATTTGGTATCCCTGCGTTGAGAAATAAAGCACATTTTTGCGCTATCTCTTCCACTTCCGGTACGGCTACCGAAGTGACGGCATTCTCAATCATTACCGATTATGAAAAAGGAATCAAATATCCGATCGCTGACTTTGAGATTACGCCGGATGTTGCTATCGTAGACCCTGACCTTGCCGAGACGATGCCGCAGAAACTTGTCGCTCACACCGGTATGGATGCAATGACACATGCGATTGAAGCTTATGTTTCTACCGCAAACTGCGATTTCACGGATCCGCTTGCCCTTCATGCGATAAAAATGATCCAAAACGATTTGGTAGATTCTTACAATGGCGACATGGCAAAACGTGATTCGATGCACAATGCACAATGTCTCGCCGGAATGGCATTCAGCAATGCCTTGCTTGGAATCGTACACTCGATGGCTCATAAAACCGGAGCTGCTTTCGCCGATTATGGCGCACATATTATCCATGGTGCCGCCAATGCCATGTATCTTCCAAAGGTAATTGCCTTTAATGCCAAAGACGAAACCGCGAAAGAGCGTTATTGCTATATCGCTGATTTCATGGGACTCGGCGGTGCTTCTGCCGATGAAAAAGTGGCAAATCTGATCGCATATCTGCGCAAGATGAACGACAATCTGAACATTCCACATTGCATCAAAAACTACGGCGCAGACAGTTATCCAACTGAAAATGGCTTTGTGCCGGAAGAAGTATTTTTAGAGAGACTTCCGGAAATTGCAGCCAACGCAATCCTGGATGCCTGCACAGGCTCAAACCCAAGACAGCCAAGTCAGGAAGAAATGGAAAAATTGTTGAAATGCTGCTACTATGATACGGAAGTAGATTTCTGATTATAGAAAGTAACCTAAATAGTTACTACAGAAAACAGTATTACATGAAGGACTCCGGCATAAGCACATAGCTTGTGCCGTGAGTTCTTTTTAAAGGAGAAATTCAAGCCATGAAAATTATGACCATAAATGTAAATATTACAGGGATGCAGCGAGTCTCCACATCGGAAAAAACTGTCACCCAGGTTCTCTTTGACGGAACCGCTGAGGGAGAATATTTTAACGGAACCATTCTCCCGGGCGGAGTCGACACACAAATCAATGTACCGGAGAAAGGGACTCTTTCTGCCAGGTATATGCTGGAAGGCAAAGATAATTCCGGTGATAATTGCAAAATGTATATTTCTAATGATGCAATACAAAACTGTAACATCACAACACCTCACATCTTAACCGACAGCGAGAATCTCCGCTGGCTAAATGAAGCGGAGCTGCGCGGTGAGTTGACAATTGTTGAAAATGGAGTACAGATTGAGATTTTTTCAAAGTAAATAACCATAAATGAAAAAGTCCTCCCGAAAGGCTTCGCATTGAAACCTCTGGGAGGATTTATTTTTTTAACGATTCCGCATTCGTCCCAAATCGTTTCTATTTCTTCTGTTCTGCCAGATTGATTCGTACAAGAGATTTGCGGAGTGCCAGTTCAGCACGTCGCATATTGACATGCGCATCCAGACTCTTGATCCTTCGCTCGGCGCGCGCCTTCGCTTCCAGCGCACGTTTCATATCAATCTCCTCCGGCCATTCACACGACTGTGCGAGAATGGTTACTTTATCCGGGAGGATCTCCAAAAAGCCCTCTAAGACAGCGGCTTCCCGAATCACATCATCCTCAGAATTTTCGGTAATCGTCAAAACCCCCGGAGCAACGATCGTCGTCAATGGGATATGGTCGGCATACACACCGATGTCTCCCTCTGTCGTCGTCAATTCCACCATTTCGACCTCTCCGGTGTAAAATACACGCTCCGGAGAAATTACCTCTAATTGGAATTTTTTCATATCCGCCATAGCCATCTCCAATCCGCTCTCGCTACTTGCGTGCGATGACATCGTCGATCGTACCTGCATTCAAGAAGCAGCTCTCTGGGATGTCATCATGTTTTCCATCCAAAATCTCCTGAAATCCTCGAATCGTTTCAGAGATTGGCACATATTTACCGGGAAGACCGGTAAACTGCTCTGCCACGAAGAATGGCTGGGAAAGGAAACGCTGTACCTTACGTGCACGGTTGACAAGGACTTTTTCATCCTCTGACAACTCGTCCATACCAAGGATTGCGATGATGTCCTGCAATTCCTTATAACGCTGTAAGATTTCCTGTACGCCACGAGCCACTTTGTAATGCTCTTCGCCGACGATCTTCGGATCCAGAATACGGGAACTGGAGCCAAGCGGATCTACCGCCGGATAAATACCAAGTTCCACGATCGAACGATCCAATACGGTCGTTGCGTCAAGGTGGGCAAATGTCGTCGCAGGAGCCGGGTCCGTCAAGTCATCGGCAGGCACATAAACCGCCTGAACCGACGTGATAGAACCATTTTTTGTCGATGTAATACGTTCCTGCAAAGCACCCATTTCCGTCTGAAGAGTTGGCTGGTAACCAACGGCACTTGGCATACGTCCAAGAAGTGCGGACACCTCGGAACCCGCCTGTGTGAAACGGAAAATATTGTCAATGAACAAGAGGACATCTTTTCCTACCTGATCACGGAAATACTCTGCCATCGTAAGTCCCGTAAGACCTACACGCATACGCGCTCCGGGCGGCTCATTCATCTGTCCGAATACCATCGTCGTCTTATCGATAACTCCGGATTCAATCATTTCATAGTATAAGTCATTACCCTCACGGGTACGTTCTCCAACTCCCGTAAATACGGAATATCCACCATGCTCGGTCGCAATATTGGTGATCAATTCCTGAATCAAAACGGTCTTTCCTACACCGGCACCTCCGAAAAGTCCGATTTTTCCACCCTTCTGATAAGGACACAAAAGATCGACAACCTTGATACCGGTTTCCAGCATCTCTGCCTGAGTAGACTGTTCTTCAAATGCAGGCGCCTTTCTGTGAATTGGATGATATTCTTTTACTTTCGGTGGTTCTTTTTCATCGATCGGATCTCCGAGTACATTGAACATACGTCCCAGTGTCTCTTCGCCGACCGGCACCGAAATCGGGGCTCCTGTCGCAATCGCTTCCATGCCTCGCACCAATCCATCGGTCGGTCCCATCGCGATACAGCGAACGGTATCGTCACCCAGATGCTGTGACACCTCTACGACAAGTGTATTTCCATCTTTTGTCGGTATGTGAATGGCATCGTAAATCTCAGGAAGATCTCCATTCTGAAAACGGATGTCAAGCACCGCTCCGATAATCTGAGTGATAACACCAGCATTTTTCGTTTTCTTCGCTTTTGCCATTGTGGTTCTTTCACTCCTTCCATTATTTGTAAATTTTTATTCGTTACTCGATCGCGGATGCACCCGCTACAATCTCCGTCAATTCCTGTGTGATCGCGGACTGTCTTGCGCGGTTGTACTGCAGACCGAGTGTATCAATCATTTCCTCTGCGTTGCTCGTCGCAGAATCCATTGCCTGCATACGCGCACCATTTTCACTGGCAACTGCCTCGACCAGCGCGCCAAAAATCAGGCTGTTCATATACATCGGAATGATGTATCCGAGCGCCTCTTCTTCTGTCGGCTCATAATTCATGAGTGCGCCGGATGTCGTCTCCGGCTCGTCATTTGCCGCCATCGTCTCGATATCCTCCTGCGAAAACGGAAGCATTTTGATCAGCGTAGGCACTTGTGTTACCGTATTCTTAAATACAGTGTAAGCAAGATAAATCTCATCGATCTCGCCACTTTCCATCGCCGCCATCGCTGTCTTTCCGATCGAAACAGCATCGCCAAACAGCGGATTATTCATTACTTCCGAATAATCGCCGCGGCAGGTATAGCCATTTCGCTGCATCGTCTCCAAACCTTTTCGTCCAACCGGAAAAATAATGGTATCTTCCTTCGTAAAATCACCCTTTGTGATCAATTTCACGACATTGGAATTGTACCCGCCGGCAAGTCCACGGTTTGAGGTGATCATAATCACACCTTTTTTCCCGGAACCTCCGGTTTTCTCTGTCAAAAGAGGATGGTTGAGATTCTGCGATTTGGCAAGCATCCCGGAAACCGTCTCATACATTTTGTCAAAATATGGTTTTGTCTCCTCGGCTCTTCCTTTGGCATGCTGCAATTTTACGGTCGAAACCAGCTTCATCGCCTTGGTGATCTGAGACGTACTCTGAATACTCTCGCGTCGCCGTTTTATATCTCTCATTGAGGCCATTTTTCAATCACCTCACCTTTCACGCTTGAAGAAACTGTTTTTTATACTCTTCAATTGCCTGAATCAGCTTTTGTTCCATTTCATCACTAAGCACTTTAGTATCACGGATCGAAGCCGGAATCTCCGGATATTTGGTATCGATAAAGGCAAACAGTCCTTTTTCGAAATCCAATACATCTTCTACCGGAATATCAAGCAGATATTTCTTCGTTGCCGCATAAATAATGATAACCTGATACCAAACCGGCTGTGGTACATACTGACCCTGTTTCAGCACTTCACGGATTCTTTCACCCTGATCCAGCTTCTCTTTCGTATCGGCATCCAGATCCGAACCAAACTGGGAAAATGCTGCCAGCTCGCGGTACTGTGCAAGGTCGATACGGATTGAACCGGCGATCTTCTTCATCGCCTTGATCTGCGCCGAACCACCGACACGCGATACACTAAGTCCCGGATTGACCGCCGGGCGGAAACCGGAATTAAACATCTCTGTCTCCAGGTAAATCTGTCCATCTGTGATAGAAATTACGTTTGTCGGGATATATGCCGACACGTCACCGGCCTGCGTCTCAATGATCGGCAGAGCCGTCAATGATCCACCGCCGAGTTTGTCCGAAAGTCTCGCTGCACGCTCCAAAAGACGGGAATGCAGGTAAAATACGTCTCCCGGATAAGCCTCACGTCCAGGTGGACGACGAAGGAGCAGTGACAGGGTACGGTAAGCCGCTGCATGCTTGCTCAAATCATCATATACGATGAGAACGTCTTTTCCCTGTTCCATCCATTCTTCTCCGATCGCACATCCGGCATACGGAGCAATATACTGAAGTGGTGCCAGTTCACTCGCCGTAGAAGCTACGACGGTAGTATAATCCAATGCACCGTTGTCTTCGAGTGTTTTTACAATATTTGCCACTGTAGACGCTTTCTGTCCGATGGCAACATAAATACAAAGTACATCCTGGTCTTTCTGATTCAGGATCGTATCAATCGCAATCGCAGTTTTACCGGTCTGACGGTCACCGATGATCAACTCACGCTGTCCTCGTCCGATCGGAACCATGGAGTCAATTGCCTTGATACCTGTCTGAAGTGGCGTATCTACGGATTTACGTGAAATAACACCACTTGCCACACGCTCTACCGGTCGTGTCTTGTCGGTATGGATCGGTCCTTTGCCGTCGATCGGCTGTCCCAACGCATTGACAACACGTCCGAGCATCGCATCACCGACAGGAACGGTTGCGACATTTCCCGTCGTCTTTACGGTATCGCCTTCGTTAATATTGGAAGAATCTCCCAAAAGTACGGCTCCGACATTGTCTTCCTCAAGGTTGAGCACCATACCGTAAATCTCATTTGGAAATTCCAGAAGTTCTCCCTGCATCGCTTTTTCCAAGCCATGTATACGGGCAATTCCGTCTGCCACCTGAATGACCGTTCCGACATCCGAAACGTCAAACTCGGTGCTATATTTTTTTATTTCATCTTTAATAACTGAACTTATCTCTTCAGGTCTTAAATTCATGTTCCTCAAACACCTTCTTTCCTTAGAAGTTACACTCTGACCTTGCTTAATTTTCTTGTCATTTCTTCCAGCTTCGTCCGGATCGTATTGTCCACGACACGGTCGTCAATGCGAATGCGGATTCCGCCAAGCAGACTCGCATCCACGTTGTAATTCATCTCCAGCGTCTCATACGAAGACGTTTCTGACAAGCGCGCTTCGATCTTTTGTTTCTGTGCATCGGAAAGTTCGGCCGGTGTCGTCACATAGACAACGCCAATCTTCTTATATTCTTTTGCTCTTTTGTCAAAATATTCCAGCACGGATTCAATTTCACCAAAGCGTCCTTTTTTTACGAGTACCTGCAAAAAGCCCATCATAACATCCGAAACTTTTCCGCCAAATACTTCGTCCATCATCGCAAGTTCTTTTTCCCGCGTCATCTCGGGATGATTCATAATATCAATAAATGCTTCGTTTTCCTGCAGGATCGAGGCGATCTCTCTGACCTCATCCCATACGGCATCCAGCTGGTTTTCTTCCAGCGCTGCCTCAAACAGAGCATCTCCGTATACTTTTGATACTAATTTTGCCATGTCTCATCACCCATTTCCTTCAATGTTTCGTCAATGAGCTGCGCCTGTTTGTCCTCATCCATCGATGCAGCGACAAATTTTCCTGCCATAGCAGATGCCACATGAACGATTTCCTGTTTCATTTCATCACGAACTTTATTCTTCTCCAATTCCACCTCGTGCTCGGCTCTTGCCTTGATGGTCTGAGCCTCATCGGAAGCCTTGGCAACGATCTCTTTCTCTTTGTCAAGCGCCTTTTTACGCGCATCGCTGAGCATCTCTTCTGCCTCGTCCTCGACTTTGTCTAATTTCGCACGATATTGGGTCTCCAGTTCTTTCGCATCCTTCTCTGCCTTTGCTGCTTCTTCAAGCTGGCTGGCGATAAACTCTTTCCGTTTCTGGATCAGTTTTCTCGCCGGATTGAATAACAAATATGAAAGCAGGATAAACAATACCAACATGGCAAGCAATCCAATCGCCGTATCAAAGAGCAATTGCGGATCCAGTCCAAAAATTCGATTATCCATGTCTCTCTCCAATCTTTTTGATTATTCTGTGCTTTTTTATGGAAGCAATGGATTGGCAAACAAAAGAATCATCGCAACAGCCAAACCATAAAGACCTGTTGTCTCGGCAACGGCCTGTCCAAGAAGCATGGTTGACATGATATCACCTTTTGCTCCCGGATTACGTCCTACGGCATTTGCTCCATATCCGGCTGCGATACCCTGTCCTACACCGGGACCGATACCTGCGATAACTGCTAATCCTGCACCAATTGCGGATGCTGCACTAATTAAATCTGCTCCTGAAAAATTCATAATATGTTTCCTCCTTAAGATATATTTTGTTCTCTTTTACTTGGCTTCGTCCCCTGCTGCATTGGCAATAAATACCATTGTCAGCATCGCGAAAACATACGCCTGCAATGCTCCGGAAAATACATCCATATACGCATGCAGTGCTGCCGGCCACGCAAGTGTGGCAAGTTTTGGCAATAATCCGTAAATCAACGCCATCATCATCGTACCGGAAAGTATGTTAGCAAACAAACGAAGTGACATTGAAACCGGTGTTGCAAATTCGCTGATGATATTCACCGGCAAAAATACAAATATTGGTTCAAACAGCCCTTTGATCTTACCCATTTTCTGCCATTTGAATCCCTGGTATTGAATCATTACAAAGGTAATCAATGCCAACGGAAGTGTGATACCATAATCCGCAGTCGGCGGACGGAGTCCAAACAATCCGGAAAGATTACATGTAAGAATCAACATAAACAATGCTCCCACATAGTTTCGAAAACGTGGGGCAAGTTTTCCGCCCATGTTATCAAGCACCAGTTTATCCACGGTTTCCACCAGAAGCTCGATGACATTTAAAAATCCTGTCGGCGCTTTCCGGTAATCCGCCTTTTTGATAACACGGTTTGCCACGATTGCAAAGATGATCAATGCAACCATAACGATTACCAGACACACATGGCTTGTCGTGATCCAAAATGTGTAACCACCAATGTGTACCTGTTGATACCCATGGACGTAAAAATCCACTTTGTTATCCAAGCCTAAGTCTCCTTTCTCGTTTTTTCAGACAAATGTCTGTGTATAGTTTATTCCGCCAGATCCTGTTTTTCCCGGAAAATGACCGGATACAGGAGTGCCGCCGCCTTGGTGGCAAACAATCCCGCAAACACTGTAACCGGGTAGAAATACTGTCGAAAATAAAAACTCAATAATAATGTCAGCAGGCTGATCAGACTTCGTACCGACGCCTGCATACGAAGATGCCGTATGGCGTTCTTTTTTGCCATATCCAGTTCGACATCCAAAGTATTAAAGCGATGCCACATAAGCAGACCGGAAACCAGCGTTCCCAATACTTCACCGCTTACATAGGGAAAATAGGGAAAGGGATGAATCGCAAACAGAATGGCACCTACGATCAAAACCACTGCCGCAAGTCCCCACATAATGCCGATCACCCTAAGGAGTGTCTTTTTTGCTTCCTTCATGAATGTCCTCCTGATCCGCCGGTGTTTCTTCTTTTTTGGAGCCGTTGTTTCCATATTGTCCCGTCAGGACAAGAAGGCTGCGCATCGACGCCAATATTCCGATCACCAGCATGATGATAACCCATATCTTTGTTCCAAGCAGCTGATCCAGATAATACCCGATGGCAAGACTGATTCCCATACAGGTCAGCATCGCCAGACCAATCTGCAGTATCATGGAAAGGGCATGAATGACTTCCCTTCGTTCACGTTGCTTATCTCTTTTTTTCATCGCACCATTAACTCATTTCTTTTGCTTTCTTTACGCAAGCTTTCATCGCTTCGATCACGGCACTTCGGAATCCTTTTTCTTCCAGCACGCGGACGGCTTCAATCGTCGTTCCTGCCGGAGAACATACCATGTCTTTCAGTTCTCCCGGATGTTTTCCGGTCTCAAGAACCATCTTGGCACTTCCCAGCACCGACTGTGCTGCCATCTCATACGCCTGCGCTCTTGGCATACCGTCTGCCACAGCGGCATCCGCCATCGCCTCGATAAACATAAATACATACGCCGGTGAACTTCCGCTTACGCCGATCACCGTGTCAATCATGGATTCACTCACTTCATTGGCAACGCCAAAACTGGAAAATATCTCCATCGTCGTTTTTTTGTCATCCTCTGACACATGATCATTATAACAGACACCCGCTGCCCCTTCAAGCACCAATGCCGGCGTATTTGGCATACTTCTTACTAATTTGATAGTCTTTCCAAATAATTTTTCTATATTCGCAATCGTCTGGCCGGCTGCAATCGAGATCACGAGTGTATTCTCTGACACTTCATTTCGAATCTCCGAAATGACGGTCTCAAATTGAAATGGTTTTACCGCAAGGATCAAAACGTCTGCTTGTTTTGCCACTTCGGCATTGTCTGTCGTAACATTTACACCAAATTCCTTTTGAATGTTCTGAAGTGCTTCTTCATTTCTTCTCGATACGAGAATGTCGTCTTTTGCATACAGACCTTTACTCAAAATTCCTTTGAGCATCGCCTGCGCCATATTTCCACAACCAACAAATCCTAACATTTTTACCATCCATTCTGAAGCTGTGCTTCGTTTATTCTTCTATCATTTCCACACGGCGGATATGTCTGTCCACGCTGGAAAATTCAGTATGCAGGAATGTGTCTACGATACGTACAGCAAGTCCCGGGCCTGTTACCCGTGCGCCCAGTGCCACGATATTGGCATCGTTGTGAAGTCTCGTCGCCTCGGCACTGAAACAGTCTCCGCAGACCGCTGCGCGGATGCCTTTGACCTTATTTGCCGCAATTGAGATACCGATTCCGGTTCCGCAGATCAGGATTCCTTTGTCGCACTCGCCATCGGCAATCGCGTGTGCCACTTTTTTCCCATACACCGGATAATCGACCGGATCTGTGCTGTAACTTCCGTAATCTTTGTATTCATATCCATTTTCTTCCAAATACTTGATAATTTCCTGTTTCAATTCATAACCTGCCTGGTCACTTCCCAATGCAATCATAGCTTACCTCCACTGTAATTTCTTTTTTATTTTATAGAGCAGATCTTTGCACTCCGTATAGCTTGCCTCATACGCTTCCTCGTCGCCTCCAAGCGGCGGCTCGGTATCGCCTTCTTCCCCGGCAAGTTCCCGCAATGTATAGACGTTTCTCTCCAATCCATAATCTTCCAGAACTTTTACCTTCTCCGCAAAGTTCATCGTAATGATCACGGTGTCGCGCGTCACCTCTTCCGGCGAAAATGCGACGGAAACCTGTTCTTCACATGGAACTCCGTGATTGATCAAGATATCGGTTATTTTCATATTTCTCGGCTCTTCGAACAATACGACAAGCCCTCTCGAAAGAACCTCCTTCTCTTTATCCATAAGAATACTTTTCAGAATCCACTCATTCATCGGTCCCAGCGTAATATTGTCCTTGCTGACAAAGATCACGCGGCTGCAAGCCTCATAAGACTCTACCTGTACCAGATTCTGCCCGGCCGCTTTTTTCAGCCGGTTCATAACCGCCTCTTCTTTTGCCGAGTCAAAAAATGTCTCCGACAAGATCCGCTTTACGTGCAGTTCGTCAAATCTGCGAAGAGCATCGTACAAATATTTTCCCTCGGTATCTTCTTCTCTGGAGCCCGCCACGACAACTTGTCCCATCGGATAACGGTCCGCCGATTCGGTCGTCGCAAGGATACCGATCTCCTCCGGCCGATATGTGCCATTTTCCACATATGCCGCAACCTCCCGGTTAATATGGGCGATCACATCTTCCGTATCTCCCTGATACAATGTCATGTCCGCTTTCGGCGCATAATGCCGGTACTTCATCCCCGGTGCTTTCGGCTTCTGGTCGCCGCTTACCTGCATCAATGCCGGATCCATCTGCACTTCTCCGACAATCTCCTGCAGCATCTTCTGCGTAATAAATCCCGGACGCAGAATCACCGGTATCTCCTCGGTCACATCGACAATGGTGGATTCAAATCCGATTCCCACTTCTCCGCCGTCGATGATCATATCTATTTTCCCATCTAAATCTTCTTTTACATGTTTTGCCAATGTCGGGCTTGGACGTCCTGATGTATTGGCACTTGGCGCTGCAACCGGCACTCCGGCTTCTTCCAAAAACCGTAAGGCCCCCATGTGCTGCGGCATACGCACCGCAACCGTGTCCAGTCCGCCTGTCGTCTCATACGGCACACAGTCCGCCTTTTTAAATATCATCGTAAGGGGACCCGGCCAAAATGCCTCGGCTAACGTCGCCGCCGCTTCCGGGATCTCGCTTACCACCTCGTGTAATTGATCGATTTTTGCAATATGCAGTATCAATGGATTGTCCGAAGGACGCCCCTTTGCCGCATATATTTTTTGGGATGCCTGTGGATCCAGTCCATTTCCCCCAAGACCATATACCGTCTCTGTCGGAAATGCCACCAGACCGCCATCCCGGATGATCTGAGCCGCTTCCGCAAGTTCGTCCGCCTCAAATCCCCGTTCTTCATTCCATGTAATAAACTTTGTATTCATAGCGTTTTCACCGCTTTCAGTCCGAAAAATATTTGTTTTTATTGTACCACATTTTCACTCGTTATACAAGAATTTTTCAATCCCCTCTGCGACTGCCTTTGCCATTTTCTGCTGATACTCCTCGGAAATTAAGAGTTTTTCTTCTTCCGGATTGGACAAAAATCCGCACTCGATAATAACAAATAGGCCGCTGGATTTTTTTAGCATATAATAACTGTCATTGGCCTTTTCTACGCGGTGGTTTCCGTCCCCCATCTCCTCTTTGATCGTCTCTTGGAGCACGTTCGCCAGCCGTTTTCCCTCCTCAGAACCCGAGTAGTAAAATACCTGCGCGCCCTTTGTCCCCGCAGAATAACTGTTTTGGTGGATGCTCACCGTAAGTTCGGGTTTTTCCTTGTCTATAACCGCAAGTCTGGCATTGAGATCTTCCACTTTCTTTTTTCCCGTCGTCTCCCCACACAAAGCCTCGTCTTTTTCTCTCGTCATCGCTACCGTGTAACCACTTTTTGTGAGAATTTCTCTCAATTTAAGAGAAATGTTTAAATTTACATCTTTTTCCAGTGTTCCCATCGTCCCTACTTTGCCCGGATCAAAACCGCCGTGCCCCGGATCGATCACAATATGCACCTTGCTCCCCTTTGCCGTAAAATTCAGCACCGGAAGCGTACTTACCCGGATCGTCGCCGCCACCACAATGGCAAACAAAAATATCGTAACCACCCATATTTTCCAAGTTCCTGTCTTTTTTTCTTTCATAAAACAAAACACTCCGCACATTCTTATTACTAATGTACGGAGTATCGTTTGTCCACATTCATTATTTCACATATTTTTCTATCGTTGTCCAGGTAGCCATTCGTTCAAATCCAAGTTTCCAGAAGGCGATGCCTGCTACATTTTTCGCCATAACGGTTTCCATTTTTTTACTGAGCGACGTTTCTTCCTCCAGCCAGATCTTATATTTGGCGCCGTCTGCCTTAAATTCGGCGTAATACTGGCTTGTCTCCTCGTCCCATTTTGGCGTCGCACTATTGGACTGGAGTACGCTCTCCGCCGAACTCATGCCATATGCACTTGAGGTTACCGCAACCCCATCTCCGCTTTTCACTTCTTTCCATAATCTGGTATAAAATGGGAGTGCCACGACTGTTCTTTCCGCCGGAATATACTGCAATCCCTTGTCCACGCCATTTTCTACAAACGGCAGTGAAGAAACGGAACCGCTTTCCTTGCTTCCTGCGTAATGCTCGTCATATGCCATAAAGATTACGTAGTCTGCCACTTTTCCCTGTTCTTTCCAATCGTAATAGGCAGTCGCATCGGTCGGCAGATAATCGTCCACCGTCACCGTAATGTCATTTGCATGGCACACCAGTGTCAATTCTCTCAAAAATTCGAGATATGCCGGTGCTACATCACTCTTTATTTTTTCAAAATCGATATTGATACCATCCAATTTGTAACGCATCGCCGTTGACACAAGATTATTGATCAGGCGGCTTCTCGTACTTGTCCGTCCCAATATTCTTTTCAACGATATATTTTTGTCAAAATCATTGATGAGCCCCCACACTTTCAAGCCTTTTGCATGTGCGGCTGTTACATATTCTTCGCTCGCCAGAGAACTAAAGTTTCCTTTATTATCATTTAGGGCAAACCACGTCGGCGATACAACATTCAGACTTCCGGCCACCGCCACTTTACTCTCAAGTTCCGCCGCACCCACGGTCTGTGTCATCTGATGCCATCCCAGACACACGGTCGTTCCGATGCCTTTTTGTGTAAATGTCTCTTCCTCACTTTGACGTTTCCACGCAGTCTCGGTCTGTCCACTCAAAAATTCCGCCGGCACGTAACCTTCAATTCCGTCGGTTGTAAATACTTTCTGATAGTCATTTTCGGCCTGGCTCTGCGTATCGACGATCACTTTCTGATCTTTTTTGAGTTCCAGCAGATAATCGTATTTTTTATTCGGTCCCACACGAAGTCTTGTCTTTTCGCTCAACTTCGCTTCCATATGAGTCGACTCAAAATCCGCATTCAAAATAACACGATTCGGAGCCTCGCCCTTTGACGCCCATTTCAACGTACTTTTTTCCTGTGTCATCTCATCATAAAATGGCACGGAAATATACATCGTATCGCCATCCACATAAAGAATCTGATCCGTCATTTCTTTATTTTCTTTCCCAACAGTATATGTCGTCGTATTCGGAGCCACGGTCATCAGCCCTCTTACCGGGCTGACAAAACTGAGCACCTGCTCTTTTTTATCCCAGTAAAATCTCTCGTTCATTTTATCGATCACCGTATCCAATGGCAGATACATCGTATCGCCAATAATTTTTCCTTTTTCTTCCAGCGGAAATCCATCCAGACAGATCAGTGTCTCGTCCTTCGCCAAATCCTTATACTGTTCTTCCATCGTCCGCTGCGTATAACTCGGCGCAAATTTCTTAAATAAAATCGCACCTACGGCAGCCACAAACACAAGGGCAATAACTATTCCCATAATAATCTTCGCTTTGTTCTTCATAACCTTATCCTTTCCCTTTCTGTAAAGACTGTACTTCAACTTATCTTTCTATTTTTGTAATTATCCAAAACCTCACCCCACACATCGAATTCTGAATTATTACTTTTTTCAGTATAACAGACAAATGTGAAACTTACAAGTCAGGAATGCTTGATTTTCCGCATTTCTTTCCACAAACTCACTTGACTTCTGTGGAATCGCCACGCTTAAATACACATGGTCGATACATATCGCTCCCGCTATTATGTCGACTTGTTTATATTTGAATAACGTTTCAAGAATCTCTCGAATTGGATCACCTCCTATGATTTTGAATTTGGCTTGCGACACCATTTTCATTATACATAGGAAGTTTTTTATCGATATACTCTCCGCTTCCGCTTACTCCATTCTCCCCAGCATAGCTTGGTGATTAGACTCTTTTTTTATAAAATAATTTGACATTATACAAAAAATATAGTAATATAATAGTCAGTTTATTTGTTAGGCATTATTGGTAGAATCAATCATTTAAGATTTAGGAGTGTTTACTTATGTATATCACAAAAAATTTGAAAATCTCGATCATTTTTATGACGAGTGTACTTGTATCTACTGTACTATGTATCTCATTGTTGTACCAGTTGGCGAGCCACAGTTCTCAAACAGCAATACATACTGGTATGCGGCACAATATGGACACGTATTTGCAGGCAGAAACTTCCGCTGTTCAGGACTTTGTTTCATCCAGTGAACAGGCTTTGATTCTCTTCAGCAAATCCCCTGTTGTAAAAGAGTATTTGAAGAATCAGAACAATAAAGATTTATTTCAAAAAGCTCAGAGTTATACCACAGAGTACTATAACCATCTGGAAAACTGGGAAGGATTGTACATAGCAAACTGGAACTCCAAAGTTCTTACATACAATGTTCCTGAGGTAATTGGTAAAGTTCTTCGTGAAGGTGACCGCCTAGAAGAACTTCGCAATGGCATGTTAAATGCAAAAAACGGCATTTACAATCTTGGTATCATCGTATCTCCCGGAACTGGTAAATTATGTCTTTCCATGTATGTTCCGGTTTTTGACACAGATGGCAAAACCCCTATTGGTTATGTTGGCGCTGGGGTATTCAACGATCAGCTTGATACAATTTTGAAAAAAAATTCGATTTCCGGTCTGACCAAAAGCCAATTTTACATGATCAACACAGAAACAAAGATTAATTATATTAATCCGGATAAGAAAACTCTTGCCAAAGAAACAACTGATCCCATCCTTTTGAAGCAGATTGAACTTACAAAAAAACAAAAAAAAGAAGGGACCTTTGATTATAATGATAAAATTGTCATCTACAAGCAAATGAAAAATTATCCTTGGTCATTGATTCTTGTAAATGACAAAAATGAAGTACTTTCCTCTGCTAATGCAACCAATAAAAAATTGTTATTTAGCTGTATTGTGGCAGAAATTTTAATCTGCATCTTATGTTTGCTCGCCGTTATTATCACAACAAAACCTTTAAAAAAGACAGCAACAGCAATTCAAAAACTTGGCATGCTGGATTTGACACCTTCAAAAGAACTGCAAACTTACATCAACGGAAAGAGCGAAGTCGGTATTTTGGCAACAGAGATTGACCATATGCGTAATGTATTTCTTGACATTATCAATACATTACATTCGTGTTCCGACGCCATCCACACTTCCTCTGAAAGTATGACAAACCATGCTTCCGAATTAGTTGACGCAGTTGTTACAAATGCCTCAACAACCGAGCAGCTTGCCGCAAGTATGTCTACTACAACTAATGTTTTGACTGCATTAAATGAAAAAGTAAAAACAATTGATCAACTGATCTCAAACGTAGAAAGCGTTATTGAAAAAGGTAATTCCAAGAGCAATGAACTACTTGATAGCGCAGAGACGATTGAAAACAAATCTCAATCTTCCTATAAAGATTCTGAAAGGAATATTGAGCTCAACCGCAAACAAATTGAAGAAGCAGTTAACAAACTTCAAGAGTTATCACAAATTAATACACTTGTTGCAGATATCCTAGAATTGTCCAACCAAACAAATCTCTTATCCTTAAATGCATCAATCGAAGCTGCGAGAGCTGGTGAAGCCGGGCGTGGATTTGCCGTTGTTGCAAGTGAAATTGGTAATCTGGCGAACAATTCTTCTACGACAGCCGAAACAATTAAAAACATCTGCCTAAACGCTAGTGGAAATATTAAAGATGTTTCTAACTGTTTTAATCAGATTGTTGATTATCTGGAAAGTAATGTTACGCCTAAGTTTGCTGAATTTAGTGAGATTGCACGTGGCAATAATACTATGTCTGTAGAACTTCAGGAGATCATCTCTAACATCAAAATAATTGTTGATGAATTTGTTGATTTCGTTAAAATGGTTACTACTCAAATGTCCCAGATTGGTGAGGCTGCAACCCAAAATGAAGAGGGAATTGACATCATTGTTGAACAGAATAACCAAACAAGCCTTATTGCAGAACATATTTCAACAGCCATTGAACAGAACAACGAAAGTGCGGAACAATTACGTAATATCATAGAAAAATTTCATTACTAAATGTTGTGGTCAAGCATTTTTGTAACATTTGTAGCTAAAAAATTCATTGGATTGTTACTTGGATATTACCGGAGTGTTCCGTGTATGTAAAGGATGCTTTGCACCGCCTTTGGCGGCTTTGTCCTTGACATACGCGGAACACTCCCGGTAAGAAGTACTCAAGCAATCCATTCGAGCATTGTATCGCATTAGGCGATTCTAGCCTGATAGAGAGTTTCCTCAGCATCATATTCACACAGATAAATCATCTCACTCTTCAAAGTGTTGAAATATCCCTCCATTGGAGCATTATCATAAGGATACCCTGCTTTACTCATGCTTTGTGTCACATGAACCGATTCGCAAAATTCTACGAATGCTTTGGAAGTAAATTGTGACCCTTGGTCTTAGTGCAGAATTAATTCCCCTTTCAGAACCGGCTGCGATTCCAATGCTTTTTTCAGGAAGAGATTTTCCTTTTTTGCCTCTTCCAGTTCTTTTCGTAACCGGAGATTTTCTTTCATAAGCTCCATTTCGTTTGGAGTATCTGGATTTTCACGGGCTTTTGTTTGGCATTCTCTGCTAAATTCACTACACCACTTGGAAATGCTGGCTTTGGATACGCCGTATTCTGCAGTGATGCTTTTGTAAGTTCGTCCTTCCTCTGCGTGGAGGCGGACAATCTTCTTTTTAAATTCTGGTGCGTAACTCTGTGGCATAATAAGTACCTCTTTTCTTTCTTTATTATATTATATCTTATTAGCCATCCCTGTTACAACTATATTATAGCACCTCAACTCAAACGAACATATAAACGTTATAGCAAAAAATTAGTTTCAATACCCTCTGAATTTACACTGCTCTCAAACACTCAACTCAACCCACACTCTTTTTCCTTGCTTCAATACCCTCTGAATTTACACTGCTCTCAAACAAAAACAATGTAAACCTTGGAGATGTATATGCTTCAATACCCTCTGAATTTACACTGCTCTCAAACTAACGTCGGAAACATGGAGAGAGAAGAATTGGCTTCAATACCCTCTGAATTTACACTGCTCTCAAACTTCTCGATACTGACTACAGCATTGTAGCCTGCTTCAATACCCTCTGAATTTACACTGCTCTCAAACAGGTCCTTGCATTGCTTAGACTTTTTCTTTGCTTCAATACCCTCTGAATTTACACTGCTCTCAAACAAAGCAACCGTAGAGTTTGGCTTGGCTTTCAGCTTCAATACCCTCTGAATTTACACTGCTCTCAAACCAAAGGTCAAGAAAGAAATACACAACAAGGCTTCAATACCCTCTGAATTTACACTGCTCTCAAACTGTCAATGCGGTATACCGCACATGGTTATAGCTTCAATACCCTCTGAATTTACACTGCTCTCAAACATAAGGTTTTAAATGAGAATTACAAGACCAGCTTCAATACCCTCTGAATTTACACTGCTCTCAAACACACTTCCTATATCTGCACTTGTAAGATTAGCTTCAATACCCTCTGAATTTACACTGCTCTCAAACAACACGGCTATTAAGATATAGTGGTGTCAGCTTCAATACCCTCTGAATTTACACTGCTCTCAAACAAGAAATGCATCCATAAGTACTCTTATTCGCTTCAATACCCTCTGAATTTACACTGCTCTCAAACTAAATTCATTTCTTGCTGTTTAAAGTACGGCTTCAATACCCTCTGAATTTACACTGCTCTCAAACTGTTAGACAAGATGATCCTTGCGGATTTCGGCTTCAATACCCTCTGAATTTACACTGCTCTCAAACTTTCATGTAGGCTTTCATAAGTTCTTTCGAGCTTCAATACCCTCTGAATTTACACTGCTCTCAAACAAAGACCCTAATAAATCAGGAGATGCATCAGCTTCAATACCCTCTGAATTTACACTGCTCTCAAACGGATATGATACACGAATCAATTTTTCTACAGCTTCAATACCCTCTGAATTTACACTGCTCTCAAACGGTACCGCAGTTATAAGTGCTGTAACAATTGCTTCAATACCCTCTGAATTTACACTGCTCTCAAACTAGGGATTTGTTAAAAAAAGTATTTAAATTGCTTCAATACCCTCTGAATTTACACTGCTCTCAAACAAGAAGTGCGCAAAGAGATTTTAGAAATGTGCTTCAATACCCTCTGAATTTACACTGCTCTCAAACCATAAACTGACCGGAAGTAAAGGAACGGAGGCTTCAATACCCTCTGAATTTACACTGCTCTCAAACACTGATGTAGGTGTAAATACAGTAAATGGTGCTTCAATACCCTCTGAATTTACACTGCTCTCAAACTTAAATTGTAGTTTTATTTACATAAATAGGGCTTCAATACCCTCTGAATTTACACTGCTCTCAAACAGGTGTCGTATTCATACTGTGCTGTTTTAGCTTCAATACCCTCTGAATTTACACTGCTCTCAAACTTAGATTCAAATGTCGGTTTGAATTGAAAGGCTTCAATACCCTCTGAATTTACACTGCTCTCAAACAACCAGTACAAGATTGTTGATGTCGCAGTTGCTTCAATACCCTCTGAATTTACACTGCTCTCAAACCGGGAGTGTATCGAGTTCGATGTTGATATGCTTCAATACCCTCTGAATTTACACTGCTCTCAAACTGTTTTAACATAGTTGTAAGATGGTCGATGCTTCAATACCCTCTGAATTTACACTGCTCTCAAACTTGCGGTTGGGGAAATGCCTGCAATTGTTAGCTTCAATACCCTCTGAATTTACACTGCTCTCAAACGGTTACTTCGTCAATACGCAACCCGGTTTGCTTCAATACCCTCTGAATTTACACTGCTCTCAAACGGAATCTGAATTGTGCCGATTCCGACTAAGCTTCAATACCCTCTGAATTTACACTGCTCTCAAACCCGTAGCACATGAGCTGCGCCACCTTTGGGCTTCAATACCCTCTGAATTTACACTGCTCTCAAACGAATTTCCAAAACAGATAAAAATAGACCGGCTTCAATACCCTCTGAATTTACACTGCTCTCAAACAAATGGTTCGAGGAGGAAGTCTGCCCCAGGCTTCAATACCCTCTGAATTTACACTGCTCTCAAACGGTTACAATGTCGGCGGTTAACTGAATAGGCTTCAATACCCTCTGAATTTACACTGCTCTCAAACAAGTAAAACAGTTATTACGGATTTTCTAAGGCTTCAATACCCTCTGAATTTACACTGCTCTCAAACAAAAAAGTCATTCTTCTTCCTCCTTTTCTGCTTCAATACCCTCTGAATTTACACTGCTCTCAAACACAAGCGGGCAGAAAGCAATCATTTTTAGGCTTCAATACCCTCTGAATTTACACTGCTCTCAAACTGTGGTGTCAATTCATTGAAATATAATTGGCGCTTCAATACCCTCTGAATTTACACTGCTCTCAAACCCAAGCGGGCAGAAAGCAATCATTTTTAGGCTTCAATACCCTCTGAATTTACACTGCTCTCAAACCATAAGTGGTGTACCACTCATAGCAACCATGCTTCAATACCCTCTGAATTTACACTGCTCTCAAACGAAAAATTACAGAAACTTTGCAAAAATGGGCTTCAATACCCTCTGAATTTACACTGCTCTCAAACATACATCTTGAGGTCTTAAAGATTTAAATGCTTCAATACCCTCTGAATTTACACTGCTCTCAAACCATAAGTGGTGTACCACTCATAGCAACCATGCTTCAATACCCTCTGAATTTACACTGCTCTCAAACGAAAAATTACAGAAACTTTGCAAAAATGGGCTTCAATACCCTCTGAATTTACACTGCTCTCAAACGTCATTGATTGCTTTTGCCAAGCCATCCGCGCTTCAATACCCTCTGAATTTACACTGCTCTCAAACATAGTTATACTGTACCATTGACCCCTGTCGGCTTCAATACCCTCTGAATTTACACTGCTCTCAAACACGAGTGCCGAACTCCACACCTCTGTATCTGCTTCAATACCCTCTGAATTTACACTGCTCTCAAACATCAATACATACATCAATATCAAGAGGGCAGCTTCAATACCCTCTGAATTTACACTGCTCTCAAACCTGTTTTCACGTACGCCTGTGTTTGCTCTGGCTTCAATACCCTCTGAATTTACACTGCTCTCAAACAATACAGTGCGGAGCAATTCCAGCGCAGAGCTTCAATACCCTCTGAATTTACACTGCTCTCAAACAAATGAAGCATTTGAGCATATGGCAGAGGTGCTTCAATACCCTCTGAATTTACACTGCTCTCAAACGCAATTGATTGCTTTTGCCAAGCCATCCGCGCTTCAATACCCTCTGAATTTACACTGCTCTCAAACCACAGTACGTCATAGAGCCAATGGCGGAAGCTTCAATACCCTCTGAATTTACACTGCTCTCAAACCAAGAACTTATTGAATTGGAAAAAAGTTTTTGCTTCAATACCCTCTGAATTTACACTGCTCTCAAACCTCAAATTTCAAATTCTTACCTATTTGAGAATCAATCCTGCCAGATTGTTGCATAAATTCATCAGTCTTATAATAACACATTTCTGCCTCCTTTTCTAGTTAAAATTCACAATAATCTTGATCAATTACCAATCTCTCTTCACATTCTTCAAGTGGAAACTCTTTATTGTCAATTAATAAAAGAGAATATTTATGAGCCACACTGGTATTTACAAAATCACACACATCATTTCTGTTATAATATGATCTCAAATTTACAAATACGAACACTCTATCTCCCAATACTTCCCGATAAAATTGCATATATTCAAATATTTTCTCGATTCCTTCCACCTGTTCCAAATTTAATTTTGGTGCAGCCATTTTCAGCAAATTTGAAACACTTATTTTATATTCCAAATTTACAGGAAGTCGAAAAGAAAGTTTGTCCATATACGTTTCAATTTCCGTCAATAGTTCTTGGGTTTTAAGATAATTTTCTTCATTGACAGCCTCTTTTTCTAAAACATTCTGTAAACTTGTCAATAATTTCTTAGTGTTTACTTCGAATGGAATATATGACATTAATAATTCCACATTATTCGCTATTTTTATGGGCACATTATCTTTTGACAACACCAGCCCCGTCTCTATTCCATTCATCTCCGACACAAAATCTTGAATCACTTCACGAAAGACATCTGGTGACTCAATAATGATCGAATTAAATTTTCCTTCTACAAAATGAATGCAAGACTGAAATTTATCACTTACCAGTTTCATAATATTATCAACCTCTCATCTGTATCAATAACATTAGATACGGATTCTCCAACAATATTTACTGCTCCTGCAAATTGCTTCTCAGTCACCGTTATAGCCTGCACAAGTCCCTGTGGTGGTTTATTTTTCTTCAGCACTTCCAAAACACTCGCTTTTACTGACTGATTTAAAAGCATTTTTGTATAAACAGATTCCTGCATCATAACAAATCCATTCGTTATTAAAAGTTTTCGAAATTTACGATATTCCCTTAAATCTGCCGTCGTTTTGGTTGGCAGATCAAAAAATACAATCATTCTCATAAATCTATAACTCATATTTCTATAAAACGTACCATCTCTATACTTTGCTCATTCAGGGCATCAAAAATACTTTTCACATAAATTTTTATGGCATTCATTAAATTTTGCTCTGTATTATTGATTCGCACCGTTTGATTTAATATTGTTACTATTTGATGTTTTTCATCTACAGAAAATTCTGACAAAGGATGCTGTACCACATACTCATCTACTATAATTCGAAGTGGTTCCATGATGTCACAACTCAAATTAAAATGATTAAATTGATTATCATGCCACAATCCTAATTGCGTCAAATAACCATTTGCAGTAACTTCTCGATTAACTGCAGATAAAATTAAAGAATACCCATAGTTTAATGCTGCATTGATAACATTTTCTTCATCGTCTCGACTAAACTTTTTACCAAATAATGCATTAAAATAAACTTTTGCCGCATGCCCTTCTCGATTTGTAACATCACCCGGCTGAATTTGTTCAACATATTGTTCCAACAATTCAGCTTCCACATGGTCTTCTTTCCGCAATAAAATCGCCTGATTTTCTATTTTCTTTGTTACAATTTTAGTCCATATACTCTCTTTCATAAATGAATCCCATTGTAATTGCATTTTTATCTTCAACGCATCATTATGACACCCATAATATGGTACTACTTCTGCCTGTGGATTGCGTTTGGAATCGCAAAGAATAACACGAATCTTTTTTTCAATCAGTGCCGACAACAAACATCCTGTCATCGACACTGCATTGTTTTCAAGAATGAGAACCGCAATTTCATTCAGCGAAACTCTTTTGTTTCCATCTCCACGGACGACCATATAGTTCATGCTTAAATCTAGTTTACATCGACTTGAAATAACTACAATACGCCAACTCATATGGTTCCTCCTGTAATCACTTAAGAAAATCTTTCAAATTGACAGATTCTTTTCGGTGCAAACCAGCCGGAGAGTAGTCAACAATTCGGATGTCATCGTATATCGCTGTAGACAAACTGGTTCCCAATACCATTGCCCCACTCTTACTTTTTCCACCTATCGCAGTCAGATCAATTCCACCTGCACGTCCAGATTTTAGCAAAGTAATAATAGAAATCAGAACCGCAACCTGTTCTTCTATGGCAATATTCATAAATTTCTGTTTTCCATCTGCTACAACATCCTTCTGACATCCCGGCATTTGAGAAAACATCGAATTTTGCAATTTACTAATGAAGCAATCGTATAATCTTATATTTTCACTTTTCGAAATACCATCATATGCTTCATCTAATAACACATTTTTTCTCTCATCTTCTTTCCTTTTATAATTTTCTAATTTCTTAATATACGCTTCCATTTCTTTAGATACCAAGAGTGATTCAGCACTACTTAGTAGCAATTGTTTACCCCCACTAGCCTTTCCATTAACCCAAACTTCATAACCGTCTAATGAAAGAACCGTTTTGAACTTTATCTTCCTCATTCCTAATGGAAACCAAACATTAGAAACCGTCTTGGCACTCAATTTCTGAAGTTGTTCCTGTACATATTGTTTTGCAAAATCCTCGTCCTTTAAAAACTGCTCTGAAAACATCAGCTCAATCGGAACAAATGAAACTTCCTTTTTTGTCCCTTTGTCATAGGCTGCTACAATAAAGAACGTTGCTCCGGATTTATTATAGCCACCATATTTTACCGGATCCATTCCTTTTTTGAGAGGAACTAAGTCGGCTTTCTTTTTCAGCGGCATCTGATCAAACAACCCGCCCTTCTGACAAAATGAATATCTAGTCATCTTAATATTATTCTTCTTATAAATTGACTTAACTTTATCCATATGCACATCCGGATCCCAAATCACTTCCTCGCCATGCTGAACGGTTCTCTTAAATAATGACTTCGGATTAACTGTATATTTATCCGAAATATTAAACCATTTTCTGGTAAATCTTTCATGATACACATTTCCAACAACCGCATTCAAATAGGCGTCTTTCGCATGATGAAGATCATTGATCAAACGACTTTTTGGTGTCAAAAATTCTTGTCTGAATTGCGATGCCAATCTTGCCTTAACATATACAATTTCCGTATCTTTGTATTTCTGTTTTAGTATTTGTGTAACTGCTTTCATGGACTGTCTGGTTTCAACTAATTGCCGGTTAATAAATCCCTGTTTTTCCTCGTCGGAAAACGGAGTATTTCTTGTCAATCGTTTGTATTTTTCGTCCGACATAAGATTAGCCTTACGCAATTTGCTCCAAAACGCTTTCTGTGATGTTCGAATTTCCTCACTAATTGGATAAATATCCTTTTTATCCCCATTGATACCTGAAAGAACAAGGACCTTATTATTTACAATGCTATCATCTTTTACATAACATTGTGGATAAATATGATCTATGTTGTATTTTCCGCTCTTTATCTGAGAAAGATCTATTGCCTGTCCGGAATATGCACAACGTCCCAATTGGAGATAATATAAAAATATTGCTTCACTTTGAAGTCTGTTATTCGCCATATCTCCCATATCTTCCAATTCTTTTTCAAGAATCCTCGTATCTTCTTCTACATTTTTATACAATTCCAGCAACTGCTGCTTTCTTGTCGTTGTTCTTCCTTTTTGATCCGGATCAGCTCCTCTTGCCATCTCCACAAAAAATTTCTTCGGCGCATGTCCTAATGTAGAAACAACATCATCAACCACATCAAGTGTACGCAAAATTGGTCGTTTCACGGCATTTGAAACATACATTTCATCCAATTGCTCTTCTACACTAAACTCTTTTGATTCATAATATTTTTTTCGTTCTTCTTCAATTCTCTCGGCAAAAGTATACCGATCATTTGACAATAACTGCATAAAATTGTCATTTGTCGTCCAGAGGAAATGCATAATACTTCCCATCTCACCGGTTGTTTTATCATCCCCCCGCAAGTCGTTTAACATTTTTTTACTGATTCGGCCAAAATCGTTATACTTTAATTTTCCAATGTACTTCTTGTCTTCGGCAGACAAATTTGGAAATTCTCGATTAATCCAATTACGATATCTGCCACGATCCTCTACATAGGTATTATGCTCAATAATTCTTTCCACATCTTTTTTATCTAAAGTCCCTGCTGCAAGAAGATTTCTGAACTCATAATGTGCTTTTAACGAAGATTTTATTGTAACATCAATCCCCTCTAACACATCTTCTTTTTGCATATAATTATTGGATTCCAAAAATCCGCGGATCATTTTTACCGTAACTTTTGCTTTCTTTTCAAAAAGTTCATGATAAATCCTCTGTTTTGCTTCGACACTAATTGATTGACCATTCACTTTAATATTATTTATCTCGTTTAGCACCATAAAACCAGAGTACAACAACGACCATTTTGGCAATACACTTTCGCCAGGAAGATAGGTACATGTATTTGTCATACGACGGATAAATTCTTTTTCAGAAGCATCTTTATCCACCATCTGGTCAAAATTCCAAGGCAGAATCTTTCCTTCCGCTTTTCTTTTAATCCATGCATTTTCACTGTTATCCCGGCGCAACGGTCCTACATAATATGGCACTCGGAATGTAAATACAGATTTAATTTTTTCTGTTATTGTCAAACCATCCGCATCTTTTTCTTTTAAAAATGGCAAATAGTTCTCTGCTTTGTCCAATATTCGTTCTAATTCAATCTGATACAGTTGATGTGGAATTACACGGTTATCAGAATTTACCTGTTTTGGCATGAAACCAGCATTCTCAATTCTGCTTACCATATCTTCGTAAAAATCTAAATCTTCCTCTTCTATTTGTTCTTCAATCTTATCAAGTTTTAACGTTTTCTTTAAAAAGTCATTAAACTCTTTCTGATTTGCTTTTTGCTTTGGTAATTCAACCTTATCTTTAGTCGTATCAACGGATTTTAAATTATAGGAGTATGCTGTATAATTTTTTAGTTCCTTACCCGACTCTTTAAAAATCTTATAATACTCTTTCGGCACATACTTGCGAACAAATTTTTTCAATTGTTCCAAATCTTTTTTGTGCTGATCATACACTTCCACTTTTGCCTTGGAAATATATTTTTCTCCGTTTAATACATCAGTCAAAACACTCCACTCGTAAATGGCTGTCATTTTGGAAACAAATTCCGCATCATCGCCCAATTGTGGCAATATTTCTTCCATATCATCGCTAATACTAAAGGAAAAGTCACTTTCATATTCGCTCTGTTGAAAAAGATCTTTCGCCTTAATTTTTCCCCCAGCAAGGAAATTTATCATGCTTTCATACTTATATGGTACACTTTCCTCTTTGGGAACTTTTCCCCCATATATCACTTGTTTTAACTCTCTTTTCTTGGTTGTAATTCCACTTTTGGATTTTATGATTTTCTCCAATTCTTTGCAATCCGCTTCAATCCACGCATTGTAAGAATCTTGCAACCCTTCCATATTAAAAAAGTCGATAAATTTGTTGTACACTGTCTCAAAATCTGTTATTTTATCCACATTTTTTACACTGATTTCTGACAAAAAATGACCTCGATGTGCAACAAGCCAATCAATCGCAATATTTACAAGTCGAATATCAAATGCTTTATCCTGCTCCATCAATGCAACGATTAAATGATGAATCGTCGGATACTCCTTATGATAATCTACATCTTTATAATCTTCATCATTAAAATACATATTTCCTGTACTGCTATCAGTCTTGTCCTCTCGCCACAACGCACTTTCTTTTTTCCGAATATAAAAATTCTTATCTACTTTTCCAACCTCTGATGCAAATAACTCATCAATTAACTGCACTCTCTGCTGTCTTCGATCCAAGCGTCTTCTCGCGGTACGAAAACCTCTTCTATCTGCGCATTGATGTCCTTCTTCAAATAAATGAGAACACCAAACCGGTTCGCCTTTGTATTTAATCAGATTATAGTTAAGATCCGTTGCAGCTATACCCACTGAATTAGTTCCTATATCCAATCCGATATAATAATCTCCATAAATTTTATTACTTTTTTTCAATTCCATATTGACACCCTCCTTATAGTGTGTTATTATAATGCTAGTAGATTCAGTACCCTCTGAATTTGCACTGCGAGTTCAAATAAAAATTTTTTCAAATCGTCATTTTGACAAAGCCCGGAGGGGCTTTTTTATTTTGCTCTTTTGCAAATTTGGATACAAACAACTCCACATCTATTTTACCATTTTTTACTTTTTTTGACAATCTTTTTTATAATCTACATTTTTAAATTCCCACTCCTTATACGCCCTCCCCTCTACCATAAACACCAGTCAATGATTTCCTTGCCTTGCAGTTTTTCCATCCACTCTTTTGGAATATTTTCTATCCCGTACAGGATTCCCGCCAAGCCACCTGCAATAGCTGCGACGGTATCCGTATCATCCCCGAGATTAACTGCTTTTTCGATACATTCTTTGTAAGAATTTGTGGTTAGGAGCGACCACATCGCCGCCTCAAACGAATCAACGACATAACCACTCGAACGGATTTCTTTTTCTTCAAGTCGATCGATGTATCGTAGACGATGCAGAATTGATTTTTCCGACACATGCTTTTCTATGGCTTCCCGAAGAGACACACCGGCAAACATTTCCTGGGCGATTCGCACATAAATGATACAAGATTCTTTTGAAATCTTATGTGCGTGCGTAATGGCCGATACTTCCGCGATTTGTTCGTCGGTTATATTGGGAACAAATGCCAGGGGAAGGATGCGCATCAAAGAACCGTTGCCGTTTGACCTTTCATCTTCTTTTCCCTTTTTATTTCTAATTGCTTGGCTGCAAGTAATTCCACAGTCAAAAACTTCACCAAACGGTGTATACTTTTTCTCATAAAACCACGCTTCAAATTGCCGGCGAATATCTTCGCAGTCTATTTTGCCCATATTCTTAATGCTGGCACAGGTTGCCAATGTCATACTGGTATCGTCAGACCATGTGCCGGCGGGCTGATCATGTGTGCCGTGGCCAGTCATCCCTGCACATTGAAAACTTCCTCTCCGCGTAAATTCATACGGTACGCCTACCGCATCTCCAATGGCCAGTCCATAAACAGCATCTCTTAATCTTTTTGCCATAATTTACCTCTCCTTTCAGCCTGCCAATTCATTGATATTTTTTACAATATGTATTTCTTCCTGCTCATTTTCCAACTCAGAAATGTCTGCGTTATTATTTGAGGACTGCACTTCCATAATTTCCTCGATCTCTGCCAGACTTTCTTCACAAACGTCGGCAAGCGAAGAGCAGTCAATGGTATCCGTAAGTGCATACAGACAATCCAGTTCTTTTTCTTTCTCCTTGCGCTCGATACGGAGTTCTTTGAGTCTTTTAAACACTTTGTACCCTTGTGCCACATTGTAATTGGCATCTTCCGTTTGCAGAAGAATCTCTTCGATCTCGTCATCGATTTCGTCAATGTCAAGCTGGATATTGGTTATGTACTGCTCTGCATGTTTCTTCACCGCCTTCATTTTTATAGTTATTCTTCATTTAATACTCTTCTCCATATTGGTAATAATCATCATCCATCGCATCATCGACACCTTCGGCATAATCGCTGTCTTTCTCGTATCTGTCTTCGTCATAGTCCTGTTGCATGTCAATGTCATCGTATCCATCAGAATAAGCACTGCAGGCATCTTCATAATCAGACGAACCCTCCGATGAGGAATACGTCTTCGCCGAAGCAGATGAGCCCGTGTACGAACTATCCGAAGAAGTTTCGCTTGATGTCGTGTTAGAACTGTCTGACGAATAAGTATGTCTTGAAGAACTATCATGCAAAAAGCAATAACTACTATGGGATCGTGCCTCATTGTCACAACCCGCATGCAAACATGTCGTGTGCTTTGAATTCGAACTACCGATTGCAACGATAATAATACCAAAAAACCAAACAAAACCTAAAAATGCTAAAATTTGTCCTATTGTATCATCATTCATAATGTCCATCTCCTTGCTTAAATTATTTGTCAAAAATCGTAATCATCCGGATCTAAGCCGGCGTCTTCCAACGCTTCATCTCTTTCATCCTCATCCATGTCCATTAATTCATCCGGATCCAGTCCTGACATGATGGCGTCATATTCAAAATCCGCGTCGTCTGTCTCTGCATCATTATCAAAATCGCCGTCATCTCCAAACAATGCATTGTGTTCTTCCCGGCTGGTACAAAGCATTTCCGCCGCAAGCACTTTCTCCGACCAATCTACTTCTCCATCTCTGTTAAAGTCCATCCAATCATGCATAACAAAGCCCTCCTTCAACTATTTTTTGTTTTCATTTTAGGTTTTTCCATAAGTAACTCAAACAATTCTTTAAAACTGTCTGCTTCGTATTTACATTTTAATACACCATTTATTGATTTACAACTCCAGTAAATTGCACTTATAATGCGATTATTTTCTTCGCAATATTGATCATAAAGGTCTTCCCATGCTTCACATCTTCCAAAGCACAAGACGCTTCAAAAGGCTCTTCCTCTTCATAATGAAGGACCTCGTTTATATCTACTGTATATTGTTTTCCTTCAACAACAACCAAAACATTATCTACATCATTTTGTACTCCGTTTTCTGCAAGTACTGATTGTTGAAATTCTCTTAAATTCATTATAATGGTTACTCCTTATCCTTAACATCATAACATCCTTTATTAAACTTTCTTAGTGTCTCATTTTTTCCTTTTAGAGCAAGATCACGAAGTACTGCATCATGGTCTGTGTGATATCCTTTTCTGGACGTTCTGTTAGAATAAACTATTTCGTTCCAATGTCCTAAAAGATAATTTACGCCTATCGTTAATACAATTGTTAATACTACTGTCATAATAAATTCCTCCAATCTTTTTATAATACTCTTTTCATCAAGATCGTAAAACTTAAATCCATCTCCATATTCAATCCCTCTTCCATTTTTAAGATCATCAAATGAAAGTACAATTTTCTTTGATCTCATGTGCAATTGTTGATGGATGTCGCTGGAGTAGTTTTGCTATCTTTTTGAATGAATCCTTATTGCAAATTCCAGTTTCTATTGCAATTCTATCAGACAGATCCATCTGTCCTCCTTTTTTGTAATAAGCCATGTCTGCTCCTTCCTAGCAGATAGCAATCGATATCTTAACTATATCATGTCTGCCAGAAGAAGCCATTGCAAAAGTAATTTAGACTTTTTTAGCCATTTTCAGTTGTCAAAGTACAGGTTTAATTTTTCATTTTAGGTTTTCGTTTTCTTTATATTACAACATTAGCTGTCCCAAAAACGGGACTTACAAAAAAATTTTTGACCAAAAATGCAATTTTAATGGTATTTTTCAACAAAAAAAGCACCCTGCGTTGTTTGCAACGTGCTTTTACAATTCTTTTTCAATATCGTCAATGCTGATTTCTTCCGTGTCTATGTCACCATTTCTTTCTATATCTGCAATAAACGATTTTTTATCCTCAAATATTTCAACTATTGACGCCTTGCTTCCATCCTTCATCAATACTCTGTCATATTGTTTAATTGTCATTTTTCCACCTTCTTCATTTCATAAATTTGTGATTCTAATTCTGCAAGTTCCAACTTTGCTTTTTCATTAATTTCTTTGAAAAGATAATTGTTTGAATCAAGTCCTTCCTTTTTCCAAATTCCATCTTTCTTCGCTTTCTTCTCAATTTCATTCGTTTTTTCATTCCATTTATCAAATATTTTTTTTGCTTCAACATTTGCTTCAGTTCTATCCATTTGACCCTCTCCTGTACTCAATGCCAAGTTCTTTTGCCTGTTCTTTATTCATTCATCCACCTTCTCTTGTTCCACCAAATACAATGTACTTAATTCACTTTTGTTTTAGATACAAAATGCTGCATAAAGAGGAACGATTTTCTTTTTATCCTCAAAGCCAAAATTCTTGGCAGACAGTTTAATAGCATATTCTGGCGGGTAAGTATCCATATAAATTTTTAAACTTTTTGCTCTGGTATTATCGGCTAATTTTACTTCAATCGGAATCAGTTTTCCATTTCTTTGGATGACAAAATCGATTTCTGCTCCTCTTGGAGATTCCCAGTAATAGGTATGATAGCCATTAATAGTCAACTGTACATTCACATAATTTTCAGCCATACCGCCCTTGAAATCATTCAGCTCCTCAACCATGTAAAGAATATCGTTCGCCATTAAATCTTTTTTCGCACAAAGTAAACCAAGATCCGATACATAAATCTTAAACGCATCAATATCACGATAATTCTCCAATGGCTTCTTGACTTGTTCTACCTTATGCACTTGTGAAACTATTCCAGACAAACAGAGCCATTCAATAGCATTTTCAAATTCAGCTGCACGTCCACCCTTTTTAATCAGCTTATATTGAAACCGTGTATTCCGTTTTGATAACTGCACTGTTATATTATCATAAGCAAGTCTTGTTTTTTTGATTTCATTCAAATTATTATACTTGCTCATATCATTTAAGTAACTGGAAAGTATTGTATCCTGCGTGTGCCGAACTAAAATATAATCCTGAGTCTGAACAAACTGCATTACACATTCCGGCATACCACCAACCACCAAATATTGGCGGTAATATTGCATAGCTGCGTCATGGAGTGCCGAGGGAAGTGGCGTATTATCATCAAAACTTTGTCTAATTTGATTTACAAGATTCTCCTCACCTAGTGCAAGCAAAAATTCTTCCATATCCATTGGATATAGCGTTTTCATATCCACTTTCCCGACCGGAAAAGAAAATTTCGCCCGGTTTACAGCCACGCCAAGCAAACTGCCGGCAACGATAACATGATATTCCGGTGCATCCTCACAAAAATACTTTAACGAAGTTAATGCCCGTTCACAAAGCTGTATTTCATCAAATACAATCAACGTTTTTTCTTTTACAATCGTTTGCCCGGCAATATGTGATAAAATCGGAATTAAATACTCCGGACTTATATTTTCCTCAAATGTTTCATTTAATTTGGGATTCGTTTCAAAATTAAAATAAGCTACATTCTCATAATACATGCGTCCGAATTCCAAAATAGAATAAGTTTTACCAACCTGTCTTGCCCCTTGTAGAATTAAAGGTTTTCGATGGCTGCTTTGTTTCCATTCCCGTAAAAATCCCATTATTTTTCGATCCATAACCCAAACCTCCTTTGAAGTCTTATTTACATTATAAATACAATTCGTGTAAAAATCAACATAAAAACCAATAAATTTAACACTAAAATACACGAACTTTTTCTCTTTTTTTACACTAATCGACACGAATACTGCTTTTATTGATTTTCATCAATGCTCATTTTCAGCACAGATATCATGAAACCAGTCAGGATTCCACCTTTGTCATCCGTCCCTCCGCGTCACGCTAAGGGATAGAAAAAAGATACCCGTCCTGGGTATCCTTTCAAATGTAATATTATCAAGTATGTATATATTTAAGCAATTGCATTAACTCCTCCCCCTGAATCATTGTCTCATCCTTGTCTAACTTTCGTTTTCCAAATAAAACAAATCCATTATTCTGATAAAATCGGATTAATTTTTCCTTATTTTCACACTCTACATATGTGAATTTTCCTCCAAGTTCATACTGAATATCATGGATCCGATCAATTGCCATTTTTAGCAATTCATCTCCGCTAATTAAAGTATTATTTCCATCGGTAAAATTTTTTCCTAACTGACCAATTAAAATAGCTGGAACCATGCAACCTTCTTCTGAAAACGATGTTACATTAAATTGCAGCAATTTTTTATATGTCCTCTTACTAACAGAATTTCGTTCAACTTCAATAACCTTACTTGCAATTGAATAATAACCAATCAAATATCTTTCTGTTTCATCCGCACTACACCAAAAAACCAAAAAGGTTTTTGCAAATCCTTGTTGTGAAAACAGTATTGCTTTTCGTTTTAAAAAATATTCTACATCTTCATTTTGCGGGCACGAAAAACCGGAAAGAATAGTTTCAACCCTATCCTTCCCCAGTTCTTCTAACATATTTTGTAAATTAACTTGGTAATATTTAGATTGCATTTCACATATTTTCAAAGAATTTTTTGACACTCCCTTTGTCTAATTCTGTACATTCGCGACTATATTGTACTTCATTTTCTTTTACATACTTTGTTTTTTCTATCGCGTCAGCAAATGAACGACAAAGTTTACTATCCCGTATCTTGACTGTCTTTAATATACTTTTTGTTGCCATTTCATCCGCCTCCTCTCTAATTTACATCATTATACACAATAGAAATTAAAATGTCAACTTTCTTCTTTCTAAATACATCTCTGCTTTTAAAATACCCACATTTTACAAAACAATACAAGGCCCGGGCTTTTGCCCGAGCCTCGTATCGCCATTCATTTACCTAATTATTTACAAAATTGTTTGTCAAAATCCGGGTTAAATGCATAGATGTTTTTATGGTCAAGGTCGTCAGTGATCAGCCGCAGGCTTTCGCCGAAACGCTGATAATGAACGACCTCGCGCTCACGGAGATAGCGGATTGGATCACAGACTTCCGGATCTTTGATCAGACGCAGAATATTGTCGTAGGTCAGACGCGCTTTCTGCTCTGCCGCCATGTCTTCGTGCATGTCAGCAATCGGGTCGCCCGTAGACTGAATCATAGATGCGCTCCAAGGCTCACCGGAAGCGGCCTGTGGCCAAAGTCCAATTGTATGATCTATATAATATGGTGCAAACCCTTGCTCCTGCAATTCTTCCGCCGTGAGGTTTTTCGTCAGCTGGTGAACGATCGCGCAGATCATTTCCATGTGGGCGAGTTCCTCCGTTCCGATGTCAGTCAGAACCCCAGCCACCTTACGGTTCATGTTCGAATAACGCTGGGACAGATAGCGCATTGCCGCACCGACCTCTCCGTCGGGACCTCCGTGTCACGTTAAGGGATGAAAAGTAATTGATAAAAGATAAAGAAAAAAACTAAGGCCAGGTGGTTAGCCCGGCCATTGCAAAAACTTACGTTTTTAATTACATAAGATTATTTTATTCACTTTGCAGGAATTTGTCAATCCGTTTTTTCAATTATATTGTTATTTAAAAAATAATTATGCTTATTAATCTCACTCCTCATTTTTATTATAACCTACATATTTTAAGAAAACAAGTAAATTATTTTATCAAAAAAGACCAGCACCTCCCGGCACTGGTCCTCTCTCCTTCATTCAATCACAAGCATTTCAACAGTTTCTTCAAGCCGACTTTGCCGATCTTTCCATTTTTCGTCCATTTATTGGACTTCCGGA
>OKXB01000660.1_pt1 | contig 40748 bp, 36 predicted proteins | sample 1601731 | NCBI WGS metagenome assembly OKXB01 (sample SAMN04414077, study PRJEB24778) | human gut metagenome | material: faecal | host: Homo sapiens
AACATAAAGACCTACTATTCCAATATGTCAGATGAGAATAATAGTCAATGAATAAACAAAGATAGCCATCCGATATGGGTGGCTATTTTTATGATATTTTTCAATGAGATGACTTGACATAAAGAGAGATAAATGGTATAATGATTACGTTAGGTGGTATTATGGTTACTTGATAGCCTTGAGTGCTATCTTCAGCAGTTCATGTATGCAGAACCGAGCTGTTTCCTTGAGGATAAACAGTAACATAATATCACAACCTTTCTTAGAGGTGACTGTTACAGCAGTCACCTCTTTATTTTTGTTAAATACCTTATATCTTCTGCCCCATGTTCCATCTTATATTATAGATTGTTATGCTAATTATTGCAAGTATGTATTGAAAACATTAGAGCTATATTTAGTATAGTATTTGTGTAGAGTGAAACTCAAGTGATTTAAGTAAAACTCATCACTAAGAAAGGGGGTATCTCACACATAATATTATGTTCTCTGATGCAATTGTTTGATTTTAGCTCATGAATTTAATTGTCTAAATAGAGATGAATTGCCTTTAGTTGAGAATTTTCAATGAGATGACTTGACTTAAAGCGAGATAAATGTTATAATGATTACGTTACTTAATAGCACCTAGTAACGTTCTAATGATTTCGGTGATGCAGAATACAGCTGTTTGTGTAAGGATGATTTGAAGAGTTGCCATTTTGTTCACCCATTTTCATCGGGGTATCTAGATGTTATAATAGTTACGTTAAGTGGTATTGTGATTAGTTAATAGCATCAACGATGACATCAACAATTTTTGATGTAATATGGATAGCGAGTCCAATAAGAATTGCTTGCAATGTCAGCATAATATCACAACCTTTACTAGAGGTGACTGGTGGAGCAGTCACCTCTTTATTTTTAGCCTTATCAGTGGTTTTGAGGCTAGTATGAGTATACCATAAGACAATCTTCTAAGCAATAATATTTTTTGTAAGTATTGAAAAAAGTTTCTATGGTCAATTTCTGATGTCAATGGGGTATCTAACATTGACTGATATTTCTTAATGAGATGACTTGACTTAAAGCGAGATAAATGGTATAATGATTATGTTAAGTGGTATTATAGTTACTTGATAGACTTGAGTGCTATCTTGATAAGCTGTTGCACACAAAAGGTGGCTGAACCTATGAGTACGTGTTGCAGTAGAACTAACATAATATCACGACCTTTCTTAGAGGTGGCTGCTGTAACAGCCACCTCTTTATTTTTTATCCAGTGCTTTATACCCTTTATGTTGGGGTATCTTACATTTAGTATTATTGATATGCCTGCTATAATAGTCATATATTTCTTTTCAGTAATATTGTATTTAATATCCTAGAATTTTATATAAGATTACACGGCTAGTAATAAAATGCAACTTAATATTATTAAGCTTGATTCTATATCGCCTTTTAAAATTAACGTAGCCACCGAAGATAATTTATGTAATCCGAATTTTAGGCTGATATAATTAAATTATAATGAGATCTGTGATAAAATGAGAGAAATTTTGTAAGATGGTCTTGACAAATTAGAGATTTCATGGTATAATAGTCTTGTTGATGAGGGTTGTGTATTCACCAAGCTTTTACTGCTGAGGTGGTAGCATCGTATTGGTAGGTGCGAGAGCTACTGAAGGAATATGCTACTTAAATCAGCACCCAGCGATGGGTCTACCTAAAACGGCTTAGTGCAGAAATGTGCTGAGCCGTTTTCTTTTTATATAGAAGATATTGTTTCGATTGGATGTGAGATATAAAATGCTGCCTATTTCAGATATATTTGAAGAGATGTATGAAGCAGAGTCAAAGTTAAAGGAAACTATTGAAGATGCTGATTCTCTAATTTTGATAGATGAAATGACAAGGGGTACTACTGAATTAGAGCAGTTGATAACTGACTTTTGCACAAAGAATTTTCAAGGAGATAAATAATGCTTTTTATTTTAATGAATAAAGATACAGAGCTTATGTATTTTATGTGTGAGATGGTAGGTTTCAGATATAATTTTGTTATTTTATCTGGAAGATTGCCAGATTTATATCATGATATAAGCTTACGAGATTTCTTGGAAACAAGAAGACCTGCAAAGCATCGTACAGAAATAGCAAGATTGCTTAGAAACATGAAAATGTCTTACCTGACAGATTTTATTTCTGTTTCCTATGGACTAACAGTGACAGATACACTATGGTTAAAGCCTATAGATAGCAAGCTAACTTGGCAAGATGTTTCATTATACAGAAATAGCTTCAATACTGTAATATCAAGATACGCTTTTACAGGGGTATCCAATCAGTTAATAGCAAGAAGCACCTCTCCAGAGTTTGGAACAGATGGGATGTTACCAAAGTGTTGGGCTAGATTGGATGATGATATTTATCTCCTGAAAAGAGGGTACTCAGGCTATTGGAATCCGGAGAATGAGTGTTTTTCAGAGTATTTTGCATCGCAGTTGTTAGATGCATTAGGGTTCAATCATATTAGTTACGATTTAGTTATGTTTCACGATAAGTTAGCATCTAAGTGCAAGTTATATACGAATGAATTTGTGAGTATGTTTCCAGCAGCGTATGAGATGCAGGATTGTGTGACATTAAGTGACTATTTATCTGTTGCAGATAGTTTAGATTGTTTAGAAGATTTCAAAAAGCTACTGTTGTTCGATGCTTTAGTATATAATTATGATAGACATTTATCTAATATCCAGTTTTTATATGATGCAGATAAGCTTGTTATCAAAGGACTTGCACCAATATTTGATAATGGTGCTTCTTTTGGTAGCAGATGTGTGCATGATGACTTTGATAGCATCAGGCAATACTGTAAGTTAAAAAGACCTGCGATATATGAGGACTTTGATACTTACTTACCTCAGTTAATCTCAGATGATGTTTATGCTAAGTTGTTGTCTGTAAGTGATTTCCAGTTCGAGAATAGGGGTATCAGACGTATGAATTCTGTGCGTTTTGCCAGCCTTAACAGGCTGATACGTGAAAGGATTCAGGAAGTACTGCGTTTAGCTAGACCAGATAAGTCTATATAAGATTGCAAAAAGGGGTACTCATTGGGTACGAATGTGGAAAGGAGTTTAATATGCCGAGTTTAGTAAGAGAGCAGATTTTAGCTGTAAGAGATACTGGCAGAACTAATATGTTTGATATTCAAGCTGTGCAAGCAATAGCTTACGAGATGGATATGTTCGAGTTAGTTTGTTTCTTGGACAATGAAGATAGCAGAAAGGAGTACTGCAACTTCATTCTGTACGGTGATTCTAAGACAACGAAGTAATCAAAGAAGGGTACTTACAGAACAAGTGGATATTAAAACATTATCAGGAGGAGTAATAAGATGAGAGGTTTTGAATTTTTCAAGAAAGACGGAGAAAAGGCGTACAAGGATGCACAGTTGCCTGCTTACCAGACAAAAACAGCAGCAGGAGCTGACTTGTTTTGTGCCGAAGATGTGGTAATTCCTAGCATTTTCAAGAGCATTTCCAACATCAAGGATTACATCAAGGCAGGAATGTCACAGGAAGATATTGAGAAGAACTTCAAGCCCACGCTGGTACACACAGGAGTTTGCTCTGTGATGCCGGAAGACGAGGTGCTTGAGCTTTATAACCGTAGTTCCAATCCGAAGCGTGGTCTTGTGCTTGCCAACAGTGTAGGGGTAGTGGATTCAGATTATCACGGAGAGATTATGCTGGCGTTTTACAATTTCCTGCCTTTTGATGTTACAGTCAAAGCAGGGGATAGAGTTGGTCAGGGGGTATTTAAGAAGTTCCTGAGAGCTGACACAGGGGTATCTGTTGTCGATAAGGAACGTGGCGAAGGCGGATTCGGTTCTACAGGAGCGTAATATTTATATGCAGTAACTTATAATATATTTTTCATTGGAGCAGAGCTTAATTTATTTGAGTTCTGCTCTATTTTTATGACGTTATTTCTTTGAAAGTAACTTGTCTACGCTTTTCTCTCTTATTATTTATTTTTACTCTTATTTTCACGGATATGCATCTAAGTAAAGTATACGTGAGACCATTGTGATATAGTTCATAGTGATTTTGCAAATTTAGTTTATACTTGTTTGCAATATGCTAGGATTATATCCTCAGATAAACATAAATGTCTGATTGATTTAGTGAAAGCTATTGCAAGACTTCGGACAAGGAGTGCAGTATATAGATTACTATAAAGTCAATATTTAAGTTTATTCCAAAAATCCATGAATCTCTTAAAGGAGGGGTACTTTACAGGCAAGAGAGAAAAAAGAGAGGCTGTCAGAGATGACAGGGGTAGTTTAGTGGCTAAGATTAACCTTAGTTTCACTGTTTCAGGTTACTAGTTTTCAAGGAGGTAATATTTTGAAGAGATTAGCTAAGTCTGTTAGTGCTACTCTGTGTGCTAGTATCTTATGCAGTTCAGTTCTCTGTTACAGTGCTTTTACGGCATTTGCAGAGGATACAACTACTGCGGAGACTACGGCATCCACAGAAGCAAGTACAGCGGTGAGTGAAGATGCATCTTATAAGAAGATTTCTGTAACAGATTCTAATGATTTGTTTACTGTATCTGAAGATGGAGAGCATTTGACTGCAAAGAAAACGGGTTATTATGCAACTTGTTATAGAGACGCAGAAAAAGGGTATTACAGATTAAACGACTCTGGTAATGAGCCTACTTATTCGGATTCTTTTGAAAATGCTTTAGTTTTTGAGAAAGTTTCTGAGGGCGATATGCTATCGTGCAACATATACTTTAATTGTGTTGTTGCATTTAGCTCAGATGGGGAAACTGTTGATAAGGTATATGAGTTTGATGCCAAGGAATATGTTCCAGAAGAGATAAAAGCTCCAACTATACAGTATGATTTTGATGATAGTGATTCGTGTGTGGTAGGTACTTTTACATTAACAGCCGGTAATGGTGTTCTGCAATCTGCAAGTTTGGCTATTCAGGATAGTGAAACTGGTGAATTTACTTGGTTTGATGATATAGAATCATTTGAATCTGGTAAAGAGTCGGAGACTGTGTCATATACATTCTATGATAATGGAAGATATAAATTGACAGTATATGATAGTTATGAATCTTGCTACGAGCTATCATTTACAGTAGATTCTATTTCTAGCACTATTGATAACGAGAATAAATTTGCTGATTTAGTTCCACCAGAGGTTAATATATCAATGGAGGATAAGAAGGGTCTTGATTCAGGAGAACCTTTTTATATAACAGTAACCACAAATGAGGATTGCAATATTTCAGTAGCGAATCAGGTAACATCTAATACAAGGAAAGCGACTGGGTATGTGCTTGAAAATGGCATATATGAGATAGTTGCAACGGATAAGTGGAATAATACAACAACGAAAGAGATTACTGTAACTGCTTTTGAGGACGGTTCTATGCCGGAGGATAGAGCTAATGAATATGGTAATGACAACGATAATATTCTTGCAGTTTCAAATCGTGAGAGCTTTTGGGAAGACGCAGCAAACGGTAAGATTTCAGGAGTTTCATCTTCTAATGGTTCAACTTCCTTATCAACGCTACCGCAGACTGGCGGCTTTAAGGTTGCTTGTGTTGTATTGAGTTCCGGAATTGCCATTGCTGGTGGTGCTTTTGTGCTGAAGAAAACTGGTTTCAAGTTCAAGAGCAGAAAGGGTAAAGGTGATAAGTAATGGGTACTAAGACATTTAGCAAAAAGCTTATTGCGTTTGTTTCTGCAGTTACACTTTCAATTGGTGCAACTCTTGGTACGACATCGTTGAATTTGACTAATATATTTAGTAAGGATTCAGAGATTGTTGCTAGTGCTACCGGACAGGTTTCAGGTGGTGGTAGACCTGCATCTGGTTTGCAGCAGGCTAAGCCTGGTCAGGTAACTTTAGAGAATTCTGTTGGATGCAGAATATATTTAGCTAAGAACTCTATTTTTACACTAGACCCGAATGGTATTACACCCTCAACTACTGCTGAATTGGATGTATATAAGGATTGTGCTGTATATGAGTTATCCGGACTTCTTGGAAATTCTGTAAATAGCGGTTTTTCAGTGTTAAATAGATTCGGTACTGGTGGTAAAGCATTTACTGTTGACCAAAGACAGGTTTTGAGCACTGGAGCAGGGTATAATAACAGTGCAAAAGCATGGAATTTTGGTGAAGTTTTATATAGTAACTCAGGAGTTACACCTTTTTCACATTCAGGCGGTACAGGTTGTATGCAAGATTTAGCTACTTGGTCTAATAATACTTTTAGCGATTCTGCATTAGGTGCAAGTGGAAATAAAAATTATGCTGGATTAAATACTTTTCTTTCTAATTATAAGGCTAGATTGGGTGATTCAAATTATGTAGGTCATGGATTACCTAAGAATTCTTCCGAGTTTATACAGGGTAAATGGTCTATTATTGTTGAGCCTTTGATTTTGACAAAAGCTAACGGTGGTGTGTATGCATTAAGTTTTAATGATTTTATTAGACCGCAGGATACACAGACGACATTCTCTAATGGCTATTCTGCTATTATTCGTGGGCAGAATTCTAATATTGGTTCAGGTTGTGCTTGGAAGTATTTCTACGATAAAGATCATTCAAGTATTTCAAGATCTAGTAATGACGGTGTAGGTAAGGTTGTTTACGCAACATTGGGCGAATTCTATGCAGATTTTAAGTATACAAATCCAAAGGGTACTCTCGTGATAAATACAAGTAAGAGTGATGGTGGTAAATGTGCTGGGTTTGGCGTATTTGCTACTAGCACCTCTTTTACAGTTGGCTTTAAGTCTGTAAAGGTAAATAAGAACTTTTCAATTTATACGAAGGCTCTAACTGCAGATGGTAAGACTGTTAGTGTTGAGACACAGGAAAATCAGGATAACACTATAGAAAAGAGGGGTACTTCAAAACTTCATGGTTATAATAATGGCTGTGGACAGACAACTGTCACAAATACTGATGTCTGCACAAGATATATAACTTTTGATGCGAAGAATCCGGTTGATACTGGTGCTACTGCAAATTGGTTTGAAAGTTCAAATGATTTGAAGTTTAACAACATTGGATTTTATACTTGGAGTAGTAGATATAGACCTGAGTATGAAACATTAAAGGGTAAAGAACCTAATTATGCTACAGGTGAGGATAATCAGATAGGTACAAAGGGCGGTTCTTTGAATTTTAAGAAAATGTATTCAAGAATGCTTGGTGGTGAAAAGAATCTTAAGTCTGGTTCTTCCGCACCTAACGATATTAGAAATGCAATAGGTAACTATGTTCCGATTCAGGCATATACTTCAGTTTTAGTTTATAATACAAATTTAAAAACTAGTCTTTCTAATTTGTATGCAGCTATGGATTCATCTAAGATTCACGTGTCAGCACAAAAGATTGTAACTTCATCAGGTCAGACTGATTTTGAACTTGGAAATAATTATACTGCATATCTGTATTATGGAGATTCTAAGAGTAGAAGTTCTCTTGATTCTATTGCATTAGATATTGCATATAAAATGTCTAAGGGTATGGGTGAATTAAACCATACTAGTTATGCTGGTGGTAAGACAGATAATATTACTATGGGTGAAGAGGTTAGTCAAAACGATTCATCTAAATCTTATAGTGATATGGCTTTGAATTCTATGATGAATATGTCTACTGCTGGTCTTGTAAATTCAGGTATTTCTGTAAATACAGCTGGAGATATGTATGGTAGTGATAAGGATTCAAAGAAGTCTAAGATTGGTATTAGTGTCGAGATGCTTGTTCCTGATGTTCTTGTAAAGTCTTATGCACAGATTATACACAGAGATAAGGCTGGTAAGATTACATTAGGTAAGAAATACGTGAGTGAGCCATACTCCATTTATAATGACTATGCAGAGTTTAGTGGACTTCTTGAAGATGTGAGAAGCAATCTTAATGGTAAGACATCATTTATGTTAGCTTTCCCAAATAAGAGCGAATACGCAGGGTACTCTCTGGAGACAACAGACGGTTCTGCAGTTGCAAATGCAGTATTTCCTACATGGACTTTGAGTTCTCAGCAGGGGTATGGAACATTAACAAAATTTGCAAAAGTTGCTCTGTCCTCTACTGATACTAATATTCTTGTAAGACCTACTTCTTGGTCTGGTGATATTGTTATTCCAGCTGAACTTAGAGCTGCAGCTGATGGCTCTAAATTCACAGGATTCACTTTATATTACATCGTTGACGAGTACGAAACACCTGTCAAGGATACTACGATGAATTTGAAAGCTAATGAATTGAATTACATTTATCCTACTACTCTTGGAGATACAAGTGGAGTTTTAGTTAAAACTATATCTTCAAAGTATTTTAGCACTTTCAATATCGATAAGAATACAAGCAAGGATAATAGCTATTCAGGTACATTGATTGATGCTGAGAAGACGAGCAGGGGTATCAACATGCTGTATAGTACAATACCGATAAACGGCAAGACACAGCTGTTTGATTTGGAAGCTAAGGATAGAAAGTCATTTACAAACATTACAACGAATGTAACATTGAATCATGCTGTAAATATGGTTCGTGGCTCGTACAATGATAAGTATGTAGTTTCCTCATTTAACAAGGCTAATACAAACTTTGCAGGAACGCATTTCTATAATGATGTGTTACGTCTTTCTGTTGGTAATATTGGCTCATCAGTACCGAGTTCTGTTGATTCTGGTAAAACAGGGGTATCTGCTACTGGGTATGACAGATTCAGATGGTCTTGTGACAGAGCTGCTTCTATTGGGTATGATGTTGTATCTAATGGTCAGACATATCGTTTTACCTACAGTGCAACACCTTTTGAAGGTGGTCAGTCACAGACGAATGCTGGCTACAACGTAAGTGAGACCATAAACCGCTACGTAACAGTAGATAAGCCCACTGCATCCAATGCTACTTCTGGTATGATTTCCACTGGCAGAGTAAAGGCTACAAATTCCGCATATGGATACAGAGCTTATTCAGTGAAGAGCTATGATAAAACATTCAAGTTCTATCCTGAAGTAGCGATGTCTGCATGGAAGTATGATGATTCAACAGGTGTAATCAAGAGCTACTCAGATGTAACGCACGGAACTGTATATGTTCTGGGTGAAAAGGTGAGAAGCCTGAAGGCAACAGCGATGTATGGTATTGCAGTCAATGGAGCTGCAAATGGCAAGAACTTAGCTGGTGCTACGAAGTCTGATACAGTTGCAGCAGGCAGCGATGCTAAGGCACTGAGTAAGAAGTTCAACAACTTACAGGTAATCTACGCAGGCGGTAACGTTAACGTAGCCGCATCTGGTAATTTCTCTATTGATTTGAGTGGTTTTGCACTTGACCAGATTGATAAGGACAAAGACAAGAAGCTCGTAACATCTAATGGTAACGGAGTTTATACAGACGTTGTATCTGATAATTCCAACCTCAAGAAAACATGGGGTAGCGATGCCTATGATGCACAGAGTGAGTACCAGAAATGGGTAGAAGAGGTCAAGAACAGCCTTGCAGTTGATATGAGCTTGCAAGTAAGTAAAGACCTTAATGGTGGAAATGTAGTCAAGACCTACAATGGTTACAAGGCATCTGTCGGAAAGGTAGATGGAGGTAACATCGAAAGCACAACGAGTTATGCTCTTACTTATAAGAACGGCGTTGTTGTTGAGGATACTGCATATGCAGAGCTGATTAAGGCTCTAAAACAATATGCAGGGGTATCTTCTGATGCAGAAGCGAAGGCTCTGTTCGAAGCTTCGGGTATCAACAAGGAGATTCTCTCCTCTATCGAGAGCAGCACAAACGGCAGCTCCGAAAAGGTAGATGGATTTGCCGGAGACCACTGGTATGACGAGACAGTAAGAACATTCGTAGTAAGATATTACAAGTGTGCACCGATTAAGATGAGCAACATTACAGTCAGTGATAAGATTGACATTAATGCCGGACCGAGCCAGAGTACAAAGTCCAAGACGTTGTTCTCTAATGGATATGTTGGTAAGTGGTATCTGACAGTGTATTTGAAGAGTGCAAATTCTTCAATGCCGAGCTTAACTTTGTATGATGCAAAGAAGCAGAACTACGATGCAGATAGTGTACTGATTGCAAAGCAGCATGTAGAGCAGGCGGATTTCGTAATTCCGGATGCAACAACAGCTGATGCAAGAAAGTAACGCTAAAGCACAGTAACAATTGAAATCTTCAAAAATTACTTCTAATAAAGAGGGCGAGAGCGAGAGTTCTTGCTCTCTTTTATTTTTGCCATTTTTAGCATGAGTTAATTTAAGTATACGAGCAGATAGAGTCAAACATTTCACCGCAAGCCCAGAAGCCATCAAGCAAGTGGTACTCTTTCACAGAGAGTTACTCGCATTATCATGTAACATGCATTTTACGGGATTCCAACACAGATAGATTTATCCGAGTTAGTTTTTGAAGCATCAATTTCTCTACACTGTTTTTCTAGTTCTAATATTTTATGGCTTAGTTTCTGAGTTAAATTGGAAATTTTGAATATCCAATTAATTTTAACAAAGCGAAAACCGCAGGCGGTGCTTTTGGGGAAGTGAAAAAGTGGCGAATTTGCGTGGTTTTTCTCTGGTCTGGTAATACCTTGGTGAAAGGGGTACTTTTCATGCGAGGGGAACATGGCAGGAAACCTGCGGTATAGTTATTGTAAATCTACTTTGTCCATATTTATTTTCTTGATTGGAGGTGATAAATATGTCGGCAAGTGTGAATGTTGTTAACGCTGATGTTTCAATGGTAATCAACGAGTTGTTATTGCAAGGTTACGATACAAACTATCAAGGCACGTATTCGCAGGGGTACTTAGCAGCAATCAAGGACATTGTAGATGCATTAAGTCTGGATTCTATTGATATTGGTATTGAGCAGACTGCTTAATCCGTAAATATCTATAGCACAATCCAAGATAGTAAGAGGAATAAAGCCAAAGCCGAGCTAATTGGCTATCATAGATTTAAGCACAATAATCTATGAGGAGTAAATGAATTATGAGGTGATTCCGATGGCTGTATATGCTGTAAAGGTAGGAAAGAAAACAGGTAAGTTTTACAATTGGACAGAATGTAGCAAGTCTGTCTGGGGATTCTCCGGTGCTGTTTTCAAGAAGTTTGATACAGAGGAAGAGGCTGATGCTTACTTAGGCAATCTTCAGCCTAAGAAGGGTATTGCACTCACAGCAGTTTCGCTGGATGAGAAGAAACAAAATACTGTAAGCAATACAATTGAAGGACGTGATTACGATTGGGTTAGCCTTGAGAACATGTCCGAAGGCGAAGCTATTGCTTACGTAGACGGTAGTTATCTTCCGCAGTATCGAGCTTATGGTTTTTCATGTGTCTATACACAGGTAAATAAGCCGAAGTTTGTATTTTCTGGTAGTGATAACAACAAAGAGCTTCTAGAGATGAGAAACATCACTGGAGAAATGATTGCAGCGATGGCAGCTGTAATTTATGCAAAGAAGAACGGTGCAAATCATCTGACAATTGTACATGACTATGAAGGCTTGTCGAAGTGGGCAACAGGTGAGTGGGCAGCCAAGAGAGATGTTACTCAGGCTTACACAAGATTCATGCAGTATCATATGCGTGACCTGTCAGTACATTTCGTTAAGGTCAAGGGACACAGCGGACTTGCTGGAAACAATCTTGCAGATAAGAAGGCTAAGGGAGCTATCCAGAACAAACTTATCTACGATAGCACGAAGTTCTTCAAAGGATTCTACGATTTTACGCATCATGGTATGGAAGCTATTCCGACTTTGCAAAGAGTCTAATAAAACTCAGCAATATCGATATAGCTAAGTAAGGGTACTACCTAATAAACTATATTACTAAGCGATATCAGCATTAGAATAGCTAGTTGTTTCCTTATGACGTAAGATATAAATATTTAAGGCGTATCGGCAAAGTTTTGTCGGTACGCTTATTTTTGTAATATCATATTTTGTATGAGAGTTAACATGAAAGGAAGTTTTAACATGACAGTAAGAGAGTACTTGGAGAATGAGGTCAGTGAGTGCGGTGCAGCCATTGATACTATGGTTGAAGTAAGACATGAAGATACTGATGAAACAGTAGGTTATATGAGTATCGATGATATGCTGTATTCAGGTTCAGACTATATGAACGAGGAGTACATTTCCACAGATAAGCTTGATGATGGTTCTTATCTGATTACAATTGAATGAGGGGTATCATCTATGAAGTTTATCTTGGATAAGGTTGAGAAGGTAAATAATAATCGAAGATTTGAAATTTGCGGCTATTTCGTTCCGGATGAGTCAGAGAAGGACTTATATTCTGTAATGGTTGAAGCCGAGCAGACAATGACCAGAGCAAATTCAGCATTGACAGTGATTCATGGAAAGCTAGCTTTTAACAAAGCAGCGATTTCAGGCTGTCGAGCAGTGATAGACACTTTCAAGAGAAATTTGCTTGTTGATATTAAGTGTGAGTTGTCTAAGAATTTTAAATCAAGTACAGCAGGCTGCGAGCAGCTTGTAATTATGGAATTAGGTGTGTGATTTTTCATGTGGAAGCCGAGTCGGGAAAGTTTACTGAAGGTTCTTGGTGTTGCATTGATTGCAGGAGGATTGATATCACTCTCTATTGTGGGGTATCAGCACTGGAGCAGTGAGGCTGAAAAGGCATCTTTATTAGACCAATCTGAAAATTTTGTGCTATTAAATGATACACAAAATGTTGGGGTAGCCACTGGCGAAACCGCTTTGGAGGACTCTGAGGATTCAAAGGTCTATAAGGAAGATGTTATCTCAGTTTTAACAGAAGACCAAAAAGTAACCGACAAAGGGGTAGCCACTGTGGAAATTCCAGAGATTTCCGTAAAAGCACCTATTCTGGAGGGCACGAGCAACGATGTTTTGGCAAAAGCAGCAGGACATTTTGAAGGTACTGGAGAAATTGGTAAAGGAAACTATTGTATAGCTGGACATAGCAGTAGTAAATATGCTTGTATCTTCAATAACCTAAAGAATGTAAAAATAGGTATGCAAATAGACTTGACAGATGCAGACGGAAAATGTTATACTTATTATGTTACTGAAAATTTCGTTGTAGAGCCTGATGAAGTCGGGGTACTCGATGAGATGTATGATAATCGTATAACAATAGTTACGTGTACCGATGGTGGTCTACGTAGGCAAATTGTTGTAGGCTTGAAAATGACTGCGGATGAGTACAAAGAGTACACTCGTTCTCAGAGCATTAATAAGCGTATGAATATCGTGAATCTGGCATCGAAGTATGCTAATGTCGAGGTATCTAATTATTTTGAGGAGGCAAGTAGTAAATGACTTATGAAAAGTTCTGTACGAAAGTTTTGAGTAATGCAGGGGAGAGCAGCAAGTTGTCCAGAAAGAATGTACAGTGGACTGCTGTACGTTTGATTGCCATCTATGTCGAGTTATCCATAGCATTGGGGTATCTCGTAGGTTGTGTAGTGAGTTCTCTGTCTATTATCTCAGGTATAGTTGTTTTTATGCTTTTGCTGTTTACAACATTTCCGTATATCTCTGAGACTGCTGAAAATTATGACAGATGGTCAAAAATCTCAAAACTTTGGTGGTTATTTTTAATCTTGATGATTGCAGCTATTGTGGTTATGAAGCTATTTCTGAGATGATTTTGGGCTGTTTTTTTTTCTGTCGAAGATAACAAGATATTCAGGCTATTCGACTTATAGTGTCAGATGTTGTTTATATATTGCTTTATGTTTTTAAAAGCGTGGAATAGCGTTGAAACTGTCGAAGGGAGTTTGATTATTTCTTGTTTTATATGTTACGAGGCCGAGATGTCTGACAGTATTGCAACAAACATAGGCGATACATATTTGGATTGTCATCGGATTTCGGATGTCTGGTGATATAGTTCGTGAGTAGTTAACATTTAAGTTTTTGAGGAGGTTTATATGCTAAACAAGGTAAAGTTGTCGGGTATCGTTGCATCCAAGCCTAAGTTTGAGGAGAAGTTTGGCGGAGAGAAGATTTATGGTTTCGTTCTGAAATCCAAGAAGCCGAATAAAGATGAGTATTATGAGATTAACATCAGAATATCCGACCGATTTGACTGCTTCAGCAAAGTCGAAGAAGGGGTATTCATCGAGCTTACTGGTTCTATCAGAAGTGTAAACAAGCGTGTAGAGGGTTGCACAAATAAGGAGAGACGTTTAATCGTTTCCGTATTTTGCAACACAGTTAAGGTTCTGAACGATGACAGCGAGTTTGTAAATACTGCTGAGATTATTGGCTATATTCATAGCGAGCCTTTCTTTATGGAAGCTTCTGATACTATGCCGCAGAAATGTGACATGCTTATGATGATTAAGCGTAGCAACAAGAAGGTGTCTTATCTGCCTATCACATTCCGTGGAAGAAACGCAGAGTTTGTTTCTCACATGGAGGTAGGTCAGATGTTGAAGTGTGAAGGTCGGTTGCAGACCAGAGACTACACTAAGACACGAAACAATGTGACCAAGAATTACAGAGTCACTGAGTTTGTTGTCCGCACTGTAGAACCGCTCGATTCGCCTGACGAGTAAAACGGGTACTTAACCCACTGAAATAGTGCATTTCAAGACATGATTGCAAAAACCGAGTTTTTGTGACCATGTCTTTTTTAATGGAAGCTTGGCTAACTAGCAGGGGGATATAGAAAAATTCTCAATATATTTTTAGCCCTTTAACACGTTAAAAATACATTGAAGTTGTCTTTACTTTTAATGAATTTGAGTATTATTTTCAGCATGTATTTTTCAAAATTTAGAGTTAAACTTATTTAGGTCAATTCTATATCACCATTCGATTTTGCCTAGAATTTTAGGCAATTTAGACGGAGATTATGCTATGATTTCAGGATTATTTGACTGATTTTAAGTCATGTAATTTTTACTTGCATTGCAAAGTATATCTTATGAATTTGATTTTTTAGCATATTTTTAGTTTTTTTTTTTTGATAGAAATATGCTTTAGGCGTATATTTATTCTATTAAGTAGTGTAGACAATAATTTTGGTTAAGGAGTTGTATTATGTTTTACGTTAGTTCTGAGGGAAATGGAAGATATGGCGTTACAGATACAAAAGATAATGTCGAGGAGTATTATACGAAACAAGAGTTGCTGAATTTCATCAATCAAGTGGTATCCATAAATGGGTATGTTCCTACCTCAGATATTTTTGTGCCATTGACTGTTGTTTCTAAGTCTACAGATAGGGCAATTTACACGGGATATATTGATAGGTCGCAACAAATAGAAGGTGTGGGTAGTTTTTATAAATATCTTAAGTTTGGATTTAGAGTTTGTTGTTGCTACATGAGAAATAGCGAGGGAAATCTATGTGCGAAAAACTACCGGATACGACATACAGACCTCTATAGACAGTCTAGAACAGTTTTCAATGCAATAGTGAGCTACGTAGATAATGACGGTAATGTTAGTGGCAGAGTAAACAAGAATCTTTATTTGATAGACGGAGATGGTACTGAGACGGAGTTTAGCAATATTGTTGTTGACGTAAAATACCGTAAGAATGATATTTGGTTGAAGTGTATATCCTCTTTTGATAATAGAGAGTTGGCTTTTCGACCTGGCAAGACAGTAAAATATTACAGCCTGAGTTTAGGCGAATGGCTAAACGCAATGGGTATAGGAGAAAATACATCTGATAGTAAATATGGATTTGATCCGTATTTGAGGTCTAACAGTGCTTTGAGCGTTTATAATATCTCTAATATTCGTGTAAAAGAGGGTATCCTTTATATTTATGCACTTGATAAATGTATTGTGATAAACTCAAAGTATTATAGAGCCTTTTACGGTAAGGACTATACACTACAGTCAAGCAGGGAGATAAGTGCAGGTAAGCTGCTAGGAAGACCTGCAACTAAGATTTACAACAATGGGTATCTTGAATTTTTACCTGCTAACAAGAGCACGCATCAGGTTGTAATACCGGATATTGTGAAGGAGGTTGGCGAAAGAGCATTAGAGCTTACTGCTGATACGCAGAGAGTATTTATTCCTGCAAGCCTATTGAGAATGAATGTACATCCTTATGTCTATAATCAAGAGGGTAAGTATTCATCAGATACAGTTTGCGTTCAGATTGATACAGATAACTCTAGTCTGATTGTGCTGAAAAATGCATTATCTACACCGAGTTTTAACGTGCAGCCTATTATCGACATCTCAGAGTCAAATAAGTATAGAAGCCATTTGCTTTCTGCGTACATACTTTTACAACTGTCGAGTCAAGAGCAGTCAAGTCGAACAGTATTAAATTTAATGAAGTTTGCTGTGCCAGTTGTAAGGGGTACTGATTCTGACAAGGTTAACCTTGTAGAGTCAGGTGGAAGTATGGTGCATCCGAGGTCTATCTTGGGTATCCTGAGCAAGTTTAGTTGTGATGAAGCTGCTTTTGTTCTTTCAAATCTTTATAAATTAGGCTTGAAAGAGCTGAAGTTCCATTCGAGTAGTATACTTAGACTAAAATTTTCAAATCCACTTACAAGTAAAGATGGTAATAACACTGCTGTGGTTGGATTTGATTATAACTTCTTTAGACTTACAAATTACAAAACCAGAGCTATTGCATTGCATATTTTTCATGTTTATTATTCTCATATCAGTACGAGAAATGATATTACACCTTACGCTCAGAATATTCTTGACGAGTGTGGGGTAGTGAATACTAAGATTATGAATGCATTGTCTAATATGACTTCTTTGCTCATTCAAAAGGGGGTAGCTACTTATACTCTGGATAAGAGAACAGCATTATTTAATTTTAGAGATGTGTATAATAAGATTACTTTTGAAGGCGAAGTTTTCAGTGTTAATATTTAATAGGAGGTTTTTATGTCTGATTTTAATATGAGAGAAGAGCTTATATTGAATGCTAAGAGAGCTAATGCAGCTTGTATTTTATTGAGAAGACCAGCATGTCTTAGAGATGGCGATACTTGTTATTTCTTTGCACCAGATGACAAAGGGGTACTAACCATAAGAGAGGGTGTTAAGACAGTAGAATTGCTAGAGCCGTGGGTAAGAGAGATAGATAGATTTATCATTCCTTGCACTCTGGAAAGTATCGAGGATACGGACGCTTGGGAGGAGTTTAATGATGCATGCTTATTAAATTCTAGCTCTAAGTTCGATTTAGAAGTAGAGATGCATTCAAGGTCTGAATCTGTAATCAATAAAATGTTAGAAGCAGGAGTTTTCTTTGATTTTAGTAGTAGTGTATGCGTAGATATTTTTAGGACAGCAGGTAAGTCTTTGAATGATGAGATGAACGTGGACTTATATTACTGCTCTTATTTAAACGACCTTATCGAGAGTTATGTCAATAATTCTACTTTTACGAATTCAAACGGTGTAAACGGCTTAGATGAATATACAGAAGCCTTAAATGTTTTTATACAGGAAGCCTGTAAGGGTTTCTTTAATGTATTTGGAATCAAGCAAGAGACTAAGACTTATACATTGAAAGATTTCGGAATGTATGTATCTCAGGAGCACGATAGGCTTATTGATGAAAACAGACTTCAAGATATGATTTTAAATGAAGATATTGAGTCTAGCGATGAAGTTGATTCAATTGATGATTTAAAATGGGTATCTAACTTAAAGAAAGAGTTTAGAGAGCACACTTCACTTGGAGGACGTGTTTATAGTGTACTTGAGACTGTTTCTTCGGCTGCTTCTGCATTGGATGCAGATGGACTTCCTTTTTATGATAAAACACAGGGTAAAACAGTAGAGTTAATGAGAGCATTGCAGGATTTTTGTGATTCTCTAGCAGATGTTTATGTTGGAAGTTTCTATGATTCTCTGACAGATATTTGTGACGGAGGTCTGCATTCATATGTGGTTGAAGAGATTGGTGTTTCAACTGATAAGCTGAATGAATTAAATGGTTGTTTCAGAGAAGAGTTTGATTTTGGATTAGGAAAGTATTTAGGTGATGAGGAAGACTAACTGACTAAGTGAAAAGAAAGGGGGTATCTATGGAAGACTTTGAAAAGATTTTCTCAAGAAGATTGGCAGCTTCAAAGCTTATGCATAGAAGTTTGTATATAGTTGATGATAATGTGTGCAAGGGTATTGCCATTGGTGAAGATGGAATGATTGATATTCCAGAGGGCGTTACGGATATTGATTTGATTAAGGTTTCAGACGGTGGTGTAGATACAGTTATTATTCCGAGTAGCATAAAACATATCAATATGAATGACATTTGGTATAATATGACTTCAGATACGGATGATTCAGAAATTCACCTTTACACAATTGAACCACAGGTGGTACTAGCAAGCGTATGTAGTATTGCTGATGTTGGTATTTATGGCTTTTCTCCGAAGGATGCATTGAACGCTTTAGGTAAGGCTTATCTGGTTGATGACTTGCTAAAAAGCATTAAGGTGTTCGTCAGTTTCACAGATTGGGTAACCCAGTTATTTTCATTTATATTCAGTGAGTTAAAGAAGGAGGGTACTATTGAGGCAGCATATTGTCTTGTAGATTACATAAAGGATATGATGACATGTTTATGTAGAGTATTCAGAATTAAAAAGGGTACTTATGAGTATAATGCTGACTACTTTGGAGATTTGATTAAGAGTTCATTAGAGTCTGTACGTGGAGTTTCTAAGGAGGAAATCTTAAAATTAGTAGACAATAAGTTGCCTAATAATCTAGCTAGAGATAGTGTAGTCATGCAGATATACGCTTCATCAAAAGCTTATGTCTATTTTGATTCTATATTAAGAGAAGCAAGTATAGCACCTATGTATATACGTAATATGTTTGAAGATGTAGATGCTTTAGAAGAAGAAGCTTGCAATGTATACAAGGATATGGAACGTTTTGAAGCTAAGATAAAATCATTGATGGTATTAACATGGCTTCGGAGATATGTAGAGAGCTTTGGTGGAGCTGAGAGATGCAATTCAGAGGAATACATGAATCAGTTTACAGATTCTATTGATATTAACTTAGATGCTTATTTAGATTGACATTTGTAAGTGAGGGAGTAAGATGAAATTTGCTGATAAAGATTTAGAAGTTGAGTATGTCAGACGTGTAGCAGCTGCCAAGATTTTGAATAGAAGCATGGTTATTACAAACAAAGCTGGGGATACTTGTTATGCTATGATTCCAGACAGAGATGGGAATATGGTGTTACCAGATAGTATTCGAAGAGTGCAGCTAAGGGTAGGTGCACAAGAGGGTGTCGATTTCAAGAAGATTATAATTCCTGAGAGTTTGGAGTATTTTGAATCAAATATTGAGTGGCATAGCATTTCAGAAAGTATGGATTTATTTTCTACTGTCTTTGTTTATTCACACAAACCTATGGTGATTTTAAACTTGAAATGGGCTAATACGAACAATGCGAATATCAATATGTATCTTGATGATGTTAGAAACATGATTACGTCAGAGTTATCTTTTGACGATTGTGCAAAATTTATAGAAGATTATGCAATAAATTTCGTATCTTGTTTTGTTTCCACGGTTAGGTTTGGTTCATTAGTTGAGGAATTTGATGTTAGTCGATTGCTGAGTTTAATGCAGTCAGTTTTAGATTTTGCTCTAAAGTATTTTAATATTTCTGAGAATAAGAAAATTTATTCTTGGAGAGATTATGATTATCCAATAGAGTTTGATAATTGCTTTGCAGAGGATAAAGACATAAGGCTACTGTTACGAGTAACATTGAGTTTAGATTCTAAGATGAAGTTTAAGCCGGCGGTGACTAAGCTTATACGAAATAGTGCACAGTTCAGTGATTTACTTTCAAATGTTCTAAGATTTATGCATGGCGCTACAGTTATTTTGGACGATGTTGATGCAACGGATGCTGATAAGGACAAAGCAATTACAATCTACAGCAAATTTGAGGAGCTTTTCGATGGCATGTTTGAGCTTTATACAGAGAAGTTCTTATATGATTATTATATAAAGCTTATGGATAGAAGTCATCAAGAAATTGATAAGTCTTGTCTAGATAAATTAGAAGCTCCAGTTGAGTTTTCTATTACTTGAGGTGAATAAAAAGTGCTTGATTCAGTATGTAAACTTGATAAAGATACGCACGATGGGGTATCTAAACCTCTTATGCGAAGACTCGCAGCAAATACATTGTTGAGACGCAATGAGCTGATTATAGAAGATGATACACTTTACAATCTTGTGTTTGAAGATAACGTTTGCATAATTCCAGATGGTATAAAGACACTAAATCTTGCTATGCCAGTGGAAGACATAAAGAGGGGTAGTACATTAGTTATTCCAAGCAGCCTTACTAGTATAGTAAATAATAAATATTACAATGATTTTTATGAAACGATTCAAGCACAGTATAGTGATGAATTTTGTGTTAAGTTGAATAGTTCTAAAGTTGAGATATTTTTGGCAGCTTGCTGTCTTTGTAATTCAGTTGATTTTTATCTGCTGATGTAGAGAAGTTATTTACAGATTTAGCAAATTACATATTTGACAATGATTGGGTTGAGTTGAATGTTATTTGCGAACTTGTGTGTTATACTATGAAGAATTCAATTTCACCAGCATTGGCAGTTGGTAATTCAAGAGTATTGGAGAAAGCTTTGGATGCTTATGTGTCTACATTCTTTAAGAGGGCTTTTTTAGAAGCAGGCATGAATGAGGAGGGTACAGAAATTACGTTTAACATTGCTGATTCTGTAATAGAGTCTGTTGAGAAAAAGGTATTGAGTGATCTAGTTAGATTAAAGACTATTGGTATTAGTCATGAAGATACTCGTTTAAGTGCCCAGCATGATATACGTTCAGCAGCATATGGAAAATTTATAAGAAAGACTTTAGTGGAGAGTATACATTTTACATTATCGATTTTAGGTGGAACTCATGCGACAAACAGTTTGAGGTTTAGTAAGAGATGTGATACAGCGTGCAAAGCGGCAGCATATTTTATGCAGGAGCTAACTGTACCGATGTCCGAGGCAGCAATTCGATATGTGATGATGAACAGTAGTAATATTAAGGCAAAAGAAGCCTTACGAAAAATATTTCCTGAGATAGATAATTTCTCATCGAGTGCTGCACTAGATGCGAAGTTGTTTAACTTTTAAGGAGCTTAGTATAAAAGATTTCATGTGATTCTCGAAGGAGGGGTATCAGTGCTGTATATTAGTGGTGTTCAAGGTGATAAGTATGAAGTTACAGATAGTATAACAGGCGATAAGAAGTTAAAAACAGAGTTAGAGATTCGTGTTTTGTGCGTGAACGGAGTTTTCGTTGCTGGATATTCTGTAGGGAATATAGAGATTATAAGACCTGAGAGAGCCTTTCTGGATTACAGAGGAGATTTCTTAGGTCTTACTCCATATGATTCTGTTATACTAATAGGTGATAAGGTAGTAGTAAATAGCATTCCGTGTATGATTATCGTTCCTTATAGCGAGAGATATTTTACTGAAATGGTAGTTGAAAATTCAGAGATAGAGACCTCATACAACAAGCGTAAGTTCTTTAGAAATGGGTACTCAAGTTATTTGTTTTTGTATGGTTTTGCTACATATGAAGACTCAGATAGTGATACACGGCTGACTCTTAATATAAGTAGTTCAAAAGCAAATGAGGACGTTTTGAAATATGTAAAGGAAGATATTAAGACTGCCATGTTGCTTGGCAGAGATATGAACATTAAGAAAGTTTTTGTGGCTTACGAGGATGCAGACAAATTTACAATCGATGTTATAGACCATTGCAATACAGATTTACAGATTTCCGAGAGCGGCTCTGCAGTTGCAGGGGAGTTTATTTTAGGGCATGTTTATGAGGAAAGAGGTTTCTTAAATGCATATTCTGATTCGAGTTATGCAGATGAAGTTCCTAATATATCCTTTTTAACTGTAAGTTCAGATGGAACACTGAACAGAAGAAATCTTAGCTACGTCAAGGAGAAAATCGAAACGGGTATCATAAGAAACGCCAATTTTATGGACGATGAAGGTGATGAGTTTATTTATTCTGGTATGCTTTCATTGATGTCAATTTCAGTTAAAAAGCTGAAGTCGAATGCATTTTCTGTTCAGACACAGGAGGGAAAGCGAATACTGGGTACTATGAAGTTACTTCATAAGGGTGGTGCTATACTAGCCGAAAACGGGTATTGTGACTATACATATGTGAATAAAGATGGAGAAATTCATCTTCCAGATGGTTGTGTTACTTGGCGTGTAAACAGAAAAGATGATGTTATTTACGATTCAGATTCAGTTAATTCGCTTTATTTGCCTTTATCATTTAAGAATGTGTATTTTAACACTGGTATTCCTAATATGTGTTCTGTTGATTTGCATTATAGTGGCAGTGACGCAGAAGTAGTATTGAATCTTTTGAAACAAGCTTACGATTTTAATATGACTTTTCTAGTTTTAAATAATTGCCCTAATATTTCAAGGTCAGATTTATATGCAGATTTTGCAAGATATTTGCTTGGGTATACTACTGAAACAGGAGATATTGTAACATTATTAGAATCTCACTTAGACCAGTTTGATAATGACGAAGGTTACGAGCTTTTGAGTAAAGTTCTACATAAGCTTATGCAAGATATAATAAACATCGACTTACAGATGGCAAGAGGGTATCTAAATAGCCTAGTTGGTAAGAGTTTATCATTTTCTTTTGATGATTTTTCAGTCTATATAAGTGCGAGGTTTGAAGATTATACAGAGGAAAATGCAGGTTACACAGTTAGTGGTAGTTATGCTAGAATAGTGGCATATCTTGAATTTGTGCTTAGATTTTGTGATACATTTGATGCTAAGTATGCTTTAAATAAAACAGATGAATATAAATTTATAGAGAGGCTTAAGAAGTATTTGAGCTTGCAGGCTATTGCCTGTCAGATTCCGTGGCTTTATGAGCATAGAAAAGAAAGAGAAGATTATGCTAAGAAGTATAATTTCTTATGCAGTAGGTATAAGTCAAATAAGGAGAACAAGTTCGAGTTTGACTGGGAGGAAGTATGAGTTATGATTTATGTAAGTAAGATTTATGACTCAGGCGACTTAGATATTATAAATACATATGACAAGTCCACAACCACAGTTACAGTTGACGAAGCTTTAAAGATGCAAAGTAGGGGTATCAGCATAGCTGGTTTTGATTACCAAGATTCTAAAGAGTTATCGGAATGTGAAGCAATGTTGCAGTATGATGGGGATAGAGTTGGGGATACTTCGATTGACTGCGTTTTCGTAGCAAGCACGAGATACGAAGGCAGGGGTATGTATTATATGCTAAATCGAAATTGTTTTAATAATAGTTCTGTATGCAGGCTTAAAGGAACATGTGGGATTCTAAAGGGTTATGCATGTGTTCTGCGTGCAAGAGATAACAGTCTTTGGATAAGATTCGATGATGGATATGATTCTGGGTATTTTAACAATAAAAAGGTTCGAGTTTTATTTATTGGTAGTGCACCTGATAAAGTGAATACGGATAATATTATAAATAGAATGAGAGCAACAGATAAGAAGGCAATATCAGGAGAAAAGATTGATGAGAGATTTGTAGAGATAGAACTAGTTCAAATTTTAAGTCTTTCAGGTGATGAGAAGTATTCGATACCACTGATAAAGGGGTATCACTATGAGAGTTTGAAATTTATACTTTTACATGTAGAAACAGTAAATGATGCATCAGTATTGCATGTAGATGGAGAGACTATAGAATGTGCTGAAGAATCGCTTCTTACTTGTAGTGAACATGAATTGAGGAATTATAGTACGTATTACATGAACTCAGATAATAAATTGAGTTGCTATTTTACTGATAAATTTATAGTATGGAGTGGGTTAGACGGCAAATATACTCTTGATTTGTGTACTATAAGGGATAGAAATGTTTTATCATTATCTAAGTTAGAGCTACGTAAGTATGCAGCTGCAAAACTCATGCATCATGGGTACTGCCCTTTATCTGTAGATAATATTTGCAGAATAATATTTGTGTCTAATGGAGATGAACTTCTTAATCCAGATGGCTGTGTTGGCATGAGTGTTTCTATGGAAGAGTTTCTTAAAATTGATTGCCTTTTCAGTTATATCTATCTGCCGAAGGAGTTTGAGTTTATTATGTTTAATAAACTTTCGATGTTAAATTTCTTACGAAGATATATTTATGAGGATACAGTTGTAGCTTATAATGCAAAGACATCTAAATTTATTGAAGCTTGGGGGTTAAAGAAATTTGATTTTGTAAGGGGTAGTTTGTTTGAGCCATATTTGTATTATGGACGAGCAGTAGCATCGAGCAGCTTAAATTCTTTTAATGATTATGTATTGAGTAGCTTAAAAGAGCAGATTGACAGTATAGATTTAAATAAGTTACAGAGAGAAGTATTAGAGATACTAAATTTTGCAAGTGACTTGTCTAGTAAGATGTCTAATATTGGCAAAGACTTGTCAAGAAAAGACGTGTTTACTATAAAAGCGGCACTCGATATCGCAAATGTTGTAAAGACTAAAGTTTCTTGTAATAAGTTTAATAAATTATACTCAGTTTTGAACTGTGTTTATGAGAACATTATGGATAGTGGACAAATTCTGTGATTTATAATAAAAGAGGGCTAGTCGTGTTTTACATCTTCAACCTAGGCACTATAAAAATTTCAAATTGAGTGATATGACAGATTATTATAGTAATATAATTGGAAATATAGCATCGAAGATAAATTTGTTTTACGAATTTTTAGTTGGCAGCGTAATAGATAGTAATTAATATTATAGAAAGGCGTTGATTTTAGTGTTTTATGTAAGTAATATAGTAGATTTCCTTACAGTTCATGTTACCGATACCGTAGATAATACTGTAGAAACTTATTCTATACCGGATTTGGTTGAAATGAATAAGCAGGGTATCATTATCATTGGAGTTGGAAGTAAAGGTTTGATACAAGGTTATAACCCTGCGGATAATCCTGTTGCAAAATATTATACTGGTGATAGAGTTGGAGATTCTGCATTTGATACACTACTTTTAGGTGTGATTAGTACATTAAAGTATAAGGGACAGCTTTATCATACTGATTTTGCACAGGCTGCATTACGGAAATTTGGTATCGACGATGAGAGTTCTAATCAATACGGTCTTATTAGAGATTATAATAGTTGCTATATAGCAGTTGGTGCTTATAACGATAAAGCTATGTCATATATGTTTGTAGATAGGGATTCCATAACAAATGGAGGGTATCCTAATTACAGTTACACCAGAGACCTTGGAAGAGTTTTGCTTGTGGAGCAGAGATTTGATAGAAGTTATTTAAAAGCTGGCATTGTTCAATACGAATATCCATTTAGTTGTCCATACTCCACTTATTTGTATTCATCCAGTGGGGTATCTCTTAGTAATTATATAGTTTGTCATAGTCTGACTTGGTCTTTAAATAAGATTTCTTTTACTGTAGTTACAGATAATAATGTTAAGTCTTTTACTCCTGATAAGCTTGTAACTTATATGTCAGAACATAAATTTTATAATGCCAGATGTACTAATGGAGTTATAGAGTATGCTGGCATTAACGGAACATATGTGTTCGATGTTAATAAGTACAAAGGTATATCTGGAGATATGTTGAGTGCTGAAGCAACAAGAAGACGTGCTGTATCTGCTATTTTAAAGCGTGGCACTTGTATAGTAGATGAGAATAATGTATGTTTGGAAATCGCCCCAGATGAGAACGGGGTATGCAATGTACCAGAGGGTACTGAGTATTTTTCAAGAGACATTGTGATTCATGATGGAATCAAAAGATTGGTGATACCATCAACGATATGTTATTCAAAATATGCACTTGATTTTACTTATAGTTCTTATAATAATTTTAGGGATACTAGATTTGACGTTAAGACAAGTGACGTAAAGTTCTTAAAACAGTTTCTTTGTTATAATTGGAAGAGGATTAACTGGAAGAGTAGTGCAATTGCTCCTGTTTTAGCTTGCACTATACTTAATTTTGGTAGTTTATGTGATTTTGAGGTGAACTTGGATATCTTAATAACTGATTTAAAGCCAGTTATAAAAGCAGACCCAGCAGGATTCGGTAAAGCTCTTGATTCAGCAGTAAAATATGTTGTAAAGGCTCGATTGAAGAATTTCAGATTCATGCGTGAGGGGTACTCCCATTTTAGTTTTGACATGGCATGTTTTGATAAGAAATGGTATAAAGATATTCTTGAGTCTAAAGGTGCAGATATCGATTTTTTGATAAATAAGTCTAGTATTAGAAAAGAATTGCTTGTTTGTTTTGTAGTGCGTAATCTAATAGGGCAATATTTATCTTTGACAAATAGATTAACATCTTATCTGGATAGTGTAGCACCGACATTTCGTGAAGCTACTGGGACATTCATTGAGAAAACAATGTATAATGAGCTTTATGCTTTATGCTTGTAAATAATACGTAACAATGGGTACAATTCATGCTTTATATAAGTAAGATTTCTTCTAGTGACGAAATTGAGGTAACTGATACCAAGACAGAAGTCACAGAGTCATATTCTGTAGAACAGCTAATTGAGATGAACAATCAGGGTATCATCATTATAGGTATCGATGAGAATGGCATTTGGGACGATTACAGTTCGGAAGAAGCCTTGAATCGATATTATACTGGTGATTTGATTGATAGCGAACCATTATTTGATGCTTTATATGCATTGAGATTTTTAGACAAGTCTAATAAAGATATTGCTGTTAGTAGTGATACTCATAAATCAGACAAATCTATTAGTCACAACGATGTGAGATGCATAGGAGCAAGAGTAAGGGTATCATTTCCAGCTGTAATTACAGAAGATGATTTTAGGAGAAATCTTATTTTTAGTTCTGAGGCAAATATAAATCCAACAGATTTGATTTCTTTCTATCCATATGAATTTACGAATGTGAGTGCATACGATATTGACAAAGAAGATAGAATCCAGATTAGTCGCCTAACATCGAGTAGTGCAGAGTACAGCTCGACAAGGGGTACTAAGCATAACAAGATTGCTTATTGCTTTAGAAATTCAGATTCTTTTGCTTATGGCAAGAGGCTTATATCAAATTTTGATATTGCAGCAGATGAAGTCAGATTCTCTATGGATACAAACGAGTCTTTCGTCGATACAGGTATTTCAGCTTGCATTTCAGCAGCAGAGACTGATAATAAAAGACGAGCTGTTATTTTATCACATCATGTCATAAAGGAAACAGGAGAGTTAGTATTTGTTATTATCAATGATTTCGAGTTAGACCCTTTATGTACAAAAAGCAATCAGAATGCGTGGTATAAGCACTTAGTTTATACAGGTAGTGGTTGCATACGGTTAATTACGCTAGAGTCTTACATGTATCACCAGTACTTGAATGACCTTAGTTTATCTGCTTTTAATAATATATCTTCGTTTATTTTAAATGCAAGTTGTACGAATGGGGTACTAACCTATCAAGGCTTACATGGAAGGTATGAAATAGATCTGAGAAAGCTTAGAGATATTAGTAAAAGTTATACAGATTATAAGGACTATATAAGATATAAAGCTGTAATGAACTTGTTGCATAGAGCTACATCGCTTGTAAACATGACTGGGCAGGCGATAGCATTGTTTCCTATAGATGAGGGTGGCATTGTCACAATACCGAATGGTATAAAGACTATGAGTTGGAATTTTTTGTTTCGAGAGCTGGACGGAGAGCTGGGCGACTGAGGATAAAGTAGGGAATGTAAAGGAAATTATTTTTCCTGAAAGCTTTAGAGATGTATATGATTACACTGGAATGTTGAAAATATTATTTAGATATATAACTTCTGGAACAGATTTTGAACCAGTAAAACTAACGTTCAAAGGAGATTACATAAGTGATTTCTTTAAGCCGTTTATAACTTGAGAAAGGGGTACTATGCGTGTTGTACGTGAATCTTGTCACGTAGATATCATGCTACCTTTAGTTGTGAAAAATCTCAGTACAAAAATAAGTATTAAGGTTTTAACGAGAAGGGGAGAGACTAAGAATTTAACTATTGAGGAGGTCTATAAACTTCAAAAATCCTTGCAGGAGAGTGAAGCTGCTAAACAGGTAAATGTTTATAATGGTATTAGAGTAGACGGAGATATACTGACAGTAGAAGCTTTAGACGGCATTCACACTTACGATATGAAGCTTGTCTTTAAAGACTATGGAAATGTATGTGCAGATACAAATACTAGAGAGATGGCTATGAGATTGCTCACTGGTAAGGGTGAATTTACAGTCTGGGAGAACGGAGAATTACACAATTGCGAAACAGGTAAAACAGGGGTACTTACAGTTCCGACTGGATGCACGAAGGTGGTCAAGGAGTCATTGAAGTTGGTTGGAACAAATAAGATTGTAATTCCTAAAACCATTAAGAGTTTTTCAAGAAGTGCATTCGTAACTCCGAATATGTATAGTAGCGACTATGCTATTACAGAAGATAGCATGTCGAAGTTGACATTAGATATTTCTGCAAATAACATGAGAATTGTTGCTGATATAGCTGCAGCTTTGGATATTGCGTATGATGGTTTTAACAAGAAGATAACACTTAGTTTTGTGACAACTACCAAGACGCAGGCAATAAATGCGATAGTTTTCTTATGCACATCTAAGTATTCAGCTTATTACAGAAACGAGAATTCGATTTTAAGTAGCCCAGATGTATCAGTTTTATCTTCAGAGGAAATAACAGGGGTATTCAACCATTTGTTTAAAGCGAAGTGGTTTTTAGATAGTCTGAGTTTTACTGAGGAGAATCCGAAGTTTTTAAAGAATTTCTGTTCAACGTATTATGGCTTTGATGAAGACCATAAAGATATTGAAGTGAAGCCTTATTCTTGCTATAGGGACTTGAGATTCTATGGAAATACAAGCTGGAACAAGTATTATATGAATTTTGTATCGATGTTCGAGGCTTTTGATATGATAAGAGGGTATCTTAACGATAAAGATAGGCTTAGTTTCGATGAGATGTTTACGAGTATCCAGCATAAGTTCAATGAGCTTGCTTGGTCACTTGCAGATAGACTATATCTGAAATGATTTTTCTTGATTTGTGATTGCATGATATTAATATTGATAGCAGGGCTAGTAACTAGTTAGTTCTGCTATTTTTATTTTGTAAATCGATTTTGATTTCTGCAAGAAGAAATCAAGTATAGCAGTAAATAAACAAAAACCTTTAAAGGAGATGATTTTCTTGGCTTCTTTTATAGTTGGTGTATTTCGTGATGGAAGAAAGATAGAAGGATATCGAATATTGTCTATCACTGGCGTTAATGGTTCAAAGTCATTGAGAGATATTACGAAAGCTGATTTAGTTTCCTTTTTAAATAAATCGACTGTCAAGGAATTTGCAAATGCAAAATTGTCACAGGATGGTACAGATATTGAGTTTACACAGGGAGCTTCATCTGCGTACCCGATATTAGATTCAAATGGGGTACTGCAGGGGACTGCCGGAATAACTATTTTGTATTCTGTAACAGATGACAATGGGGTAGTTCTTGGCTATGGTATCGCAGATACATTTGGACAGGTGATTAATGTTACTAAAAAGAAGTTACTAACTACTGCACTCAGATATAGACAGACAAACTGGGAAGTTTATACTCTACCGAGTGGAGAACGAAATATTCGTCCGAAAGCTGGTTCTTTCTTTTCTATAAAGAAATCAAACAGTGCTAAGACTATAAAGTCATATAATAGTGCTACTGATTCTACCGCTGATATTGAAAGAATAAAGGCGGAGAATGCAATATTGGCTGAAGAGGTAAAGAAAAGAAATAAGGAAGATGCTGATGCAGATAAAGCTTTATCTTCACAGCTTAGGGAAAGAGCAGCAGACGTTCTACAGAAAGCGGCAGCCGAAAAGGGTGTTATTTTAACAGACAAACAGGCTGCGGATAACGTGGATACAATGAGCGGATTTGCTCCTTTGCTGGCTGACAATGTCTTACCTAATCTTAGAGTTTCTAATCTGAGTGGTAGTTTTGATACAAGTTTCAATAAAGATTCTCAGATTAAGCTTGCACAGATTAAAAGTAACCTTGTAAGTATTGCACCTTTTTATGCTTCTATGGTAGATGCAATTCCGAAGATTCCAACGATGGATATACCAGCTATGGGCGTAACGGAAGACCATTTGTATTATAACCCTGAATTTCATTCACAGTTGTCTGTTGAGGAAGCAACATTTATTTATATTCATGAGATGCTCCATATTGCTATGCAACATCCAGTACGTCATGGGAAGAGAGATAACATGTTGTGGAATATTGCTTGTGATTTGTATATTAACGAGTCCATATGCAAGCAATTTGGCTGTGAGTATGAGGGCGGTAAGGTAGTATATTCAAGAGAATCTGATTTTGATAAAAAGACTTATCACGGTGTTATAGCAACTCCGAGGGATGGCATCTACTTATCCACGATTGGAGAATCACTGGACTTTGCAAAAGACACTGCGGAATCTATTTACGCAAGACTGGTTAAAGAGAATCCGAATTTTAGAAGTAGTAATGGAGGCTCTGGTGATTCTAGTGATTCTTCTAGTGGTGAGAGTTCTGGTTCTGATGGTCAGACAAATGGTCAGGGCAGTCAGTCTGGAAATCAAGGAAATCAGTCTGGGAGTCAGAGTAGTCAGTCTGGGAGTCAGGGCAGTCAGTCTGGAAACCAAGGGAGTCAGCCTACGAACGGTAGTTCCGGAAGTATGTCCAGTTCTGGTATGAATGGTGGTCAGAGTGGTAGTCAGCAGGAAGATGGTCTTTCAAAATTAGGTAAAGACGCTTCGGGTAGTTCTTCTAATAGCAGCCTTGAGAATGATATCAATGTTCGTTCCAACGGAGCGTATCATAAGAAGGTACAAAACGTTGAAGTTGTGTATAATGGCAAGGTGTTACGTGGCGTTACTTCGATTGATATTGGTACAAATCGGGGTAGTGAGCAGCGTGAGCGTAATGCTACTAATGCGACTAGCACGAATGACGGAGATACTTCTGCAGGTGGTTCAGGTGGTATTATTAATTCAGCTGATGACCCTATTAAATCCATGAAGGAAACTAAGGATATTCTTACACGCATAAGAATGAAAAAGGAGATTGACCTACAAAAGAGTGGTGGGTACTCTTTACAGGGTATGGAAGCTTCTATTGATAGAGATATCAAATTTGCTCTTACAGTTTCTTATAATTGGCAGCAAGTTATTAGAAAGCTGTGCAAGACAGAACCGAAAAAGAAGTATACGCTTGGTTCTCCGAATATGGATTATGCAAATCAGGGCATGACAATGGCAACACGTCAGAGAATCGGGCGTAAAACTCGTGTAGAAGGTCTTAAAATTTGCGTTGACGTATCTGGTTCTATAGGTGATGCAGAGTTGCACCAGATTTTCTCCAAAATTAAGCAGATTCTGGATAGCAACGAAGTTGACGCAGAGATGATTTACTGGGACACTACAGTTACAAACGTAGGTAATTTCTCAAACTTGAGGGAGTTACTTAAAATCGACCCGACAGGTTGTGGCGGTACAGACCCACGTTGTTTCTTTGATTACCTGATTGGAAGAACAAAGTTTCAAGGAAAATCCGAGGAGCACAAGCCAAAGGATATTTCGGGTGTAATCATTTTTACGGATGGTTACATTCCGAATAACTATGAGGAGTACAAGAGATACTTTGGCAGTAAGACATACTGGGTGATTGATGACGAAAGTGCTTCATTCTTCCCTCTGTTCGGTAAAGTTCTCAAGGCGAGATTAAAGTAAATGGTACTTTAGACTGCCTGAGCATTATAAATACATGAAATAAATTCAAGGTTAAAGAAAGAAAGTTTGAGGTGTTTTAAATGGGTTATGATTCTGAAGAAAACATTGGCGTTGACAAGTGTGCCTTATCGGAGTTCTTTACTTGTTTGAAAGGGCAGTTGCAGCTTGTTACAGGTTTGATTGAGATGCCTAGTGAGTTGACTCTCGCAGATGTTCGTAGACCGAATATGGTTCTCGGAGACCCAGGTATCGGCAAGACTTGTGGCATTATTTCGATTATTGACGAGCTTAATGCACAGTTACCTGCTGATAAGAAGCTTGGTTTCAAGAAGATTCTATTGGGTCAGACAGTTGTAGGTTCTTTATCGGGTATCCCTGTTATCAATAATCAGACGGGCGAAGTAAAGAGAGTGCAAGCTCCTGATTTGCCTGTTGCAGAACGTGACGGTGAGTATGGGGTACTTTTCCTCGATGAGATTACAACTGCTGATGAGGCACAGGTACAGCCTGCACTTGGTCTTTGTGATGATACGAGAAACATTGGTACGTATCAGTTGCCTGAACATTGGGTAGTAGTTGCAGCCGGAAATGGACCGAGCTGTGCTAACTTCCTTGAGTTGCACGATATGACATTGAGCCGTTTCGTTGCATTTGATGTCAGATATGATTATCAGAAAGACTGGAGACCTTGGGCACATGCTCATGGAATCAATGAGTTGATTATTGCATTCTTGAATTTCAAGCCTGAGTACATTGTGCATGTTGTAACAAGCGAGGAAGATAAGAGTGGTAAGCAGTTTGCATGCCCTAGAACATGGACTCGTTTGAGTACAGAGTTGAAAATGCGTGAATTACAGGGCAGAATGGTATTTCAGAACGAGTTACAAGGGTTTGCTTCTCGTATTATTGGTACAGATGCAGCTCGTGAGTTTGCAGCATTCTCAATGTTCAATAAGACATTGAAAGTTGACCCTGATGATATTTTGTCAGGCAAGGTCAGAAAGGCTGAGGTAACGTTACAGCTTGAGGAGTTCCACATTATAATTCAGCAGATTTCAAAGCGACTGATTAAGCTGTCTGAATCTACAGACCCGAATGATGCGAAGTCTGTTGACCACGCTTATGAAGTTATAGGAAATGCAATGAGATGGATTATCAGCACAAAGGATATTATGCTTGATAGAACATTCAATGCTATCTCCGAAATCAATACGGAAGTTGCAGACGTTGGCAATGTTCTTGCAGATTTCGAACGGTTTAGCGAGTATTGCCCTGAATGGGTTGATTTCTTGGATGAATATTCTGCAGCTTTGACTGATACGGAAAACAGCATTGCGAATATATACTAATAGTAAAGTTGAGGTGATTAAAATGTACGCAGTTGTTTTAGACGCAAAAGAAGATAAGGAACTCAAAGCTAGGGTTCTTACAGTAGCCTTTATCGATAGCAATTTGAGTAATTGTAATTGTGGCGTATTTACAGATGAGTTGCTAATCAGTAATGTTGGATGGAACGGAAACGGTTCAATCAAGCCGATTAACTTTGACATTTCTGACAAAGATGGAGCACCAAAGATTGTCGAGGGAGCTGGTTCTTTCAAGCGTTTAGCTGTTCAGAATGGGGTATCGCCCAGAGTAGTTCTTGCAGTTTATGTTTCCCAGACAGGCAGAACGCTTGGCTATGTTGTAATGGACAAGACAGGGGTAGTTTCCAGAGTCAAGAAAGACGTGCTTTTAAGTGCATGTGCCAAGGCTCAGGAGCGTGGAGTTGCCTTTTTACAGAACGGTATCTATCGTGTAACAAATGGAGTTCCGATGATTGCGTCTTATCCAGGTCATGATTTCGTTGAGATTGTGCAGCAGTTGAAGAAAAAGATGCCTGAGCCTAAAATTGCAGAGCATATCGTAAAGAAGCCGAAGGAAGAAAAAGCTGTTAAGACTGAGAAAGCTGTAAAACCTGCAAAGACAGATAAGAGTGCAGCTGATAAGCCTGCAAAGGCTGAAAAGCCTATGAAAAACAGTGAGAGATATTCAGACGAGCAGAAGAGAGAAATCATCGCTGCTAAGAAGAACGGTGTAGACCCGATGATTGTATCCAATCCAAAGCTCACACCGGAGCAGATGCGAATTATCTGGACTGCTAAGAAGAATAAGAGAGCTAGTGAGTACTTCGCTAATCCTAAATTTTCTGTGGAGCAGATGCAGTTTTTTGCAGATAGACTTGTCGATAGACAGACATTTAATGAATGCAAGGGTATCATCAATCCGAAGTACAACATTGACCAGCTTGGCGAGTTGTATTTGGGTATTTGTGATGGTATTGATTATACGCAATATGCAGACGAAAAGCTTAGTGCTGAAGATATGTATATCAAGCGTAACGAGCTGACTTGCAAGACTTATGCATCAATTCTTGTTGGAAAGGCGAGTGCCAAGGATAGTCAGGCATTCCTGAGACGAATTTCCGTTGATAAGAAGTAAGGGGTATCCAATCTTCTATATTTTAGGTTGATTTTATATGGCTAGTTTAGAAGAAACTTATATGCGGTGTTTGACAGTAATAAAATTATTGCATTTAGATGACTCGTTATCAATTTCCCTACGAGAAAATGATATAGTTGTCAAAAACTATAAGTTTAGTGTCAAGCCTACTAAAATTTCATTGCCATATGGGATAACATGTCTAGCAGATGGTTGTTTTAGTGGTACGAACGTGGAATTAGTGCGACTGAGTGGGTCAATAACAAGTGTAGGTTATGGATGCTTTGCCAACTGTCCGCACCTCAAGACCATTTGCATTCATGAGAGTCAGAAACAGTTTTCTGAACAATTGCTATATGGGAATCATGCAAAACTAGATATAATAAGTTGATAGAAAGCAGGAGCAGAGATGTTCCTGCTTTTCTTTATACACAAAGGAAGGGGTATCATTTCTGTCGAAGCGACTGAATTTAATATAACGTGAAGTGTGTTTTGGCTGATTTACGAGTAAGTCTACTAAAATAACACACTGAATGCGAGGTAGTTTTATGTTCAGTTTCAAGGGTTTTAAGAACAAGTGGAAAAAGGCAAAATCTTGGTGCAAGAAGCACAAAGGTGTGGTTGTAGCAGGGGTAGTTGTATTATCAATTAGTATAATTGGGCTGGAGCAGTTTGTTTATGATAAAAACGAGCCAAAAGAGGTCAAGTACGAGGAATTTATGGATGACCTCAAGGCTGGAGATATAGATACATTGTATTATAATCCAGGCGACGAGTATATGAGATTCACTCTCTTTAACGATGAGACAAGAGAGATGACGAAAAAGGAGCGAGAAGACTATAAGTACAAGAAAGATGAATGGAGGGAGACGCTCTATCCATCTGGGGAAGATTTTCGTGAGAATATGCTGAAATACGGCGTAAATCTCGTTGTAAAGAGTTTTGAACCGAAAGCTGCTGCTATTATTGGTTCGATTTTCAGTATTGCATTGCCATTTATTATAATCATTGCAGCGATGAAGGCTATAATGGGAGGCATGGCAAAGACTGAGAAAACAGAGAAACAAGTAGATGTAAAGACAAAGTTCTCAGATGTTATTGGTCATGATGAAGTTATAGAAGACTTGAAGTTCATCGTTTCTTTGATGCAAGATACAAGTCGGTTGAAGAAGTTCAACATGGAAGTACCAAGAGGTATGCTTTTTTCTGGCGAGCCAGGCACTGGTAAAACACTTTTGGCAAAAGCTATCGCAGGCGAGAGCGGAGTTCCATTCCTTTACTTAAACGGAAGTTCTTGTATTGAGATGTACGCAGGGCTTGGTGCAAAGAGAGTAAGAGATTTATTCAAAGAGGCAAAGAAGTGTTCACCTTGCATTGTTTTCATTGATGAGATTGATGCAATCGGCATGAACAGAACAGGCAATGGTTCATTCTCTGAAAACGTGCAGACTTTGAATGCCTTACTACAGGAGATGGACGGCTTTGATACGGAATCTGGTATCTTTGTTATTGGTGCTACGAATAATGCTGATACATTAGATAAGGCTTTAGTTCGAGCTGGACGTTTTGACCGTCAGGTGGTTATTTCACCTCCGAAGGATTGGACAGTACGTAAAGAAATCTTCGAGCATTATTTGCAAGGGGTATCCAGCACGGCAGACCTTGATTTAGTATCCAAGCAGTGCATGGGATTTACAGGTGCAGATATCAGTGCAGTTGTAAATGAGGCGAAGCTGATTGCTTCTATGGGCGAAGCAGATTCAGTTACAACAGAGAACATTGAAGAAGCAATTGACAAGCGAATTTTCAAGGGTAACCGCAGCAAGAGAGATAAGAAGAGCAGAGAAAACATGCTAGTAGCTTATCATGAAGCCGGACATGCAATCGTGACATACCTTTGTGGTAAGCCAATTGCAAGAGCCACTATCGTATCTACAACAAGTGGGGTAGGTGGCTTTGTAATGCAGACAGATGAGGACAAGCAGTTCATGACAAAGACAGACCTAGAAAGTCAGCTGATGATTTGCTACGGTGGTAGATGTTCTGAAAGAATTAAATTTACGGATGTTTCTACTGGAGCTTCCAATGATATTACGCAAGCTACGAATATCATTGAGGCTTATGTCGAGAAATACGGTTTTAATAGTGAATTCGGAATGCTCGATTTGGGAGTAGTTCAGGGTACTATTCAACTTTCATCTGAGAAGCTTGTTAAATTGTTCTCAGATATGGCGAAAGAGTATGAAAGAAAAACATTCGAGTTGTTATCTGAAAATTATTACTTAGTAGAACGTCTTGCACAGGAACTTCTGGACAAGGAGACATTAAGCAGCGAAGCTATTACGGAAATAATCAAGGATGCAAAGGAAAACAAAGAGAACATGGAAGTTGTCAATGAGAAGTTTGATGATTTCGTTGAAGTTTGATTTAGACTTAGGAGGTTTATATGTTTTATGTAAGTTCTTTGATTTCAAGTAAGAATCAGTGCATGGTAACGGATACCAGTGATGGTGTAACGGAGATTTATTCTGAAAAGGATTTGATTAGAATTAGTAAGTCAATTCCTTACGATATTGCAGGAGTTAGAGTAATTAACGGCAGATACAGTATTATAGCTGTTACAAATCCTGCCGAGATGCTGTTCGATGAATTAAGAGCACAGTTTTATGGTTATTTCAGTAGGGAATGTTACGGTAGTAACGAAGACTATCGGACAAAGGGTACTTTCGCAGTCCGTGATTGGGGTGAATGGGGCGTATCAGAGTATGACGACAATCCAGACTGTTTTGAGGAGGATTACGATTTTCAGTGCCTTGAGCGGAAATGGGTAGAAAGGCTGAATAGCATAATGAAAAATTTCAAGGATATGTTTGGTTTTGAGTTTGAGTACTCAGTTGGTGATAAGAATTATATTTATTTTAGACCTAAGCATATGTAATATCGTTTTAGCACAGCGATATAATATAAAGTAAATGATATAACGTGAGGAGTATTTAATATGTTTTATGTGAGTAGTGAGAAGGATTTTGAAGGAGTTACGAAGTATGGCGTAACGGATACAATGGATTGGGTAGAGGAGTTCTACACATCAGAAGAACTGTCAAGTATCATTCGATATTCGCAGCTCAGCATTCAAGGTGCTTTTAAGTGCGGTAATTCCTTTACTTTTTATCCTATTAAATTGAATCAGAAGCTGGAAACAAAGGATATCGAGTCCAGCTTAAACTGCATTAGACGTGGCGGCAGTACAGAGGGTATCTTGAAAGCTTCACTTGCTTGCAGTTTAATTTCTGCAAAAGTCGGAACAGAGATTGTGCTCTCTTATGAGATGAAGCATACGCACGTTCTTGAAGATGGGTACTGCACCCTTAATAAAATCTCTGAGAACAGTTGGTCATTCAGTGATTCTTTGAAAAACTTTGCATCGGGTTCATTAAGCAGTACGAAAGCCGCTTTGTATTTGTCTACATATGCGAAGTCATCGAACAGTTTCAATGTTGATGTTTTCAATTAAGGGGGTATTAGCATGGAATTTGTTTGTGATGTAACGAGTACAAAGATTACGGTTTGCGACTCTTTTACAAGAAATGAAACAGTGTTTTCAAAGAGTTGTTTATTTCCTAGAGAACTGATGAGTTTCAAAGGAGTTTATCAGTTTGATGGTGAAATAAGAATCATTCCTCTTGATAGACATTTTGCCAGAGGTTTAGCTGATTGTTTATCAAAAGTGATAGCTGGAGAAGACAATGAGATTACAAAGTTATTGCTAAATGATTATATTTCATTGGTAAACAAAAAGTTCGCTTATAAGTTTAATATGAAAGACGGCTCAGAGAAGCTAGTAGTTATAAAACCGTTAAGCGAGAACAGGGTGTCAATCGAATCAGATGCAAATAATATGGTTTTGAAGAGACCTAATTTGCTTTTTATGCTGAAATGCCTTTGTAAGAAGGCTGTGAGTTTAGAAGTTATGCATTTAGCTGAAATTAGAGCTTAATAAAATATGCCAAGGAGGGGTACTATGTTACCTAGTTTAGATGTAAAACTAGATGATATTCTAAAAGAAGGTGTAGCTAATAAGGCTACGGATATTCATATTTGTACTGGAGCACCGCCTAAGATGCGGATTTACGGAAGTTTAAAGCCAATGACGTATAATCATTCAGGCAGAGAAATGCGTTTTCCAGACCTTACAGATATGGTTGCTGAAGACTTAATTAAACCGATGATGGATGCACAGGCGAGACGTACTTATGAGTCATCTGGTAACTGGGATATGTCTTATGACATATTCGGGGTATCTCGATTTCGTGTAAACATCTTTAGACAAAAGGGTGCAATTGCAGCTGTATTTCGTGCGTTGCCTACAAAGATTCTTCATGCTGAGGATTTAGGCTTACCTAGTGCATTTTTCGAGCTAACATCAAAACGAAGAGGTATGATTCTGGTAACAGGTGCAACAGGTAGTGGTAAGTCTACTACATTGGCTGCTTTTGTAGATATTATCAATCGGACAATGCCGAAGCATATCATAACATTAGAAGACCCGATAGAATACGAGCATTGGCATAGCGAGAGTAATATTTCTCAGCGTGAAATAGGTGATGATGTATCCACATTCGATGCAGGACTTCGAGCTGCATTGCGTGAAGACCCAGATGTTATACTTGTCGGAGAAATGCGTGACCAAGAAACAATGGAAATTGCATTGAGAGCTGCTGAAACTGGTCATTTACTGCTTAGTACATTGCATACGATTGGTGCTGTGGAAACAGTAAACCGTGTAGTAGATTCATTTCCTGAGTCAAGACACAGACAAATTCGTAATCAGATTGCATCTATTATGGAAGCTGTAATATCCCAGCAACTTTTACCTAAGAAGGACGGCAAGGGGTATGTTGTAGCTTTCGAGATATTATATAAAAATAAAGAAGTTCAGCATATGATTCGAGAGGATGATATTGAAGCTCTTGAAAACTATATGAGAACTCAAGAAGCAAGAGCAGAGGGTATGAAAACTATGGATGATTCCATTATGGAGTTATATCGAGATGGTAAAATCACACGGGATATAGCTATAGCTTACTCTGTAGACAAGAGAGCTATGGAGAACAAGCTTCACTATGCTTAAGGGGTATCCTATGTTTGATAAATTCTATATCAGCGAGAAAGACTATTACCTAAAAGAATGCAGCAGAGAAGTGGCAGTTCAGAATTTAGCTATAACAGTAGCAGGATACACAGTTAGTAGTATCCTGCTTTTGTGTGCCTTAAACAAGGTGATAGGTATAATTATAGCACATGATTTCGAGTCCATCGTACAGGGTATCACTTTTAGCATGCTATGTATTGCTTGCTTTATTGCAGTTAGTTGGTACAGAAGTCATGTAATTCTTAAGATGGTAAGACCTGTGGAGCATGATGAATATAAAATGTACCGAGCCATAGTTACAGATGTTTTTCGTGAATTTACAGGTGAGAACAAAGGGGTATCTGATTCAGATACACCAAAGAGCAATTTAGGTTGTTATATTTCTACGGATACAGATGAGAAGCTACAAGCAGTTACATTGCATAACTTTTTATCTATGGCAGTTGGTGAAGAAATTTGCATAGTTATTATAGGTGACAAGAAATATGCCTTTAATCCGGAGGCTAGATATTCTGATTTTGATTTCTCAGAGCGGATAATATTGTGAGGTGTTATTGATGTTATTTATTATTGGAATTTTTATATTCTTAATGATGCTAGTTGTATCCGACTGGCATGAAGATAAGTCAATGAACCGGAGCAAGTTTGCTAGGAGCAATCCTGCTGTAGGGACTATCGGAGCTTTAATCATATCTGCAATTGCAGGAAGTATTCTAGCTACAGGGGTATCTTTTCTCATCATACTATGCAATAATACCTTTGAGAAAGACTATAGTATAAGTATTGAATCTTTAAATAGTGTTGTTTATATTGACGGTGTTTATGATGTTTCGTACAACACTGTAATAAACAGCGAAGAAAACAAACTTCTAGCTGAATCTCTGGAAGCCAAGAAGGTTACTTTTATGGAATCTGATGAGAACAAAATAGTTGTAATGAAGAAGAAGGAATTACCGCTTGATTTCCTTTATTCTTTCGGCACAAACGTTTTTAATTTTGGAAAAGAGCCAGAAGTTTTGATTTATTTGAACGAGCCTATTTACGATTCAGTGAGAACCGGTGGATTTTTAACATTAAGCAAATAATTATTATATTCTTACTTTGATTTGATTTTTCTTATATTTTTGCTTGGTTATTTATTGATATTGCGAGGTGTATTTAGAATGCTTGTAAAAGATTTTAAGGAGAAAATTTGTGACAGATATA